>Ga0079303_10000412_pt1 | contig 10280 bp, 9 predicted proteins | sample Methanogen_OWC_FD_77073 | JGI IMG/M metagenome (GOLD analysis project Ga0079303, IMG submission 77073) | Enriched soil microbial communities from Old Woman Creek wetland in Ohio, USA - Methanogen_OWC | ecosystem: Environmental > Terrestrial > Soil > Wetlands | place: USA: Ohio | collected...
GCGTCAACGCCGTCGCGCCGGGCTTCATCGAGACCGATATGACAGCGAAGCTTTCGGACGAAGTCAAGAACAAATATATGGAAAACATACCCATGAAAAGGTTCGGAAGCGTATCCGAAGTCGCCACCGTGGTCCTGTTTCTGGCGTCTCCGGCCGCTTCCTATGTCAACGGACAGGTTATAACAATAGACGGTGGAATGTACATGTAAAGGAGGTGACAATGTGTCAGCACTTACTTACGAAAGCGTATACGAAAAAGTCGTTAAGATCGCTGTCGAGGAATTAAGCATCGAGGAATCGGCCGCTAAAAAGGAATCCAATTTCCAGGACGATCTCGGCGCCGATTCGCTGGCTCTGGTTGAAATCATCATGAAGATCGAAGAGGAATTCGAAATCGAGATCCCGGACGATCAGTCAGAAAAGATTAAAACAATAGACCAGGCTGTTAAGTATATACTCGAACAGAAAAAATAATTTCATCTATCTTAGATAAAAGCTTATAGCCCGTTTATCAGGCGTTTACAATGCAGGATAAACAGGGCTATAGGTTTTTAAATTGGCGGTTTCACGCGGCGCGCTACCTTGTTCAGCGCTTAATAATGCAAGCCGGCCCCCCGGCCGGCCCGCGCCGTTCCCGCCGCTATCACGGGGAGGATGTGCTAAATGGCACGCAGAGTTGTAATAACCGGCATGGGCGTAGTCAGTCCGATAGGCACCGGCCTGGACAAATTCTGGAACGGGCTTCTTTCGGGCGCGAACGGCATCGATGTGCTCAAGGCTTTCGATATCTCAAGCTATTCTTCAAAAATGGCCGCCGAAGTCAAAGATTTCAACTCGGAGGAATTCATCGACAAGAAGGATTCCAAGAGGATGGATCGTTTCTCTCAATTCGGTGTCGCGGCCGCGAAAATGGCCGTCGTTCATTCCGGACTTGACCTGACAAAGATCGACAAGAATAGATTCGGAGTCGTCATTGGCTCCGGCATAGGCGGCATCCAGACCTTCGAGGCTCAGTACGACGTTCTCAAGGCCAAGGGGCCGAACCGCGTTTCACCGCTTCTGGTACCGATGATGATAAGCAATATGGCCGCCGGCCAGATCGCCATCATGTTCGGCGCCAGAGGAGTCAATTTCGCGGTCGCGACCGCCTGCGCTTCGGGCAACCACGCGATCGGCGAATCGTTCGAGACAATCAAACGCGGCAACAATGACGTCATAATCGCCGGCGGTTCCGAGGCGGCCATCACGCCGCTCACGTATGCCGGTTTCTCTTCGCTGCGAGCGTTTTCGCAGCGCAACGACGACGTCAAGACGGCGTCCAGGCCTTTTAACGTCGACCGTGACGGTTTCGTCATCGGCGAGGGTGCCGGGATAGTCATACTCGAAGAACTCGAGCACGCGAAGGCTCGCGGCGCCAGGATATACGCCGAAATCGTCGGCTACGGCGCCACCTGTGACGCGTACCATATCACCGCTCCGGCGGAAGGCGGCGAGGGCGCGGCAAGGTCCATGCAGCTTGCCATCGATGAAGCCGGGATCAAGCCCGCCGCGGTCGACTATATCAACGCTCACGGTACTTCGACCGACATGAACGACAAATACGAGACTATGGCGATAAAATCGGTTTTCGGCGATCACGCTAAAAAGCTCGCGGTTTCATCGACGAAATCGATGACGGGCCACCTTCTTGGCGCCGCGGCTGCGATCGAGGCCGTCGCTACGGCGATGGCGATCCACGAGAACAAGGTGCCGCCCACGATCAATTACATAAACCCGGACCCTGCGCTCGACCTGGATTACGTTCCGAACACGATGCGTGAAATGACCGTCAATTACGCGATTTCCAATTCCTTCGGATTCGGCGGGCACAACGCCACGATCTGCTTGAAGAAGTTCGTCGGTTAGCCGCTGAAAAATAATGGACGATTTTACGCGAAGGCTGAACCTTCAGACCTTCGAAAACAACATAAACTATAAATTCAGCGAAATTTTTCTGCTAGACGAGGCATTGACTCATGCCTCGTTTTCTCATGAGCACAAGAAAAATTACGATTACGAAAGAATGGAACTGCTGGGCGATTCCCTTCTCGGCTTCATCGTGATCGACTACATGTACAAAAATTACAGGCATATGAGCGAGGGCGAGATCTCGAAGATCAAAAGCATAGTGGTCTCCGAGCCCGTCCTCGCGCGCGCCTCCGCCGGAATAGGCGTTCCCGACTTCATCCAGGTGGGCCGAGGCGAGGAGCTCAACGGCGGCCGCGCGAAGCAATCGATACTCGCCGACGTCTTCGAGGCCATCGTCGGCGCGATCTATCTTGACTCGAAAAAGATAGAGCCGCCTTACGAATTCGTCATTCACAGCATCAACCCCGAGATCATCAAATTCACCGGCGGCGATTCCGACGGCACGAATTACAAGTCCCTGCTCCAGGAACATTCGTTGAAAATGTACGGAGTCAAGCCCGAATACAAGCTCGTGAAGACCCTCGGGCCCGAGCACGACAAAACCTTCGTCATATCGGTCGAGATAACCGAAGTCGCCTTCGGCCAGGGCATCGCCAAGGTTCGCAAGGAGGCCGAGCAGCAGGCCGCCAGGAGCGCATACAACGCCATCACGTCGCTGGGTTCCGCTCCGCCGCGTCCGGTTCCGCCGCAGCCGCAGGCCTGATGCGCAGCCTTATCATTCCCGTTTTCATCGGCGGCTCCGGCTGCCCTTCCCTCGAAAAATGCATATTCTGCGATCAGAGCGTCACCGGCGGCGATGTCACCGGGCCCGACGGGACGAAAAAATTCATTAAAACATATATTACTGATATATGCGATTCCTCATCCGGAAAGGATCGCGGCGGCGGTGAAGAGCGCCGGTTCGAGATAGCGTTTTACGGCGGCACGTTCACCGCTCTTTCCGCAGCCGAACGCGATGCCTTTTTCTCGGCGGCAGTGGAGGCCCTTGAAGAATCCGGGGAATCCCTGTCGTCGTCCGGACTTGTTTTTTCCGGATTTCGCGTCTCGACCCGGCCTGATTTTATAGACCGGCCGGTTCTCGACCATCTGAAAAAGCGCGGCACGAAAGTCGTTGAACTTGGAATAGAGTCGTTCGACGACGGCGTCCTGTCGTTTTCGCGCCGCGGCTATACCGGCGCCGCTGCCGAATCCGCGGCCCGGCTCGTCAAATCTTTCGGATTCGCCCTTTCGCTTCATATCATGTGCGGCCTCCCGTTTCAAACCCGCGACCTGTTCTTTAAAGACGTCGACATGACGATATCCGTCCATCCCGATTTCGCAAGGATCCACCCGCTTTGCGTGGTCGCCGGGACCCGCTGCGAGGAACTTTATCGCCAGTCGCGTGAAAAATATTTCTTCCCCGACGACGAGCTGATCGTTCAGACCTCTTACGCGCTCGCCGCTCTGGAACTTTCGGCCGTGAAAGTGATCCGCGTGGGCGTCCTGGAAAACGATAAATTCCGCGCCAGGGTGATAGCCGGGCCCGCTTATCCCAATCTTCGCGAGGTCGCCGAATCGAGGATCCATTCAGTCCTCTTTGACGTAATTCGCCGGATCGCGCCTGGAATCGGCGCGTTTCAGGTGGAAACCGAATCGGAAAAGGCGATAAATTTTATTAAAGGTTATAAACGCGAGAACATTCAAAAAAATAAAGATATAGACCTTGAATTTAAAAATAAAATGGTATATAATAATTTCCAACCTTCAGATCATTACATTAATTTGTCATGCATCGGACATGAATTATTCAACGCCGTATTCACGCGCGAAGATATTTTGCGGGAGTATATAAACAGTATCAAACGATAACAAGGAGGCACCAGGGTGGCAGAATTTCTTAAAGTTGCAGCACAGTCGAATCCTAAAGCCGTAGCCGGAGCGCTCGCAGCCGTTGTCGAAAAGGAAAAAGAAGTCGAGCTCCACGCGGTTGGCGCGGCCGCCGTTAATCAGGCGGTCAAGGCAATCGCCATCGCTCGCGGGTTTGTAGCCCCCAAGGGCATAAATCTCCTGACGATAATTGCATTCGCCAAGATCGAGATCAACAGCGAAGAGAAGACCGCGATCAAGTTCATAATTCAGAGCGGCAAGTAGACGAGCTGAAAATTTAAATACCCTTCGTTGAGTCGCGTTTACCGCATAGTGGCTGAACGGTCCCTGCGCGTAAGTGCTTGTCTTTTTATTTTACAATGATCTCCCTTTCCGATTACCCAAAATTAAAAAAAAACAAGGCCCGCCTCGTCGGAATCAGCTCCACTTTGCCCGTCGAAGTGCTTTACGCGGCAGGGAAGATCGTCGTCGACCTCAATAACATTTTCATAACGTCGAAGGACCCGGCCGGGTCGCTGCGCATGGCCGGCGACACTATGCCCAGGACCGTCTGCTCCTGGACGCGCGGCGTCATCGCAAGCGCGGTTTCCCTGGCGCTTCCGGAATGCGTCATAGTCACCGAGGGCGATTGCGCCCACACTATTCCGATGATGGAGGTTTTGCGCTCGCGCAAAATTCGAGTCCATCCGTTCGAGTTTCCGGTGGGACGAGAGCCGCGGCGCCTCGAAGACGAGATAAAACGCCTCGGCGCGCGTTACGGCGTGTCGTTGAAACAGAGCGAACGATTCAAGGAAGAGCTCGATGAAACGCGAGCTCTTCTTCGCGCGATAGACGAACTCACTTATCGCGAATCGAAGGTCACCGGATTTGAAAACCATCTCTATCTGGTCTCGGCGTCCGATTTCTGCTGGGACCCGAAGGCGTTTGGCGATAAAGTCTCTTCGTTTCTGAAAGAGGCTTCAGCGCGTCCTTCCCGTCGTCCCGATCTTCGCGCCGGTTACGTGGGGATCCCGCCCGTCTTTTCGGACTTTTATTCCTACATCTCGTCGCTCGGATGCGAGGTGGTTTTCAACGAGACGCAGAGGCAGTTTTCGATGATCGGCGGAATCGGAATGAACCTGCGCGACGCCTACCTGCAATATACCTATCCATATTCGTTCGAGCGCCGCGCCGCCGACGTCGCCCGGGAGGCCCGTGAGCGAGAGCTCGACTGCGTCATACACTACGTCCAGAGCTTCTGCTTCCACCAGATCGAGGACGGGATACTCCGGGAAAAGCTTCGCGACATTCCCATACTGACGCTCGAAGGCGACCGCCCGGGGGCCATGAACGAGAACGACAGGCTCAAGATAGAAAGTTTCCTGTCGAGCGTTTCGCGAAGCAAAAGCGCGAGGACGGCCGCTAAACCGGCTTCGAAGAGGGGCCCGGAATCGCCTCGGGCCGAACCGGCGGCCGGTAAAAAAACGAAAAGCCCTGTCGCGCGTTATTCGCCGGGGTCGGCAAAGAATGCCGTTGAAAGGGAACTTTCGCGCCGCTCGAGAATCGGGATCGACCTCGGTTCCCGCTCGGTCAAACTGGCGACTTTTCTTGGAGGCCGCGCGGAATTCAAAATCTACGACACGATGGATTTCATCGTGCGCTTTCTGTCGGGCGCTGGGCGGGGCGGCCCCCGTGACGCGTCATGCGACAGCGAATTGGTTCGAGAGGCGACGGGCCTTCGCTCTCCACGCCCCGGGGACGTGCGCCGCGCGCGCGGAAAAGATATTCCGAATATTGAATATTTTTCGACGGGCTACGGAAGGTTCAAGGCGGGAGTCTTCGGCGCGAAGCCGATACCCGAAATACAGTGCCATGCCGCCGGAGCCGTCTACGCCACCGGCCTTTCCGATTTCACGCTTCTGGATATCGGCGGCCAGGACATGAAGGCCATCCAGGTCGAATCGGGCCGCATCAAGGGCTTCTCGATGAACGACAAGTGCGCTGCCGGGTCCGGCCGCTACCTCGAGAACATGGCGCGCATCCTGAACGTTCCGATCGAAAAGCTGGCTTCGTGCCACGAAAACCCGGTGCCGCTTTCTATAACGTGCGCGACTTTCGGCGAAACCGAAGTCGTCTGCAAGCTGATGGAGGGCGTATCCGTCGATTCCATATTGGCCGGCGTCAATTATACCGTTTACGCCAGGGTCGAGCCGATGCTCGACGCCCACCGTTCGAAGTCGGGAGTCCTGGTCGTCACTTCGGGAATAGCCTTGAACGGCGCGTTCCTGAAGCTTCTGAAAAAGAACGCCGGATTCAAAAAGATCGTCGTCCCCGATCGCCCGCAGTGGATCGGCGCGATCGGCGCGTGCGTCTACGATCTGACTGAATGAAATCCATGAAATGCAATAGTAATAAAGGCGGCGGTCATGCGTAAAGCGATATTTTTAATATTCTTTCTCGGCGCAATTATATTCGCGTCGCTTTCCTATATTTACCGGACGAATGACGGAAAATCCAGGTCGCCCGAAAGCGCGGTAAAAAGCGCCGAAGATATAAGGTTCGATGATAAATCGACGAAATTGATCTTGAGCGGGATATGCGAGGCCGTCAGAAGATACAATGCGCTCGAAAACAGCCGGTGCGTGACCCTCGACCAGCTCGAGGGAAAATACATGATGTCGACTTACAAAATGGTCGATTCGTGGAAAAATAAATTCGAGATAGATCCGTCCCGGGGGATAGTTTTTTCGAAGGGACCGAACGGCGTCGCCGGCGATTCCGACGATATCGAGCTGAAATACAAATGAGCCGCGAATATTATTATAAACATCCGAAAATAAAGAAGGCGAGCTTTTTACGGCCCGCCTTTTTTATTTATTTTATTTTCCGGGGCGCTCGCATGTCAGTGGACTTCATTTGCGCCGGCACGCCCCGACGCGCTAACGGAGAGAAAAAACCTTTTTGCCCGACGCGCGCGAAACGCTCGCCCTTCGGGCGCGGCATGCGGCCGTCATGAATCCGAGTTAGTTTGTCGCTTCCGGAAGGCTCATCTTGTCGCGGATCTTGTCCATGTCCTTGAACTTGTAGGTGCCGTCGTAATACTGGTAGTAACGCTCGGGCATCCTGCGGGCGAGAACCTTTCCCTCGCCGGACGCCTCGACGATGAGCGGGAAGCCTTCGCTGTCGCGGCCGGCGTAGTAGAACGCGTGGCCCCAGCCGTCGTGTTCCTTTAACAGTATGAAGTCGCCGGGTTTCGCGGCCAACGGGGGAATGCCGCCGTCTTCCTTGAGCTGGGTCGCGTAGTTCTGCAGCTGGCGGCCGGGAAGTTTGGAATTGAAGGGCGGTTTGACGCCGTTCTGCTTGCAAAGGTCCATGTAAACGCGCTGTACGAGGCCGCCGCAGTCGATTCCGGCGATGCTGTCGAATTCTTTTTTTGCCTTGGGCGAATAATAATTCCAGGTTTTCTGGCTGACGTATTTTTCGTAATATTCGTCGCTGTGAAGTTCCTTGCGGTTGCCGGCGGCGATCTTTTTCTTGTATTCGTCGAGAGAATCGAATCCGCCGATCTTGAAGGCGACCTGCGCTTCGACCCACGGATCGGTGGCGTTTTTGAAGGCCTTAGTCCACGCTTCGTCCTTGAGGTTCTGTTTGAGGACGGCGGCGAGTTTTTCGGCTTCGGCGGTGTCGCCGGAACCGGCGAAGCACTGGATCTTATAATATATGGCCTGCCTGTTGGTCGGGTCTTTCTTTAAAACGGCGTTGAAGCCTTCGAGGGCGGCCGCGTAATCGCCCTTTTGCATCGCGGAATAGCCTTCGAACATGAAGTCTTCGATAGACCTCTGGCCGAAGAGCTTTCTCCAGAATTTCCAGCCCTTTTCCTTAGGGACGGCCGTGACGGAAGGCATATATTTGGCTATAGCGTCGAGGTCGGCCTGAAGGGTTTTCGAGGATACGACGGGCGCGCTGGCCTGGGTGACTGCCGGCGCGGTATTTTCGGCGGAAACTTTCGTTTCGGCGTCTTTTTTTTGAAGTTTTTCGTAAATGCTCCTGTAATATATGTAGATCTTCAGCTTCTGATCGGCATCCTGGCTCGAAGCGCCGCCGCTTCCGAAAGAACTGATCGCTTTCATGCAATCGTCATAGGATGATTTCATTAAATTATAAGCTTCGGTGGCATTTTTGGCGACCTTGAGCTTGAGCGACGAGGCCTCGGAATCGGTAAGGCCGGTTTGCTGCGCGAAAGCGCCCGATGAAAGTACGGCGACGGCGAAAAGCACGGCGAAAATCTTGAAAAAACTTGATCTTACTGCTTTTGTCATGTCTATCACCTCGTAAAATTTATAATATTAAATAAATTGCGTTTTAAATTTAACTCCGTACATCAATTATACTAAAAATAATGACTCGTTTCAATGATGATTCAATCAGTATTTTGCTTTTTAACGAGAATTATGTATAATTACATACAATAATGAAATAAAAAATAAATAAAGGGGCGTTTTTCATGCAATTGACTTCGATTATTCAAAAAATTCAGGAACTGGGCCTGGAATATGGAGTTACCATCGTTACGTCACTCGTCATTCTCGTTTTCGGTTTCTGGCTGGCGGGATTCGTCGCGAAAATGATAGAAACCGCCATGCTGAAAGCCGGAATCGACCTCACTCTCGCGAAATTCACGCGGAATATCGCCTACGCGCTCGTACTGGTGTTTATGGTGCTGGCGGTCCTTGCCAGGCTCGGCATTCAAACCGCTTCCTTCATAGCCGTTCTGGGCGCCGCGGGGCTCGCCATAAGCCTCGCGCTGCAGAGCACTCTGGCCAACGTCGCTTCCGGCGTGCTGCTCATCCTCTTCCGCCCCTATAAAATCGGTGACGTTATAAAAGTCGCAGGCTTTGAAGGGACTGTAAACGAAATACAGGTGTTCGCGACTATTTTGCATACAGCCGATAAAAAGCGCGTGATTATTCCAAACGCGAAGGTCACCGGCGACATAATCGTAAACGAAACGCTATTGTCATAACGCAATTGACTGCGCGCTGAAATTATGGTAAATTATGCCAAAATTCGATAAACGGAGCTTTTAAATGCATTCGAAGCGGTTCCAGCTTTTATACGGTTGAGTCAACCCCTGCGCGAACCCGTGCGGTTCGCAGGGCGAAAATAAAATATATTCCGCCGCTTCGGTGCGATCCGCGCTTTGACCTTCGGTTAAGCCGCCCGCGCCGCGACGGCTATAATCGGAGGTATAGTAAATGTCTCAGAACTACGAACAGATGTGGACTTCTCTCGGTCTCGACCTCAAGTCGCACGAGGCGCTTCTCGGCGTACTCGGTTCGGCCTATCAATCCATCTTCATGTCCCAGAAAAACCGCCCCGAATCGATGGGGTATTTCGATTTCGTGATGAGCGAGGTCCACGGCCTGCGCATCAGGGAGCTCGTCGACGCCAGGGCCGCCGGCCGCAAAGTCATCGGCTCTTATTGCGTTTTCGTTCCGGAGGAAATCGTCGTCGCGTTAGACGGCGTTCACGTCGGGCTCTGCGCCGGCGCGGAATTCGGTTTCCAGGCGGCCGAGGAGGTCCTGCCGCGCAATATCTGTTCGCTCATCAAATCCGCGTTCGGGTTCAAGCTCGGAAAAGTATGCCCCTATGTCGAGGCGTGCGACATGGTCGTCGGCGAGAACACCTGCGACGGAAAGAAGAAGGCCTATGAAATACTGGGCGGCATAATCGACGGCCTTTATATCATCGACCTTCCGCAGATGAAAAACGCTTCGGCTAAAACGCTTCTCAAGGACGAATATAAAAAATTCGCAGCTAAGCTCGAACTTCTTACCGGCAAGAAACTTACCCCCGAAAATCTGAAAATGGGCATCAGGAAGGTCAACGACAAGCGCCGCGCTGTCAACCGCCTCTCGGCGCTCAGAAAAGCCGACCCGACGCCGATCTCCGGCCTGGACTCGCTTCTGGTCAACCAGGTGTTTTTCTATGACGACATCGACAGGTTTACCGGTTCCGTCAATAAAATATGCGACGAGCTCGAGACGCGCGTCAGAGAGAAAAAAGGCGTATTCTCAGCCGGAACGCCGCGCCTGGTCGTTTCGGGATGCCCCATGGCCGTTCCGAACTGGAAGCTGCCCGCCGTCATCGAAGCTTCGGGCGCGGCGATCGTCGGCGAGGAACTCTGCACCGGCGCCCGCGGCGCCCGCTGGCTCGTCGACGAAAACGGCGGCGACGTTGATAAGATGTTCGACAACCTCGTCGACAGGTATCTGAAGATCGAATGCGCCGTTTTCACGCCGAACGGCCAGAGGCTCGATCACATCAGGGAAATGGTAAAGGAATACGGGGCGGACGGCGTGGTCCATTACAACCTGACCTTCTGCCAGCCCTACCAGATCGAGAGCGCGCCGTTCGAAAAACAACTCGAACAGGCGAAAATCCCGGTCCTGCGCATTGAAACCGAT
>Ga0079303_10000413_pt1 | contig 10278 bp, 6 predicted proteins | sample Methanogen_OWC_FD_77073 | JGI IMG/M metagenome (GOLD analysis project Ga0079303, IMG submission 77073) | Enriched soil microbial communities from Old Woman Creek wetland in Ohio, USA - Methanogen_OWC | ecosystem: Environmental > Terrestrial > Soil > Wetlands | place: USA: Ohio | collected...
GAGATATCAATGAGCGAAGCGATGAAAAAGTGAAAAAAAAACGCCAGATGAAATCCATGCAAAGGCTCAGCAGATGGTTCAAGAAATCATATGTAGGCGAAATATCGCCGAACATCGTTTTCAACATTTTATATTTATTATTGTCTGAAGAAGAAAAATTTGTTTTCACTCAAATAAGCAGTTTACATAATATTAATTATCAGAAACAGCATTCGCAAACATCGAAAAACGAGTTTACATAATAAAAATTATCAGAACAAAAACCCACCTTCACTCCCCGAAAGAGAACGTATCTCGAGCAGCTCTAGAATTGATCAAGATTAGTTCTTTGCGTGCTTAACATATATATTCGATTAAATCGTATTGCGTATTTCTTCTGGCCAGCCTCAAACCGGCGCCTTCGGCCATTTCCTTGAAAATGGAAATGTCGGCGTCATGAATAGTTCCGGTCGAGCGCACAACTTTTTCTTCCATCAATATGCCGCCCAGATCGTTGGCGCCGAACGCGAGTCCGAGTTGACCGATTTTATGGCCTTCGGTGACCCAGCCTGAAGCGATATTGGGTATATTGTCGAAAAAAAGCCTCGCGATAGCAAGCGTTTTCAAATATTCGATGCCGCCAGCCTTTTTGTAGTTCGACAATTGTGTCGCGTTAGGCGAAAAAGGCCATGGAATGAAAGCCCTGAATCCTCCGGTTTCATCCTGCAGCGCGCGAACCTTCCCCATGCTTTGAAATCTTTCGCGTATCGTTTCGCCGAGCGCGAAAACCATCGTGGCGGTTGTCTTCATTCCTATCTTGTGTGCCGAACGCATGATTTTAAGCCATCTGGCCGAGCGGATTTTTTCAGGAGAAACGATTTTTCTTACCCTGTCCACGAGGATTTCTCCTCCTCCGCCCGGAAGCGAATCCAGGCCCGCTTCGTGAAGAGCCTTCAAAACATGATCGATCGTTTTTCCGCATTTCCCGGCGATGTGGTCGATTTCAGGAGGCGACAGCGAATGAAGGACGATATTCGGATAGCGGTTCTTGATCGAGCGCAGCATGGTGATGTAAAAATCGAGTCCGAGATCGGGATTCAGTCCGCCCTGAAGCATTATCTGAGTGCCGCCCATCGCTGAAAGTTCGCCGATTTTCCGGAGTATCTCGTCCATCGAAAGGACGTAGCCGCCTTTTCCGGTTTTCTTTCTGTAGAAAGCGCAGAATTTGCATTTGCATGAGCAGATATTGGTGTAGGTGACATTTCTGTCGAGAATGAAGGTGACCGTGTCGCTCCTGTCGCGGTGGATCTTTCGGCGCATCGCGTCGGCGGCCGCGCCAAGCTCGTGAAAAGGCGTTTTCGCGAACATTTTCACGCAATCGTTTACCGTTATTCTGTTGGCATTATTAACGTATGTTTTTATCATATTGCTTATGCCCGCTACAAGGCAAGCGAGGCGGAAGAAAGTTTTTTCATTCTCCGGTCGAATTCCTCGAGCCCCGCCGTATGTTCGAAACCGAACCCGTAATCGAGCAGGGAATAATACTGGTTGAGCGTTTCGGCAGCTATCGCCGATTTTTCGGCTGCCAGGCCGGCGAATCTCCTTCTGTCGGAATTGAACGCCGCAACGCATTTTTTCATTTCAGCCGCGAAATTCACGCACTGCTGATTTTTCCCGAAATAAAAATCCTTCCTTGCAGCGACGACGCCGAAAACGAACGGCATCGAGGTAAAGCCGTTCCAGGCTGCGGAAAGATCGTAGCTGAAAAGGCCTTCCGCCGCCACACTGTCGTCACGCATTTTGAGCGCTTCGTCGCCTATGACGAGAACGGCGTCGAATTCCTTCGACCTGATAAATTCGGCCGAGTTTTTCGAGCCGACGCTGCCAGATTCATAATGGATTCCCGAGAGGCCGTGGAATTCCTGAAGCACGATTTTGAGAAGCTCCGCCGACGATTCCGATTCATCGGTGATCAATATTTTTTTCAATCCCGGGCCGGGCGTCCTGCACGCCGAAAGCATGATAACCGACATGACCGGTCCCGACGCCGAAATTCCTCCGCAGCCGAGCAGCTGGTAATCTTCGCGGTTGCGAAGATAGTGCGCGGCCGAGATGGTAGCGATGTCCAGCTTCTCTTCGGCCAGAAGTTTATTGATTTCGGAAGGCGTTCCGGTAGTTATTTCCCGATCGCCGCTTGAGAAAGGTTCGAAAAAATCGCCGGAATTATCGGATGCTTCCGTTCCGGCAGCGCCGGGCTTTGCCGCGCACCTGTACAACGGCCACGCGTTGAGATACTTGATGAATCCCACTCTCGTCCTGTTTCCGTCCATATTATCGAACCTCCCCGGAGTTTCCGGCCCTGTAAAGCGAATTGGTTCTGACGGGTTTCCTGCCCGCTCCGTTAATTATTTCGACGAGCTCCCGCTCCGACGTTTCCGATCCAACCGAAGCCCCTGCCGCGTTGACGATGCGCTCGTCCAGCGACGTCCCGCCGAGGTCGTTCGCGCCGAATTCAAGCGCTATCTGTGCGAACCTGATGCCGAGCGCCGTGTATAAAGCCTTCACGTTGCGGAAATTATCCAGAAATATCCTGCCGATGGCGATGACCTTCAGATCGTCGAACCCTGTCGCCGCCCTCGTCCTTCTGACCCTGGTGTTCTTTTCAAAAAAAGCCAGCGGGACGAAACTTTTGAATCCCCGCGTCTCGTCCTGCAGCGCGCGCAACCTTTCCATGTGCTCGACCCGCTGCTCGTCGGTCTCGATGTGCCCGTAAAGCATGGTGGCGTTAGAAGGAATTCCAGCATTATGAGCTGCGCGCATTACGTCCAGCCATTTGTCCGCGCCTATTTTGCTTCGGCAGATTCGTTTTCTGACGGATTCGTCGAATATTTCGGCGCCTCCACCCGGCATCGCGTCCAGACCTGCCTTTTTGAGGCGCCGCAGCGCTTCGCTCGCGTTCACGCCTTCCAGCCTCGCGAAATAATCTATTTCGACTGCGGTGAAAGCCTGGATTGAAACGCCCCTGACAGCTTTTTTTATTTCCTTCAATAATTTCTCGTAATATGTCAGACCGTAAGCGGGATTGAGGCCGCCGACGATGTGGACTTCGAACAGGCTGCCGTGCGAAAGTTTCGCTATTTTTTTGACGCGTTCGATAATCTCGGCGGCGTCCAGCGCGTATGAGCCCGGATCGCCTTCGTCGCGCGAAAAGGCGCACAGGTCGCATCTGAGCGCGCAAATGTTGGTCGGGTTGACGTTGAGATTATATGAATAATAAACGTCGTCTCCGGCGATCTGCGAACGCCTGAGATCGGCCATCTTACCTATGGCCAGGATATCGTTCGAAGCGAACAGCGCGAGCGCGTCCTCCCGCGTTATCCTTTCGCCGGAATATACTTTGTCTTCGATTCTATCTAATTTTTTCTTCATAATTTTCCATATAATAACAATATTCAAAATATCAGGCGGCTTATCGCTTCTCAACCGCGATATAGATTGCGCCGATGGGCGCATGTGAAGGGGGACGAATATCCATTAACGGGCAAAAACGATTATCACAAATAATAATTCAGTAACGTTCCTGCGAGCATTATCACCGCTACATAGCCGTTCACGTTGAAAAACGCCACATCGACGTTTTCGAGGTTTCCGCCGCGCAGAAGCGAATGTTCATAGGCCAGAAGCGATATACAGGCCGCCGCCGCCGCGTAATACCAGGGTCCCGCGGCTATGAGCCTGCCGAGTGTGACGAGACCGGCCACCGTGAAAGCGTGCAGGACGCGAGAGAGAAAGAGCGCTTTTTGTGCCCCGGCTTTTGCCGGAATGGAATACAGGTTTTCTTTCCTGTCGAATTCTATGTCCTGGCAGGAGTATATTATATCAAATCCGGCGACCCAGGTCAAAACCGACGCGGAAAGCAATATCCACGGCGCTTCCAGGACCGGCCTGACCGCCAGATACCCGCCGGCCGGCGCTATCGCTAGGATGAATCCCAGCACGAAGTGCGACAGTGACGTGAACCTTTTCGTGTAAGAATATAGAAACAGAAAGAACATGCAGACCGGCGACAGCTTGAAGCAGGTTTCGTTGAGCGAAAATGCGGCGAATAAAAATAACGCGAGCGAAACAGCTATGATCGCCCAGACCGCGGCCGTTCCTATCGCGCCGCGCGGGATCGCCCTTGTACTTGTTCGCGGATTTTTCGCGTCGATGTCGCGGTCGATGATCCTGTTTAACGCCATGCCGGCCGTGCGGGCGCCGACCATCGCAAGCAGAATGAAAACTATCTTATCGGCCGGTATGCTGCCCGAGCCGCCGATCAAAGCGCCGATGAACGCGAACGGCAGGGCGAATATCGTGTGCTCGAATTTGACGAGCTCGAAAAAAATGCCGATTTTCCTGCCGGCCGAAGCCGTCATTTCCCTGATTTTCATGCGTGAATTATAACAGAAAGCATCTGAAATTTCAAACATTCCGAAATGGTTCCGCGGCAATTTTTGACACAAATCATCGTTGCCGGCCGCTCAGAATTACAATTAAAGTCGAATGAGATGGAAGCGGCCGAAAAAGCTACTCATCCTCCCGGTCAACCTGAATGAATGTCGGATCGCCGTGCTTGACGTCCTCGGGCTTCGGCTTGTCCTCTTTCTTCTTCTTTTTATAATATACCATTATTTTGTGTTTTCCGGAGTTGTCGAATTTGTCGCGGCCCTCGAGAGTGAAAACGTTCGAGCCTTCCTTCAAAGTTTGCTTCGAGGAGAATGTGTAATTGTTTTTCTTGTCTTTCAGAGGGTTTTTGCACGCGAGGTCCACGGCCGTTCCGTTGAGGGTGCCTGTCACGGGGCCGAAGTCGTAGATCGAGCCGGTAACTGTTATGTCAGGCTCGGAGAATTCGGTGCCATTTGAGGGCGAATCGATCGAAACCTTGCATTCCTTATCGATTTCGACGCTCACCTTGCCCGAGACCATGGCGTCTTTGACATAAATGCTGCGCGCGGTTTCCTTGTTCTGGTCGTCAAGTCCGACGGCGAGAAGCAGGTATTTATGTTCGTGAACGAAAAGACTTCCGCTGACGTCGAAATTGGCTGTCGCGGTGTTCCCGTTGACCGGCGCCTCGGTAATTTCGGTAAAAAACGACAGTGCGCCAAGCGTTTTGAGGATGGAATCGATATTATTCATTCTGGTTATGTCCAGGTAGTAAAATTTGACTTTTTTCGTCCTGGTTACAAGATCGGGCGCGATTACCAGCGCTTCGAGTTCGTTCTTCTTGCCGCCGACGAAGTCTCCATCCGCAGGCTTTGTGATCGCGAGGTTTTCTGCGTTGGCGACGCTGAAAGTGAAATTGCTGGCGAAATTTTCATCGTTTTTTAATCCTTGATCGGTCAATGGCGTGTCATGTTCGGAGAATTTATATTTCAGGCATGCTACCGCGACAATAACAACTTTGTCGCCGAAATCGGCGATCGTATCTTCGGCGATCGCTATTCCATCCTTGTTGATTTTTTTGGGGAGTTTTTTGACGGTATATTCTTTGTTATCTTTATCGTATTTCGTGTAAATTACCGCAATGGCGTCGAATTCGTCGATCCCGGCATTGGCGGAGTCTTCAAGTGTAATGGTTATCGGAGGGAAGAAATTATCTTTGGCGGCTTCACCCGTGGGTTTGTCATAGACTATACTGAAAAAATTTGCAGAAGCGTTATGGACTGAAAAATTATTCATGGAGTATTTATTCGATTTGGAGTTGAACTTGACTTCGGTGGATTCGCATATTAAATTGATTCTTTTGGAATTGAAGCCGTGTTTTTCCGGCCAGCTGGTATGTTCTTTGTTGTTGATCATCATCGCAACTGTGAATTTCTGGAAAAGTTCGAGATAATTATTGTATGACACAATGTCGTCGACAGGGTTCGCGACGACTTTTTTTATGTCTTCATTTGTGAATCCCTCGTAAAAAAACCTGGCGAACAGGTAGCACATTCCATATCGGCCGCTATCGAGAGCGCCCACGGCGGGATGAAAGCGGCCCCGCCTATCAACGTAGGCAGGCGTGAAGGTCGTATTGAAGGTGGATATAAAATTGAGCCTCTGTTTAATGAACACTTCAAAAGCTTTAGTGATTTTGTAGTCTTCGACCTTTAAATCGTTCATATCCTCGGCCAGCATCGACATGCCTTCATTGACGAAGGATTTTTCGTCGTTGTCCATGTGGTAATGGATCAAATGCTGATATTCGTGAGCGAAGACGTTCAAATGATATTCATTTGCATCGTAAGTACTTTCATCAAGATGGATTTCATCCATCTTATCCGAATACATTTGATCGCCGCCATTGACTCCGGTTTCTTCGTAACTGTCTTTGGTGTTAGACGGCGAGAAGAAACCGCCCGCGCCCGGAGATTGAGTGACGACGATAATCAGTTTCGGCTCGGCGTCGGTATCCTTGGGAATTCCGAAAAAATTTTCATTATTATCTTTGATTTTTTTATATTTATCGAAATTTTTCACGGCTGTGTCGATTGTCGGCTGTGGAGTTTTTTCGCCGGACAACAGGATGAAGTCGGGGCTGCTATCCTGGACCTTTCCAATTTCCCAGAACGATCCATCGTTGGGCGCCTGCCAGCTGCAGCCGCTGATGGTTGTCAGATCGCCTTTGGCCCAAGTCCTCTTATGGTTCGGATCGGTCAAAAGTTTTCCGCACATAGTAAAAGAACGGACTTCGAACATTGACGCTTTCGATTTAGTGTTATTGTTAGTGTCATAAGCCAGGGCCAGAATAATGTAATTTTCAGGAGAGTGTTTTATCTTTCTTATGAAAAATGGAAGCGACGCCACGGGGATGTCATATTCTATCCTGTTTCTCGACGAATCGATGACCCGGATGAGGACGTTAGTATAAGTGGCTCTGGCCGCGTTTTTATCACGGAGGACGAACCCGCCTGAAGTGGAGTGTATGACTTCGAAATCGACATTTAAAGTTGGATTATAAGTTCCGAGCGAGTTGAACAAGGCCGCAGCCATTGCCGCGGGAGTGTTATTAACATCGTTTTTGTCCACCCTGACGTTCTGAGCCGTTGCAACCGTGGCGAAAGCAAGCGTGAATGTCATCATGGACGCGATCGCAAAAATAATTATCAATTTTTTATTGTTCATTTTGATCTCTCCTTTTCTTCAAGGGCCTGATTTGGCGGCTGTCGTTGGCCGTTATTCGAATGAAACGCATATGAGGCGGGCGCGCGATAAATATATAACCGACGAGCCGCCGGCATAAATTATCGATGAAGGTTTTTTATCCGGCGAAGGAACGATCGTCCTGCCGCTCAGGGGAGCGAAATCGGCTCCAGATATTACTATATTTTCAAATGTATCTATAGACGCGAAAGCGCATCTGGCGTCATAATCGAATGGCACTACCGAGCGCGCGATATTTAATTTCGAGGCCGCTTCGGATGTCACGTCCTTGAATTTTCCCGCTTCGTCTTTTTTCAAAATTACCGGCTGCGTTTCGCCGTTGAGGACTATAAAATCTTTAGAAGCGGTATAATTTGAATATTCATGAAATTTTTCGGCCGATGAAAGTTTGGGACGGCCGGGAGTCGAAACGTCAATTGCCGCTATTTGAGGGGTTCCGGCCGCGTCGAACAACGAAAGAAATAATTTGCTGCCGCCGGCAAAAATGAAATTTGAATAACGGGCGCCGTCCAGTTCCTTAATGATTATTTCGGCAATCGCGGAATCACGTTTTTCCTTCATTCGCTTTTTGTTCTCCGCGCGCATCTTCACGATCTCTTCATCTTTCATATCAGGTCCGATAACGATCGGTTCGGGCTCGAAATACGGATCGGGCGTTTTCACGACTGAATTTTTGGGCAAATTGAGTTTTTCGGCGATATTTTCTGAAGCGTCGAATGCATACAACTTCGAAGCGATTTTACCTGAAACCAGAATATGCCCGGGAGGAGTCGCCGGCGTTATTTCTCCCCGAGGGAGCGAGGGTGAAAATCTCATTGGGCGAGTCGTGGTGCCGACAAAAAAGATCGAATCCGAATCGACAGCGAAGTCAAACGGATAAACGCCTATGATCTCTTTAGCAGCAACTTGCTGTGACCGAAGGTCTACGGCGATGAAATAATTCGAGGATGATTCTATAAAACCGACCTCGTTTGTCGAAACGAATTTCGAGCCGACCGCGGAAGGCCTGGCGTTATCGTCCTTGGGAACCGCTTTACCTGAAACGGTGTCTGAAAGGTTATTCCATTTTGTCAGATCGAGCAGGCGCGAGCCGGAAAGATCCTTGACTATAGCTTTGCCGTCGGTTTCAATAAATATGGAACCCGGACCGCAAAGTATTTTCGTGGTTTTTTTGAGGCCCGGAGCTTCGCAAATTACGAAATTAGAAGGTTTTCTGATCTGGACGGCCTCGGGAACCGATCCCGGCGTCAGTTCGAAAATCCCGTCGCCTATGGTGAAAACCACTTTAGAATCGACTATCGATAAATTATTGATCTTTCCGGTCGGTTTTTTTACTTTGATAAGGCTTGAATTGGCCTGATCGAAAATATTGATGTCATATTCCGTCACGAATAAATTTTTCGACGGCGAATATTCCGCGAAATACGGGGCGGAAAGAAGTGCCCTGGAAACGCCGGTGTATGTAATAATATCCGAACTGAATTTCGATGTTTCATCCGACAGCGTTGAAATATCTGACAGGTCGATTTTATATGCCGATCCGCGGGAAAAAATAAAAACCGAATTACCCGCGCGATATATTTTTTTTACAAATTTCGATTCGACGGCGGAAATATTATCCTGCCGTTCGTCGTTATTGCGCGGAAATAGAGCTTTCGAGACTTCCGCGGATAATTCTATTTTTTTGAACGAATCCATGGCTTGAGGAACGCGGAATATTCCATACTCGGTAAGGGCCAATATTTCCGAGCTTCCAACGCAGACGTCGTCGATGCGCGCGGGGGTCGTCGGAAAATTTTCATCGATTATTTCGAGCGTTTTCGTGAACGAAGCCGACGCGCGGTCGTATGACGCAAGAGCGCGGCTGTTATAAACAACCACGTTTTTTTCGTCGAGCGTGAGCAGCCCGCAGATGGCTTCATTGCCAAGTTTCTTGGCATCGATGTTTTTTTCGGAAAAGTCGGAAAGCGTTACGTCGATCAGAAGATTATAATAAGCGACCAGTAAATTGTCTTTTGATTTAAGGAATTTCAAGTCGTTATCGGCGAAAGTGGAAAAATCGATTGCCTGCGACTTCGGCCTGAATGTTTTGATTTCCTTCGGGTTCTTCCCGACGCCGATTTCAGAAGTCGTTAAGACCAGTATCTCTTCGGTCGAATAATTCCACGCCCAGATGTAAGGCGCCGTTGCCGAAATGTTTTTTAGCGTATTGGTTCCGGGCGAGAAACACTTGAACGCGCCGTCGGAAGCAAAATAGTATTCCCCGTCGGACACAATGACGCCTCCGATATCGAACCCGCTGAGCGCAAGACAAGGGCAGGCGAAAAATCCGATGAAAATGAAAGCGAGGGTCAGCAGGGCGATTTTTTTATTCATTATTGACCTCCGGGAGTTTGAATTTATCAAAGAGTTTTTCTCGATTGATATCTAAAATTTGGCGCGTGTAATATTACCAATAAAAAAAATATATTTCAACCTTTACTCCGCATAAAAAAAATTGAATAAAATTTTACTTAATGATATTATTAAATTTATCATGTCCGTAAGTTATATGTTTAAATTTACCCGGAAGGGCTTTTAAAATCTGAAAGTCCATGCCGGAAGATATTTCTGGAGGAACGATGCCCAAATTATCGAAGTCGTTTTTTCGTGCCCTGCTCATTATTCTGTCGGTCTTACTGGTTCCGGGCGCCTTTACATACGGCGTTCCCGGCGCATGGGCGTTTGACGGAGGAATCGTCGGCGAGGGCGGAGCTCTTTATTTTTCGGCCGGCGGTCGCACGTTGAAATATTCATCAGCTGCCATTACGACCGCCGAAAATGAGATAGCTTCATTTCAGTCCGTTATCCGCCTGTCGAGCGGCGAAGTCATGGCCCTTACCTCGTCCGGCATCGCCATCGGCCCGAAACTTTCAGGACTCAAAACCACGGCGTTCGCCGACGCTTCGATCAACGGCGCGCTTCTGGCATATTGCGCGCTCCGCGACAATGTCGTGCTCGCCGGATTTTCAAGCGTTTCCGACTACGACATCAAAACTCAAAAATATTCCAAAGTCGATATTTCGGCGATGGGCGCATTCGCCTCGGTAGCCGCGATACTGCCTTCGC
>Ga0079303_10000414_pt1 | contig 10273 bp, 5 predicted proteins | sample Methanogen_OWC_FD_77073 | JGI IMG/M metagenome (GOLD analysis project Ga0079303, IMG submission 77073) | Enriched soil microbial communities from Old Woman Creek wetland in Ohio, USA - Methanogen_OWC | ecosystem: Environmental > Terrestrial > Soil > Wetlands | place: USA: Ohio | collected...
CGGGGTGGTCCGGCCCAGAAACACTTTTTTCGCTCAATAGCGCCTGCCTTGGGGTATAGTAGGGGGGTCGAGGTGAGCATGGCATTTTTCCGCAAACCGGAAGAAAAGCGAGAACTCGATGAGCTCGAGGCCCTGAAGCAGGAGGTGCTGAAGGCCAAGATGCCGGCCTCGGCCGAAGGGTACGCCCTCAAGGAGCTCCAGAAGCTGGAGAAAACTCCCGCCGATGCGGCGGAATACGCCATCGCCAATAGTTACCTGGGGTACCTCGTCACTCTTCCCTGGAACGTTCTCACCGACGACAACCTCGACCTCGGCCATGCCGAGTCCATCCTCAACCGGGAACACGCCGGCCTTGTTCACGTAAAAGAACGCATTCTCGAGTATCTTGCGGTGCGTGCCCAGAAGACCCAACGGCAGTTCCGCGTACTGGTCGTGGACGACGAGGAGATCGCCCGGACCAACGTGGAGCACATCCTCAGGAAGGAAGGCTACGGGGTGGCCACGGCCACAAACGGCCTTGAAGCGCTGGAGCAGCTCAAGACGGGCGCCTTCGACCTGGTGCTTACCGATCTCCTCATGATGAAGGTGGGCGGGATGGAGCTCCTCGAGAAGATCAAGAGCGATTATCCCGCGACAGAGGTCATCGTCATTACCGGCTATGCCACGGTGCCGTCGGCGGTCGAGGCCCTCCAGAAGGGCGCCTACCATTACCTGCCAAAGCCCCTGAAGATCGATGAGGTCCGGACGATCGTGAGAAAGGCCCTGGCCAAGAAGGAGCGGTTGCACAGACCCCGGGGGCCGGTGCTGTGCTTTTCCGGGCCCCCGGGTACCGGCAAGACCTCACTCGGGAGGTCAATCGCCGCTTCCCTGGGAAGGAAGTTCATCCATCTTTCTCTTGCGGGGATGAAGGACGAGGCGGAGATCAGGGGACATCGCCGGAGTTACGCCGGAGCCATGCCCGGCCGCATCATCGATACCCTCCGGAGAGTAGGGACCAGGAACCCCGTGTTCATGCTCGACGAGATCGACAAGGTGGGCAGGGACTTCCGCGGCGATCCGGCCTCGGCGCTCCTCGAGGTTCTCGATCCCGAACAGAACGAGCGGTTCCTCGACTACTACCTCGATGTACCCTTCGACCTCTCGAGCGTTATGTTCATTGCCACTGCCAACCTTGTAGACCCGATCCCGAGGCCGCTCCTGGATCGCATGGAGGTCTTGTCGCTCCCCGGCTATACCGACGAGGAGAAAGAGCAGATCGCCCTCCACTTCCTCATTCCAAAACAGATCGAGGCCGCCGGGCTCGGTCATGTCCCGCCCCATTTCACCGGGGAAGCCATCCTAAAGGTCATCAGGGAACACACGCGGGAGGCGGGGCTCCGGAATCTCGATCGGGCCATCGCCTCCATCTGCCGGAAGATCGCCCGGGAGGTGGTGCAACAGTCCGGCTCTCTATCAGGCGGTCTCCACATCACTCCACCCGAGGTGGAACGGTACCTGGGACCGCGGCGATTTCACCATGAGGTCGCCGAGGCGAGTGATCGCATCGGGGTGGCGACAGGTCTCGCCTGGACCGAGACGGGCGGGGATATCATGTTCGTCGAGGCCACGCGGATGAAGGGGACGACGGGGTTGATTCTCACGGGATCACTGGGCGAGGTGATGCAGGAGTCCGCCCAGGCCGCTCTGAGCTATATCAGGAGCAACGCCGGGCGGTTCAGGATCGCCGAAGACTTCTTCACCGGCCACGACGTCCACATTCACGTGCCGGCGGGCGCCATCCCCAAGGACGGTCCCTCCGCAGGTCTCACCATCGCCTTTGCCCTCATCTCCCTCCTTTCTGAAAGGCCGGCCCGGCGGGAGGTGGCCATCACCGGGGAGCTCACCCTGAGCGGCAGGGTTCTGCCCGTGGGCGGTGTGCGAGAAAAGATTCTGGCAGCCCGGCGGGCAGGGGTGAAGACAGTGGTGTTTCCGGAGAAAAACAGGGTAGATCTGGATGACCTTGCCGCAGAGATTCGGGGGGACCTAGAGATCGTCCTCGCCGGGAGTTTGGAGGATGTCGTCGATCGCGTTCTCCGGTAGAGGGGCCCCCGGGGGGCCATCACGCGGTTTCTGCCTCACCGTCAGTGTCTTCAGCCAATCCCCACCGTTTGAGCTTTCGCCACAGGGATACCCGGTCGATACCAAGGACCTCGGCGGCCCTGGTCTTGTTCCCGTCCACCTCCTTGAGCACCCAGCGCACATACTCGGATTCGTTTTCTTCCAGGGTGGGAAGACGGCTGCTGCCCGGGGTGCGGTACACCCGGAAACAGACCTTGGCGAGTTCCTGGGGTAGGTGCTTCGGGAGAATCGCGGGGCCGTTACACAGGGCGACTGCCCGCTCCATGAGGTTTTCCAGCTCCCGGATGTTGCCGGGATATTCGTAATGGACGAGAGTTTCCATGGCCTCGTCGGAGATTCCCTCGATCACCTTCTCTTGTGCCTTGGCGTACCGCGCCAGGAAGTGGTGCGCCAGCAACGGAATGTCGTCTCGCCGCTCCGCCAGCGGCGGGAGTCGCAGGCTGACCACGTTCAAGCGGTAGAAGAGGTCCTTGCGAAATCTCCCCGCCTCCACCTCACGATTCAGATCTTTATTGGTGGCGGCGACGATGCGGATGTCTACGGGAATGGCATGGGTGCCGCCGACCCGGAGGAGAGACTTCTCTTCGATCACCCGCAGGAGCTTGGTCTGCATGGACGGTGGCATGTCACCGATCTCGTCGAGGAAGACGGTGCCGCCGCTTGCAGCCTCCAGCAGGCCGACCTTGGTGGATGTGGCGCCGGTAAAGGCGTCCTTTTCGTGACCGAAGAGCTCGTTGGTGAGAAGCTCTTCGGTGAAGGCGCCGCAGTTGAAAGCAAGGAAGCGCGCCTCGCCGCGCTTGCTCAGGGCGTGCAAGGTCCGGGCGATGAGCTCCTTGCCGGTCCCGGTCTCGCCGAAGATGAGGACGCTACAGTCGGTGGGGGCGACCTGGGACACGAGTTCGATGAGCTCCTGCATCTTGCGGCTCTTGCCGATGAGAAGGGGAGAGCCGAGCCGCGCCCGGTAATCCCGCTTCAACTCCCGGAGCTCATCTCGCAGCTGTTTCTTCTCCAGTGCCCGTCCCACCACCATCCTGACCTCGTCGATCTTGTAAGGCTTTGGGATATAGTGGTACGCCCCTTTCTGCATCGCCTCGATTGCGGTGGCCACGGTAGCGTAAGCGGTGACCATGATCACCTCGGTATTCGGATAGCGCTCCTTAGTCCGGGCGAGCACCTCCATGCCGTCCACCTGTTTCATCTTGAGATCGGTCACGACCACGTCGAACTCGCCCGCGGCCAGCCGTTTCAGGGCATTCACGCCGCTCTCCACAGAGACGACCTCGTAGCCCTCCTTTTTCAGGATGTGCTCCAGGTTCTCTCTGGCGATAGTCTCGTCATCGACGACAAGGACTTTACTCTTGCTCATAAGACGTGGTCTCCGGAGGCGAGGGGCAGCCGGATGGTGAACACGGAGCCCTCCCCGACCTTACTTTTCACCGTGAGGGTGCCCCCGTGTCGCTCCACAATCCCGTGGGCCACCGACAGCCCGAGACCGGTGCCGAAGCCCACCTCTTTGGTGGTGAAAAAAGGATCGAATATCTTCGTGAGGTTCTCTTCCGGGATACCGCATCCCGTATCACTGATACTGATTTCCACCTCCCTGCTCCCGGGATCTTCCCTGGCGGTGACGGCGATCCTTCCCGAGCCGTCGGGCATGGCCTGGGCCGCATTCAAGAGCAGGTTCAGGAAAACCTCCTGGAGCTTCTGGCCGTCAGCGTGGATGTCCAGATCCTCCGGGATGTCCGTCGTGACCTCCACTCCTGCCGGGAGCTGGCTCGAGATGAGCCGGACGGTCTTGATGGTGAGGTTCGCCAGGTTGACCCACCCGAGCTGAAACTCCCGCTCCCGGGAGAATTCGAGGAGTCCCTTCACGATGTCGCGGGCCCGGTCGACCTCCTGGTCAATGTTGGTGAGGAGCTTTCTGACAAACCCGTCGCCGGCCTTAAGCTCCTCAAGGAGGATCTGGCAGGAGGTGGAGATGTTGTTGAGCGGGTTGTTGAGCTGGTGGGCGATCCCCGAGGTGAGGATGCCCAGAGAAGAGAGCTTCTGTGCCTGGACGAGCTGATCCTGGCGCTTGTGGAGCTCGCTGATCATCCTGTTGAAGGCCTCCACCACCGCCTGGGTCTCATCGGCCGTCTGCACCACCGGCAGCGGCTTGAAATCTCCCTTGGCAATACGGCTCGTCGTCCTCTCGATCACGTTCAGGGGTCGGACGATCTTCCGACTCACGAGCACGGTGAGAAAAAGGCCCAGCAGGATGACGATGATGAAGAACGAGGTAAACTTCGTCTTGAGGGAGTTGAGTATCTCCTGGATCCGGCCGTTCTCGAACTCCGATAGCCGCAGGGAGAGATCGACGAGATGCTTCCCCCTTTCTCTGAGCCCAGCCTCAATCTCTTCCCTTGGTCTTGTGGCGGCCGATTCGCCTTTCCCTTGGGCGATGAGTCCGGTCAGGAGCTCGGTGTAGTTCGCGAGCTCTCTCTGGAGCTCCTGCAGGTAGGTCGCGCCCTTGAGGCCGCTCACATCAGGTGCGATCCGCTCGGAGATCTCCTTGGCTCGCTCCACCTTGGCCAAGGCCTCGTCGGAGTTCTCCCTGCCGCCGTAGAGAAGGAAGTTTTTCTCATAGCGCCGGGCCTCGAGGAGCGTGTTGTGCAGCTCGTAGCCTATGACCACGAATCTGAGCTTCCGCTCGATGCGGAGGATGTTCTGGTATTCCACAATGCCGACGAGGAGGAAGGCGAGGAGGGAGAGGCCAAAGCCGAGAATCACCTTCTGCCGGATGGTGAGCCGGGGAAGTTTCAGAAAGTTGGTCATGACGCGCATCACCTTCAAGGCGGCGGGGTATTATGTATTATACGGGGCCATGGGAGAGGTGGCAACGGGAACCGTGCATGTGGGCCGGGATCACTTCCCATTTTTGGTGATCTCGTTGGGAGCGGGGAGAGGGTTAGAGAAAAATGAGGTCGAAACATTCCCGACTTGGCTGGCTTGGGTTCGTGGCGCTCTCTGGAGTCGGTGTTTATCTCTGGTCCGCCGGGGACGCCCTCCCTCAGAGGGCACTGGTGCAAGTCCACCAGGATTTCACCACGGATCCTGGCTGGGAGGGCGTGAACAATCGAGTGGTGTGCGAGAGCTGCCCCACCGTAACTCAGGACTTCGGCTGGGGTCCGGCAAGCTACTCCGGCGGCAGCGGCGGCGACATCGGGGGCACCATCGTTCAGTCCCGCACGCCCGCCTGGTACGGGATGGCTCTCGGACGGCCGCTATCGTTTCGCGACAGGTTCTCAGCATCCGGTAGCATCGTGATCATGCCCATTGAGGGCACCGAGCCGAGTGGCGCCGCTTACCTGGGGTTCTTCAACTCGACCCGGCAGGAATGGCGGCCGTGGAATTCCATGGCGATCCGCATCAGCTATCTGAGTCCCGACAGGGTTACCTTTGGGATGGACTCGATGACAGCGCTGTGGAACGGCCACGGGTATGAGACGGACATTGTCATCCCCGCCGACGGCAGGCCGCACCGGTGGCGCTTCGCCTACGACCCCGAGGGGACTCCCCCCGAAGAGTGGCCCGACCCGCGACTGAAGTCCTACCTGTCTCACCGGCGGCAGACTGCAGACCAGATCTTCGAAAAGGCAAGGCAGGCAGAGCCGGGCGTCACGCTGGAGCAAGTGAAGAGTAGGCTGGCAGATGCGCTGGCACTGGGACTGGTAGCCTACCTCCCCAAGGAGCGTGGTGTTTTCTACACCCTCCTTGACAGCTACGAGAACAGAAAAGGCTCTCTCACGTTCCAACTTGACGACGGGCGGCAGTACCGAGACTGGCTGCCTTCGGCGCTCCACGATGGCCCGGTATCCATGGATCGCTTCGGCATCTTCAATATGCAGATCTATCACCGGGTGGCCCGTTTCTTTGTCTCCGACCTGACGATTAACGGAACAAAGGTCGACCTCAGAAAAGACCCCGGCTGGGACGGACGCGGCAACCGCGTCACCTTTGTCGAGCGGGATTTCCAGCGCCAGGACTTCGGCTACAGCGAGACCAACTGGGCGGGTGACCGGATCGGCGAGATCGGCGGACTGTTCTACCGCACGGAACCTGTTGACCCCATTCACGGCTACTACGCTGACGATGTGGGCGGAATGACCCTTGACGACCCCATCAGGTTCTCCGGGAACGTCTCCTTCGTGAACGGCGCCACCGACGCAGGGATGTTCTTCGGCTACTTCAACGCGAGGGAAGCTATGGCGGAGATACAGCAGGAGCGCGCCGGGATGCCGCTGGACGATATGCTCGGAATTGTCGTCGGCGGACCGACGCGGGTCGGCTACTACTTCACCGCTTTCTGTTCGCCCAAGAGGGAGGTGGCGTCGGACAAGCACGGGCCTATCATTCTTCCCACCGGCGAGCGACACACCTTCAGCTTCACGTATGATCCCCAGGCGAACAGCGGCGTGGGCAGGATCACGGTGAAGCTCGATGAGAAGACCTTTACCCTGGACCTGACGCCACAACAGCGTAGCGCCGGCGCCACCTTCGACCGCTTCGGCATGGCGAGTATCCGCAAGGGTGGGAAGTATGTGACCCTGTATCTGGACGACCTGACGTACACCGCCCGCCGAGCGGCGGATTACACGCCGATCTACCACGAGCAGCAGACGACAAGGGTTCCCTATCCACCGGGCGGACGGAAGTATTAACCTGCATTATGCGCGAAGCACCTGGTACGATGACCTCCACCACGCTCTCATGGCTGCGGCCTTGGATCTTTCGCGGTTGGGCCGGAACCGGTCAGGAGAGCTCTCTCGTCATTGGTGCCTCTTGTGCTGAGGTCTTCCGCTACGTAGAGGGCGATAGCCTCCAGCAATACCGTCCGGGGATAGTGATTGTGCAGAAAAAAGGTTCTTGTAAGGGTCGGGTGTTTTTCCTCCAGAGGGTAGGCGGTTCCCCAGTGGTCCGCATTCGCGTACCCGAGCAACGTTGATCCCGGGATCACCTGGTCATAAAAGAGCAGCACACCGTCGTTCCGGGGATCGATCGCCTTCAGCATATCGTAACCCTCCCGGAGGATGGTGTTGACATTCCCACCCTGGGTCAACGAGACCAGGGAAAAATATCGCACCGAATCCGGCAGGCGGTGCGAGGCCAACCATGAGAGTCGGACGGATCTCTCTTGACTCACAACCGCGCGGTCGTCACCGTGCGGGCAGTCCCTGGGGGCGACGAGATCTCCCAGGGCGGCGTACACACTCACCAGGTAATCCGCGAGCGGCGTGCCGTTAATCGCCCCGGACACGCTGACAACCGCGGCTACCCGGCGGGCGAGATCAGGGTAGCTCGCGAGGAAATCAAGAATATCAACCGCACCCTTCGAATGTCCCAGGAGGACCAGTGGCTCATCCTCCTCCAGGTCCAGACGGCGAAGGGCCTCGGCGATCTGGCCTCCATTGTGTTCGCTCCCGGAACGGCCGTCGACGACGATCCATTCGATTCGGTAGCCGCGAGCGTTCAGACGGGCCGTCGAGACTTCGAAGGGTTTGGCGAAGTCCCAGTAGCAGGCCCCCATGAAACCGGGAACGATGAGGATCCGCAGGCGGAAAACCGATTCGGGGTGAGGTGCCGTCGGAGCCGCCGGCTTGGTCTCGTCTTCGAGGCGGAGCAGGTACGTTTCACAGGTTGTGCCCTGCTCGGTGCCAAACTCCGGGTCGGCGGCCAGGCGGTCGCAGAAAATCTGACGGAACCGGGCCCGCCCATCTCTTACTGCCGGGGCGCCCAGCACCGAGAGGGTCGTGGCCGGGGTGTCCAGGCTGTAGTCCAATAACTGGAACCCGCAGGATAGGTTCAGTAGCAGACCGAGCGTCAACGTGATGAACACAGGTAGGGGTGTGGAACTATGGATTTCTCTCATCGGCGAACGCACCCTCAAGATCGTTCCCGTTACACCGCCGGTTGCAGTTTCGGTGAATCAAGGGTACCACACCATCTTGGGAACGGTCAAAAAAGGTAGAGGATCGCCCCGCCATCTTGAGGGCTTGTGAGCATCCGCAGAAGTGTGGGAACGATGAGAGTTGAACGGGGTGGAGAGCCACTCCGAGCGTAATCAATATGGTTAGACCGCATCACTTAAACCCACTCGTTGCCGATTCATTCAGCCGTGTGGCGGATACGGGCGTCAGCACTTCCAAAACTTTGTGCTCTTTGCTCATGGTCAGCCGACCCTTTCCCGGCGTCGATGCTGCATGGATGAAACGGAGCGGACGACAGGAAAACATGTTGGGTGCGGGCGTCGATACTAGTAAGTGAGGCGGCTGCCGAGACCGTCAGAATCCAACCTCTTCAAGAAGATTGATTACATGAGGCTTGTCGTCTTCGACGATACTGACCTTCTTTGCGAAGTCCTTATGTGCCACGAAAAAGCTCGTCAGGCTGTGCTCCTTGGGCGACCAGTTCTCTCTCACCCTCACTTCCGGGTCCTTCTTCTTTCTGGTCTTCTCCTTCTGCTGTTCTTTGTTCCAATTCTTCTCGCGTTCGACGTCGATCTCGTGGATGGGGTAGGTAAGATGAATGGTAAACTCCTCGCCCCCGCTTTCGTTCAACAACATTTGCAACGTCTCCCGTTCGGGATTGCCATGCTCACCGTTGCCCGAAAACACGTAGTGGTCAGCGCTCACGCGCTGGAAGAAGATCGGGTCCAGGTTACGGTCGCTGCCGTGATGCGGCATCTTGAGGATGTCCACGTGCATCTTGTCGCCGGGCTTCAGCAGGCCCACCAGCTGCAGGCCCTGCAAAATCTTGTCGCCCCGGGCGTCGCCCGTGAACAGCATCCGCTTCTTACCGACTTCAGCGAGCACCACGATGCTCGACAGGTTAGGAACCGACGTATCGGTGAATGATGCGAGTGCTGCCTTCGTCTTCTTTTCGTCCTTGTGCTTCTCGATCCATGCAGCGTACTCCTTCTGTAGCGCGACGAGCTCTGCTTGCATCGGCCCAGCCGCGGTAAGCTTGAGCCCCTTGCCCATATCGATGGCTTTGCCGTCGTCCTTAGCCATGATGAGCTTACCCCCGAATTCGGGATTGATGCGAAGCTTCAGTTTCCGGGCATCGTCGCCCAGCCGAAATCCCTGCTCGACGCTGGCCAGGACCATGGCCGCCTCAGGATCGAGTCCTTCCGTATCAGGCTCGCCGCTTAGCGCTGCAGCTCCAAATGAGGCCGTCACCGCCGCCAGCAGCTCGTCCGGTTTGTTGCCGATGATGTCGTCGAACGTGTTGTGCCAGAAGCTGCGGACCTTCAGCGGTAATGGCTGTCTTGAGTCCTTCGCGCTCACGAGTTCGTTCGTCAGTTCAAGGATGCCGTTGATGTGGTCATCGTCGATATGGCTGACCATCAGCAGGTCGACCGCAAGCGATTCGTCGTTACCGAGACCGCGCGCTTTCCTGATTTGCGTGAGGCGCGGCTTTAAATGCGGCTTATAGACTTGTGCCGGCCCGCCGTCGATCAGCGCCAGACCAGGATCGCCCTCGGAGCCGTAGTGCACAAGGAGGCAGTCTCCCTTCCGAGCCCGCCGTACATCGAGACTAAAAATCATAGTTCCTCCCTCTCTAGATTTTCTGGAAAGCGCGGAGCACGTCCAGCATCCCGTGCCCCTGGAAACTGCGCTCGCGACCGAGATCGGTCGCGCTCTCACAGAGGATGCGTTTGATCCGCCGCGGCTCCCCGATCAACTCAGTATAGCGTGCCATGAGCATGGCCGCCGCGCCGCTCACGTGCGGCGCGGCCATACTTGTCCCGTCGAGCTCTCCCCATCCCATCCCCGGCAGGCATGACTCGATTCGTTCGCCCGGAGCGACCAGATCCGGTTTCAACCGTCCGTCCCCGGTCGGGCCGCGGCTCGAAAAGAAGCTCACCCCGTACGTATGCGGCCGGAAGCGGTGCGTCGCGCCAACCGTGATGACGCCGTCGGCGTTGCCCGGATCGGTGATGCTGAAAGCGGTATAGCCCTCGTACGTACCCTCCTTGGTCTCATACCGCTGATAGCCGAGGTTTCCGGCCGCCGCGACCACGACCGCGCCACTCTCCACCAGGCGCTCGCATTCGTTACAGATAGGCGTGCGACCGCAGGCGAAATTGCGCACGTCATGCGGGATGGAAAGGCTG
>Ga0079303_10000416_pt1 | contig 10256 bp, 7 predicted proteins | sample Methanogen_OWC_FD_77073 | JGI IMG/M metagenome (GOLD analysis project Ga0079303, IMG submission 77073) | Enriched soil microbial communities from Old Woman Creek wetland in Ohio, USA - Methanogen_OWC | ecosystem: Environmental > Terrestrial > Soil > Wetlands | place: USA: Ohio | collected...
GCTCTTTTTGTTTTTTCAATTTTAATCATTATGGCATAAGTTGGATATTATTTCAACGGCGAACGAAAATATTCGGCAATATTGACAATATTATAATAACCTGATATAGTTCTCGCATAATATTATTGGACGGATCCAATTAAAAAGCGCATTGAGGTAATTAAAAAATGAAAAGACGCGAATTTTTAAAGATGCTCGGAGGATTTATCGGCGGCCTGGCCGTTTCGCCGTTCACGCCTTTATTCGATATCGCCTCGGCGCTCGAAGGAAAAGCGGCGGTCCCGAGGAAACGGCTCGGCAAAACCGGCGCCGAAGTATCCATAATCGGCCTCGGCGGGTTCAACATCAGCCTCGACAACTTCACCGACGCCACCGGGGCCGATTTCGTCAGGCGCGCCATCGACGGCGGCATAAATTTCCTCGACAACGGCCGCGAATACAACAAGGGTCTGAGCGAAAAACGCATGGGACTGGCGCTGGCCGGCGGTTACAGGGAAAAGGCCTTCCTCATGACTAAAAACTGCGATCACTCGCGTTCTTTTCAGGGCTCCATGAAGAGCATCGACGACAGCCTTCGTACGCTTAAAACCGACTATATCGATCTTATCATGTTCCACGAGATCAACTACGACGACGACATAAAAAACGTCGCCGAAGGCGGACTTTCGGCGATGATAAAGGCGCGCGAACAGGGCAAGGTCAGGTTCATAGGTTTTTCCGGCCACAAGGACCCGGCTCTTCATCTGAAGATGCTCGCGATCCCCTTCGAATGGGACGCCGTGATGCTTCCGGTCGGCATAATGGATTACCATAAAAAATCGTTCACGCGCACAGTGATTCCAGAACTTTTGAAGCGCGGCACGGGCGTCATCGGCTTCAAGAGCATGGGCGGATTCATGTCCGGAGTCCCGCAGAAGATCGGATACTCGAACGCCGACTGTCTCAGATACTCGCTCTCGCAGCATGCCGATACGGTGATCGTCGGAATGGAAATGCCTGACCAGCTTCGCGAAAATATCGCTGTCGCCGCTTCGTTCGTGCCTGTGAGCGCCGCCGGACAGCGGGAGATGATAAATAAAACGGCGCGTTTCGCCGGCGACATAAGGACCGAGGTTTACAAGAACACTCCTGATTATGACAGCGCGCTTGGAAAGGAACTGCATAATATAAAATGAGAACTGAAAATATTTATGCCCGGCGGATAACGCCGGGCGGCAACATAAAATTTATTGCCGCGATATTTATTTTCGCGGCGATTTTCATAACCGCTTTCGCGTATTGCGAATGCGCCGCGAGGCCGCTGAACGGCGAAGACTGGAAAGAGCATTACATAAACGACATAATGCCTTACTGGACCGACAAGAGCGCGCTCGGCGATCCGGCCGGCAATTTTCCGTCGAAAAGGGACATGAACGGAAAGCCTTTGAGCGGGACCAGATACACCAGGATGATCTCGCGCCAGGTCTACGCTTATCTGGTCGGCTACAACCTGACCGGCGACGAAAAGCTTCTTGAATATGCGCTGCTCGGAACGGATTGGATAATATCGAAGGCGAAGGACCCGAAAAAAGGGTATTTCGCGAAACTCGACGGCGCGGGAAAACCGGACTCGAAATATTTCAAATCGGCCCAGGACCAGGCATACGTGATGCTCGCATTCTCGTCGCTTTATTATATCACGCGCGACCCGGCGGCCAAAAAAGAGCTGAGCGAGAATATCAACCTTATATTCAAAGGCCCCTTCTGGGACGCTGACAATAAAATAATAACAGACGCTCTCACGGGCGACCTTTCTAAGCCCGTCGATTTCGAGAACCCCGGACACGACATAGTGACCGTCCTCGACCAGGCCAACGCCTACCTGGGGCTTTACGCCAGCTGCCTCGAAGGCGCGGAACGCAAAGATGCCTTGAAATATCTGAAAATCTGCGGCGACCTCCTGGCCGAAAAATTTTTCGGTGACGGCATATTCTGGGACACCGATATAAACCGGGAAAAATTTAAAGTCAGGCACCTCGACGCCGGCCACGTCCTCAAGACATACTGGATGCTCTACGAAATCGGCAGGCTGTGGAAGAAGGAATGCGGCGAAGAACTTTATTCGGACATTCTGAGCGGATACATGGTCAAGGTCCTTATCGCCGCGTATTCCGAAAAGTATTCGATGTGGGGCAAGCTGTTCAAAGGTTCCTGCACGAACATAGTATGCAAAAATCCGGACTGGTGGATGCAGTGCGAATGCAACCAGCTCGCCTCGAGGCTCCTTGAAAAGGACGTGAGGATACCGGCGATCCTTGAAAAAACCACCGAATTCTGGTTTGCCTCGGACTTCATAGACAAGACGAGAAAGATACGCGGCATACGAGACGGCGTCGGGCTCGACGGCAAATTCATCAAAAACAAAGATTCCCTCTCGGTGAAGGCTCACGAATGGAAGAACGGTTACCACGAAAGCGAACAGGCGATCGTTTTATATCTGATGTTGAATTCATACAATAAAAAAACGTCGACTCTTTATTTCGCGGTGCCGCGCGAGCTGGTGAAGGACTTCAATCCCGCGCCTTACATGTTCGACGGAAAGGCCGTCTCATTGAAGGAAGAAGGCCCCATCCTCGGAGGCAGGTTCGTCAAATTGAAGGCAACTTTTGGAACGATCAATTGATAAAAAAAAACCGCTATCGCGGGCTTTTTTTATTTCGTGTCATGCAGCTTTTTTTAATCTTCTTTTTTTAGAAACCAGCGGGTAAGCATCAGGGTTTTCAAGCGATTCGACTTCCAAATCGACATCAAGAGCGGGCCAATAAATATGAAGGTCATTGACCAGCTTCACATTAAAGATTTCGGCAATATTCGCGTCTTCAAACCATGGAAAATCGGCGAATGATAAAAAATATTCTTTTTCTAAAATCAGAATCCAGATTCCGTTTCTTGATATTGCCAATACTTCAATTTTTGAAGTGTTCTTTCCAGCTTTTTTCGATGGCATTGACTCTTTCCTCAATTATCGATCTTATTTCATTCAATTCTTTCGCTGAAAGTCCGCAGTTGTGAGCGAGGCTTACGATCGGTTTCAACCAGAATTTCGCTTCACCGCTTCACGATGAAACATGAATATGAATTTTCAATTCTTCCCTGGAAAATAAAAAAAACGATATCCTTTAACTTTAAATACGGTCGGACTCACTATAAAACCTCAATAATTTTTATAATTATTATATGCTTTTAAATATTTTTTTGCATCTTCTTCACCATCACCGCGAGTTTAAAAGAAGGAAATCTTTTATATACTAAAATTTAAAAACCCCCTTCGGTAAAATCCGCAGGGGGCTTTTAATCAATTCTCTCCCAGGTCCTGAAACTCCATCTTGCCTTTGTTCATGAAGCATTTTACGCGATGCCCCTCGCCGATCTCGCGGCTTAATATTTTCACCGCAAGCGGGCCCTTGATCTGTTTTTCGATGGCCCGGTTGATCGGGCGCGCCCCGAATTCGGGGCTGTAGCCGATATCGATGATATGCTCGATGACGCTTCTGTCGAAGTCGAGAGTGATCCGTTTGTCCGCGGCCAGAACGCCGACATCCGAAAGCCTGAGCTTCACTATGTCGAAGAGCGCGTTCTTATCGAGAGCGTTGAACACGACGATCTCGTCTATCCTGTTGATGAATTCCGGCTTGAAATACTGCTTCAGTTCGCCGGACACGTGTTCCAATCTCCTGCCGGCGTCGGCGCCGGAATTCTTCTGAAGCCACGCGCCGGCGATATTGCTTGTCATGATTATGACCGTGTTCTTGAAATCGACCGTCCTGCCCTTGCCGTCGGTCAGCCTGCCGTCGTCGAAGATCTGCAGGAAAATCGAGAAAACGTCGGGATGGGCTTTTTCGACCTCGTCGAGAAGTATGACCGCATATGGTTTTCTGCGCACCGATTCGGTCAGGTAGCCGCCCTCGTCGTATCCGACGTATCCCGGGGGCGCGCCTATAAGCCTTGACACCGAATGTTTTTCCATGAACTCCGACAGGTCGATCCTGACCATGGCCTCTTCGGAATCAAACATGAATTTCGCCAGGGATTTCGCGAGCTCCGTTTTGCCGACGCCGGTCGGGCCCAGGAACAAAAACACGCCCTGAGGCCTGCCGGGCGATTTCAGCCCGGCGCGCGCGCGGCGGATCGTGTCGGCGACGGCGAATACCGCGTCGTCCTGGCCGATGACCGATTTTTTGATGCGATCCTCCATCTCCAGAATTTTTCTGGTCTCCGACTCCGTCATGCGCGTGACGGGAATTCCGGTCCACGACGAGACGACCATCGCTATGTCCTCTTCGTCGACCTCTTCTTTAAGTAGCCTTCCGCCATCTTCTTTTTTCTTTTCAAGAAGGTCTGAAAGCGTTTTGAGCTCCTTTTCGAGTTTGATGATCGTGCCATAGCGAAGTTCGGCAGCTTTCTGAAGGTCGACGTCGCGCTCGGCCTTTTCGGCCATAAGCTTCGTCTCCTCGATCTGTTTGTTGATCGCGCCGATCTTTTGTATCTGCTGTTTCTCGTTCTCCCAGCGCAGCTTGAGTTCGCCGGATTTTTCCCTGAGCTCGGCGATCTCTTTTTCGATCGCGGCCAGCCTGTCGCAAGCGTCCCTGTCGTCGACGTCCTTTTTAAGCGCCTCGCGCTCGATCTCCAGCTGGACTATTTTTCGCTCGATGATATCCAGTTCGTAGGGCATGCTGTCAATCTGTATCCTGAGCCTCGACGCCGCCTCGTCGATCAGATCGACCGCCTTGTCCGGCAGGAACCTGTCTGAAATGTATCTGTCGGATAATTTCGCCGCCGCGACCAGCGCGGAATCCATGATGCGAACGCCGTGATGGACCTCGTAACGCTCCTTCAGGCCGCGCAGTATCGAAACCGTTTCCTCCGCCGTCGGCTCCTTAACCACCACCGGCTGAAAACGGCGTTCCAGCGCGGCGTCCTTCTCTATATATTTCTTGTATTCGTCCAGCGTCGTCGCGCCGATGCAACGCAGAGCTCCACGCGCCAGCGAAGGTTTGAGCATGTTCGACGCGTCCATCGCGCCCTCGGCCGCGCCCGCGCCGACCAATGTGTGGAGTTCGTCTATGAATAAAATAATTTCGCCGTCTGCTTCCTCGATCTCCTTGACGACGGCCTTCAGCCGCTCCTCGAATTCGCCCCTGAATTTCGCGCCGGCGACGAGCGCGCCCATGTCGAGCGCGACGATGCTTTTATTCTTGAGCCCCTCCGGCACGTCACCCGAAACCACCCTGCGCGCGATGCCTTCCACTATCGCCGTCTTTCCGACGCCGGGTTCGCCGATCAGCACGGGATTGTTCTTCGTCCGCCTCGAAAGCACCTGAATGACGCGCCTGATCTCGGAATCGCGCCCTATCACCGGATCGAGCTTCTGCTTCCTGGCAAGGTCGGTAAGGTCGCGAGTAAAACGCTTCAGCGACTGATATTTTTCCTCAGAATTCTCGTCAGTCACGCGTTTATTACCCCTGACCGACTTGAGCGCCGAATAAACGCGCTCGACAGTGACCCCGGATGAAGCGAGAACTCCGGCCGCCTCGCCGCCGTTTTTGACAAGAGCCAGAAGAAGGTGCTCAGTCGAAACGTATTCGTCCTTCATGTTGAGCGACTCTTCGTAGGCCGATTCCAGGACCTTCGAAAGTTCGTCTGAAATATACGATTTAGCCGTAACTCCCGAAACCCTGGGGATTTTCGAAAGCCCGACGTCGACTTTCTTTTCGAGCCCCGGAATATCGACTTCCATCCAGTTGAGAATGGGAAGCGTTATGCCTTCGCTCTGGCCTATCATGGCCTTTAAAAGATGAAGAGAGCCGATCGCCTGATGAGACGATTTTTCCGACAATGCGGCAGCCGCTTCCAACGTTTCGCGTGATTTTATTGTGAATTTATCAAATTTAATCATAACAGCCCTCCAATCCAATACTTCATTCGAATTAAAAGCATAAGCCATGCCATCGCCAAAACCCTTATTTTTATTAGCAGTTAAAAAACGTTGTGGAAAAAATAAACATATTTTCATTTTAATGTGTGGAAAAAGTACCTGATTTTCTGCGCGGCATCATTCACAATTGAATTAATCTGCCACAGGGCCGCGCGAAAAAACTATAAGTATAAAATTAATTGGATTGACGGAACGGCATTAATTTGATACATTATTTTCAAAAATCGTTATATTTCAAGACTTTAACGGATGGAGACAATATGGATTCTGAACTGCCCTCAAGCCTGAAATCAGGCCCGGAACTTATTTCGAAGATAGAAATGATGATCATAAACGGCTTCATGAACGACCAGTTCATGCTCGGAAAGGCCCTCAACGAAGGCTTCCACGAAAAAATGTTCAAGAGCGTTTACGCCAGGAAGATATTCAGGGTCATTCATGAAATATATACAGCCGCCGGACGCGACAAGACGATTGATCCGCTCATCATCAGAAAGAAGCTCGAAGAAGCACAGTTATACGACATACTGATGAAAAAATATTTTGAGATCGTCATCGCGTCTAAAGTCCCGGAACTCTCGCAGATGGAAGTCTACATGAAAATCCTCGCGCGCGAGGGAATGAAGAACCAGCTGCGCGAGGCTTCGGCGGACATCGAAAGGTTCGTCGAGAACTGCGACAAGCTCGACGACAATTCTTTCTTCGATTTTTTCGGGGTGCTTTCCAAACGCATCAGGGACATTCAGAGAGCTTCCGCCACGAAGAACCTCAAGATGATCAAGGACCATATGATCAAAATCGCTCAGGACATCAACGTGCGCGAGATGGAAGGCGAAAGGGACTGCCTCGGATTTTCCATGAGCCCTTTCGTGTCGATGAATATGGCGGTATCAGGCCTGAGAAAAGGCTTTTTATACGGCGTGGCCGGGGCGCCGAGGCGCGGAAAAACTAATTTCACCCTCGACCTGGCGACGTACGTCGCGTCGAACCATCACGTCCCGGTGCTTTTCTTCACATGGGAACAGACGAGCCTGAACCTCTCATACAGGCTTCTGGCTAAAGAGACCAGGATTAATCCGGATACGCTGCAGAGAAAACGTATCAGGAGCATTCCGGAAAACGACGTCAAATTCGCGCGCGGCTGGGTGCGTATGGAACAATACATGAATAACCTATACATCATCGAGGGAACGCGCGAGGACACGGTCGAGCGGATCAAGGCATACGCGTATAACGCGATGCAGGACCATAAGACCGACGATATACTGATAGTCTGCGATTACATACAGAAAATGCCGCTGGCCAAAAATTACGACTCCGAAAAATTCAAGGTCGAGGAATTGTCGACAGATCTGAAAAGGCTTTCCATCGAGCTCAATTGCCCGGTGATCGTCATATCGTCGCTGAACAAGGAAGGCTGCCTCATCGAGATGACCGAGAACGACGAGCAGCGCCCGGAGCTTTATCATTGCAAGGGCTCGGGCGACATCGAATACGATCTGGACGTGGCGATGATCATGAGCAAGGACTGGGGCGATTCCAGGGAATTGAACACGCAGATGTCGCACCTGGCGGAAGCGATGGGTAAGGACCACATCCACCTTCCGAAGATCGACATCGTCAACGTCTTTCTGGACAAGAACCGCGACGCGCCCGAAGGCAGGCTCCCGTGCATCCAGTACTTCTTCTTCATCGAGGAAAACCGTTTCTTCGAGCTGGGATTTAAGGAAACGACCAATGCGTTCCGCTTCAACAAGATCGAGGCGCTTTTGAAAAAGCTCGTCGGCGACGGGTTCGTCCAGTTCAGGGAAGTGACCGGAAAACCGGCCGAAGTCAGGGTATGATTAAAATAATATAAGGCTGGAATAATGGGGCCGCCGGAAAAGGCGGTCCCTTTTTCATTTCATGAAAATCAAATCGTAGCCGATCGCGAGCACGCACAGGTCGGCGGCGATGTGGCTTATCCACGGGGCGGCGAGCGAACCGGACGAGCGGTACTGAAGCGCCCATACATAGCCGGCCAGAAATACCGCCGTTCCGAATGACACGGCGAGCGCCGTTCCGAAAAAATTATAAAGCACGACATAATGGTGGGCGGCGAAGGCAGCGGAGCCGAGTATCGCCGACGCGCGCTCGCCGATTTCGGCGCGCGATTTTCCGTACACGAAATATCTCCAGTACGCTTCCTCGATGAACGAGTGCGGGAACGACAGGAATGCCGAAAACGCGATATATTTGAGCGGAGTTTCTATGCCGAATTCCGCGCTTTTCGCGGCAAGGTTGGAAGCGTACCTTAAAAGTTCAGGCTTGAGCAGGAAAAAATAAAGCGGAAACACGAAAAGAAATATCAGTATTCCCGAATATATTCCGGGAACCGAATCGGCGGCGAATTTTTTCAGCGCTCCGGCGGCGGGCCGGGTTTTCATATCCAGCGCGCACCAGCAGACGACCGGAACGGCGAGCGTATAAATCTTGACCGCCGTATAGCAGGCCTTGCCCGCGGCGGTTCCGGCGAAAACGAACAGATAGAAAAACGACGCCAGGAAAGGCAATATCGCCGAAAAAACGAGAAAAATTATAAAACCCCTGCTTTTCAAATTCATTTCCTCATAATATTTAAAAATAGTTTCGCGAAAGGCGGTTCGTTCGATAAGGATATTAGCATAACGAACGAAACATGTCAAAAACGGTCGAAGGCGTTTTGTATCATATTGATAAAATTTAATATATCCAGCCGGCGAGCAACAATGACGATTGATCCGCCGCCGGTACCGGCGGCTGTGTGTCTCAAATTGAGACGGCGGATCGATTTCATATAAAACGAAAACACCAGTAAAAACAGGTTTTGTGTCCGGCACGATAATTGCCATTACAATAAAAAAAGAAAAGGGAGGTTAAAATGCTCAAACTCAATTTTCAGAAAGAAGAATTGTACGCGCTTCTTACCATCGCGGCCGTATTCACGTTCGGTTTCACGGTCAACCTGTGCTTCGGATATCTCGACTGGGCGAACGCCTCGAAGAACGCCGAACCGAAGGCGTACGTCGATTTTCCTCTGGACATCAACGCCTCCGACGCCGAGACTCTGGCGGCGCTGCCGGGAGTCGGAGCGGGCCTGGCCGCGAGGATCGTCGGCTACAGGGAAAAAAACTCGGAATTCAGGACCAGATGCGAAATCAGAAAGGTGTCTGGGATCGGCCCCAGACTTTATGAAAAAATAAAGGACAAGATCTATGTCGCGTACGATCAGACCCCCGACGCCCTCGACCCGGAAGCCGCGCTCGCGCCGAAGGACGACGGCATGGCGAGGATGGACATCAACCGCGCTACGATCGAAAACTTCAGAGCGGTGAAGGGAGTGGGAGAAGCGCTCGGCAGGAAGATCGTCGAATTCCGCGACAGAAAAGGCGGAAGAATCGAAAATTTCTCCGAACTGACCGCGGTCGGCGGGATAGGCTCGAAGAGGATGAAGACCATCGTTCAGAATTTCATTATAGAATAACGGCGCTGGAGGTAGGAAAAATGGCTAATGAAAAGACAAAGGGCGAGAGAAACGAAAAAAAAGACAGGGCGGGCAGAAACGAAAAGCAGTATGAAACGGCGTCGGTTTCGGACAAACCGGAAAGGGAAAACGAAAACGTTCAGACGGTCAAGCTGCAGATCATAAAAAAATTCGGCAGCGGTTCCGTGTTCACGCAATCCGATACCGCCGAAGCGGAAGGGATAAAGATCGATCCCATACCGACCGGGATAATCTCCCTGGATTCGGCGCTCGGAATCGGCGGCCTGCCGAAAGGAAGAATCATCGAAATCTACGGCCCGGAATCTTCCGGAAAGACCACGCTTACGCTCAATTTCATAGCGCAGTGCCAGAAAGCCGGCGGGGTCGCCGCGTTCCTCGACGCGGAACACGCTCTCGACCTGGCTTTCGCGCAGAAAATCGGGATAGATACTAAAAACCTACTGATTTCGCAGCCCGAATGCGGCGAGGAATGCTTCGACATCTGCGCCGAACTGATAAAAAGCGAAATGGTGAATCTCATAGTGATAGACTCGGTGGCCGCCCTCGTGCCGAGAGCGGAGCTGGAGGCTAATTCAGGCGAGATGCAGGTCGGACTCATGGCCAGGCTCATGGCGTCGGGGCTGAGAAAAATCACGTCACTGGCCTCGGCGACCGGATGTTCGGTGATTTTCATCAACCAGCTGCGCGACAAGATCGGGGTCACCTACGGAAGCTCCGAAACGACCCCCGGCGGAAGAGCGTTGAAATTCTTCTCTTCGG
>Ga0079303_10000417_pt1 | contig 10249 bp, 9 predicted proteins | sample Methanogen_OWC_FD_77073 | JGI IMG/M metagenome (GOLD analysis project Ga0079303, IMG submission 77073) | Enriched soil microbial communities from Old Woman Creek wetland in Ohio, USA - Methanogen_OWC | ecosystem: Environmental > Terrestrial > Soil > Wetlands | place: USA: Ohio | collected...
ATGATCTTCATCTCCCGGACCTCGATCTTCCTGGCGAGATACTCGGGGGTGCGCCCAACCATCAGGCCGGCAACGAACACAGAAAGTATAGCAAACACTATTATCCCATAGATTCCGGTACCGACACCGCCGAAGATGATTTCACCGAGCTGCATCATCAGGAGCGGGACCAGGCCGCCGACGGGAGAATAACTGTCGTGCATCGAGTTGACCGCGCCACAGGATGCGCCCGAGGTCACGGTGGCGAACATCGCCGAGTCGACGGCGCCGAATCTTACCTCCTTGCCTTCAAGATTCCCTGCCGATCCATCGATCATGAGGCTTTTGCTCCAGAGTGGAGCTTTCGTCTCCGCACTCACACAGATGCCGGCACCGACCAGAAAGATCAGAAGCATGGCCGCCAGGAGACACCAGCCTTGTTTTGTATTCCCGGCCATGAGGCCGAAGAAATACGTGCTGCCGGCCGGAATCAGAAAAATCGCCCACATCGTAAGGAAGTTGGAAAACGGTGTCGGATTCTCAAATGGATGAGCAGAGTTGGCGTTGAAAAACCCGCCGCCGTTGATGCCGAGGATTTTAATCGCTTCCTGCGACGCGACCGGCCCCAGCGGCAGCACAGCTGGCTTGCCTTCCAGCGTCCTGATGGGTTGCCTGGAGATAAAGGTCTGAGGAACACCGGTTCCGACATACAGCACCGATAAGATCAAACAGAAAGGGATGAAGACATAAACGAGACCGCGGGTCAGATCCACCCAGAAGTTTCCAATCGTTCGCGGCTGGTCCGGCGTATATGAACGTAGCAGGCCCCGCGAGAGAACAAGAAAAGCACAGAATCCGACAGCTGCCGAGAGAAAATTGTGCCAGGTCAGCCCGACCATCTGTGAAAACAGACTCATCGCAGTCTCACCGGCATAAGCCTGCCAGTTCGTATTTGTCGCGTAACTTACTGCCGTGTTAAAGGCCAGGTCAGGAGCCAGTCCCGGCAAATTGCCATCATTGAGAGGCAGCCATTGCTGGCAGCGTAGAATGAGGTAGGTGACAAACAGGCTGCATCCGCTGAAGGCAATCATGCTCCTTGCATATTCACTCCAGCTTTGTTCCTTTGAGAAATCAGTACCCGACAGAGATTCAATCGCACGTTCCAGCCGCCCGAACATGCCCGGGGCGGGCCATTCCTGGCCTTCGAACACGCGATAGAGATAGGTTCCCACGGGTCGCACGGACAGGAGCAGCACAGCGCAAAACAGAGTTATTTTGATTACAGCAATGACTTCCATGGCTGGCCTCCCTCTCAGAACCGTTCCGGATACAGCAGACTGTAAATCAGGAACACTCCCAATCCGATGGCTACGGTTTGTCCAATCAGCGCATCAAACGACATAGGTATCCTCCTAGATCCGCTCGAAAAACCGCACAAGCAGGACACAAGAACGGAAGAACAAGGCGAACAACGCGATAATGACTGCGTCCGTCATGGAACACCTCCAAATGTCGTTTTAACCAGAGGTAGCAGGTTCCATGCCGTTGCAGGGAAGAACCCTGCAACCACGTCCCAGACTATTTTTCCTGGAAACTGATGCCCGTTTTTGCCTGCGCATTCGTTGCAAAATGCAGGATTGCCCCCTGCCCTGCCTGCATTCTGCAAATCAGGCATCACCCGTTCTCGAAACTTCTGATCAGCCGGTTCATCCTCGACCAGACAACTGCTGCACATGCATACCCAATACAATAGCAAAAACTATTTTCAAGGTCATATGTGCAAAGCAGCAACGAGAAACCCGCCAGAGCAATCAATTTATAACCCCATCGACTCATTCCAACTTCAACCGCGTTCTTGCATGAGCCTCCATTTTTTGATAGGTTTTCCCGACTGTACATTACTTGGGAGGATATAACGATGCGCCAGATTTGCCGTTTCGTCCTGTTTTTCGCCCTGTTCGCAAACGTGACCTTTGCCGTCCAGCAGCAGCCAACCGAACTGCAAAAGCTCCAGGAGACCCAGACCGAATTGCGCAAGCAGATCGCCGACCGGACCAAGGTGATCCTCGACGGGAACCAGTTGAGCACTCTCCGCCATCAGATCGAGATGCAGCGTGGACAGCAGAAGGAAAAGGACCAGGCAATCAAGGACTGGATATCGCCCCGGCTCGACAAGAATCCCGAGTTCACCGCTCTTCTGAACCAGGAAAAGGAATACAACGCCCTCACCACCCAATGCCGCACGCTGCAGAAGGAACTGAGGGCTGATCCGGAAATCCAGAAACTTGAAAAAGAGGCCGCCGATCTTCGGGCACAGGCCAAGGCCAAGACGGATGCGGCAACAAAGCTGCATCAGGAAAAGTGCCAGGCCTCCCCCGCAATGAAAGCACTGGAAGCAAAGCAGACTGCGATGGGCAATATCGGCAAGAAGGTCAGTGATTTCCGGAGTGTTGTCCTGTCCGACAAGGAATACCTCTCCATGAAATCCGGCATGGACACTCTGATCAGAGAAATCATGGCCAACGATTTTCTGCTTCGACAGACCACCATGACCATGACCAAGGAAGACGCGGCTCTGAACGACCTCCAGGCCAAACTCAAAAGCACCACCGATCGGATGGCCGAGCTTCGCAAGGCCCCTCCTGCTCCGGCCCCGTCTCTTGCCTCTCCCTCGAAGAATGCTCCTGCCGACTCCGACAAGGCTCCCGCGGCCTCCGAGAAAGCCCCTGCGCCCTCCACTCCGGCAGCTTCTGCCACGGCCCCCAATCACCAATAATCCCTGAGACCCAGCCATCTCTCCGCTCCTCAGTTGAGCCGGAAGCGGATTTTTCACTCCCGGTCGATAACGGAAAAACGTCAAGGCCCCCTCTCCTATCCTGGAGGGGGGCTTTGGCGTTTAGGCCTGAATCCGTTTCACCGCGCCCTTTTTCTGATCGGAACGTGCTTCTTTCAACCTGTGGGACAGGCGAAGAATCTTGACTCTCGAAATTGAGGTAAGTACCCTCAAGAGAGAAAATGAATTTCCATACAAAGTCGACGATGAGAGATCATGAGATGTTGACATTTTTTCAAGACCTGGTTGAGATCTCCCCGGATCTCCTGTGGCAGTGCGATGCCGAGGGAGTCTGGACCTATCTCAACCCGGCCTGGGAGATCCCTTTCGGCTTTAAGCCCGCCGAAATGCTGGGGCGAAAGATCTGCGACTTTCAGCCCCCGGAATTCGCCAACCGGCATGCCGAGGCGTTTTCCCGTGTCCGACGCGGGGAAACTCTCAAAGGCTTTGAAGTGGTTTTGCTCAGTAAAAGCGGACAGAAAATGCACCTGATCATCACTGCCAAGCCCATTCTGGCCGGGGATGGTTTATTTCTGGGAGCCCTGGGAACCGCGCTCAACGTGTCCGCCCAGCATCAGGCCGAGAAGGAAATGTCGAGCACCTGCTTCAAGGAAACGGAAGACGCCCTTCGCGAAAGCGAGGACCGCTATAAAATCATCTTTCTCACCTGTCCGGACCCCCTCTCCATAACCGCCATCGATGGAACCTTTCTGGAAATCAACGAAGGGTTCTCTCAGTTCTTCGGCCACACGCATGACGAGGTCATTGGCCGAACGGCCCTGGAACTCAAGATATGGCCCAATCCCGAAGCCCGGAAGGAGATGGTGGCGACGCTGATGACGCATGGCCGCTTCACCAACTTCGAGGCCGATTTCCGCCGGAAAGACGGTTCTCTGAAATCGACCCTCATGTCGGGATCCATCGTCAAAATCAGAAATATTCCCCATATTCTCATGACCATCCACGATATTTCCGCGCGCAAACAATTGGAGCGCGAACTCAAGGAAAGCGCCACACGCTATCGCATGATCATCGAACTGGCCGTAGATGCTTTTTTTCATGGTGATGCCAAGGGAAATTTCATCGAGGTCAACACCCGCGCCATAGAACTGACCGGTTACAGTCGGGAAGAATTGCTGCGGCTGAACATGAAGGATTTGTTTTCCGCCGACGCCCTCAAGCATGCTCCCCTTAGATACGATCTGGTCGATACCGGCCAGGCGGTTGCCAGCCAGCGAGAGTTGCGCACCAAAGACGGTCGGATACGCCAGATCGAAATGCATTCCAAACGCATGCCGGACGGCACCTACCAGGCCTTTTTCCACGATATCACCGTTCGGAAACAGGCTGAGGAAGCCATTGCCAATGAAAAGGAGCGGTTGTCGGTCACCCTGCGAAGTATCGGTGACGGCGTCATCACGACAGACATTCATGGCCGCATCCACCTCCTGAACCGGGTTGCGGAACACCTCACCGGCTGGACCCAGCAGGAAGCCCAGGACCGCCCTCTCACCGAGGTCTTCCACATCATCGACGAACGGAGCCGGGAGTCTGTTCCTCCACCTGCCGGCAAGGTCCTGGCTTCGACCGACACCGTCGAACCGGAGATTCCCACGCTGCTGGTGGCGCGGGACGGAAGCGAACGCCTGATTTCCAGCTGCGGATCCCCCATCATGGACCAGAACAATTCCGTCATCGGAATCGTCCTGGTTTTCCGCGACATGACGGAAAAAACCAAACTGCTGGAAATTTCCCAGAACAATCAGAAACTCGAGGCTTTGGGAGTGCTTGCAGGGGGCATCGCGCACGATTTCAACAACCTGCTCGGCGGTATCTTCGGATTCATGGAACTGGCCTTCACGGAATGTCATGAGCCCACGGTGGCGAACTTTTTGAACAACGCGATGGCCACGATCAAACGGGCGCGCAGCCTGACCCAGCAGTTACTGACGTTTGCCAAGGGCGGCACTCCCGTGCGCACGGTGGCCCCCCTGTTCCCCTTCCTCCGGCAATCGGCGCAGTTTGCTCTGAGCGGGTCAAACGTCTCCTGTCGTTGTCAGGTTCCTGATGGCCTGTGGCCTTGCAACATCGATACCAACCAGATCGGCCAGGTCATCGACAACCTCGTCATCAATGCCCAGCAGGCCATGCCCATGGGCGGAGAAATCCTTCTTTCGGCCGTGAATCTCACGCTGGAAAACCAGGCCAGTCCTGGGCTACCGGCGGGAAATTATGTCCGGGTGTCCATTACCGATACTGGCATTGGCATTCCCCGCGATATTCTGCCGCGCATTTTCGATCCGTTCTTTACAACCAAGAGCAAAGGCCACGGACTTGGACTTGCCACCAGTCATTCAATTCTCAGGCGGCATAACGGTGCCATCACGGTGGAATCAGAACCCGGGAAGGGAAGCACCTTTCACATCTTCCTGCCCGCCTCCCCCGGCAACAGCGCTCAGGCTGACAAGGCCACGCAGGTGCGACACGTCGGCCAGGGGCGATTTCTGATCATGGATGACGAGAAAACGGTTCGGGATATTCTTGCCGCTTTCCTCCAGAACTTCGGCTACCAAGTGGTCGCCATGGCCGACGGCAGAAGCGCTCTCGATTATTTCCTGGCCGAGCACCAGGCCGGACGGCATTTTGCCGGCATCGTCCTCGATCTGACGGTTCCCGGCGGCCTGGGGGGAAAAGATATCATTGCGAATCTCCGAGCCGTGGCCCCCGACCTGCCGATCATTGTTTTCAGCGGCTACGCCGAAGATCCCATCATGGCCAGCCCCGCCAAATTCGGGTTTACCGCCAGTCTGAGGAAACCCTTCCTGAGATGCGAGCTCGAGGACGTCCTGGTCCGGCATATCCAGGTCCATGATTCCTAGGCAGGAAAAGCCCCATCCGTTGATGCATCTGCATCCGGTTTGGGCCGATCCTCGGCGCCGAATGCCAAGATTTTACGTTCGGGAAGAATCTACCTTGCGTGGCCGGCTGATCGGATTTTTCTAAAGAGCACCCTGGGCGGCATTGTCCATGCTCTTCCAGACATCTATCGCTCCTGCAAGCGGCTTGCGCAGATCGCTCAATGGAAGCACCGGCCCTTTTCCCGTGTTCATGCGCAGCTGGTAGGCCTTCACGCAGATGCCGTTCTCGGTCTTCTCGAGCTGAGGCGGGGGGAACCCGGCAGAAAACGATTCTTGAGGAGCGACGACGAGACTCCAGTTGTCCGGCAGTTCGGGTGAGGCATTGAAGTTCGACAGGTCGAGAAAACCCAGTTTATCCTTGGCAAAATGGAACACCAGTTTTCCATTCAGTTCGACCGGGCCTTCGCTTTCGCTGTGTTTTCCGACCACCCACAACCGGGTGGTCTCGGATGCGGACGGGTCCACGAGCGTGAAAAGAACATCCGGCGAAAGCACCTCGACCGAGCTCAGCGCTTCCCGCTCGAACATCAGGTCCAGCGGCGCCATCGGCACGGGCGCCCGCGGAACCATCGACAGCTTCAGATACAGGCGGTCTTCGTTGTTTTCGAAGGCGTATGCCTGGCGAAACGTCGAGACATCAGGCGCTCTGAAAAGGAACTCGGTTTTCCCGGTATCGACGAGTTTCTGCAAAAGCGGCTTCACATCGTTGATCAGCGTCTTATCCTCGCTCGCAGCGCGGATCAAAGACCGGTATGCCTCGAGCAGATCGCCCTGGATCATGGCGATCCGGCCGGCCTTCAGTAACTGAGACGGCGCAGGCTTTCCCTTCTCTATGGCGGCTTCCAGCTCATCGTGAACGGCGGCGGCAAGCCCCTCGTCGTCGCGCGCCAGGATATCCGGGTTGATGTCGGCGGCTTTTTCAAAGGCGTCGATGGCGGCTCCGCTTTCCTTGCGGGACCAGTGCGCCATGGCCAGGTCGAACAGTGCTTCGGGCGAACCGCCGGAAGCAGCCGACTTCGCCTTGGCCAGCTCGGCATCGGAAGCCCGCTTCCGAACCTTCTTTACGGGCTCGACATACGGTTTCGGTTTCGAGATCCGGACCTCGAAATCCCCGACTTCAGGCCCCCAGCGCCAGTTCGTGTAGACCTGCTCGTTCGGGAACAGCCGGCCGGTCTGGCGCAGGTTGTTCGATTTCCGCTGCTCGTTCGCTTCCCGGTCAAGGCGCTCACGGCACTTTTTCACCCAGAACACCGAAAGCAGATCATGCGCATCGAGCGAGCGCATCGACTCGAAGACCGCCTGCGCCTCTTCGTATCGCCGTCGGTTGAATAGATCCTGACCGGCCACGAACAGGCGTGACATTTTCACGCTCAATGGCGTTCGTGAATAATAGGTCAGATCGGGCGATTCCGATTTCATCGGCACCGTCAGGGAAGACGGCTGCGTGAAGCCGACCAGAAAGACTCCAACGGCCGAACCGACCAGTAACGGCATGACAAGACGTCTCATACATACCGTCCATCGGCAGATTCAGTCCGGCCCCGAAGCCCTGTCATGCCCGGAGGCCCCCGGTCAGGGAACTATCATGATCGAAAAATCGCTGACGACCAGCTTGAGGCCGTTCAAATAGACGACCGCAAGTAAAACTCTTTCCCATGGAACATTCACCAGCCGGAGGCACATCAAGCCGTTCACGGTGTCGCCCACCACAATATTTGAATTGGTATATTTCCGAAGAACACGGATGAGCGACGTCACTTTGATCGATCGGAAAATGCCGCTGACTTTCCGGCCGCGTTGAAATTTCAGCTTGTCAATGTGCTCCATCTCGTCGAAAAGCGTATTGACGTGGTTTTTCGCGCCGATATACAGGCAGTTGCCCCAGAACCGCCAGTCGAACCCGGCGGGCTTGAGAGCCTGATCGAGCACCTGTTCGATGGTTCCGGTCGCAATGTCGCCGACAGGGCCCCGGATATTGCTCGCAAGGATAATGGAAAAATCATTCGCGTCGCAGATTTCGCCGATGAGATCTCTTCGATCGATGTTGCTGGCCGGGCGGTTCCACGGCCGGGCCATCGGATCGATGACGGCAGGAGCAGCGTCTGACAGCGTCGCCCCCGCAGCGGTTTCCGTCATGCTTACCCCGGCATCACGGCACAGATGGGAAAAAACCGCGATCCCGGCCACCAGCACAAGCAGCATGAGCAGCCGCATTCGAACGTTTCCTCTCCGTATCATCCATCGTCTCCGAATTTCTATCTTTATAGATAGAGCTATTAAATGGCGAGCCGGTCAGACTCCCTACTCGGACATGCCGCCCATGATGCCCTGTATATCGGAGCTTTCGATGAGATTTTTCATTTTCTCGTTGTTCATCAGAAAGTTGTAATCGCCCTTCTGGATCGCCTCCATGATTTCGGGATCCTGCAAGACATCCTGCATCTGCTGATTCTGGCCCAGGCTGGTCATCTTCTCTATGAACGAGCTATCCATCAGCATGGATTGCACCTGGGAGTTGGCGGTCTTCTGCTGCTCCTGAAGGTTATCGGAAGAAACACCCCCGGCCTTTTCCTGCCGCAACGCACCCTCGCGGATGGGCGGGGCAGCCTTGCGCGGCAACGACACCGACGCGGAGGCTGCCTTTTGCGGGAAGGCGGCCCGGTGCTCTTCCCGCGCCGCAATGAAGGCGACCTTGTCGGCGGGAATTTTCACTTCCCCGAGTGCGGTGGTGCGCAACCGATACACCCCGTCTTTCATCTCGACCAGCTCGCCATGGAGCACGGATGAATCCTTGAGCGTAACCGTCATCTGCGACCCGGCGAAAAGCCCGGCCGGAACAAGGGCTGCCACAAAAGCCGCAATCAACACACTTCGTCGCATATCTGCCACTTCCTTCCGATCGCCAACGATCTTCCTGACAAGTGTATCCCGGGGGCCGGACCGAGTCAAATAATCCGCTCTTGATGGGCGTGAGCGAGAGCGATACAAAGAAAAATGCAACCGCATATTGACCCGTCTCGCGCTCTTCCCTATAATGTGCCCTGCCCTACCAAGAATGTTTCACAAATTGAGAGGAGTCATTCTGGGATGATTCAGCGAAGCGAGATGTACAAGTGCGATCATTGCGGCAACATCGTTGAGGTGGTTCACGGAAGCGGTCCCGAAGTCGTCTGCTGCGGCGAGCCGATGAAAAAGCTCAATGAGAACACGGTCGACGCATCAAAAGAAAAGCATGTTCCGGTCATCGAGCGCCGCGACGGCGGCATCTTCGTGAAGGTCGGCAGCATCGCCCACCCCATGGAAGAAAAGCATTACATCGAAATGATTCAGCTTCTGGTCGACAACCGAGTCTGCACGCAGTATCTGAAGCCGGGCGACAAGCCCGAGGCGTTCTTCCCCGTCACTGCCGCCAAGGTAGCCGTACGCGAGTATTGCAACCTGCACGGTCTCTGGAAGAGCGAAAGCTGATCAGCAGCGTTCCCCACCAGGATTCAGACAGTCTATCGTCAAAAATCCGGAGGGAGGACGCATTATGCGCGACGTGATTTAAAGAGCCGCGGGGGCGGCTGGCCTTGCGGTCTGCCGCCCCCGCCATGCAAACAAACGAAGCGTGCGTCCCTGATCCGGTTTTATGTCAGTATCGCCGGCCCCGATGTGTGGGCCGGCGTTTTTCTTTCTGCACAACCGGATTCACCGGATCTGCGACAGGGAATTTGAGACACACCACAGAAGAGCGATTGGCCGGGTCTGTGCCATTCAGGGAAAGCGTGCCGCCGGAAGGCAGCCCGTCATCGCGCAGAAGCAGTCCTGACATCTGAAGCGCCATTTTCCACGGGCGGCCCCAGGCATCGTATCCTTCGAGGGCGAGGGTGCCGTCCATCGGGCCGGATGACGTCATCGATCCGCGCACGACAACCTTGCTGTGACCGCGTGCCACGAAGGCAAGATCGCAGTGAACGTGGCCTGCCACGGGCCGGACACGACCATCGAGGCGAGTCTGGAAGGCGCCGTATTTGCGATATTCCCAGGAGCCGTAGGATCTGTCGCGCACGACCGTCTCATCCGCGCGCGCCACGAATCTGGGCATGGCCGGGAAGGCCGCAAGGCCGAGAAGCCGAGCGCTGATTTTCCCCGTATCGATCACGCGGTCCAGTGCCTGGTTACTGCGAGGCTCTTCCGAAAGCGACCTGATCGCTACGAGGCTGTGCGACAGTTTGCGAATAACGTCTGCCTGTTCCGGAGTCATTGCCATGGCCGGAACTTCAGCCGATCCGTTCACGGGGGCGGGCATGGCACCCGGCATGGGCGGCATGAACGGAGCCGGTGCCGCGGGCGGCATGAAACCTGTCGGAATGGCCGGCGGGACGGGGACCTGGCCTACTGCCGGCGCAGGCTCCGGAACCGAAATCGTCGCCGGAAGCGGCTGGGCGCTCATCGGAGAAGCCGGCGGCGGCGGCATCAGAGCCGTCGGGGGCGGCTGGAACCCGAGAGTCCCCGACTGAGCAGGAGACGAGGCCAG
>Ga0079303_10000418_pt1 | contig 10236 bp, 10 predicted proteins | sample Methanogen_OWC_FD_77073 | JGI IMG/M metagenome (GOLD analysis project Ga0079303, IMG submission 77073) | Enriched soil microbial communities from Old Woman Creek wetland in Ohio, USA - Methanogen_OWC | ecosystem: Environmental > Terrestrial > Soil > Wetlands | place: USA: Ohio | collected...
ACTCAGGGAATCATCAGCGCCAAGCACCGCACGGGGATTTCCGATCCTTCCAGTTATCAGGACTTCCTGCAGACCGACGCCCCGATCAACCCGGGCAACAGTGGCGGGCCGCTGCTGAACCTCAACGGTGAGGTGATCGGCATCAATGCGGCCATTGCGACGGATTCGGGCGGCTCGGAAGGAATCGGTTTTGCCATCCCGAGCAACATGGCTACTAAAATTTCCAGCACCCTGATCGCCTACGGCAAGGTGGAGCGCGGCTGGCTGGGGGTGAGCATCAGCGATCTGAAACCGGATGCGGCCAAGTCCATTGGGCTGCCTTCGCCCAAGGGCGCTTTGGTGGCCGATGTCGCCAAGGGAGGCCCGGCGGCCGTAGCGGGCTTGAAGCGCGGGGATGTGGTGCTCTCGTATCAGGACCAGCCGGTGGCGGACTCCTCCGCCCTGCGCAACGCGGTCGCCGACACCCCCAGCGGCAAGCAGGCCAAAATGACCATCTGGCGCGACAAAAAAAAGCAGGAGCTTGTCGCCAAAATCGGCAGCACGGAGGATGCCGTAAAAGTGCTTTCCGCTTCCGTGGACGACCGCCTGGGTGTGACCGTTAGGCCGATCACCCCGAAAGAAGACGAAAAATACGGCATCGACCCCGGCGAAGGGGTCGCTCTATCGACGGTCAACCCGAAAGGGCCTTTTGGCCAGGCCGGCCTGGAACCAAAGGATTTCGTCCTGCAGGTCAACGGCCAGGCGATCAAGGGAGTGGACGGGTTTGCCGAACTGCTGAGTTCGCTGCCGGCCAAACAACCGCTGGTGGTGCTGGCATTAGACCACCGCAGCGGCCAGTCGGGGTATGTCCAGATGACGTTAAATTAGTATCACCATAGGGACAAACGGCGCTCTATAACTTCAACGTGTTTAAGCAAGGGAAAATGCCATGGACGATTTTAAAAATATTCTGGTGGTCACCAATTCAACCCGGCATTGCCGGCAGGCGCTTCACTACGGGATTTCACTGGCCGAGAGCCTCCATGCCAGGCTTCACGTACTGCACCTGATGCACGACCCCTTCGGTCTGGAGCATTGGCAACTGCCCTTGCCCTCATTGAAGAGCATCCGGAATGAGTATCAGGACATTCGCGCCCAGGCCAAAAAGGACCTGGATGCCATGATCGCCGGCGAACAGGCCAAGGGGCTTCCCGTTCAGGTCGGCATCGCCGAGGGACAACCCCAAAAAGAGATACTGCGAGCCGTGAAAGACAACAAAATCGATCTTCTCATTTTGACCGCCCATGCAGAGGGTTATTTGGAACAGGTGTTGTTCGATCGACTCAATGAAGAAATCCACCGCAAACTTCCCTGCACGATCATGTTCGTCAAACAGGAACCCCTGGCCGCGAAGAAGCAGACGTTCTGCTTACGGCGGGATCGGGTCCAACCATGCGAGGCCTATTGAAGCCTCGCCAAGGAGGGAAATATGAAAACGAAACTTGTTCTGCTGTTTGTCGGGTGTCTGATGATGGTTCTGAACCCGCTGGCCTCAAGCGCCGGCACTTCGCCCTTCATCACCGAAGGCAAGAGCAACGGCGTGATCTATGCATCCGGCGGTGTAGGTCTGGACGAGCAGATGGAAATGAATGCCATGGCGAAGAACTACAACCTCAAAATGGTATTTGCCGAAGCACCGCGAGATTATGTCTCCGGCGTGAAGGTAAAGATAGTGGACCACAGCGGCAAGGTACTCCTGGAGACTACTTCCAGCGGCCCGTGGTTTTTTGCCAAGTTGCCCCAGGGGGATTACCGCCTCATCGCCAGCTTCCACGATCATCCGGAAATGAAAAACCTGAATGTGGCAAGCGGCCATCAGACTGTTGAGTTCTTCTGGAAAGCGTAAAAGTGCAACAATAAAATATCAGTAGACCTGTTTTAAAACAGAAAACCAACATCATGCAAGCTATAAACGCAAAGGGTTGGTTTAACCCAAAACCGACCCTTTGCTTTTTTCACCGCTTTTAAATAAACCATCGACCACAGGGTTTTCACCACAGGGCACTCAAAAGTTCAATTGACAGCCGCCCGTTAGCCGTGAGCGTTTTTTAATCTCTTCGGGTCGAATTCCTCGAAGCTTGCTTCGATAAGATGAAGAATTCCACCTGATAGATACCTCGCAGCTTGCTGCGGGGTCATTCATTTGAAAATAGTGCTTGACCGAGATGATGTGCCACTGCGCCATCCCAAGGGAATTTTCTTTATGCGCCCGGTTCACCGTTCTCTCTGGTTGCGTTTTATAGCTATCGCGCAACCTTATTTTTTCCCTCCCATTCGCGGTGGCAGATGGGTCACCCTTTTGCTCATGGTCGTGCTGCTTCTTTTTATTTTCGGGGTACTTTCCGTAGTTGCTGCCGGAATGGTCCTGGCAGGAAATTATTTTGCCCCTGTCATTACCTCCGAAATCGCGTCGGGTTTGCTGTCCGTAATCATGGACGCTTTGCATTCCGATGCCTGGCTGATCGCAGCAGCGGCCTTGATCATCCCCGCGGCTGTCTTTGTGGCCTTCGGCCGTCAGTTGCGAAAACAGAAGCAGGCGTGGTTTCTGCTGGCTCTGGTTCTCACTCTGTCCCTCGCCGTGACAGGAATCAATGTTGCTTTCAGCTACATCAGCAACTTCTTCACCAATGCCCTGGTTAAAAAAAATCAGGACATGGCCTATTTGTTTGTTGCCGTTTATTTTTGCGGATTTCTTGTCGGGATCCCCGTGGTGGCCTTTTACAGTTACGGTCAGAATTATCTGGGTATGCGATGGCGGGAATGGATGACCGGGTCTTTTTTGAGCAACTATTTCAAAAACCGCAAATACTATGAAATAGAGGCCTCCTCCCAAATTGACAACCCCGACCAGCGCATTATGGAGGACATCCGTTCGTTTACCCGAACCTCGCTTACTTTTCTCCTCGTTATTCTCGGATCCTTCATGGACCTCGTTTCTTTTACCGGGATTCTTTGGTCCAAATCGATTCTGCTGGTCTGTGTGGTGCTCGGCTACTCTTTGACGGGTACAGCCCTTACCGTTCTGATCGGCCGGCGCCTGGTGGGCCTAAATTTTAATCAACTACGATATGAGGCGGATTTCCGCTACAGCCTTGTGCATGCACGTGATAACGCGGAGTCGATCGCCTTCTACCAAGGGGAGAAACCTGAAGTTGCCCGTATATCCGCTCGCTTCCGAAGCGTTTTGAGGAACTTCAGTCTTCTCATCGGCTGGCAACGGAACCTGTCATTTTTCACGACAGCTTACAGCTATTTGCCTGTCGTCCTGCCTTTTCTGGTTCTATTCCCTCAATATTTCGGCGGCCGTATTGAATATGGAGACATGGTTCAGGCCAATTTCGCCTTTGCCCAAGTCTATGCTGCGCTGTCACTTATCGTCTCCCAAATCGAACAGATCACCAACTTTGCCGCGGGCGTGGAGCGGCTCTCAACTTTTGCTGATTTCCTAAACCCAGAGAAGGAGGTTGCCCCGGGCATCGAAAGCAGGGACTCCGGCCAATTTGGCATGACTCGGATGACTCTGCTTACCCCGGACGGAACGCGCACCCTGATTAGCGATTTGACGATGGAACTTCAAAAAAACAGCAACTTGGTCATCGTTGGCCAGAGCGGAATTGGGAAAAGCTCCCTGCTAAGGGCTATTGCCGGTCTATGGACGCAAGGTGCAGGGATCGTGAGGCGACCACCGCTGTCTCAAATATTTTTTCTTCCGCAGAAACCCTATATGCTTCTTGGATCCCTACGAGACCAGTTGCTTTACCCAAAACTTGATGGAAATATTCCCGATGGGGAATTAGAAAAAGTTCTCAAAACTGCGCACCTCGAAGATCTGCCCCAACGAGTCGGAGGATTCGATGCTGATCTGGACTGGGCAGACGTTTTGTCTTTGGGCGAACAGCAACGACTGGCGTTTGCGCGGTTGCTGCTGAACAAACCCGGGTTTGCGGTTCTCGATGAAGCCACAAGCGCCCTGGATATCCAAAACGAGGCCAATCTCTATCTAAAACTAAAGAAGCTTGGCATTCACTACCTTAGCGCCGGCCATCGCAGCAGTATATTGGAGTATCACGATTACGTGCTGGAGCTTCAAGGCCCGGATCGGTGGAGCTTGCTGCCCGTCAAGGCGTACCAGATGAAAAGCACTTTCGACAAAGCCCAACCCGCACGGGAGCCCGGTTGACGATTTGGGCCCCCGTCAGCCTTTCAAATGCAGGGGATTGATGCCCCTGAGGATCGGTCAACAGGCGAAGCAGTCGCTCCGGATCGTGCAGCAACAGGTTCGGTCTCTTGTAGACCGCGAAGCGACGTGCGAAACCGAGCGTCAACGCGTGGGGGTCAAACTGAAGTTTCGCACTTTCAATCGCATCGGGCGGCGCGCCGGAGGCGGTCAGTTGACGGGACAATCGTTCGCGGGCGTATTCGACAAGCGACTTGCTGGCGGCGATTCGAAATTGCCAGAGCCTGGCATCGGAAACGCGGTGGATGTCCTGTTCGGCATAACCACCGAGGTAGTGTCCGATGAGGGCCGGGGCGAATCGGTCAAATCCGGCAGCCACTGCCGTGTGGGTGGTGAAAAGGTTCCCCGCTCGAGTGACGGCCAGTGCGACGTCGAAGGGCTGCGCAGTCTCTTGCATGAAACGGCGGGCGCGTTCCAACACGGCAAGAGCCGCATGCCCTTCATTCATCCTTCGATTTCCGTAGGCAGAAGGTTGCAGATTGGGTGGCTGACGCGTGTTTGTTTGGTCATAGTGTCTCCTTCACGGCTCCTCGGCTTGCGCTTGCGTTCTTGAGCATCATCTTATCTTTGCGCCGCCCATAATCACCAGGTCGTTAAGTGTTTTAACCCGGTGCCATATGAAAGAACTCCGCCGGCAGTGAGGGCGTGGGACCACTTGACCTCCACGAGCGAAATGGACCGAAATCCTTCCTCTATTTTCGCAGACAAATACTCAGGGGCGATACCCGTCGCCCGGACCATCAAGACAGTCCCTTCCCTAACGTGGGTCGGCAATTCCGCATACATGCCGGAGCCACAGTAATTCTTCATTTTTCCGTCAATCGTGTCATTGCAACTGTGACTGGTAAAAAACGTGCAGACAATCGATTGGTCCGTAACATGACGGTCGCTGTTTCGTTTTTCCATATGCCGCCTCCTTTCCGGAAATCGCTTGCAGGGGCGAACCGATCAACTGCCTTTCCACTCAAGAGAATCTTTATATTTTATGGACCACAAATTAATTAGAAGAACGAGCGCACGCCATAGGCCTCCGTCTGATTATCCTGTAAGGTCGGCTGCATTTTTGATGTCCGGATTTGTCCTACCCTGAGGATGCCTGGACGCAAAGGCAATAAAAAACAACTCAATTTCGCCGGCAATGGCCTCCAATAAGGTTTTTTCTTCCCAGGTCAGCTCGTTCCGCGAGAAGATGCATGCCACGGTGGTATCCAGGTTCTCATTTTCACAGCGGATAACGACCAGACCGGCCATCGGTTCCCCCTCGACAATTGATTTGTTTGAGATGTGAGGGTTAAGGGCTATACCTTTTCTGCGAGATTCTAAATGCTCGATTACCGTTCGAAAGGTCTGGCGATCAATGATGCGGACTGTCACCCAATCGGTGTTAGCAATGGTCAGTGCCTTTTGCGCAAACACTCGCAGAAGATTTTTAAAATCCTTCCGGCTTTGCGGCAGCCGGTTCAGCAGTGAGTATACGGACCGGATTTCCTGAAGCTGCACGTTGACATTTCCGATGTATTTGAAGGCCTCCGTCAGGCGACACTGCAGAGTGGTGTTGTTCATAGCCAGGTGTCGGATTTCCTCCCATTGGGTTTTGATGAGCGCTTTGTATATGCAGGATAGTGTGTAGGCAAGGCTCAGCAGTACCCCGATCAGCAGTGTCTCCGTCACCTCCTGTCCCCCGAGCAAACGAGTCGTTTCCGCAATCCAGCGACGAACTAAAAAGGGTGTGCATACGACCATTATGATTAAAGTCGCGATCGTCGCCACGTAGAAAATCTCGAGCCGCCTGATCTTTCTCAACGGTGTAATCAGTTTTCCCATGAAACTTCTTCTTTTATGATAAGCCGTGAAAGGCCAATCGTGGAAATCAAGCAGATTAAGAGATGACCCCTCCCTTTTCGGAATAGTAAGTTATTCAGAGTTGCGATGGTATCGGCAGGGTGCTGATTTTAGTGTAGGTATCCTGCGCACAACCTTGACGGTTTGCGGCCTACATTGCAGCCGACCATACAAAGAGCCTTCGTCGATCGAAACTGAGGATGGTTCAATTTTGATTTAAAATATGTTAAAAACAGCGTAATCGGAATTCATAGATGGGGCGCCGAATTCACACGGCTGCCAGGATCAACACGAGAAGCTTTTGGAAGGAGGCAACGAATGTTGCTGCAGCCAGAGTTTACGGAAATCGGATTTACCCTGGTTTCTCTGGGACTGCTCTTTATCTATCATTTTCAACTCTATCGGCAGGTGCGCGACAACCCCCTGACAACCGCTATCGGTTTGACCAATCATGCCAGGCGCCTCTGGGTGCAAAGCATCGTTGATAAAAAGAGGGATATCCTGGCCGTCCAGACCTTTCGCAACTGGGTGATGGCTTCAACTTTTCTGGCGTCCACCGCTATCCTGATCAGCTTGGGGCTGGTCGCATCGGCATTTCGCACGGAAATTACCTCCAGCGCAACCCATGCGTTGAATGTTTTCGGCCATCCCAGCGAAACCTTGTGGATCGTCAAGTTGTTCCTCCTTTCAGCGCTTTTCTTTTACGCGTTTTTCAATTTCACTTTGGCCATTCGATATTACAACCATGCCAGCCTTTTGATAAACGTGCCTCAAGACCTTGAGCCGTCGAGTAGTGTTGAATCGGTTGCCTTGATTTTGAACCACGGCGCATTGCATTACACGTTGGGAATGCGGGGATTTTATCTTGCGATCCCTTTGGGGCTGTGGCTTTTCGGTCCTTTATGGATGCTGGGCGGGTCGGTTTTGGTCGTGTTCGTCCTCTATAGGCTGGACCGGGAAATCTGACCAGACGACCTCACGAAACGATCAAGCCGGTACCGTAGACCCTCCGATCTCCTCCTCATAAATCAACAACGTTCGCACCGTCATGCCGCTTCTGCAGAAGTGTAGCCGTTCTTGTAAGATATTTGCGGACAAAGGAATTGGTTGCATCCTTACAAGCAAATCGGACGCACACCGATGGTATTGCATTCGGGGAGAGGTTAGATTGAGGCCGACTTGACGATCAGGTGTTCAAGTCGATTGATTCTCAATCTTGGTGAAGGAGGGCAAAAAAATGAAATTTCATCTGAACCAGTCCAAAGCGTGGGTGGTGGCCGCCGTTCTAACTTTGATCGTATCGGTGCCGGCGGCGATGGCCATGGAGGAGGAAATCGTGGGCGCGGTGATCGACACCGGGGTGGGCTACGCCATCAGTGCCGAAAGCGGCGAGTATCTCGTGCCGAACAAGGATCTCTCGAAATATGTGGGGGACACCGTTGCGGTAAGCGGAAATGTGGAAATCGGCGCTGACATACTCTCTTTCGATCACATCAACTCCATTCAGGTCCTTTCCAATCGGGATCTGATCGATCCGCCCAGCGCTCAATCGCATTTTGCCGGATGACCTATATGGCTTATTCGTCTATGTTGGCTGGCGCCAGCCAATCGTCAAGTAAGATCCAACGCCAACAAGAATTTCCAAGGGGTGTTCACATGGCTACATACGATAAGGCTTGGAGTGAAACGGCAAGGGAGCCGACGACAAAGGCGGAATTTTATCAATTCGCCGGAATAACCCCTGAACTTGAAGAATTTATCAGCAACTTTGTCGGAAAACCTGAAATCCTCGACTCGCTGTCGCAGGAAAAGCAGCAGGAGATCGAGGCCCAAATGGATGCGGTTTTGGCGTTGTTTTGCTGAACCCGGTTTGTGTATGAGGGCAAACGGGAAAAAGCAAAACATCGTTTTAATTCGAGGCGGTGTATGCCACCCAGCGCACCTCATAGATTTTATTGACATTAACTTGTGCGTAATGCAAAATTCCAGAATCCGTAACATCGCATCTATGCAATCAAATCCTTGGCTGCATTAGTCAAGATTGGAGAATTGCCCGATGCGTTTCAATACTGGAAATTTGCGATTTCGCCTGATAGCTTTAGTACTTCTCGCCATCGTCCCCCTTGCCGGGCTGATGTTTTACACCGCCTACGAACAAAGGAAGTTGGAGATTGCCGATATTGAAGGTGATGTCCTTGGCTTCGCAGAATTCGCCGCTCGTGAGGAAGCGCAGCTGCTCGACGGCACCCGCCAGCTTTTAGCAAGTTTCGCCTATTACCTGCAACGACAGTGGTCAGACCCCGCAGAGTGTTCTCGCTATCTTGCCGAGCTGTTGAACCACTATCACCGCTACAAGAATCTCGGAGCCGTGGATGCGCGGGGGGTTCTTCACTGCAGTGCTCTGCCCTATGGGAGTTTCCTGGACGTGAGCGACAGACCCTGGTTTAAACGGGCCATCGCAACCAGACAATTCGCTATCGGAGATTATCAAATCGGGCTTATCACCGGCAGCCCGGTAATTGTACTCGCTTATCCAATCATCTCTGCCGACGGACAGTTTATCGGGGTTGCGTTTGCTGCTCTGGACATCCAATGGCTTAACCAATTAAAGGTAGGCTTTACGAAAGGCCTGCCCATCGGTTCGACGATCTCTCAACTCGACGATCGTGGAGTGGTTCTGTTTCACCATCCTGAACCGGATACCTATGTTGGGCGATCATTGGCCTCCACGTTTCTTTTCGATGCGGTCCGTTCCAAGGAAAAAGGCATCGTTACGACTGCAGGACCGGATGGACAACTTCGATTACATGCCTTTTCAAGGCTTTTCAGCGCCCTTGGGAACCGTAATGTTTACATGCTGGTCGGGATCCCCCAAAATTCACTTTTTCTTGCGGCGAACCGCCTGCTGGCTCACAATCTCATCTTGCTTGGAGCGGTAATCATTATTGCCATCCTCGCGACATGGTTTGGGAGTGATCTTTTTGTACTGCGTCAGGTGCGGGCCATGGTAGCCGCCGCCACCAGGCTGGCGAAAGGCGACCTGAGCGCCCGAACCGGCTTGGGCCAAGGAACAGGAGAACTGGATTTATTGGCGCGAACCTTCGACGACATGGCAATTGCCTTGGAACGGCGGGAGATCCAGCACCAGCAAGCGGAGGAGGAACTCAGAAACTCCCGGGAGCAGTTGCGGAATCTTTCCTCCCATCTAGAGTCTGTCCGGGAAGAAGAAAGGACCCGGCTGGCCCGGGAAATACACGATGAGTTGGGCCAAGCGTTGACGGCCTTGAAGATGGACATCTCCTGGCTCAGTAACCATCTGGAGGACGAGAAGAACGCCACCCAAAAAAAGACTCGTTCAATGAATGGACTCGTTGATGAAACGATTCGAACTGTCCAAAGGCTGTCCGGAGAACTGCGACCAGGGCTTCTTGACGACCTCGGTTTGGCCGCCGCAATTGAGTGGCAGGCAGAAGAATTTCAGAATCGTACCGGCATCGCGTGCGAAATTAAGGTTGACTTGCAGGAGGCGTCACTCAGCAAGAATCATGTGACCGCGGTCTTTCGCATTTTTCAGGAGACACTTACCAATATCATCCGCCATGCCGAAGCCTCTCGGGTCGACGTCCGTTTGATGGCGCAAGGAGACCGGTTGGTCTTAGAGGTTAAAGACAACGGCCGGGGCATCACCGAAAACGAGATCAAGAATCCAAAGGCCTTTGGCCTGATAGGCATGCATGAACGCGTCCTGGCCCTGAATGGAGAATGCGTCATCAGCGGTCGAGCGGGATATGGGACAACGATCGTAGTGACTGTTCCACTTAACAAAGAGGAGCCCTACTCATGATCAAGATCGTGATAGCAGACGATCATCCAATTGTTCGAGCCGGATTGAAACAAATACTGGCCGACGCCTCCGACATCGAGGTGGTAGGCGAAGCCGGTGATGGTCATGAAATTTTAAAGCTCATTCGAAAGCGGGGCGTCGATGTCGTGCTCTTGGACATTACGATGCCGGGCCTCATGGGGCTCGACGCCTTGAAACAGATGAGCGTCGAGAACCCTAAGCTTCCTATTCTGGTCCTCAGCATGCACCCGGAGGAACAGTATGCGATCCGTGT
>Ga0079303_10000419_pt1 | contig 10235 bp, 9 predicted proteins | sample Methanogen_OWC_FD_77073 | JGI IMG/M metagenome (GOLD analysis project Ga0079303, IMG submission 77073) | Enriched soil microbial communities from Old Woman Creek wetland in Ohio, USA - Methanogen_OWC | ecosystem: Environmental > Terrestrial > Soil > Wetlands | place: USA: Ohio | collected...
TGCGAGGATTGGAAAGCCGTCCGGACTCGATAACCTCTCTGAGTCCGGAGAGGGTCTGACTGACCGGACATTTTATATCAGGCATGTCACCTTTTCCCTGATGACTTTAAAAAATCGCGGACTTCCCCAAGGAAGTCCGTGGTTTTTTTGATCAGATCTGGTTCTCTAAACTGGCGATCACCTTGGCATGGCGTTCGCGGCGAATCTGGGTCATGGCCTCCACCTTGCCGAAATGCAGGCAGTGGGTGGTGCAGATCGTGGCGCAGGCCGGCTTCAGCCCAGCGTCGACCCGGTCCTTGCAGTAGTCGCACTTGACCACCTTGCCGGTTTCGGGGTTCCACTGGGGGGCGCCCCACGGGCAGGCGGTGACGCAGGTCTTGCAGCCCACGCACAGGCTGTGCTCGACGTAGACGATGCCGTCCTGGGGCCGCTTGCGCATGGCGCCGGTGGGGCAGGCGGCCACGCACCAGGGGTTTTCGCAGTGGAAGCAGGGCATGAACACGTAGGAGGCCCGGGGCAGGCCGTTCACCATCTTGGGCGCGACGTGGATCACCTGGCAGGGCTTGGGGCCGACGGGCAGGGTCTTGTTGCTCTTGCACGCGATTTCACAGGAGTGGCACCCGATGCAGTTTTTCGTGTCCTGGAACAAATAGTACTGGCTCATTCGAAATTCCTCCTGAAGACTTCCTGGAAAGCGAATATGGCGCGCGGCGCCATCTTGTTATGCATGAAATCTGTTCTTGTGGGAGAGGCTTTCAGCCTCGATGATCGCGGCTGGAAAGCCGCTCCCACAAAAATTATCTGTAACACCGATCCACTTCCCTTGGAACGGGTTTACAATGTCAGGCGCTATTCTCACGCCGCCTGGACGGTCACGACGGTGTCATGCAGGGCCGGGCTGCCGCCGACCTTGTCGATAATGCTCTCCTCCAGCATGGCGTCCGAGACGCCCTTGTTGTAGGAGCGGGCGGCGAGCTTGGCCTCGTGGCCGAACCCGTGCAGCATGAAGACCGAATCCGGGTGGATGAAATCGGTGACGAACGCCTTGATTTGGCCGGAGCCGTTCTTGGAGGCCACCGTCACGAGGCCGCCGTTTTTGATGCCCAGCGCCGCGGCGCGCTTGGAGTTGATCCACAGCACGTTTTCCGGCATCAGCTCGCTCAGGTAGGCGTTGTTCTGGGTGGAGACGTGGGTGTGCAGCGCGTTTCTGCCCGTGATCAGCCGGAACCGGTTGTCCGTGCAGCCCGGAAGCGCCTCGTAGGGCGGGAACGAGGGGAACCCGGCATTTTCCAGCAGCGATGACTTCAGCTCGATTTTCTTGGACGGGGTCTTGAACTTCAAACCCTCCTTGCGGTCCCACAGGATCTGCTTGTCGGTGTAGGCCACGAAGCCGGATTTGTCGAAATCCTCGAGGGCGAAGCCCGTGCCCTCGAGCTGCCAGCGCACCAGATCCTCGCTGTCCTTGTAGGGGAAGAACTCGCCGATGCCGATGCGCTCGCCGATCTGCTTGACGATGACGGCCCAGTCGCGAGTGTCGTAGCGCGGCGGCACGGCCTGGCGCCGCAGGAACATCTGCGGCTTCTGGCCGTTGGCCTGCTGGACGCAGTCGGTGCGCTCCAGATAGATGGATTCGGGCAAAATGACGTCCGAGTACCAGGCGATGTCGCTGTAGTTGATGTCGCAGGTGACGATGAGGTCGAGCTTGTCGAGCGCCTTCTTGGTGAGGTTGCTGTCCGGGATCGACATGAGCGGCTCGAACCGGTAGACGAAAAGGGCCTTGATCGGGTAGGGGTCCTCGCTCAAGATGGCCTGCGGCAGCATCTGCGGCACCCCGTGGTCCGGGTCCGGCAGCGGTAAGTCCTTGGTGCCGACCCTGTCGGCCCGGGGCGCCTTGATGGCCGGGAACTTCTGCTCGGTCAGCTTGCGGGCCGGCTTGCCGCCGACCTCGCCGGGGCCTTTCTTGAAGAAGATGCCGCCCTTGGCCTCGATGCTGCCCATGAGGGCGTTCAGGATCAGGATGGACCGGCGCAGGTAGATCTCGTTGGCGTGATGGGCCCCGCGGTAGCCGAAGTGGAAAATGACGGACGGCTTCTCCTTGCTCATCTCGCGCGCCAGGGCCACGATTTCGGCGGCCGGGATGCCGGTCTCCTTTTCAGCCCACTCCGGCGTGTACGACTGCACGAAATCCTGCAGCTCGTTCAGGCCGAGCACCCACTTCTCCACGTACGCGGCGTCGTAGAGGCGCTCCTTCAGGATCACGTGCATGAGGGCGTAGTTCAGCGCCAGGTCCGTGCCGGGCCGGATCATCCAGTAGCGGTGGGCCTTGGTGGCGGTGATGGAGACGCGCGGGTCGATGTAGGTCACCTTGGCGCCGGCCGCCATGGCGTCCATGAGGCTGTTGACCTCCTTGACCGCGATCGCCTCGAACAGGTTGCGGCCGTACATGACGATGTGCTTGGTGTTCTTGTAGTCGATCCCCATCTGGGCGTCGGTGTACCCGAAAAGGGAGCGGCAGGCCGTGTTGACCGAGCCCTTGCACAGGGAGTCGTGGGTGAAGTGGTTGGGCGAGCCGATGGCTTTCAGGAACGTCTTGCTCACATGGGTGGACAGGTTGGTCCGCTCGGTCAGGGCCACGCTCTGCCCGCCGTGCTTTTTGATGATGGGCTTGAGCTTGTCGGCGATGGCGTCCAGCGCCTCGTCCCAGGTGGCCTTGCGAAACTGGCCCGAGCCGCGTTCGCCGGTGCGGATCATGGGCGACTGCAGCCGCTGGGAGTCGTAGAGCAGGGAGATGCCGGCCGAGCCTCGCGGGCACAAGCTGCCGTCGATCCCGGCCACCTTGGGGTTGCCCTCGATGAAGGTCACCTGGCCGTCCTTGACGGTGACCTTGATCGGGCAGCGAATCGAACACATGAAACACATGCTGTAAACGGTCTTTTCCATTGGCCTTGAAAACCTCCACCCGGTTTAGAATTATGGATCCGGCCTTTGATGAGTGTCATCGAACCCTTGCCGGAAAGCCTTCCCTGCTCAGCCAGCAGGAATCCCCAGTAGCAAGAGCAATAAGCATACCACCGAAAAAACCTTGCCGGCTGACGGCAAGGTTTTTTTATTAGCATTTTTTTCAAATTTTTCAAATAGGATAGCAACCAGGAAGAGCGACATCCGCCGGCGAGACGGAATTGCGAACCTGCGACCGGCGAAAACGTGAAATAAAAATATTGCAGCGAAGCATTTTTTTTGCAATCATCTGGGTGAATCGGCTCCGCAAAAGGGTCCATTAAGCGGTGCCGGCACAATGGCGCCCGGTTTCACAGTCGGCTCAAAAATGGAAGGGGCTCCCGCCTGACCCGGGATGAATTTCATCTTATCACAGAGGGTTATCGCACCATGCCGCACCCCTCGCGTTCTCGGCGGGAAAGGGGTCCCGGGGATGGGGGTGACCGCGCAGAGATCAACCCTGATGGCATACCACTTGCTTAGCCCAGGTGAAACCTGCGCGGCTTCGATTGAAGAAAGTCCGGGAAGCCTTATTATTGAAAACTTCTATTTCCGCAACCGCCGGTTTAGGTTGCAATCAACGTCCAGCGCACAGGCTGGTCATTCGGCAGGAGGGATAATGAAGCAGATCGGTTCGTTCAGAAAATGGAGTTTGATTTTGGCAGTGGCTGCGGCTTTCGCATTGGCCGGCGCAAACAGCCTATGGGCCCAGACCCAACCGGCCGCTCCGGCGCAGCCGCCGGCAGCGGTCGAGCAGAAGCCGGCCGAAGCAAAGCCCAAACTGGTGGGCAGCGACCTGGGGCTGCCGGCTAAGCTCGGGGTCGAAATCGCCAAGGCCCCCGAGGGCAAGGGCAGGGGCCAGATCGACCCCAGCGCGCCCCGCGGCGTCTTCGGCGTCCCGGGCGCGCCGCAGCCCAGCTCGATCCTCATTTTCCTGTGGGCCGTCTGGGTGGGCTGGGTCTTTTCCACCGTCGGCGCTTTCGGGGGCATCATGGCCGGCGTGGGGCACATGACGGTTTACGGCCTGGGCGACTATGTCCGCACCTTCAGGGACACCGCTCCCGGCCTCAACAAGACGCTGACGGACAGCATCCGGACCTCCAACCAGTTCCTGGTCGGGCTTTCCTCCATCGTGAGCGTCATCAACTACCTCAAGTCCAAGCGCATGTCCTGGCCGCTGGGGCTCGCACTCGGCGCGGGTTCGATCGTCGGTGCCTACCTGGCAGCCTCGCTGACCGGCGGCAAGGTCAGTTTCAGCCAGTACCAGGGGTGGTTCGGCGTTTTCGTCCTGGTCGTCGGGTTCGTTCTGATCTACGAACTCACCCCAAAAGGCCAGGCCGGCAAGAAAGCGGCCAAAGCCGCGTCCCAGGCATTCGAGAAGACCGTCAAGGAGAAAGCGGACATTACCTCGGCGGGCGTGACGCTGAAATCCTTCAGCATCACGAAGTCCACGATGACCTTTTTCGGCACGGATTTCTCGTTCAGCCCGATCGCGGCCTTCTTCGGCGGCGTCGTCATCGCGGCGATCTCGGCCTTCATCGGGGTCGGCGGCGGGTTCCTGTACGTGCCCTACCTGACCAGCATCGTGGGCCTGCCCATGTTCGTCGTGGCCGGGACCTCGGCCCTGGCCGTTCTGATCAGCATGATCACGAGCATCACGACCTACATCAACGTGGCCGGGGCCGGCATGGACTGGGCCCTCGTCGGGACCCAGCTGGTCGGCGTGTTCATCGGTTCCATGGTTGGGCCCAGAACAGCGAAGTACATCCCGGAGAAGTGGCTGAAGCTGCTCTTCATCGTCCTGGCGCTGTATGTCGGCATCGGCTACTTCAGCCGAGGCTTCTTCGGAAGGTCCTGGGTGCCGATGTGATTATGACGGAATTGCTGAAATGAAAACCGAAGCCCGGGCCCGGTTGCGAGGCCCGGGCTTTTCGCGCCTCGGCATGGGCACGCGCCCGCACGAAAATGTGGTACTACCTCGACCCCTACCTTTTGGCCCTCTACGGCCTGACAGGCGCTCACGCCCTGGACGGCCTCATCGGGACCCTTCTTCTGTCGCTGGTTGTGGTGGTGATCGGGGAGTTCACGATCTCGCTGGTGTTCAGGGTCAACCGCAAGCACCTCGACAAGCTGAACAGCAACCTCAAGAAATACAGCGACCTGTCCCAGGAGGCCCTGCGGCGGGGCGACGAGGCAAGCTACAAGGCGCTCAACAAGCAGGGCAACGACGCCTACGGCCATGTCTTTTTCAACAGGTTCGGGCTGTCCGCCGCCGCCCTGTGGCCGATTTTTTTCGCTCTGGACTGGATGCAGCCGCATTTTGCGGAAACCGGGATTGCCGTCCCGTTCTACCCCTCCGGGGCGCACTACGTCGTCGTTTTCCTGATCTGCTACATCCTGGCGCGCATCGTGTTCGGCCGGGTCAAGCGGCATCTGCCTTATTTCAAGGGCCAGTACCGGATGCTCCAATCTTACGGCAAAGAGGACTCGGACTCCGCCCCGTTGAAGGAGCCGCACCCCCGCAATCCCGCCGACTGACCTGAAATTGCCGATCGATTTCGTTGTCGAGAGGATGGCGCGGCGAGGTTATTGCTCCGGCAAGTAAACAGGTCGGACTTCCTCATATCACGCAGTGGCGGATCGGGGTGCCCGCCGCAGCGCGCCGCAACCGATGTTTCAGGCGACGCGGCCACGCCCCCCAGCCGTCTCATGGAACCGATGGCAGGCAGCGACGGCCGGCGGCTCCGTGAAAGCGGTTCCTATGGGGCTGTTTGAGGTCGTATGGAGCGGGCCGGCTGCCGTACGCAGGGTCGTTGAACGGGTGGTTGCGGCGCGCTGCGGCGGGCACCCCGATCCGCCTGACAACGGCTGCAGTTGCGCCTGTTTATTTGCCGTTTTATTAACCTGCTTTCTGCTGTGGGAAAATGGTAGGGAAACTTATCGACATCCGGGTGCTGCGAATCGTCGCGCTGGCACTCCTTGCCGGCTTGCTGCTGCCGGGGTCCGTGCCGGCCGTGCAGGAGCACGGGGCGCCGGAGGGCATCTATTCCCACCAGGGCGCGCATGTGTTCTTTGCCGCGTCGATGGGACTCCTGATCTTCTGGCTGCGTCAGCGGCGGCTGGTGCGGGAGCCCGGCTGGCGCTGGATCCAATACGCGGCGCTGTTTTTCATTCTGTGGAACATCGACGCGTTCACGGCCCACTTCCTGGACGAGCAGTCCGGGGTCCTGGACACAGCCATGGCGGCGCCGGGCCAAATCAAAATCGAGGTGGACGACCATCTCACTTCGCTGGCCTGGCTCTACTACCTGGCCAAGCTGGACCACGTGTTGTCCGTCCCGGCCATGCTGTTTCTCTATGCCGGGCTGAGGCGGCTGCTGAGGGATGCCCGACAGCGGCGCGCAGGGGCGGGGTCTCCATGATCGCCTCCTTCTGGCCCATCCTGATGGTCGATGTCGGCGGCTCGATGCTGATGATCGTCCTGTCTTTTCTCTGCATCGGGCTGGCCCGGCGCCTGCAAGGGGTCGACCCGCAAAACGTCATCTGGACGTATCTTTTCTGGCTGTGCATCGGTTTGGCGGGGTTCGCCGTCTCGCGTTCGGCCGGCCACATTTTAAAGCAAGCCCTTGTCCTTTCGGGCCAAAAGGAGATGTGGGCCGAGATCCGCCCATTCAGCGGGGCGATCAACACCTTCATGTTCGTCTTTCTTGCTTCCGTGACCCTGTTTTTCGAGCGGGTCTGGAAGATCTACGAGCAGATCACGGCCGACAAGGTAGCCCTGGGGCGAGCCCACACGGAACTCCTGAACCTGAACCAAAACCTGGAACAGATCGTGACCGAGCGGTCGCGGTCGCTCGCCGTCTCGGAACGGCAGTACCGGCGGATCTTCGAAGTCTCGCGGGACATGATCCTGGTGGTGGACTCCCAGGGCCGCATCGTGGACATCAACCCCGCCGGCTGCCGGGAACTCGGGTTCGGCGAGCCGGGCACCACCCCGAAGGGCGAGCGGTTCCAGGTTTTTTTCGAGCACGAGGACGACTGGCGGCAGCTGAAGGCAGCCATCGAGCGGGACGGGTTCGTGGCGAACTCGGAAATCACGCTGCGGCGCCTGGACGGGTCGGCCATGCGATCGCTGGTCAGCGCCAGCCTGGCCGTGGAGCCGTCAGAAAAGGAGCCCACCATCCACTTCCAGGTGAGGGACATCGAACGGCGCCACATGGCCCGCGAGCAGATGGCCCAGGCCGACCGGCTGGCCTCCATCGGCCAGCTCTCGTCGGGCATCGCCCACGAGATCAACAACCCGCTGGGGGTCATCCTCGGCTACACGCAGCTGATGCTGCGCAGCGAGCCCGGCGAATCGGACCGGCGCCGCGACCTCAAGACCATCGAAAAGCACGTGCGGCACTGCAAGGCGATCGTCGAAGACCTGCTGAACTTCGCCCGGCGCTCGGAGCCCAAGAAAGAGAAAGTCGACATCCACAAAACCATCGATGACGTCTTGGCGTTCATCCGCCAGCACTCCGGCACGAACCGCATCGACTTTCGGACCGACTACGACCGGCGCCTGCCGGCCATGGTGCTGGACGAGAAGAAGATCAAGCAGGTGCTGATCAACCTGCTGATGAACGCCCGGCATGCCGTCGGCGATGCGGGGGAGATCCGCGTGGCCACGGCCTACTCCCCCGAGTCCCGGCAGGCGGCCATCCGGGTGACGGACAGCGGGTACGGGATCGAGGCCCAGCACCTGCAGCACATATTCGACCCCTTCTTCACCACCAAGCCCACCGGCGAGGGCACCGGCCTGGGGCTTTCGGTGAGCTACGGCATCGTCAAAAAGCACGGCGGCGAGATCCAGGTGGAGAGCCGGCCGGGTGAGGGCGCGACCTTTACCGTCTTGCTGCCGGTGCTCGAATCGGATTCGGGGGGCAGCGGATGAAGCGTTCGATTTTAATCGTCGACGACGAGCAGGACATGCTCGATCTGCTCAAGCGCAGCCTCGAGCCCGATTTGAACTGCCGGGTGGAGCCGGCACCCTCGGGCGAGGCGGCGCTGAAGCGGCTGGCCGGGGAAGCCTACGACCTGGTCCTCGCCGACATCAAGATGCCGGGCATGGACGGCCTGGAGCTGCTGGAGATCATCAAGCGCAAGAACCCCGAGCAGACCGTGGTGATGATGACGGCCTTCGGGCAGGTCGACACCGCGGTGGCGGCGATGAAAAGCGGCGCCTACGATTTCATTACCAAGCCCTTCGAGCACGACGCATTGGTGCTGCGGCTCGAAAAGGCCCTGGAGCGGAGCACCCTGCTCAAGGAGAACCAGCGCCTCCAGCAGGCCTGCTCGCCGTTGGCCGTGTTCGAGAACCTGGTGGGCAAGAGCGCGGTCATGCAGCGGCTGTACGAAACCATCCAGATGGCGGCCAAGACCGAGCTGACGGTTCTGATCACCGGGGAGTCGGGCACCGGCAAGGACCTCACGGCCCGCGCCATCCATGCCCTGAGCCCGCGCAGTCGGGGCCCTTTCGTGGCCGTCAACTGCCCGACCGTGCCGGAGAACATCCTGGAGAGCGAGCTGTTCGGCTACCGCAAGGGGGCCTTCACGCACGCGACCGAAAACCGCATCGGCCTTTTCCAGGAAGCGCAGGCCGGGAGCATTTTTCTCGATGAAATCGGCGATATCAGCCCCACGATCCAGACCAAGCTCCTGCGGGTGCTGCAGGAGAAGGAAATCAAACCCCTGGGGGATACGCGCTCCATCACCGTGGATGTGAGGATCATCGCCTCCACCAACCAGGACCTGGAGGCGAAAATAAGAAAAGGGGAGTTTCGCGAGGATTTCTTCTACCGGCTGAACGTCCTTCCCATCCGGCTGCCGAGCCTCCGGGAGCACCGCGAGGACATCCCGCTGATCGCCAACCACCTGCTCGAAAAGCAATGCGCCCACATGGGGCGGCCCGCCAAGCGCATCTCGCCCGAGCTCATGCAGGTTTTCATGGGGTTGCACTGGGCCGGCAACGTGCGCGAACTCGAAAACCTCATCATGCGCGGGATCTCGTTTTCGACCGGCAGCGAGATTCGGCCCGCGGACGTCGGGGTGGACCTGCCCGCTGTTTCGCGCGGGCTGCCGGCCGCCGATTTCGATGTGCGCTCCTACAAGGACGCCAAGCAGCAGAGCCTGCAGCGGTTCAACGCCCGGTTCATCGGCCGGCTTCTGGCGGATTGCAAGGGCAATGTGTCCCAGGCTGCCCGCAGGTGCGGTCTCGAGCGCCAGGCGCTGCAGCAGATCATCCGCCGCTACGGGATCCGTGCGGATGAATATCGCAGCTGAAAAAAAAACCCGGCCTTTCCGGCCGGGTTTTTTTTTCAGGGATTTCCTCTTTGAAGGTTTCAGGCCAGGTCGGTCCCGCCTTTCCACAGACAGCTGTCCTCGGGGCAGAACACGTTGAGCCAGAGACCCTTTTCCGTTTTGCCTCCACCTCCGGCCGCCTGCAGGGTGACCTTGCCGTCCTTGCCGACACAGGAACCGTCCGGGCAGTGGACCTCGAGCCAGATTCCGCCCTTTCCGGCCGCCTCGGCCGATCTCTTTTTTTCGTCCGGCAGGGCGGCGATGTCGCCGCTGCCCAAGACCCGGGCGTTTGGAAAATAGAAAGTGAGCCGGTTCTTATCGCTATCCGCCATGGGATCGCTCCTCTAATTGGGTTGTGATGCAGGAGGCACCCGTTTCAGTGCCTGATCTACGGTAAGCCGTGCCGGAGCGATGTCAATACGGGCGAACGTCGGCCGGTCGCCCGTCGGCCCGGCGACTCAGGCCGCCGGTGTTTTCGCGGCCGCAAGGCCCTTGACCAGAAATCCCATGCCGAGCCGCTCGAGGCTTTTTTCACTCGGGACCGTGGTGAGGGGGTCCCAGCCGAGCCGTTCCAGGAACTCCCCCGCCAGGGTGCGGTAGTCGACGGTGATGCCCTTGACGTTGCCCTCCCTGAGCGGCGGCTCGCCGACGATGCGGCCGGGCATGTTGCGGGCGAGCGGGTTGAGGCCTTCGCGCAGGTTGAAGGCGTGCCGCATGGTGTAGATGCGGGTGCCGGCCGTGACGACCCGCTGCATGTCCCAGGCCTCGCCGGTGGCGGCGGAGAGCTGGTCCAGCACGGCCTGGAAGGGGTAGCTGAGGTAGCCGAAGAGGCACAGGCCGGCCGCGTTGACCACCTCCACGGCCGCCACGAGGAGGTGGTGGCCCTCGGCCTGGCC
>Ga0079303_10000420_pt1 | contig 10234 bp, 9 predicted proteins | sample Methanogen_OWC_FD_77073 | JGI IMG/M metagenome (GOLD analysis project Ga0079303, IMG submission 77073) | Enriched soil microbial communities from Old Woman Creek wetland in Ohio, USA - Methanogen_OWC | ecosystem: Environmental > Terrestrial > Soil > Wetlands | place: USA: Ohio | collected...
GCAGCTGCGCATCTACACGGTCACCTGGTGCCCGCACTGCATCAGATTCAGAGCCTGGCTCGAAGAAAATGCGATTCCGCACCTCAACAACGATGTCGATGACGATGCCGTGGCCTGGCAGGAGGCTCTCGCCCTGACCGGCGGGGTTGATATCGTTCCGGTAGCCGAGGTTGGCGGACGTGCCGTCTGGGGGCCGTTCAACGATGAGTTCAAAACACGGCTCAAAGCCCTGCTTCACGATCGCTGAAAAGGGCGGCTCATGATCCGGCCGGTTTGTTCCGATGTGTACTGTATCACATCGTCAGCCGGCAGGAGATAATCATGAACACGGTTCGCCCCCCCTTCATCATGGCCCCGGACGGTTCTCTGCAGTGTTTCGAGCTGACCTCGGACCCGCACCGCCGCGCTCACCAGTCGCGCCCCGCCGCCCCCGCAGGCTGGGTGCGCGCGCGCTGAGCCGTTCTCAGCAAATCGGTTACTGAAATGGCTATCAGCACCCTGCCTCCCAGCGGAATGCGCGATTTTCTGCCCGCGGAACTGAGCCGCAGACGCTATGTAGAGGGCATAATCCGACGCGTTTACGAGTCGTTCGGCTTCGTTCCCGTCGAAACCCCTGCGATAGAGAATCTGTCAACCCTTCTCGGAAAATACGGTGAAGAGGGCGATCAGCTGCTTTTCCGCATCCTTCACCGCCGAGACAAGCTCAGCAGGGCTCTTCAGCATTCACCCGTCGAGGAAAAGGATCTCGCCGAGATGGGTCTGCGCTACGATCTTACCGTGCCTCTCGCCCGCCTGATCGCGAATACCAAGGATCTGCCGCGCTTCTTCAAGCGGTATCAGATCCAGCTCGTGTGGCGCGCCGACCGCCCCGGACGCGGCCGGTTCCGCGAGTTCCAGCAGTGTGATGTCGACATTACGGGAAGCGGGTCGCTCATCGCCGAGGCCGAAGTGTGCGGCGCCGTTGCGAAAGTTCTCCTGGAGCTTGGTTTCAATGATTTTTTCATTCACCTGAATCATCGGCAGCTGCTTCGCAGCCTGATCGCCGCGGCTGGCCTCCAGCCCGACCAGGAAGAAACAGCTCTCGTCGCGGTCGACAAGATGGATAAGATCGGTGAGGAAGGCGTTCTCAAAGAATTATCCGCCCGGGGTATTGCTCCCGGGTCCGCGTCACTGCTGCTTGAACTGCTTCGCCGGCCAGCCGGCCTGGATGAAGCAGGGGAACTCGCCCGGCTCGAATCACGGCTGGCAAGCGTCGAAGGCGCTCTTGCGCATATCGCCCAGCTGCGCGAGCTTCTCGCGATTTCCGCGCATACGCCGGCTGGCGGCCATCTCCGAATCGATGCAACTCTTGCGCGCGGTCTCGGCTACTATACCGGACCGATTTTCGAGATCAGATCCACGGCGCTCAGCGGAAGTCTTGGCGGCGGCGGCCGTTACGACAACCTTATCGGCATGTTCCGCGGCCAGACGATTCCGGCCGTGGGCTTTTCGATCGGTTTCGAGCGACTTGTGCTGGTAATGGAAGAAAAAGGCCTGTTCGGCAATCTCGCCATTGCCCCCGAAGTCATGCTCTGCCGCTTTGAAGACGTCGCCCCGGCGGAGGCTCTCAGGACCGCCAATGAACTTCGGACCGCAGGCGTGAAAGTGGAAGTGTATCCCGAGACTCCAAAACTGGGAAAACAGCTCGCCTATGCGGAAACATCCGGCTCGCGCATCGCGGCTATTCTGGGCGCATCAGAGATTGAAAAAGGGTGCATCACTCTGAAAAATCTCGCAACCGGCGAGCAGCTGACTCTCCCGGCTGGCGAAGCCCCCAGCAGAATTCAAGCCTGGCTGAAGAATTGAGCCGGGCAAAAGTCTTAAGCACAGCTGCCCGACCGGAAACGGTCGGGCAGCTGTGCTTTTCGTATGGTTTCCCGGATCGATCAGCGGGGAGTGTGGTGATCCCAGAAGTTTTCGAGATACTCGAGTTCTTCCCGCAGACTTTCTTGCGCAGGCGTTTCTTCGGTCTGAGTGCGCTCCAGACAGAACAGATTCCAGATCTCGCCCTTGAAGCCCTTCTGACGCACATACCATTCCCAGTCGCCATCCTGTGAAATCGGGAACAGCACGCACCGGTGAGGCTTGTATTTCCACTTTTCACCTTCTACTGAGCCGACTTTTTGCAGAACGCAGCCTTCATGAGCAAAAATGCACCAGCCCCCGGTAACGATCAAGGTTTCCTTGCCTTCTTTCAACCGGCGTGAAAGAAAACCACGGGACCGTAAAACCTTCACGGCTTCGGGTCGCATCAGGGGAACAAACTTTTCCAGATTATCGCGAATCCTCTCTACTTCGTAGGATTCGAGGCCCGGCCGGCCGTTGCGACAGCAGTTGCCGCCGCACTGAGGGTAATAGCACTTGAACTTCGCATGGCCCAGGTTCGAAATGCTGCCGGTATTTTCCATAAAAAACGCGCCTCCTTGAACGGACGGCCACAACTTGTTAAATCCCAACAGGCCATCACAGGTTCGCACCTTATCACTCCGCACAAACGGAGTAAACCTCGACCCTGCCCATCGCAATCCGGACACGCCGCATTATATCAAACGGCTGCAATCACGCTTGATGCTTCACATCCGCACCGCTCGTTTCACCCTCAGGCACAGTTTTAAATCAGAAAACCGTTTCAGGGGATATGCCGGCTTTTCATTTCTTGGCGAGTCCCCGTCTGACGACGTCGTTGACGGCAAACGAGGCGACGTCGTCAGCGTATTTGCCGGGGCCGAATCCGGCGTCGTAGCCAAGCTCCTTGGCCATTTCATGGGTGATGCGCGGCCCGCCGCAGATCAGCACGATTTTCTCACGCAACCCCTCAGCTTCGAGCAGTTCGACCAGTTCGGTGAGATTCTGCAGATGAACGTTCTTCTGAGTGACGGTCTGTGAAACAAGCAGGACATCGGCTTTCAGCTCGACCGCTTTTCTGATGAACTCGTCATTCGCCACCTGGCTGCCAAGATTATAGGCTTCGATCATTTCGTATCGTTCCAGCCCGTAATGGCCGGCATAGCCTTTCATGTTCATGATGGCATCGATGCCGACCGTATGGGCATCCGTGCCGGTACTCGCGCCGATGATGACGACTTTGCGGCCGATGCGTTCGCGAATGAACTCATTCGTCTCGGTCATGCTCATGACCTGGTTATCGACGGTGTGAACCTTGATCCCCGTGTAATCGACGACATGTTCGCAGCTTCCATAGACGACGAAATAGGTGAACTGGGCGTCGAGGCTCTTATGGAACACGACCTGCGGTTCGTGAAGCCCCATCTTTTCCGCAAGCTGGGCGGCTGCGGCTGCGGCGCGATCATCATCGGCGACGGGGAGAGTGAATGACACCTGCACCTTGCCGTCGTTCATCGTGTCGCCATACGGCTTGATCCTGGTCAGATCGAGGGTTTTGTCGAAATCCTTTTTTGAGGTCGAATACAGTCCGCTGCTCATGCCTTTTTCCCTCCCATCATCAGGTCGATGAACGGATTCACATAGGCGGTGTCTTTTTCGACAACCCCTTCGAGGCCCTTGCCGCCATTCATCGGCCGCTTCACGCCCGCGAACTTGCCCTTTTCAAGCGTCTTGAACAGCCCGTCACGCTCGATCTCGCTCAGAAGCCGGCCGGCGTTTTCCAGAACCGTGTGGGCCCGCTGTTCGATCACTCCACCACGCTTGAACTCGATCTCGTCACCCAGACCATCCATAGTGTTAAATATATAGCTGGCGTTTTCAAGCGCGAGATACCGGTCCGACATGAACGGAGTGTGAATCGCCTCGGTCAGCATGCCGAGCAGACATATCTTCTGGCCGGTCATCACGGTCACCATGTTGAAGAGAGCATCCTGCACATGGCCCCGGAAAATATTTCCCGTCATGAACTTGGTGGGGGGCATGTATTTGAGCGGAGCGCGCGGGAAAATCTCGCGTGCCATCTGCGCCTGGGAAAGTTCATACAGGAAGCCTTTTTTCAGTTCAGGGTCCATTTCAAACGCATGGCCGAGCCCCATCTGCTCTTCGGGCAGCCCGGCCAGAACGGCGAACTGTTCGTTGATGAACTGCGAGGCCAGAACGGTGTGAGCGGCCTCAAACGCATCGTCGGTGGTCAGATAGTTATCTTCACCGGTGTTGATGATGACGCCCGCGAAGCCGTTGATGATACGCGAGAAATACTGGTCGACCATCGTGCGCTGCATGTTGATGTCGCGGAAAAGAATGCCATACAGCGCATCGTTGAGCATCACATCAAGCCGTTCCAGAGCACCCATCGCGGCGATTTCAGGCATGCACAATCCGGAACAGTAGTTGCAGAGACGGATATACCGCCCCATCTTCCCGCCCTCTTCATCGAGCGCCTGGCGCATCAGGCGGAAGTTCTCCTGAGTGGCATATGTTCCACCGAAGCCTTCGGTCGTTGCTCCGAACGGAACATAATCGAGAAGGCTCTGGCCCGTGGTGCGGATGACGGCGATGACGTCGGCCCCCTGTTTCGCCGCGGCGCGTGCCTGAACGATATCTTCGTGAATATTTCCTGTGGCGACGATGACATACAGCAGCGGGCCGGTCTTGTCGCCGGCCAAACGAAGCGTTTCTTCGCGCCGGGCGCGGTTTGCTCTGATCCGGTCGACGGTCTGGCGCGCCAGGTCCGTCACGCGGGTGCGAATTTCGAACAGATCACCCATCGGCAGGCCGGCTAAATCGAGCTCGCCGCTGGAGGTGCGCTCGGCGATCTGCTGCGGCGTGAGGCCGGTCTTCAGAACTGCGTTACCGATCGCAACAGCAGCCCCCAGAGCCAGTTTACCGGCTTTCTGCAGGTGTGCGACCACCACGTTGGGCAGCGGCACCTCCTCGGCATCAACGCCGTCGATACCCAGCAGGCGCATCAAGGCACGCTCGACGGCAACCGTCGTGTGCCGGTCGATGAACTTCTGCGTATCGAGAGCGATTCGGCGCGCCGTATCACGTGCCGCGGCAACTTGCTTCGGATCAAGATTCAATTTACTTTGCGACATCCGATTCTCCATTCCCTTCCAGTGTTTATCCGCGAAGCCGCGCCCGGGCCAGTTCGAGCAGTTCCCTGTCGAGGCCGAGGAGCTCGGCCACGCGGACGGCATCACGGGGCGGCGGACTGTTCCAGTCGACCCGCTCCAGTCGATAATCCATAAATTCCTGCAATTGATCGAAACTCCGTTCCTTCTGCACATCCAGACGGCTTCGAAGTTCGTCGAAGTCGGCCCGCTTCAGGCCCACGACCTGAAAATGCGTCATGCCCTCCCCCACCACGCTTCCATAATGGGTCGAAGCAAGACAGAAGCCATTATACCGCGACACGTATTCAAGCAGCGCGCGCATCAGAGCTTCGCCTTCTTCCGGGTTCGTGCCACGCGCGAACTCATCGAGCGCCGCCAGGCCACGACCGTGCCTCATCAGCCCGAGAAGCCGTTCAATCTCGGCCACTTCGGCGCCAAACGTGCTCAAGCCCTGCTGTACCGACTGCAAATCATCCGACAGATAGAATACATAATCCAGTGGCGGCATGGCAAACCGGTCCGCCGGCACGAAAAATCCGCACTGCGCCAGAGCCGCCAGCAGTGTTACGGTTGCAAGGACAACGCTTTTTCCTCCCATGTTCGCCCCGGTTATGACATTCGCGCCAGCGCTCAATTCGATCGATATCGGGATGAACACTCTGCCCCGGGTCTCAAGCTCAGCGGCAACCATGGGATTGACCGCAGCCTCCATGACATATCCTGCATTGTTTTCATGAATTTCAGGGCGTGTCGCATTCAATGCAAGTGCCAGAAGCGCTTTTGCAAGCAGAAAATCGAACCGCCCGACGAATCGAACCGCCGCCTCGAGGGCCGCCAGGGAATTGCACAGCCGTTCCGTGATGGTCCGGCGAACGTTTTCTTCAGCTGTCCGTTCATCGGCCGCCAGCTCGCGGCGAAGCCTCATCAGGCTATCCATACCATCCGAAACGGCACCAGCGGCGCCATGAAGTATATCTCGTTCTATTTTCTGTTTCCGGCCACGTATCGAGGCGAGCTCTTCCGAATAGGAATCGGCCACGAAAAACGACCGTGTGACGGGCAACCCGGGATTCAGGACCAGCACGACGCCTGACACGTCCGGAATCTCGATATCCGAGGCTGGAAGCGGGCAGGTCGAGACCAGCGGCCGCATATCCTCCATATTGATCGCAAAATTTTTCAGTTCGAACAGATCGACCTCATCGAGCACCCGTCCATCTTCACTGAGCCGGCCAAGCGTGCCCCGAATTTCCTTGAACCGTTCGAGAACAAGTCGGATGTCCTCGACCCGGAGGCTGTTTGTCCGGCACCAGTCCAGCAGGTGCCCAACGGCATCGAGTTCGCGATTCAGAGCGGCAGAGTCACCCGCCGGATAAAGCACAACGCCCTTCTTCTGGTCCCTCCCGTAGGGGGTGAGCGGCTCACACCGGTCCATGACGTGGGTGAAGCCGATCCGATCGAGTTGTTCGCGTCTAAACCCCGTCAGCATACCAGCCTCCGATCACATCCATGAGCGGCAGGGGGATTGCCGCAGCCATCGCCTCCAGGAGAGCGGGCGGCAACGCCGTTCCGCTCCGACCCGGTTCGGGATTCACGGCGACGGCGATAACGGGCACCGTCTGTTCAACCCGCAGGTCGATCCCCGCCGACCGCAATCGTTCCCGCCGGCGCTCATCGAGGAACAGGCGGGTGCCATCTTCGATGATCAGTGCCAGACCGGTCCATGCACTCCTCCGCGCCGCCGGGCTCCCGCCGAGAAGCCGATCGACGAACTCGTTCATGACAGCCCCACGCAACCAGATACCCATCGTGTCATTCCCGATCGCGTCGAGAAGTCCTGGATGTATATCAATAGATTTATATGCAATGCTTTTTCCCGGATCGGCGTCAATCACGAGCATCTTCGGCGTCTCCGGGAGACTCCGTTTTCTGCATATCTGTTCGAGGATGCCGGCCGGCGCGCAGGGCAACATGAGCCGTTCAAGAACGCGGCAGGCATCCCCGACACAGGCTTCGACGGAACGGGTCGGCTCCTGCCTGACCGTGAACACCGAGGCCCCGCCGGCTGTCGGAGCTGCCAGACTGAGACGTCCCTGGGCCCCGTCCACAAGGATACGCCGTGCGCCGTGGATTTCGAGCCGCCGGCACACGTGCGCCAGGTCGGCGATGACAGACGGTCCAGCAAGCTCAATCCAGCCGGCGCTGCGCGCCTTCACGATCAGCACCTCGCCGAGAGGAGTGTGAATACCCGTATCATCAAGAATTTCACGGGTTATATCGCCATGCGCAATGCATCCGGAAGCCGTTGCCACGATCGCCCCACGCGGAATCTCGAGCACGGCCCGGCTTCTTTCGGCAGCACCGTTCAAAGCAGCGCCATCGATGCCGATCGACGTCACACCGGGCACCTCTCCGGCATGGGCGTCCAGAAATGCCTGCAGAGCCGTTGTCTTGCCTGAGCCCTGGGCCGCCCCGATGAATGTCAGCAGCGAGAATCTTCCCGACAGTGCTCCAAGGCACTGACGAAGCTTATCCGCCGCGAGTTTTTCAATGCACCTCACGAGGCTCTTCCCTTCCCTCGTTTCATCCGGGCCGGCACGGGAACAACGCACCGGCTCGTAAAAGAGCTTCGGGCGCACCCGAGGTGCGCCCGAAGCAGGTCCTTATTGATTGTTGGCGGCTTTGCGCTTTTTGCCGCGCAGCTTGCGCTGCGTGACTTCAGGTTCGAGGGCTATTTTCCGATGGGAAAGCCCCGCGATCCCCTCGAGCTTCACTTCTTTCAGGCCGCGACAGACATCGCACTGACAGCCGGGCTTGTAATTGCTCGGCTCCTCATAGCACGAAATCACGCCTTCGAAGTTCCGCAGGATCACCTTGTTGTAGCCGTGAGAGATGGCATAGTCGGGCATAACCGGAATCTTGCCGCCGCCACCCGGCGCATCGACAACGAAGGTGGGCACGCAGAAGCCGGACGTATGCCCGCGCAGTCCCTCGATGATGTCGATTCCGACCGCCACCGGCGTTCTGAAGTGGGACAGGCCCACCGACAGATCGCACTGGTAGATGTAATACGGCCGCACCCTGGCTTTGACCAGACCGTGCACCAGCTGCCGCATCACATGCACGCAGTCGTTGATGCCGCGAAGCAGCACCGACTGGTTGCCAAGCGGAATTCCGGCATTGGCCAGCATTTCACAGGCTTTTATCGACTCCTCGGACAGCTCGTCGGGATGATTGAAATGGGTGTTAAGCCATATCGGATGATATTTTTTCAGCATCTCGACCAGCGAAGGAGTGATGCGCTGCGGCATGACGACCGGGGTACGCGAACCCAGCCGGACGATTTCCACGTGCGGAATCGCCCGCAGTTTCTTGATGATCACCTCGAGCTTGTCGTCGGAATACAGCAGGGGGTCCCCGCCCGAAAGCAGTACATCGCGGATCTGCGGCGTATTACGGATATACTCGATGGCCGCGTCGATCTGGCTCATCGGCAGCGGCAGGTCCGTCTGGCCGGCAAACCGGCGCCTGGTGCAGTGACGGCAGTACATCGCGCATTGATCGGTAATCAGCAGCAGCGCGCGATCGGGATACCGGTGCGTCAGGCCGGGCACGGGCGAGTCGCCGTCTTCGTGAAGAGGGTCGACCAGGTCGGCTTCGGATTTGTAGAGTTCGTCGACCGTGGGAATCGCCTGTTTGCGAATCGGGCACGCGGGATTATCCGTATCGATCTTGGACAGATAGTAAGGCGTGATCGACATGCGAAGCGACTGGAGGCATTTCTGAATACCCTCTTCCTCTGATTTTGTCAGAGGAATGAACTTCTTGAGGGCTTCGACATCCTGCACCCGATTCTGAAGCTGCCAGCGCCAGTCATTCCACTGTTCATCAGAAACGCCCTTGAACAGTATATTTCTGCGGTTAACTGCCATTCTCTGATCTCCGTCAGGCCGTGTAGGATTCGCAGAAAAGCTTCATGAGGGCAGGGCTCTCGCGCAGCAGCTGAAGCGTGATTTCCGCATGGTCTTTCGTATACCCGTTTCCAATGATCATGTCCACGTCCTTGCCGACGCCTTCAGCGCCCAGCGCGGCTTTTGTGAAGCTTGTCGCCATCGAGAAGAAGTAAACGATTCCGCCGTCGCGCACCGGCAGAATGCAGGACATTTCGGCATTCGGCACGTTCAGGCAGTTGATCGTGATGTCATACTCGGCGCCGCCAGAGGCTTCCATCGCCCTGGTCAGCACGTCGATCGGATCCTGGGCATTGGCCTTGATAACGTGATGGCAGAAGCCGAGGTCTTTCAGACGCTGAATATTCTTTTCGCTCTGGCCGATGCCGACGACCAGACCGGTCGGTCCGACGCGCTTGCGGGCTTCATACGCGCACAGGATGCCGGATTTGCCGGTGCCGCCCAGAATCAGAACCTTCTGGCCGGGCCGGACCAGCTTCGCTGCCTGCGCCGGTGCGCCCGCGACATCGAGAGCGGCCATGGCGGCCGCTTCCGGTATATCGGCAGGTATTTTTGCGTAGAGGCCGGTCTCGAACAGGATCGCCTGGCCCTTGATATCGACGCGGTCGATCTTCATGTGGACCTTGTTGATCGAATCGATACGCAGTGGCGTCTGGGAGAGGGAAACCAGCGTCACGATCTTGTCGCCGACCTTCAGAGGAATTTTGCCCTGAAGTTTGGGACCGATCTGGGCGACTTTGCCGATCAGAACGCCACCCGAGCCGGTAACGGGGTTCTTCATCTTGCCTTTCTGGCGCACGATCTCGCAGATGCTGGCCTTGAGCTTTTCCTCATCACCGCCCGCGGCATCTTTCAGCTGATGAAAACTGGCTGAATCGATATTCAACGCTTCGACATCGATCAGAATCTCGTTGTCGAAAATATTCATGTCGCTGGAAACGACCTCCGCGGCCTGGGGAAGAACGCCTTTGGGCTCGATAACACGATGGGTCCCGTATTTGCAGCCTGCCTTCATAATCTCTCCTTGTCGTGATTGTGGTGTTATTTTCAGAGTGCCATGGGCTTGATATGCTCGGATACGATCAGATCAGCCTCTGTCAATGACTTGATTTCATCGATCGTGACGTCGGGGTGATGCTCACGAAGAACGAGGCCGCTGGGTCGCACATCGATGACCGCAAGTTCTGTAACGATCATATTGAC
>Ga0079303_10000422_pt1 | contig 10197 bp, 3 predicted proteins | sample Methanogen_OWC_FD_77073 | JGI IMG/M metagenome (GOLD analysis project Ga0079303, IMG submission 77073) | Enriched soil microbial communities from Old Woman Creek wetland in Ohio, USA - Methanogen_OWC | ecosystem: Environmental > Terrestrial > Soil > Wetlands | place: USA: Ohio | collected...
CGCGCCGCCGCTGTCGCGACCGCCGGCCTGGCTGTTCCGGCGCAACAGCGTGTACATGCTTTGACTCCGTGCCTTTCGGACAAGGACCCCTCGGTTGCCGCTGAAGCGGCACGCGTTCTCTGGCCGCTCGGCTCGATGGAGGCACTCGCACGGCTCGAAGAAATGCTGCGCCGGCCGGACGCCCTGTATCGAACGCTCGCGGCCGAGGCTCTCGGCGGACTGCCGCCGGCCCCGGCGGTACCGATCCTTGTCGAGCAGCTCGCGCGCGAGCGTCACGGCGACGTTTTGCGGGCACTGCTGCTTTCTCTGCGCCGTCTTTTGCCAAAAGCGGTTCCCCAGCCCGGTATCACGGAAAGACTCATCCCGACACTGAGACGTCTGCTGGAGGCCGCGGATCCGTTCCTCCGAAGCCAGACCGCCGTTCTGGCCGGCCTGCTCGGAGCAACCGCCGAAGACATGATCCTGGCCTCTCTCGAGCGCCCCGACCACCCGCATGTATTGGCATCGCTTCTCGGTGCTCTGCGCCGGATCGGCAGTTCGCGTCTTCTTGTCCTGGCACGGTTTTCCGACCACCCAGATCCGCGCGTCCGGGCAAACCTCATGGAAACCCTGCTTTTCAGCGGACCAGGCGCGGTTCCCTATCTGACGAACGGCCTCCGGGATTCTGCGCCGCGCGTGCGGGCCGCCGCCGCAAGAGGACTGTTCCAGCTTGGCCAGCTCGAAGTGGTCCCCCTGCTGACGCGCATGCTGCTGATCCCCTCCCCCTTACCGGTGCTTTCGGCCTGTCATGCTCTCGGGCAGCTGATGCGGCTCCAGCCGCCGGCAATGAGATCGGACCACCCGCTTCCGCTCTCTCTGGCCCGGGAAGCGCGTCGCCGCAGGCCGGCGGTCACTTCTGGCCCGATCGTGCTGCGTGATCCGGCTCTGCCGGCCCTTTTTGAAAAGCTGAGTGAAGCGGCCAGCGATACGTCTGCTGCTCTTCGAGTGCTGGAAAAGCATGTGAAGATGCACCCGACATCGCATGCCGCGCGCCGGATGCTCGCTTCTATTCTTGCAGGTATAGACAAAGCCGCGCCGGCTCTTTCCCTTCTCGAAGCCTGCCTCGCCGAAAACCCGGGCGTGCTTGCCGATCTTCTCGATGCCTACCGGCTCGCCATGCGGATCGGAGATCTTCCCCGCGCCGAGCGGCTCGGACACCGGGTCAGAGACACCTATGGAGCGCTTCTCGACGCCTGTCTGGAGCTGGCGCATTCCCGGCAGGGGGGACCTGCCGACCAGCTGCTCGACCGCCTTTTCAATCTGCGCGAGCCCTCCATGAATCTCTACAGCGCCATGATCCAGCTCAAACTGCGCCAGGGCGATGCGGAAACCGTGCTTGAGCTGCTTGCGGAACTCCTTCTGGCCCGGCCCGGCAACGCAACCGTCGCGGCACGGCTTGCGGCAAGCCTTCCGCCGGCCCTTTCCGAGCTCAAATCCGCGCTCGCCCAGTATGCCCGCTCGATCGCAGGCGTCTCGTCACCCATTCCCGCCTGACCTTCGATGCACGTTCCACATCCGCTGTAATTCCAGGATTTGATACGAGATAAAAACGCTGATCTGCATAATGCGAACCCCGGTCGGAGATGCTCCGACCGGGGTTTTATATACCGCTTAAAGCGCCTGACAGGCGCCAATCAGTCTTAGTGGCCGCCGCAACCACCGCAGCCGCCGTGACCGTGGCCATGGCCGCCTTCGCCGTGATCGTGGGCACCGCAGCAGCCGCCTTCATGGCTTCCGCCGCAGCATTCGTCTTCACAGCCATCGCCATCGAGGTTCGACCACTCTTCACTTCCGGGTTCGCCTTCCTCGCGGATATCGACCACGCGAAGCTTGAAGGTCAGTGTCTCACCGGCCAGCGGGTGGTTCAGATCGAGGGTGACGTGAGTTTCGTTGACCTCGGTGATGGTCGCCATCATCTGGGCGCCTTCCGGGGTCTGAAGGGCAAGCTGAAGCCCCTTGGCGGGCTCGAAATTCCACTCGGTGGATTTGCGCTCAAGCGTGAAAATGCGCTTTTCATCGCGATCGCCGTAAGCTTCGCCAGGCGGAATCGTGACAGTGCGCTCCTGATCGATGTCCATGCCGACCAGGGCCTGGTCGAAGCCGGGAATTACATGGCCCTGACCAACCTGGAAGCGCAGAGGATCACGACCTTCGCTGCTGTCGAATACTTCACCGTTTCCGAGCGTTCCTACGTAGTGAACCGCGACCAGGCTGTTCTTGTTAACTTTGCGCATATCCTGTTTCCTTTCGAAATCTACTTCACCAACAACACAAGCTTTGCCGCATCGCGGTGTTCGCTTCAGGGTACCTCATTCGCCATTTTTTTGCAAGAAAGCTTCGCTTTGCGCAAAGACTTCCCCAGCCTGAGAATCTGCGAAACAGGGGGTCTGCCGTCTCTGGCGAGACTGAGTTTGTCCCGTCGGCTTGCTTCTTTAATACCTGGGGCCCGCATCTCGACAACATCATATAAAGCACGCATCTGAATGGGTTCCATGATGCGGCACCCGATATCATCTTCAAAATTTTCTGAAAACCGAAACAGGATTTCGAAGGTAGTAGGTATAATGAAAAATACGACACACTGCGAGGAGCATCAGATGAAACATTCAGAAACACCCGGCATGCTTGTTTTCGCGGCGATCATCGGCGGTATACTGGTTGGCGCCTCTCCGGCGATTGCGCAGACGCAGTCTCCGTTCGGTGGCAGCCAGGTAACCATCACAACATCCGATGATGCAGCAGACGCCAGTTCGCCCGTCGCCTCGGACACGTTTGACGAAATCCTGACTGATGAAGAAAAAGAACTGATTGCTCTGAAGCTGCTGCCGACTTACTACCCCTCTCTGAAAAAGGCAATGCAGGCACCATCCGGCAGCATCGACCGGGCGAAAGCCCGCGCCCGCGCGATGTATAATTATCCGAATGCCCTGTATTCCCCGCGATTCGGCGATCCCGTCGTCATGCTGGAATGGGCCAGGAGCTACCGAAATGATGCAGCGATGGTGAAGTTCTCAGCCACCGCTCAGCGCGGCGACATCATTCTGAGCGGCTCCAAAACCGTCGAAGGCCAGAAGAATGACGCGATCGCGATTCTCACCGGCGGTCGGTTCAATCACGCCATTGTTGTCATCGACGGCCCGCCATGCGTGTTCATCGAAGCGGTCGGCGTCACCGGCTCGAAAACAGACCCGACGAACAACCGCGTTCGCATTTCGAGCTGGTATGAAGCTCTTGTATCCTGGGCCGGAATGCGTCTGGAACGCCCCACCGCCGGGCAGCCGGCCGGCGAGGCAAAAAAGAATATCGACAATGCCGTCACCTATCTGATCGCCCAGCTCGGCAAGCCCTATGATTACGGCTTCACCAACAACGACACGAACCGCGCGTTCTACTGCAGCGAACTCGCCTGGAAATGCTACTCCGAGGGCGCCGGCATGAAGGACTACAAACCCGCGAAATCGTCGAACCGCGACCGCATGATCGTCGCCCTGAATGCCGTCGTCGACGGCCTCGACCCCAAAGACCGCATCGCTATGGCCAATCGCGTCATGGCTTTCGTAACCGAGTATACTTCCCAGAATCCTCCCGACATCAAAAAACTCAATGACTTCATCGTCGATGAGCTGACCCCCGGCTGCGGCGCCTTATCCGACACATACTCGACGGCTGGCGATCGCGAGAAGATGCGCACCGTGCTCGAAAAAGTCCGCACGAACGATGCCTTTCCGAAATTTCTGCAGGCCCGCAAAGATTTTGAAGCGGCGAAAAGCGCCGGGAAATTCGCTGTCGGCTGGGGAATCGGCGCCGCGCGCAAGCTGGCTGCCGAGACGCAGATAGCCAATTCTATTGTTTCAGATATAAATGTCCTCGTGAAGGAAAGCGGCGCGAGCTATGCAAAACTCGCGAAGTTGATGAGCAGCGTGATCGCTCCGCTGTACACATATATGGGCTCCTATGCCGATTTTCTAACCGGCATGGACAAGGAAGGAAAGGTCGCAGTTCCCGAGGGTGCCAGGACAATCCTCGCGATGACCGACTGGCTGGCCGATAAGCGCGAGTCGGTGAAACAGTGGCCGATCGGTTCCAGTCTCTCCAGTCTTCTCCCCGGTAACGGCGACGACAAGGTCCAGGAAAGTTTCACCAGCCCCACCGATCTCGCCGACACTTCCCGTTTTCACGTCGACTATCCCTGATTCAGCGAACATTCACCGACGCCCGGTTTGCACATCCGCAAACCGGGCGTTTACTCTTTCCTTCCCGTAGCGGCGCCGACGATCGATCGCCCGATGGGAAATTCTGACATGCCGACATCTCGTTCTTTCGTATTGTCAGAACGTAGGTGTCCATGCTTTCCATGCCTATCTCAACGGCTCCCCGTCTGCATCGATTGACTCAATACGGAACTCAGGGACGAGCAACACGGAACCCAATCCAGCGGCGTATATCATCCGTCGGGCTATGGTCACCATAGGACGAGACCACAACATCTTCAGCGGGATCGTCTGCCCAGCCGCCACGTTCGCTGCGTCCCGAAGCATCGTAGATATTCCAACATTTCTCTATGACGTTCCCGCTCATGTCGTAAATGCCCAAATGATTGGCCTCAAATGGTTTTTGACCAACATGCTTCGACAATCCTGAGTCAAACCAGGCGGCCAGCAAGGTCGCACTGGCGTTCGTATAATCGTCAGTAGCACCGCTGGCGTAATCCCCGGGAGTCCACCATCTGCCACCTTTTGAAATAGATCCATTGGTGCTCGCGGTGTCATTTTTCCAGCGGGCGGCAAGTTCCCACTCCCATTCGGTTGGCAGACGGAAACCATTATTTGCAGAAATCCGGCTTTCATCTACGGATAGTTCGACCGTCGTGCTTGAATTGCGAAGAATGTTATTGCTGGAATCTCTATACGCGGGGTTTCTTCCGAGCAACTCTGACAAGGCATTACACCAGATGACAGCGTCACGCCAGCTCATCATTGTGGCAGGGTCATGGTATGCAGATGTTGGAGCTGAACCAATATTATAATAGTAAGGGTAAGTGCCACCGCCTGTCGTCGAACCTTCCAGGCCGGCATTTGCAAACGTGTATTGATTGGCGCCCCGGTCCGCATGAATAGCCCACTGTCTCACCGTGTACCAAAGCTCGTAGGTCACCTCGGTCTCCCCGAGCCAGAAGGCACTGGCAACCGTTTGTTCCCCTGAATCGTCGAGTCCTGTCGGGAATGTGATCGACGTGGACGCCGGGACATAGGTGACCATGAAGCTGACCCCGCTGGCAACGTGAGTTTCCTTGGTCGTGGCCAAAACACTGAGATCGTTGGTCGTAGTCGCCACTGCTGAAGCGGTGTGAGTAACGGTCACAGGATTGCCGTCATGGGCGGCATTGGTCAGGGTGGCATGGTTTGCCGGGCTCGTCGTATACCCCGCCGCCGTGCCACTGGGGAAGGTGATCGTAGCGGTCGAGCCGTCATTGTGCGTTTCCAGTATTTCCATCCCATCCGGCTGCATGAACCCGAAGGTACCTTCGGCGTAGCTCAGGTGGGTCGGCTGGGTTGCCACGCTGATGCCGGTAACCGTAAGCGCGCCGGTGGAAGTATACGTAGCGGTGAAGGTGACGGTGTTGCCCGTCTCCCAACCGGTTGTCGTAGTGGTGCCAACCGATGCGGAACCTGCGACCGTCGGCGTAAAGGCCGCAGTCTGGAACCTCTTGCTGTTCTTGGAAGTCAGGGTAAGCGTCGCGGAATAAACCTGGCCGGCTTTGAACTTCCCAGCAGCGGTCAAGGCTTGGTTCCAGGTCAGACCCGTGACGGTATAGTCGGCATTGCTGGTTGCGGCTTCCACGGTCGCTGCCGTTTCAGGAGTAGCCCCAAGCACCGGCGCAGTCATCGATGCCGTTGCGGCTGACAGTTCCACAACAGAAACGGTTCTCGAGCGAACCACCCGCATCCCAACGGAGGTATAGCTGCTAATTGTATTGGAACTAGCAGCATGGCTTACTTCTATACTTGTGTCAAGAGAGGAGTAGCTACCGCCCCTATATTCGCGATCTCCGGCTGCAACGTCATGTGAATCAGTGAGAGGGCCCCAGGACCATTCCCAGACATTGCCACACAAATCATACAGGCCAAGCTCATTCGCTAACTTCGTGCCAACAACTTTTGTGCCATTTGGGGTATTGTTCGATGTATACCAGACATAATCACCAGCAGCATTGCTCCCGTTGTCACCCGAAAAAGCTTTCAAGTAACCGGTTGTATTCGTCACGCCGGGGTTGGAAGTATCAGCACCCATTGCCGCCCACATCCATTCCATTGTGGTCGGCAGGCGGTAGCCATTCTTCGACCAGTTGCAGGTTGCGATACTCCATGAATCGTTGTAGGCAAGTGGTATTTCGGCATACGTCAGAGTCGTGAAATTTACGCCGCTTACGCTATAAACCGGATCAAGACCCTCGGCTATGCTCAGCTTATTGCAGAATGCTATGGCATGGTACCAGTTGATTTTTTCCACCGGGCCACTGGTTCCGCTGGGATAAGCAGTGCTGGGGTCGGTTCCCATGATAGCGAGGTACTGCGCTCGGGTTATTTCATACTGGCCCATTCTGAATGAAGACACGGTGTAGAGATTTGTGGGCGTACTATCAACCTGAAAAGTTCCCGCCGGAACAGTGAGAAGATTGCCAACATTCGTTGATGTGTAGTGATTCCCTACGAACAGATTGCTCGTCGTCGCCGTCTGCGATGACGGGGTATGGGTGATGGTTACCGCCGTGCCGTTATGTGCCGCGATCGTCAAGCTGGTGCCATTCGCCGGACTCGCCGTATAACTCGCTGCCGTGCCAGAGGTGAAGGCAACAGTGGCGGTCGAACCGTCGTTGTATGTTTCCGTTATTCCCATGCCGTTCAATGCCAGAATGTTATCGGTGATTTCGGAATAACTCAGTTTCGTCGGCTGTGTTGCTATGGCAAAGCTGGTGAAAGCAAACGCTCCGGTTGAAGCATAGGTAACGGTGAAACTGACGGTATTTCCCATCCCCGAGGTCGTGCTGACCGATGCTGAGCCAGCAACCGTGGGAGTAAACGCCGCCGCCTGGAACTTCTTCCCAGGCTTCGCTGTGAGAGTAACAGTCGCGGTATAGACCTGACTCGCTTTGAATTTTCCACCTGCAGTCAGCGCCTGGTTCCAGGTCAGGCCTGTGACGGTATAGTCAGCATGACTGGTGGCGGCTTCCACTACCGTTGCTGTTTCAGGGGTACCACCAACCACCGGAGCGGTAATTGTTACCGATGCGGCTGTTATCTCTTCGGTGGCAGAAAGGAAGCTTGCACGGGCCACACGCAACCCGTGGCGTGTGTTCATCTCATACGGGTTTTTACTGCCACGCTTGGAAACAGCAAGCCATTGGGCGTCTGTGTCGAGGTAACAGCCACCGCGGAAGTTACGAGGTACACCCGTGGTGTATATCTCCCAACACCACTCCCTGACGTTTCCGCTCATGTCGTAAAGGCCCAACATACTGCCCAGAGCCGGTTTATCACCGACGTCCTGCGTTTTGCCACTGCAGTTCGGATTATACCAGGCGACAGCCTGCGTCGCAGTGGCGATCGAATAATCGGCGGTCGCGCCACAGGCGTAATCACCGGGAGTCCACCATCTGCCGTCTTTTTCGATAGATCCGTTGATGCTTGAAGTGTCATTTTTCCAGCGGGCGGCAAGTTCCCATTCCCATTCGCTTGGCAGGCGGAAACCATTCTGCGAAGCAATTTTGCTTTCATCTACGAGGTCTTCAACCGTTGTACTCGCATTCCGGAGGATGTTGTCGCTGGAATCCCTATAGGCGGGGGTCATGCCAATCATTTATGACAAGGCGTTGCACCAGACGACAGAGTCGCGCCAGTTCACCGCCGTAACAGGCTCATTCTGCGCTCCTGTCGGAGCCAGACCCGCATTCGTATAGTTTGGATTCGTGCCACCCGTCACCGAGCCTTCCACACCGGCATTCATGAACGTGTATTGATTGGCACCCCGGTCAGCATGAATAGCCCACTGTCTTACAGCATACCAAAGCTGGTATGTCACCTCGGTCTCCCCAAGCCAGAAGCTGTTGGCAACCGTTTCTTCTCCTGAATCGTCAACTCCAGTCGGGATCGTGGCCGCCGGGACATAGCTCAGTTTGAAGTTAACCGCACCGACCGTATGAGTAATTTTTGTTACAGCTGTAACACTGAGATTGCTGGTATCAGCCGTTTCTGACGAAGCTGTGTGAGTGACAGTCACAGCGGTGCCATCATGGGAGGCTTCGGTTAAGGTCGCGCCATTCGCCGGGCTCGCCGTATAACTGGCGGCCGTGCCATCGGTGAAGACGACCGTGGCGGTCGAACCGTCATTGTATGTTTCCAGTATTTCCATCCCGTTCAAAGCCAGGATGCCATCAATTTCTTCCGTATAGCCGAGCTTCGTCGGCTGCGTCGCCACACTGATGCTGCTGACGGCAAGTGCGCCGGTTGAAGCATAGGTAACGGTGAAGGTGACGGTGTTGCCAACATCCCAACCGGTTGTCGTGGTCGTGGCAACCGATGCGGAACCCGCAACAGTCGGCGTAAACGCCGTATCCTGGAATCTCTTGCCATTCTTCGACGTCAGGGTGACGGTCGCCGTGTAAGCCTGATCAGCCTTGAACTTCCCACCCGCGGTCAGGGCTTGGTTCCAGGTCAGACCCGTGACGGTATAGTCAGCATTGCTGGTTGCGGCTTCCACGGTTGCCGCCGTTCCAGGGGTGGCACCAAGCACCGGCGCGGTAATTGTTGCCGACGCAGCTGATATTTCTACAACAGAAACGGTTCTTGTGCGAACCACCCGAAGCCCGACGCTGACGAACACTGAATACGGGTAATCCTCAGTGTCACGATAATCCAGTTCAAATACGGAAAGGTTAGAGGTACCCCAGCCACCACCCACATCGGTGCGATACACGGTTGAGCGTGTTGCAACGCCATGATAGTCCGTGAGAGAACCGGCAGGAATATCGTCGTGCAAGTCCCAGCACCATTCCCAGACGTTCCCGCTCATATCATACAGGCCAAGTTCGTTCGCTAATTTCGTACCAACAACCTTCGTGCCATTCGGGGAATTGTTCGCATCATACCAGGTACAACTCCCGATAGCGTTGCTGCCGTTGTCACCCGAAAATGTTTTCGTGTAACCGGTCGTATTCGTCGCGCCAGGGTTGGAAGTGTCAGCACCCATTGCCGCCCACATATATTCCATTTCGGTTGGCAGGCGGTAGCCGTTCTTCGACCAGTTGCAGACTACGGCATCCCAGGTGCCGTTGCTGGTGGTTGGTATTGCGGCATACGTCAGAGTGGTGAAATCCACGCCGCTTACGCTATAAACCGGGTCAAGTCCTTCGTGAATGCTCAGTTTATTGCAGAAAGCCATGGCGTGGTACCAGTTAATATTCTGCACCGGACCACTGGCTCCGCTGGAATAATTACTACTGGGGTCGCTTCCCATAATATCGCTGAACTGCGCCCGGGTTATTTCATACTGGCCCATTCTGAAAGAAGATTGGATATTGAGGTTTGTAGCCGTACTATTGCGCTGGAAGGTTCCCGCCGGAACAGTGAGAAGATTGCCAATATGCGGTGACGTGTAATGGTTCCCTACGAGCAGATTACTTGTTGTTGCCGTCTGCGATGACGGGGTATGGGTAATGGTTACCGCCGTGCCGTTGTGCGTCGCAATCGTCAAGCTGGTGCCATTCGCCGGGCTCGCCGTATAACTCGCGGCCGTACCATCGGTGAAGACGACAGTAGCGGTCGAGCCGTCGTTGTATGTTTCCGTTATTCCCATGCCGTTCAATGCCAGAATGTTGTCGGTGATTTCGGAATAACTCAGCTTTGTCGGCTGCGTTGCGATAGCAAAGCTGGTGAAAGCAGGCGCTCCGGTTGAAGCAAATGTAACGGTGAAGGTGACCGTGTTGCCAACATTCCAACCGGTTGTCGTGGTCGTGCCAACCGATGCGGAACCCGCAACAGTCGGTGTAAAGGCCGCATCCTGGAACCTCTTGCCATTCTTCGAAGTCAGAGTGACCGTCGCGGTATAAACCTGGTTCCCCTTGAACTTCCCACCCGCGGTCAGGGCTTCGTTCCAGGTCAG
>Ga0079303_10000423_pt1 | contig 10177 bp, 11 predicted proteins | sample Methanogen_OWC_FD_77073 | JGI IMG/M metagenome (GOLD analysis project Ga0079303, IMG submission 77073) | Enriched soil microbial communities from Old Woman Creek wetland in Ohio, USA - Methanogen_OWC | ecosystem: Environmental > Terrestrial > Soil > Wetlands | place: USA: Ohio | collected...
TCCTTAAGTGAACCGTATTGGGGCTAAGGCCGGTCGTTCGCGGTTTGGGGCACGCAAGAACCAAGCATTGTCATAGCCACGGCGCCGTTCCCGTAACACCGTTCAAAACTGGTCCGTCAGGGTTGGGGGGAAAATATGGGCATGGGAGCTTGGCAGGAGTCGTCGGGATGCTGGCGGGGGCTATGTTTAGCGCTGGCGTTCCTTGTCAGCGTGGTTGGGTGTGCCGGTGATCAGGCGGCGAGAAAGAAGAATGCAGAGCGAATGATGAACGAGGGCTCTCTCGCCCTGCGGGCCGGAGACAGCAGTCGGGCCCTGGACGTCTTGCTCAAGGCGGAAAAGGAAGACCCGGAGAATCCCGATGTACACTACAACCTCGGCATAGCCTATTACAGGAAAGGTCTCGTAGATAAGGCTGAACAGCAATTCAAAGAGGCGATCCGACTGAAGCCGGATTTCTCCGAGGCGTACAATTTCCTTGGCAGGATATACCTCTACTACCGTGGGCAGACCGACGCTGCCATTCAGTGGTTTCAGAAGGCCCTTGACAATGAGCGCTATAACAATCCGGAAAATTCCTATTACATGCTGGGCGAAGCCTACATGATCAAGAAAGAATATGCCAAGGCTGCAGACCAGCTGGAACGAGCGGTCAGGCTGGTTCCGGACTTCGCCCCGGCTTACGCCCTCCTCGGCCAGGCATATGAGGGTCTGAGAAGAGACGGGGACGCAAAACGCTCATACAGGAGCGCACTGCAGTATGGCGGTGATATTGGTCCGGAGTTCCAGGCTCAGACTCACCTCAGTTTGGGCAAACTGCTGGCTCGAACGGGTGAACGCGCCGAGGCCCGTAAGTCACTGGCCGAGGTGATGAAGCTTGCGCCCAATTCCAGGGACGCGGCCGACGCCCAAGCTCTGCTGAACTCGATGAAATGATCGGGTCGCCCTGAAGAGCTCTCCCTGATGATGCTCACCTGGAGTACCAGAATATGATTGCCAGACGTGCCGAGGAAATTCGACCCTTCATTGTCATGGATGTGCTCGAGCGCGCCCAAGCTCTGGAGAAGAGCGGCGAGCACGTCATCCACCTTGAGGTTGGCGAGCCGGACTTCGATACCCCGGCCTGCATCCGGGCCGCCGGGGACCGTGCGCTCGCGGAGGGAAAGACCCACTACACCCATAGCCTGGGGTTGCTAGAACTGCGGGAGGCGATCTGCAACTATTACGAGCGGCGATACCGCGTCAGGGTCTCGCCCGAACAGGTCATCGTTACCTCGGGCACCTCCCCGGCCATGTTGCTCATCGTTGGTGTCCTCGCTGAACCCGGAGACGAGGTGATCATCTCCGATCCTCACTATGCCTGTTACCCCAACTTCATCCACTTCGTCGGCGGCAAGGCGGTACGGGTGCCGGTGGAGGAGGGGGACGGCTTCCAGTATCGCCCCGAAGAGATCGCCGGAAAGATCACGGCAAAGACCAAGGGAATCTTCATCAACTCACCGGCCAACCCGACGGGCAATCTTCTCTCACCGGGGCGGATGGCGGCCATCGCCAAGCTCGGGCCGGTGGTGATCTCCGACGAGATCTATCACGGCCTTGTCTATGACGGGGAGGAGCACAGCATTCTCGAGTACACCGACACCTGCTTCGTGCTGAACGGCTTCTCCAAGCTTTACGCCATGACCGGCTGGCGGCTCGGCTACGTCATCGCGCCAACGCGGTTTATTCGCCCCATGCAGAAGCTCCAGCAGAATTTTTTCATCTCCGCCAACGCCATGGCCCAGTGGGCCGGAGTGGAGGCGTTGACATCAGCGGCAGCCGCCGACGAGGTGGCGCGCATGGTGCGCATCTACGACGAGCGGCGGCGTTACATGATCCAGCGCTTGAAGGGCATGGGGTTGGGTATTACCGTGGAGCCGACCGGCGCCTTTTACATTCTGGCCAATGCCAAGCGGTTCAGCGGCGACTCGTACCGCCTCGCCTTCGACATCCTTCACAATGCCAAGGTGGGTGTGACCCCAGGAATCGATTTCGGATTCAATGCCGAGGGCTACCTCCGGTTCAGCTACGCCAACTCGCTCGAGAATATCGCCGAGGGGATGGATCGGCTCGAACGATACCTGAAACAGCTCTGACCTCGTAGGCCTTGCCCCGCAGAACATGCATCGACGAGGCGGGGTGGTCTGCTCTGCAAAGGCGCATAGTCGCGGCATTGATAGTATCGAGTGAGGCTTGGCGTTGTGGCGGAGGGGCGTACAAAGTCCGGGAAGCCTCGCTGTCAGCAGAGGAAGGTAGATGCTCCGGATGCGCTTTGCGCCGCAGACCACCCCGCCTGCGGCACCACCGATGTTGGGAGGGAGCGGCTTCCAGCCGCGATCAAGATGTAGGGTGGGCACGGCCCACCAGCAAGTCCTGATCCGACAAGGGGCGGGCCCGGAACCCATGCAGATTCATGACGCGAGATTCATCTGCAGCGCCGTGACGCCGGAGCAGTATCCGCCGGCGGATCTGCCGGAGATCGCCTTCGCCGGCCGCTCCAATGTGGGGAAGTCCTCCCTTATCAACAGGCTCCTCAACCGGAAGAATCTGGTGCGAACCAGCAAGACCCCCGGGTGCACCCAACTCCTTAACTTCTTCGAGGTGAACGGCCGCTGGCGCTTTGTGGATTTTCCCGGCTACGGCTACGCCAAGGTGCCCGGGGACGTGAAAAGGCGCTGGCGACCCATGGTTGAAGCCTACCTCACCGGGAGGAGAACGATGCGGGGTCTTGTGCTCCTCCTGGATGCCCGGCGGCTCCCGTCGCCGGAGGATCTCGCATTCTGGTCGTGGCTGCGGGAGCGGGCGGTGCCTGTTGTTGCTGTGGTCACGAAGGTGGATAAGCTTTCGCGTAATGACCGGGCTCGACAGGTGGGGACAATCGCGGCACACCTTGCCTGTGCGCCCGAGAGCCTGGTCCCGTTTTCCGCTGCGTCGGGCGAAGGTCGAGACGAGCTCTGGGCTGTGCTCAAGGGGTTGCTCGGCGAGGGAAGAAAAGTTGATGGCGGGGCCGATTGACCCTAGAGAGCGAATCCGCGGGGAAGGCTCGCGATGAGAGTGGTGGTTCAGCGGGTGCGTGAGGCGAGCGTCCAGGTCGACGGCGAGATGGTGGGCCGGATCGGTCGGGGGCTTCTCGTATTTCTTGGGGTAGGCCAGCAAGATGAAGCAGAGGACGCCGTCTATCTCGTCGACAAGGTGGTCAACCTGCGAATCTTTGCCGATGATCAGGGTAAGATGAATCGCTCCCTCGTCGATGTGGGCGGGGCCCTCCTCGTGGTCTCCCAGTTCACCCTGTGGGGCGATTGCCGCAAGGGCCGACGGCCGTCCTTTGTGGCGGCAGCCGAACCGGAGAAGGCGCGGGCACTCTATCAGGGGTTTATTCACCATGCCGCCGACCTGGGTGTGGAGGTGGCGACCGGACGATTTCAGGAGCTCATGCTGGTCTCCCTGGTCAACGACGGCCCGGTCACCTTGCTATTGGACAGCGCCAAGGAATTTTGACGGCTTCGTAAGAAGTCCATCTGTCCCGCGAGGCGCGGGATTGCGCATCATCTTTCGTCATTGCAGCGTACGTCTGTGTACTCCTCATTCCTCAAGACTTGTCCACCTCCGGCGGATTCGCGCGCCTTGTCCCGCTGGCGGCGGGAGAGCTTGTGCCGTCTACCTTGGGGATTTTCTTCGAAGGCATCAATTTTGAGAGATAAAGGGCGGAGGGACGATCATGACGCAAGAGGCGTCATCCCGGGGTGAAAGGGGACCGGTACCCTGCGAGATCTGGATTGATCGAGAGGGTGACTGGTACCACCGGGGCGCTCCGATGGAGAGAGCTGATATCGTGGGTCACCTGTGTCGGCACCTGGGCAGAGATGAATCCACCGGCCGATTTGTCATCCGCATGGGGAAGCAGGAGTGCTATCTGGAGGTGGAAGACACGCCAGTCGTCATCACCCGGGTGCTTCGAGAGGGCGGGGAGCCGGGTGATGCCGAAAGGTTTGTCCTCTCCATCAAGCACCTGGATGAGGCCGAACCCCTCGATCCGGCGAGCCTCTGGGTGGGAGAGAAGAACGTTCTCTACTGCATGGTGAAGCCGGAGCGGTTGCCGGCTAGGTTCCTCCGCCCGGCGTACTATCAGCTGGCAGAGTTCATCCAGGAAGATCCGGACTGCGGTGGGTTTTACCTCCCCGTGGGTGGGAGACGATACCATATTCGGGAGGGGAGGGAGGGTGCATAAGCGGATGATGGCACCGACTGAACTCCAGCAAGAGGATTTCGATCTCACCGCGGCTGGCCATCGGCTAAGAGCGAGGCGCCTGAACCGACCACGGGATAGCCGGGGGAAAGGCCGTCCCGTGCTTGTCTTCCTCCACGAGGGCCTCGGCTGCATCAAGCTCTGGCGGGATTTCCCCGCCGCCCTGGTCGAGGCCACCGGGTTGGATGGGCTCATCTACGACCGGTGGGGGCACGGAAAATCCGATCCTCTAACGGTCCGGAGGCCACACCGCTATCTTCACGACGAGGCCTTTGACAGCCTCCCTGAAGTCTTGCAAGGGTGCGGGGTGAAGGACGCGATCCTGATCGGCCACAGCGACGGCGGCACGATCGCCCTTCTCTACGGCGCCCGATACCGGCAGGGCCTCCGGGGAATCATCACCGAGGCGGCGCATGTCTTCGTCGAGGAGGTGACGCTAGTAGGCATTCGCGAGACCGTCAAACACTACCAGTCAGGCGATCTCAAGGAGAAGCTCTCCCGCTACCACGACGACAATACCGAAACGCTCTTCTGGGCCTGGGCCGACACGTGGCTGGACCCCGGGTTCCGCGACTGGAATGTGGAATCCTACCTGCCCCAGGTCACCTCTCCGCTCCTCGCAATCCAGGGTGAGGACGACGAATATGCAACCCGGGCCCAGGTCGATGCTATCGTCGGCCAGGTATCAGGCGCGGCGCAACCGCTCCTTGTTCCCCGATGCGGCCACACTCCCCACCGTGACGTCCGGGATGTCGTGTTGCAGGAGATGGCGGCATTCATCGAGACCGTACGGTGACCCCGGGGCTCCCTACCCGCTGATCCGGTCTCCTTCCGTGGCGGTTTTGAAAAGTCTTGACAAACCTTCTGACGCCATGATTTTATCCGCTAGAAGATGGGCACCGCAACGCTCGAACTCCCGTACTCCTTCCGTTCCTCTCTACGCCCGTCGCAACCGGCCGGGTGATGCCATGAAGATTTTGCTGCTCTATCCGGAATATCCGCCGACATTCTGGAGCTTCAAGTACATCATGAAGTTCATTGCCAAGAAGGCGGCCTATCCGCCCCTCGGCCTCCTCACCGTTGCCGCCATGCTCCCCAGGGAATGGAGGCTTCGCCTGGTGGATATGAACATTGACAAGCTTGGTGACGCTGATCTTGACTGGGCTGATTATGTAATGGTCAGCGCCATGTCGGTTCAGAAGCGATCGGTGCTCGACATCCTGGAGCGGTGCCGACGGCTTGGTGTTAGGGTTGTCGCCGGAGGCCCTCTCTTTACCAGCACCCCGGAAGAGTATGTCGATCTGGTGGACCATCTGGTCCTGAATGAAGCTGAACTGACCTTGCCTTCCTTCCTCGCCGATCTGAACCAGGGCACACCGAAGAAGATCTACCGCACGGAAGAGTTCCCGGAGCTCTCCGTCACTCCCATACCTCGCTGGGACCTCCTGCGATTAAGCAAGTACGCCTCCTTGACGCTCCAGTTCTCTCGGGGATGCCCCTTTGACTGCGAGTTCTGCGACATCACCGCCCTCTACGGTCGTAAGCCGAGACTCAAGAGCACGGCTCAGCTTTTAGAGGAACTGGAGGCGATCTATCAGCTCGGCTGGCGGGGGAGCGTCTTCCTGGTGGACGACAATTTCATCGGCCACAAGGGCAAGATCAAGAAGGCCCTTCCTCACCTGGTCCGTTGGATGCAGGGGCGCAACTACCCCTTCACCTTCATCACCGAGGCGTCGATCAACCTGGCCGACGACGATGAGCTCGTCGAGCTCATGGTGGAGGCCAACTTTGACCGGGTCTTTATCGGCCTTGAAACCCCCGACGAGGAGAGTCTCGCAGAGTGCTCGAAACTGCAGAACTGCGGGCGTGATCTGGTAGCTGCCGTCAAGAAACTCCAGGCGGCAGGCCTTCAGGTTCTCGGGGGCTATATCGTCGGCTTCGACCACGACGACAAGAACATCTTCTCCCGGCAGATCAGGTTCATCCAGGAGAGCGGGGTGGTCACCGCCATGGTGGGGCTGTTGAACGCAGTGCCCAAGACCAGGCTCTGGGAGCGGCTCAAGGCGGAGAACCGGCTTTGCTTGGATATGTCAGGGGACAACACCGACGGCACGCTGAACTTCATCCCCCGTATGGACATGGAAAAACTCCTTGCGGGATATCGGCATCTGGTCCGAACCATTTACCAGCCCCGCTACTTTTACCAACGGGTGTGCAAGTTTCTCGAACAGTACCAACCCCGCCGCAGGCGGCCGCTTCAATGGGATGAGATCCAGGCCTTTCTGAGATCTGTGTTCTACCTGGGCGTCCTGGGCAATGGTCGCTCTCAGTGGTATTTCTGGAAGATGCTCTTCAGGTCCATGATTCGATATCCAAGAGTCCTGCCTGAGGCCATGACTCTCATGGTCTACGGTCATCACTTTCGCAAGGTGGCGGAGAAGGTGTGACCTCGCCGTCGTCCTATGGGACGTTACTTCTCGTCTGCTGCGCCATCGCCTTTGGCGGCTACGTGGGTTCCCACATGCGGGTCCCCATACTTCCGCTTTTTGCCCGAGACCTTGGCGCCACTACGGTCGAGATTGGCATCATCAACGCCACGTACCTCCTCGTTGCTGGAATCCTCTCTCTTCCCCTCGGGATCCTCTCCGACCGGATCGGGCGAAAACGTCTCGCCTCGTTCGGAGCTTTCATCCTGGCGAGCATCTCCTTTCTGCTTGCCTTCAGCAGGACCCCGGCAGAGCTCGTCTGGATCTACCTCCTCTTTGGCATCGGGCTCGCGGCCTTCGGCCCCACCATGATGTCCATGGTTGCCGATCTCTCTCCGGCCACCCATCTGGGCCGCTCCTACGGCTGGTACACTATGGCCCTCTACGGCGCCATGAGCTTCGGCCCGGCGTTCGGCGGATTGGTTGCCGAACAGTGGGGCTTCCGTCCCGTTTTTGTTGCCTCCGGCGTCATCATCTTCTCCACGTTCTGGATGGTCCTATTTTTCCTCCCCGGCACCCGGCGCGACTTCGTCGGAGGCACTCCGGCAAAGTCCCGGGCGGTCCTGGTGCGGGAGCTCGCGCGGAACCGGCCGCTCATGGGCTGCTGGCTTGCGACCTTTGGTGGGTGTTTCGGCCTGGGGATGTTCGTCACCTTCCTTCCCCTTCACGCTCACAATCGGAACCTTACTCTGGGGCAGATCGGCCTAGTCTTTGCCGTTCAGGGTCTATGTAATGCCTTGTCCCGGATTCCCTTTGGTCACCTGAGCGATCGGGTAAATTCCCGGGAAAGGCTCGTCCTTCTCGGTCTCCTCGGCTTCTCGGTCTCACTGGTGGGGTTTGCTCTGTCGGAACGGACGTGGCAGTTTGACTGGTGGGCGGCGATGTTCGGGATCAGCATGAGCCTCGCCTTCACCTCGGTCGCTGCGCTCATTGCTGAGGCGGTACCGCCCGAAACGCGGGGTCTCGCCATGGGCGGCTACAACACGAGCATCTACTTCGGCATGATGGGGAGCTCGGCGCTCATGGGGAGTGTGATTCAACGGGCCGGCTTCGAGGTGAGTTTCGTCCTCGCCGCCCTTGTCAACCTCGGCCTCACCGGCGTCTTTCACCTGCTCATGAAGGACTTTTCACCCCGGCGTGGTTAGCCCGCTTAAGGGACGTGGCCCCAGGCCTTTAGCTGCTCCCAGATGCGCTCCATCTCGGGGCCGGGGTCGGGGTGGTCCGGGTGCCAGCGGATGACCTGGACGGCTGGCCCGCGCGGCGCCCAAATACGCGGATCGGTTGGCCCGAAAAGGGCGATGGTTGGCACGCCGCACGCGGCGGCAAGATGGGTGATTCCGGAGTCGTTCCCGATATAGAGAGCAGCATGGCGCATTATGCCTGCCAGGAGCCCAAGGCGGAGATTGTGGAAGGGGATGAGGGGAGAGAGATCCAGGCCCTGGTGCAAACGCCGGAGGATCTCATCGTCTGCCGGACCCCGAATCAACCCGAGACGGAGCCCGGGCTGCTCCAGGAGCCCGCGGATGAGAGTAATCCAGCCTGCCGGAGCCCAGATCTTCTCCCTGCCGCCGCTTCCCGGATGAATGAGGACCAGGCGCTGCTCCGGCTCGGGGAGGTGCTCTACCAGAGCTGCGGCCTCGATCCCATCCTCAGGGGTCGGAGCGATGACGGAGGGAGGAGGCGGAAGGGCGGGCACTCCGAGCGCGGTCAGTTGTCGGCACTGGTATTCGGTCACCGAGAGATCATTGCCGTGGTCGGGGAAGGGATCGATCCGGTGGCTGGGTGCCTGGAGGATGGCGGCAAGGTTTTCGGCGAGGCTCTGGCTCGACGGCCGGCCGAAGACAAAGATCCCCGTAAGCGGCGGGGAGATGCCGAAAGATTCGCAAACTATTCTTCCCCTTTCCATATAGAGAGGGGCCCACTGGCTTGAGTGGCAGTCGAGCACCGTCCCCAGGTAAGGACGAGCACGGATGATTTCCAGGGTGCTCGGATTTCCGAGGAAGGTGAAGCGTGCCCGGGGAAAGGCGTTGTGTATGGCCTCAACGGCCGGGAGGGAGAGAATGAAGTCGCCGAGGGCGCCCTGGTTGACGACGAGCAAGGAGGTCATGAAAATCGCCGGACGGTAGGAGACGGAAACGGGAGACCTTCGCCCTCACCGTGATTCGCCCCGGCGGGAGGCGCTCTTTCGGGCGGACCAGCGTCGGATCGCACGAACTACCCCGGACGGTTCCTCCCGTTTCGGTGGATTTTCCCCGCCGCTGGCGGCCCGTACCCGCTCCGTGCCGCCGCTGGCAGCGATGGCTGCTTTCAGACACTCGCGAAGATACGTGCAGACGCGGCACCTGTCTCGGGGCTGGATGATCCCGTTTTCATCTCTCGGCATGCATTCTTCGGGGATCCCGAAGCAGGGCGGTTTGGTATCAGACATCTCCGTTTCTCCGCGAGGACAGCCGGGCGGGATTTCGGGTGGAGTGGAGGCGACGAGGCCTACTCGATGATCTCCAGCACCACTCGCTTCTTGAGCTTGGTGGAGGCGGCGTGGAGAATGGTTCTCATGGCCTGGGCGTTTCGCCCTTGTTTCCCGATAATCTTACCGAGGTCTTCCTTGGCGGTTCTCAATTCGATCACTGAGGTCTGCTGGCCGCAGATCTCGTTGACGTGTACCTGATCCGGATGTTCGACGAGAGCTTTAGCCATCACTTCGATGAGTTCTTTCACCGCAACCACCTCCGTTGTAACTCCCAGGAGCCGACGAGTTCGTCCATTAGCGCGATGCCACCTGTTGCAGCGAGAACGGCGAGGGCGTCAGTGCTGTCGCGCAGGTGCCAGTTCGAACGCAATACCAGTTTCGAAAACGTGCGGTGAACCAGGGAATATCATGTAGATTAACTATATGTAGGTCACGATGGGGGAGTCAAGTCCTTTTTGCTGAGGACGACGCCCGTGAGAGGCCGTATCGGTCGCTAGCAGGATGGTGGAAAACTCTGCCTGAGTGCTACTGCCAGCGCGAGTCCGGGTAATCTCGTCGGCAAGGTCGCCACGCCACGGCGTGGTCGCACCATGAATAAGTCTGTGGTGTTCCGGCCCATAGTCGATTGCAGGCGCAATATTCGGGAAGGCTTTTTCGAGGACCAGGGATTAAGAGGTGGCTCCGCATGCGCCTTGCCTCAGAGATCACCCGGTCTCCGGCATCTCTTGCACAATACGGGCTAGGGGCAATACGGTTCACTTAAGGCATCACTCGGGGGAAATCCCCCCTCACCGGCTGTCCGACAACTGTCCTTCCTCGCTCCCTCGCCCCCATTTGGGGGAGAGGAGAATGTTTCTGGGGTTGTCGGACAGCCTCTTGCGGGATTGTTGGAATCCTTAGGAGCTTTTCGACCCTTAAGTGAACATCATTGGGGCTAAG
>Ga0079303_10000424_pt1 | contig 10175 bp, 11 predicted proteins | sample Methanogen_OWC_FD_77073 | JGI IMG/M metagenome (GOLD analysis project Ga0079303, IMG submission 77073) | Enriched soil microbial communities from Old Woman Creek wetland in Ohio, USA - Methanogen_OWC | ecosystem: Environmental > Terrestrial > Soil > Wetlands | place: USA: Ohio | collected...
CCCTCCTTGCCGAAACGCTTCCTGAGAGTATTCCCTCCCCAGATTGTCTCCTTAAGTACAGGCCTGAACTTCAGCGGATAGATCGAATTCATGTCAGATCACATAATCGATGACAATCTTGGCCTTCTTAACAGGTGAACACGCTGACACGGCTTCCCGGTGCAGGTCACTTGCCTGATAGCGATGCAGGTCTTCAGCATTGGCAAAGGTCGAATCGATTACAAAGTCGCCCGCATGATCCGCCTCAAGTATGTTGATGCCGGTCCTGTATTCAATAATATAGTCGAATTTATTCCCCAGGGGCCCGAATACCTCCTTCAGCTTCCTTACCGATCTTTCCTTTTCCTCCTGCGTCAGCGGGGGCGTAAGCTTGAAGATGACTATATGTTTGATCATGGAGTTTTTTGCTACATTTGATACAAAAATAATCATTTTATGCTTATTGTCGGGATTGCCGGGGGAACAGGCTCAGGAAAGACAACGGTCGTACGGAAACTGATTGAAATGCTTCCGCGTGACGAGGTTGTGATATTGCCTCAGGACAGCTATTACAAGGATAACAGCCATCTTCCGATTGAGGAACGGCAGAAGATCAACTTTGATCACCCTGACTCGGTCGAATGGCCGCTGCTCATGGCTCACCTTGCCGAGCTGAAGGCCGGGCACCCTGTTGAGATGCCTGTATATTCCTATCTTACCTGTATAAGAGCAAGTGAGACTGTACCTGTTAAACCGGCTGACGTGGTGGTGGTGGAAGGCATAATGGTGCTGGTTGATCCGGGACTGAGATCAATGCTTGATATAAAGGTTTTTGTCGACGCTGATGCTGATGACAGGCTCGGAAGGGTGATACAGCGTGATATCATCGAACGCGGACGGTCAGTGCTCATGGTGCTGGACCGGTATAACAAGACAGTGAAGCCGTCTCACCTGCAATTCATTGAGCCCTCAAAAAGATATGCCGACATAATTATCCCCGGAGGGGGAGAGAACACCGTCGGGATAGAAGTCCTGAAGACAATCATCGAAAAGCATCTGAAATAAACCGGTGTCAGCTTCGCCTCAGCTCCCGGAGATACATCTGTATCGTATTTTCAAGCCCGTAATAAAGTGCATCGGAAATGAGCGCATGCCCTATCGACACCTCGAGCAGCCATGGTATATGCCTGTGCAGCCAGGCAAGATTGTCAAGGTCCAGGTCATGTCCGGCATTAATCCCAAGCCCCAGGTCCCGGGCTGTCTCCGCTGCCTTAATAAAAGGCGCAACTGCCGCCTCCTTGTCTGCATGGAACATCGAGGCATATGGTTCTGTGTAAAGTTCGATGCGGTCAGTGCCTGATCTGGCAGCAAATTCCAGCATCACCGGGTCTGTCCCGGTAAAGATTGAAGTACGTATCCCTTTCTCCCTGAAACCTGTGACCACATCTGTCAGAAATGAGAGGTTGGCCTTCGTGTCCCATCCTGCATTGGAGGTGACGGCATCATGTGCGTCAGGTACCAGGGTTACCTGGTCCGGCAGTATCTCGAGGACAAGCCTGATGAATTCTTTGTTCGGGTTGCCTTCGATATTGAACTCAGTGGTGACCACCTCTTTTAAAATGTACACATCGCTGTACCTGATATGTCTTTCATCAGGTCTCGGATGTACTGTGATACCCTCAGCACCGAAGCTCTGGCATTTGATCGCAGCGAGTCTTACATCCGGTACGTTGCCGCCGCGGGCGTTACGCAGAGTGGCGATCTTGTTGATATTAACGCTTAATCTTGTCATGGCTCAGTTTGCTGTTGCACTCTGCAAAGTTATAACGATCAATTGTTTTTTGTACTTTTATCATGAAATGAGTGACTGAATGCTTGCCAAAGAGATGATATCCGATGTGGTTCCGTCGCTGAAAACATCCGACACGGGGCAGACTGCCCTTAACTGGATGGAGCTTTTCCGCGTCTCGCACCTGCCTATAGTTAATGAGAACGACTACCTGGGGCTGATCTCAGACAGCGATGTCTATGATCTTAACCAGCCTGAAGAGCCGATAGGCAATCATACCCTGTCACTTCCTAGGCCTTTTGTGTACGGTAACCGCCATATATACGAGGTCATTGCCCTGGCAGCGAGGCACAAACTCACAGTCGTCCCTGTCCTCGGTGAAGACAATCACTTCAGGGGTGTGATCACATATAACGATATCATAAGAGGCATGGCTTCCTTTTCTTCCGTCGATCAGCCGGGCGGACTGATTATCCTGAAGGTTCTCTCGCAGGATTACTCAATGAGCCGCATTTCGCAGATTGTCGAAAGCGACAATGCAAGAATACTCAGCATGCACATCACATCAAATCCTGATTCAACAAGCCTGGAAATAACACTTAAGGTCAGTACCACCGATCTGACCTCAATAATCAGAACCTTTGAAAGATATTCATACGAGGTCACAACCTGGATAACTGACAATGATGAACTTGACCGTTTTTATACTGACAGGTACAACCAGCTGATGAAGTACCTCAACATGTAACAGTTTAATCCATGTCAAAGAAATTTGCACTGTACAGTAAGGGTCTGACAGAGAAGACCATGGCCGGGCTCATGCGCCTGATTGATGTCCTTCATTCACGCGGAGTGACCATATTCCTGCATATAATGGAATCCAACGGCCAGCAGTTTGCCTCTGATAACAGGGTCATCCTTTTCGGCGACGTCTCAGAATTGCCGGGCGACATAGGCCTTATCATGAGCGTGGGTGGCGACGGTACCTTTCTTGAGACAGCAATGAGGGTGCGCAATACCGGACTGCCAGTTGCAGGTATTAATACCGGCCGCCTCGGCTTCCTGGCAAATATACCTGATGACAATATCGGAGAAGCGATAGATATGCTGTGTGCAGGCGACTATGATGTCATCAGCAGATCGATGCTTGAGGTTTTTGCCCCCGCAGGGCTCTTTGGCGAGACGAGCTCCCTGGCCCTCAACGAGGTGACTGTTCAGAAGACTGACCAGAGACTGATAACAGTCACTGTCTGGGTCAACGGCATATTCCTGAATACCTACAGGGCTGACGGCCTCATAATATCCTCATCGACAGGCTCAACGGCATACAACCTGAGTGTTGGCGGCCCTATCCTTTCCCCTTCGGACGAAAGCATAATCATTTCTCCGATGTCTCCTCATAACCTGACAATGAGGCCGATTATTATCACCGGCGGAAGCACTGTGACCATGGAAACGGGAGGCAGGAGCACCGAGTGTATGATAACATGCGATTCCAAGGCTGTCAGGGCACCTCTGGGCACAGAGATCGGGGTAAGACAGGCGAAGCTTAAACTGCGGACAGTCACCACCCGCGGAAACGATTTTTTCAGCACCCTGAGGAACAAACTGATGTGGGGTGCAGACCGCCGTAACTGACAATAATTAAGTAATATTTAAGTTTCTAATATTATACAATACCTTATATTTGTAGCCATAACTGCTGTAAATAATATATGAAACGACTTATTCTCTTCAGTATGGTGGTGCTTTTATGTGCTCCATACTCCGGCGCCCAGCTCTGGAAGATGAAGAGATATGAAGCAACAGCAGGTTTAGGCACTTCTCAGTTTTATGGTGATGTGGGAGGCTATACAAACGGAGAGAACGCCCTGGGGCTGAAGGATATCACATTCAGGCAGACACGGTTTAATGTCAACGGCGCATTCAGGTATTTTTTCTATGATAACCTTGCCGTACGGCTCTCATTTTCCTATGTCATGCTTCATGCCACTGACGAAAGAGGTTCGAATGAGGACAGAGGCTATGAGGCTGTGACTTCGCTTTTTGAACCGTCCCTTACAGGCGAATACTATTTTGTCAGGAACCGTGAGCGTAACAGCTTCCTGTTCCAGACTTACAGGGGAAGATCGAGAAACAGGCTGAAGGACTTCTGGCGGAGCATCGATGTGTATGCACTGACAGGAATTGGAGGCGCTGCTTTTTATGTTCATCCCAATGACCTTCTTGCAGAACGTGACATGCCAACCAGCGGTTTCACCGCTATAATACCGCTGGGGATCGGAGCCAAACTGGCCTTCGACCCGAATATTCTATTCGGCGTGGAGCTGACCGGACGATATGCTTTTTCTGATTATCTTGATGGTTATACATCGGACTGGTCAACCAGGAATGATGTCTACCATACCTTCAGCGTAACCTTTAATTACAGGATCAGAACAGCGCGGAACGGATTACCGGCTTTCAGACAATCGTTCAGGTAATGTTCAAATGGCCCATGGTATGAGAAAGACTATTATACTGATACTTTTCATTGTCGCAGCGTTGCCTGTTATGGCTCAGAGACGTGCTGACTACGGCCTTTCCCTGGGCGTAACCAACTATCTTGGAGAGAAGAACCCGGACAACTTCTTTAACGGCCCGGGCCCTGCCGTCCAGTTTTTCTACAGATACAATCTCAACCCCAGGCAGGCATTAAGGGCAAACCTGCTTGGAGGGTCGTTGCGTGATCTCAATGTTGCCGACGAGTTCATCAACGCTGCCGTGGGCGAGCTTGGAGTAACCTATGAATATAATTTTTTCCCCTATTCGACTATGAGGAGCCGGCATGTTGACTACACTCCTTATATCGCCGCCGGTGCAGCCTTCTCCATGGTTTACAACCAGACTGCTCCGCAAAGCTTTGTTCCTTTTTTATCCATACCATTCTCTGCCGGGTTCAAGATAAATGTCGCAAATAATTTAGGCCTTGAGCTCGAATATGGATTTCGTAAGACTTTTAATGATAAATTTGACGGCCTGGAAGATCAGACTGATCCGAACACTGGTGAAAGGTATTCCCGGATCCATAACAGTGACTGGTACAGCTTCTTTGGTGTTTCAGTGACATGGAAATGGTACAACAAGCTGGCAGGCTGTCCCGCGTTTGCAGAAATGGGCAAGGATAAAAAAAGAAAGAAGTAGAATTGGCTTTTAAGGATCAAATAGACATAAACAAACTACCGGTGCATGTTGCTGTTATTATGGACGGCAACGGCCGCTGGGCTCGTAAAAGGGGGCACGAGAGGATCTTTGGACATCACCAGGGTGTCAAAGCAGTCCGCAAAGTCATTGAAGCTGCCTCAGAGCTGGGTATCAGGTATCTGACACTCTACGCTTTCTCCACTGAAAACTGGAACAGACCTGATGAGGAAGTATCAGCTCTGATGGATATTATGGTCGAGTCACTGAATAATGAGACAGAGACCCTTCTTAAAAATAATATTTCCATAAAAGTTATTGGCGATCTTGACCGCCTCTCCGATAAGGTAAGAGACAGACTCCGTGAAACAATACGCGTAACCGCGAAGGGTACCCGGTTGAAACTTATTGTAGCTCTCAGCTATTCGTCGAGGTGGGAGATTTCAGAGGCATGCCGCAGAATCGCCCGTCAGGTCAAAAACGGACAGTTGAACGTCGAGGATATAAATGAACAAACAGTCAGCGAAAACCTCGAGACCGCAGGCATTCCCGAACCGGAATTAATGATACGTACAAGCGGAGAGAAGCGGATTAGTAACTTTCTGCTCTGGCAACTTGCTTATACAGAACTTTATTTTACAGAGAAACTTTGGCCCGATTTTGGTAAGGAGGACTTTTACAAGGCTGTTGCAGACTTCCAGAAAAGGGAAAGGAGATATGGTAAGACCAGCGAGCAGTTAGCTGAAAACAGTTGAGATGATGAAAGAACAATTCAGGCGGATATTTTTTCTTTTGATTTTATTGATGACGGGAATCATTTCCTCAGGTCAGACTGAGGACAAAATCGTCAATTACCTTTACCCTGAAGAATATACCATAGCAGGCATCACCGTCTCCGGCGTCAAGTTTCTTGAACTGAATGCGCTGATAGGCATTTCGGGACTAAGAATAGGGCAGAAGGTGACAATTCCCGGCGAACAGATCACTGCTGCTGTCAAGAAACTGTGGGATCAGGGCCTTTTCTCCGATGTCAGGATCACTATTGTGAACAAGGAAGCGGATAATGTGTGGCTTGATATCTACCTCCAGGAACGGCCCAGGCTATCCTCCGTTAAATTTGAAGGCATCAAAAAGTCCGAAGAGACCGACCTCCTGGAAAAACTAAGCCTCCCCAACGGGTCACAGGTCACAGCCCATCTCCTCAACAGGGCTGAAAAAACCATTACTGACCATTATGTCGAAAAAGGCTTTCTCAACACCAAAGTGACAATAGTCCAGAAAGATGACCCTGATACGCCTAACAATGTGATACTTAATATCCTTGTTGACAAGGGGGAAAGGGTCAAGATCGATGAGATTGATTTTGAGGGCAATGAATTTTTCACTGATAAACAGCTTCGGCGCCAGTTGAAAGAGACCAAGCAAAAGGACTGGAATATCTTCAAAGGATCCAAATACATCGAAGATAAGTATAAGGAGGACCGTGAGAACCTTATTAAGTTTTATAATGAAAACGGCTTTCGTGACTTCAGGATCATCAAGGATTCTTCATATACCTATACTGACGATGAGGGTAAAATGAAACTGGTAGTGAGGGTAAACGAAGGCAGCCAGTATTACCTCAGGCATGTGGACTGGGTTGGAAACAGTATCTATACCAAGGATCAGCTCAACAGGGTGTTTAACTTCCCGAGCGGCGAGGTATATAACCAGACCATGATCACCAAGAGGCTCATTGAGGATGAAGATGCCGTAAACTCACTCTATCTTAATTATGGTTATCTCTTCTCCAGGCTGACACCTGTAGAGAAGACAGTGGAAGGAGATTCGATAGACCTGGAGGTGCGTATATATGAAGGCGATCCGGCAAACCTGAACAACATCATGATTACAGGCAACACCCGCACAAATGAACACGTGGCGAGGCGTGAACTCTACACTCTCCCTGGCGATCTCTTCAGCAAGGAGAATATCATCCGCTCGGTAAGACAGGTGGCTGTTCTGGGTCATTTTGACCCGGAAAAGATCAATCCCCTGCCAATTCCCGACCAGGTTAACGGTACTGTCGACCTGCTGTACGAGCTTGAGGAAAAGGCGAATGACCAGTTCGAGATCTCCGGAGGATGGGGTGCAGGCATGCTTGTCGGAACCGTTGGAGTAAGGTTTAACAACTTTTCCATGCGTAACTTCTTCAAGTGGAGTGAATGGAGACCTTACCCATCAGGAGACGGCCAGTCGGTGCAGATAAGGCTCCAGAGCAACGGACGTGTTTATTCATCATTTAACGTCTCATTCATCGAACCGTGGCTCGGCGGCAAGAAGCCTAACACGCTGTCGCTCTCGTTTTACCGCTCTCTCATGACCAATGGCATGAGTGCAAATCAACCGGGAAACCAGCGTATGAACATTACCGGTGCCTCGGCCGGGTTCGGGAAGAGACTCGAATGGCCTGACGATTATTTCTCGATGTACTATGAGGCTGCATACCAGAGGTATAACATGCACAATTATACACAGTACAGATTCCTCTTCTCCAACGGAACTTCCAACCTCGCTTCGCTTACAGCCAGGCTGACGAGATTCTCGGCCGGACCAAATACTATTTATCCGCGCAGCGGCTCGACATTCTCTCTATCTCTCCAGGCAACACCTCCTTATTCTTTAATCAGCGGCAATGATTTTTCAAATGTATCGGATGAGGTGAAATATAAATGGATTGAATTTTACAAGATCGTCTTTAAAGGCGATTACTATTTTCCGCTGTCGCCTGATGACAAACTCATTCTCAGTACAAGAGTGGCGTTCGGTTACCTGGGTTTCTACAATGCTGATATCGGTCCTTCCCCATTCGAAAACTTCTATGTCGGCGGTGACGGCATGACAGGATACAGTATCACTGCGCGTGATGTGATCGCTGACAGAGGCTATACCAACGGCTCGCTTACCCCGGTGGTTATCAAGGACGGTATGGCTGTTGAATCAGGTAACGTGTACTCCAAAATGACTCTTGAGCTTCGGTACCCCATTTCGCTTAATCCCCAGGCGACTATATTCGGACTTGCGTTTCTTGAAGCCGGAAGAGCATGGTACAGCCTCGGTGAGTTTAACCCGTTCAGGATGTGCCGGTCTGCCGGTGTGGGACTCAGGGCCAACCTGCCGATGTTCGGCCTGCTTGGTATTGACTGGGGATACGGGTTCGACAAGCCTGTCACAGGAACCAAGGCTGATAATGCAGGCAGTCAGTTCCACTTCGTATTGGGCCAGCAATTTTAATTAATATAACATTCAAATAAAAAAGATATGAAGAAGATCATTATTATGACGGTGTTGGTGCTCGCAGCTACACTTAGCGGCGTTGCCCAAAAGTTCGCTTTTGTCGACAGCGAGTATATAAGAAACAACATCCCTGCTTTCACTGCTGCTCAGCAACAACTCGACAAGCTGTCAGAGGGATGGGAAAAAGAGGTTGCAAACGGATATGCTTCCGTGGAACAGATGTACAAGGACTACCAGGCAGAAGTTGTGCTTCTGTCTCAGGACCAGAAGAAAAAAAGAGAGGAAGCTATCATAGCAAAGGAAAAAGAGATCAAAGATCTTCAGAACACCTACTTCGGGATGGAAGGCGAACTCTATAAGAAACGCGAAGAGCTGGTTAAACCAATTCAGGATGAGATACTTAAGGCAATCAAGGAGATCTCCCTCGAAGGCAGCTACGCTGTGATCTTCGACACCTCGTCAGGGTCAGAAATCCTGTTCGCTAACCCGAAATATGACCTGTCTGATCAGGTATTGCAAAAACTCGGTTATAAAAATTAAATAATTACATTTGCACGGTTAATTTGAAAAAATAAGAAAATGAAGAAAGTATTTGGATTACTCCTGTTTGCTGCTTTGATTTTAACGGCACAGGATGTTGCTGCACAATCATTCAAGACAGGTCATATAAACAGGGACGATATCATCATGGCCATGCCGGAGTATGACACCGCCATGAAAGCCTATAATGCATACGGCCAGGAGCTCACAAACGCCCTGGAGCTGATGCAGGTTGAGTATAACAACAAGCTCGACCAGTATGTAAAAGAAAGCAAGACCCTTACTGATCTGGTTAAGGCCAACAAGGAACAGGAGCTGTCAGATATGCAGAACCGTATCTCCAATTTCCAGCAGCAGGCTCAGACTCAGCTGCAGGATAAGCAGGCCGCACTGCTTAATCCTATAATTGAAAAGGTCACCGCTGCAATCACTGCTGTAGCCAAAGACGGGGGATTCATATATGTTTACGATGTCCGTACCCTTGTCTATTTTGACCCTGCAAAAAGCACTGATATTGCTCCGCTTGTAAAAACCAAACTGGGGCTTAAGTAAGATAAATTGAATGGAGACACGGCTGTCCGCCAACCGGCGGACAGCCTTTCTTTTAAAGGTAATATGGAAGCAGGAAAACGTCCGATAGGTGTATTTGATTCAGGTGTTGGCGGACTGACGGTAGCCCACGCCATAAGACAATCGCTGCCGGACGAAAGGATTATATATTTCGGAGATACGGCCCACCTTCCCTACGGTGACAAGTCAGAGGAGGCAATACGTAATTACTCGAGACGCATTACTGAATTCCTGCTCGGATATGACGCAAAGCTGGTCCTCATTGCCTGTAATTCTGCCTCCGCCTCTGCCTACGAGAGCCTCCTGGGTGAGTACGGCGACCGGACCCTCATACTGGATGTCATCAATCCGGTTGTGGAACATGTTATTGGCGGCAACTACCGGAAACTGGGAGTCATCGGAACCAAAAGGACCATCAGCTCTGGCACATATGAAAAGAAGATACATGAAGCCTCTCCGTCAGTCAGTGTGTTTTCGCTCGCCACCCCGCTGCTTGTACCGATGATAGAGGAAGGCTTCATTTTTGATGACATAAGCAACGCGATCATACGTACATACCTCTCTGATAAAGGCCTGACTGATATCGATGCATTGATACTGGGATGCACCCACTATCCGATAGTGCGCAACCAGATCAGCAAATTCTTCAACTTCAGGGTTGAGGTAATCGATTCTGCAAGAATAGTTGCTGCCAGGCTGAGAGGTGTGCTTGAAAAAAATAACCTCCTCAACAGCGGCAGAGCCGGAGAGGATCTTTTCTTCGTTTCAGATTTTACCGACTATTTCGAAAAAATAGCGCGGATGTTTTTCGAAAGCAACATCAACCTTGAGAAGGCAGATA
>Ga0079303_10000426_pt1 | contig 10163 bp, 6 predicted proteins | sample Methanogen_OWC_FD_77073 | JGI IMG/M metagenome (GOLD analysis project Ga0079303, IMG submission 77073) | Enriched soil microbial communities from Old Woman Creek wetland in Ohio, USA - Methanogen_OWC | ecosystem: Environmental > Terrestrial > Soil > Wetlands | place: USA: Ohio | collected...
AAAACTTCTCTCTGTTGCCCCAAGTGGAGTGAACAGAGAGAATGTAGATGCTATCAGAAATGTTAAAATATTTCTAATTATCTTATTTTGTTTACTTTAGAAGTTAAAGCCAACCCCAAGATTTGTAATTAATCTGTTATCGCTGCCTTCTGTCGGTTTGTAATAATCGACAGCTGCTTTGACATACATACCAGAGTTATTACTCTTGCCAATGCCGGTAAAAAATGATAATTCACCGCCAATTTTGTAATAGCTTCTTCCGAGAAACTGAAACTCAGGATTCATGTACTCCGTAATGATATGAGAGTTTGCATCTGCACCACCGTATACATATGCCTTATTAAGGTTGTTCTTGAAATTAAACGACAGGCCTGCAAGTAGTCTGCTGGTTTTGCCAATTTTCAGATTGGCTTTTCCGTTGATGCCCAGAATAAGATCTTCTATTTTCCTGTAAGATTCAGGCATAATATAAAGATCATCGGAGTTCGCATAAACTGCAGATATACCTCCTCTCCACTTGTATTCAACATCGCCACCCTTGAAGAAGTCATATCTTAATGCTACATCTTTCTGAGAGAATGTAGATCTTATGCTTTTATACATGGTTATCCATCTTTGTACTTCAAACGAGTTGTCAAGAACCTGAACATACTCTATCCCGCTGATTTTGTTGTCGGAATATGAAAGTTCTGCCTTGCTTATGTTCTTACCGGTTGTAACCAGTTGAAATTTTGCTCCGTAATTGTTTTCCTTTATTGTGCCTTCTTTTTTGGGTTTGGTCTGATCACTTATCACATCTTCAACCATAAAGGAATAGTTACCATCAAACAAAAGTTTAACGGATTCACCGGTAAAAGAGTATTGAACTCCTCCTCCCAGCTTGTTCCCGTTGTAGACAAATTTTTTGAGCGATTGCAAACCGCCCACAACTGCAGAATAAAAATTTCCGAGCCCCTTCATTACAAACACATCCTGGTTTTGCTGGTTGTTGCTGTTTGTTGTAGAAGACTCCTGATTAATTTTTCTGTAGTCAAGATTAAGACCTGCGGCATGGTTTTTTAAAACAAAAACCATTGCGGGCTTTACGGTAAGTGTATAAAAATCAGTCTCTGACCTGGGGTCAATTTGTTTTGCTCCTGTTTTGGTAACATACTGAGCTTCAATCCCAAAGTGTATTCTGTTCCAAAGTCTCTTCGAAGAGGCCTTCATTTGCAGATTGTAGTCCTGTTTAACCCAGTCGCTGAGGTTTTTATCAACAGCATAATATGGGTTTCCTCTTGTAGGATCAAGCATTGTGGTATTATAAAGGGTGCCGGTCTGCTTTTCGTTGTTGAATCCGAATTGTCCCCATACATATCCGCCGCCAAGATTCAATCCGCCTTCTGAGGATACGCCAACAAGGCGTTCTCTTTCGCCTTCAAACTTTCTTTTGAAGTCGCCGGATTTCAATTTGTAATCAAATCTAAGCTCGTTGAAATTGATCATTTTATCCAGAATAACACCGGCTCCGTTATTGGAGTTGAACCATAATGATTTTGCCTTTAAGAGCTCCATTGAGGCCGGAGATGTTAAGTTCTCTTTATTATTCTGGGCACACAAATTTTGAGAAAGTAGCAGAGTTAACACTACCGTACCAGCCCAATAAATATTTTTTATTTTTTTCATTGCTTTTAATTTGTAGTTGTTAACAATTATTTCCATACGTTCCATGATGGCGCTTTTGCACCGTTTCTCCGTATTTCCGGAACATTCATAACAGTAAAGTCATCTGAACTGTTATTTGTATCATAATAAATGATCCTTCCATCGGTAAGAGTTGTCTTTATTCTTCGCGCAACACTTTTTGACAGGTAAGTACCACCTACGGTAGCAGCCCCTGCATCCAGCACTGCCGGAACCCTCTTTAACTGGACCTGGTTTATATTTCCAACTAATTCAACGGCATCGATAACTTCTTCTATGCGAATCTTGTAGTTTTTATCAGTTCTTCCTATAGGGCTCACATACACATTTGGATTAATAGCCTCAGAAGGAATATAGATTACAAAAGCTCCTCCAAATACAGATGTCAGCCATTGAGGAGATTGAACGGGCCAAAATGCCATTTGCATGTTTATTGCCGGATTGTCACTTATAAGTGATGTTGTTTTTACTAACGTCTCAAACTCGGCACTTAAAAGGTCAACTGGGGAAGTTGGGTTAAGGTTTGTCTTTTTGTGATTGTCTGCCATTTGTGCAATAATGATTGATTCACCCGGATTAAGCAGATAATCCTTGTCCAGTGGAACCTGCCAGATAGCATTAGAATATACAAAATTGGCAGCATCGTCTCCGGGCCATACAGGTAGATTTGCTGTTGCAGTATTCGGATTTAGAAGAGCTAAGCAAAGTCCTTTCACGTTTTGGATGTCTTCGCTGTTATTGTATATTTCATAAAACTGATCACGGAAGTATGAGCCTCCGGTAGGAGTTCTTGAACCACAATAGAATATCTCTTTCAGTATGAGAGCTCCTGATTTTGACGCACCTATCTCAATGTCAACTTGCTTGTTGTCATTGACGATATCGATATTTACTACGTTGCCGCTGTAATTGTATGTGAAGCCGTCTTTGCTCATTTCTGCCGATGCTGTTATTGTATAGATCCCGGGAATAATATTTCCAATTGTAACAGAACCGTCGGAAGAAACGGAAGTTGTAACTTCATATCTCTCTTCATAGTTAATAAGTCTGACATTTAATGACTCTGGCTTTGGCGCATTACCAATGTTAAGGTTAACCTTAACTACAGCATTTAGTGATTTTATTTCCCTGGCTTTCCCTGCCTCCTGAAACTGCTCGCAAGATGTGAACAGAAATAGGGATAAAAGCATCCCGGTAAATATTTTTGATATATTTTTCATTATTATCTTCTTTAGTATTACTTAATCGTTACTGCCAATTCGAAACCAAAGAAAAGTGGAGTCTTGTCATTGATAACAACAAATGACCCGGGTGTTCTTTTCTTTTCGTATAGCGGTTTACTCTGGAACATATTGTTCGCAAAGAATGATGCTCTGAGCATTTTCCCGATTTCTTTGGTTAAGTGAAGGTTAAAAACAACTGTAGGAAACCAGGATTCACCGATAAATCTTCTTGGGTCGTTACTTTTAAACAGATAAGAGAATTCAGGGTCATTTTTCATAGCCGGGTCAAATGCGTGCATTAGACCGTCTGTTCTCGAGATGTATGAAACGAACATAGAGTCATTTCCGATATTATCCCACTCTTTGTATAAAAGGTTCACCTGAGCTGTAAGTGTAATAGCAAAACCTATTGAAGGAATATTGTGAGTAGCACGAAGTGTTGTGCTAAGCCTCTCCCTCTCCTCCTTAGTATTCCCGGCAGCATATACGCCAATATTTCTCTCAAGCTGGTTAAGGTTCTTTTGTGTACTATATGTATAGGTTTCGTCCCAGTTTGTGGATCTTATGTATGCTCCGTTTAATACAAAAGATGTACGTATAGCATCAAACCTGCCCAGGTCGAAGTCAAACTCCACCCCTCTGTTGTGTGATCTTCCTGTATTTGTAGGAGTAGAATAGCTTATAAAAATATTATTGCTGCTCTTTTCTTTCAGAGTTGGAATAGAACCCGGATTGGCATTTCCTATTTCGTACTCCTTATAGTTTACCAGTTTAAACTGACTTGACATGTCGTACCCGTTCTTCAAATTCTCATTAAAGGCGGTTGCAGAAAAGCGCATCTTGTTCCATTTGAAGTCTAATCCAATTTCGCTCTTTTCATTGGATGCAATCCTGAGATCCTTGTTTTCTGTGTTATATACTTTTGTAGATCCAAGAAGCAGCTGTTCAGCAGCAGGCACCGATGAGCTATTCAGATTATTGAAGTGAACAAAATCGAAATAAGCATTTTCGGGATAGAGGTAAAGAAGTGTAGGTGCTTTGGCGTTTATTCCATATCCTCCTCTGATTGTAAGTTTGGAAGGAATGATGTCAAATGAAATATTTACCCTGGGCGAGACAATACTTTTGCTCTCAATATTATCATATCTGGCACCTGCCTGAAAGGTGAGTTCTCTCTGCCCGATTTGCCAGTTGAAGTTCTCTTCCAGGTATACTCCTAATTGAGAAACAAAAGGAATGTCTGAATACTTCCTTGGTCTTGGAGAAGAGTTAGCATCTCCCGACCTGAAAGGTGGGTTGGCAAGGTCATATACTTTTCCGTCGCCAACATTACCATCGATTTTATAATCGGCACCAACAACAATCCTGTTGCTTATGTTCCCGATTCTCTTTGAAAATGTAGCGTTTACTTTGGCAAATAAATTAATTTCTTTACCATAAATGTCGTATTTGCTAAAGTACTCATTAGGCAAATAAGTTGCATAATAACTGCCTTCGGAATCCGGGATATTAGTAAGTTCTGTTCCGTTTATGTCATATACCTTTTGTCCCGGCCTGTTACTGAGAGAAGCTCCGTCTGTTCTTGACATTGAGTAGGCAGAAAATGCGTTACCAAGAAGCTCTTCTTTGTAAGAGTGTTTATCCGTATAGTTTCCCGAAAGAGTATATTTGATATTGTTAAGCCATCCCTTATTCACATTGATTGTTCCGTTTGTATTAAGCCTAAGGCCCATATCTTGTGATCCTGAAGCCAGCTGGTTTCTCATGTCATCTGGATTTTTTTCACGTGTATCTTTTCCAAGTGAAAAGTCGAGTGAAGTATTTGACGACAAATTCTTAAATACATTTGAATACAAAACTTTGGCGGTAGCTCTCTGATAATATTTGTAAGACTCGGTAGGCTGGCTCACACTGTATGCATAATCTCCGCTTACATTAAGGTTCCCGGCTTTTTCTCCCAGGCTGAATCCTTTACCGGCAGACATCTGATAGATTCTTGGATCGGTTTTGAAACGGATGTTGAGAGGTTCCTTCCCTGCCTTAGACCTTATTATTACAGCTCCCGATGTAAGGTCGCCATACTCTACAGATGGTATACCACGAATTACTTCTACAGATTCTATATTGTCTGTAGACAACATTCTGAGGTCAAGACCAGAGTTAGGTGAGGATCCTCCTGAAACAGATGCGCCACCGCCTGAGATTGAAGGGCTCAGAGTCTGAAGGTTGGCATTGTTGGAAAGAGGAGAGCCGTCTATATATATTGCTGTACCTAACGAGTTCATCTCTGTACCGGCTGTGCCCTCTTTTCCGACAGAACCGGAAATATTACGGATATTAAAAGATTTTGCAACACTCAGGTCGGGATTGGCAATCTGCCCTCCAGGCATAAGCTGAAGCAGATCAGAAACCGAAGTAACCTGAAGGTGGTCCATTGCCTGCCTTGAGATATTTGATGCAGTTGCTTGTCCGGCTTTGCTCTCCTGAGCAACAACTGATACTTCGTTAAGCCGGAACGAACTGTAATTCATATAAAAATGTTCCTGAGAAGCTTTTCCTGCTATCAGAATAAGAGTGGTGTCAATGGCCTCCATCCCGAGGAATTGAATTCTTACATTCACCTTTCCGGGAGACAGTCTTTCAAATGAAAATTCACCATTTGAATTTGTAGTAGTAAGAGCGCCTTGAGGTAAAATCTGCACTGTGGCAAATTCTACCGCTTGTGAATGAGATCCTTTCTCAGTCACGACTCCCCTTAATGCTGAGTAATTGTTAACTGCAGATTGTGCACTTAACTGCAAACTCAGGCAAATAAGGAGAAACAACGCAAAAGCTGATTGAATTTTGGGTTTCTTCATAGTTGTAATTATAAATTAGGGTTATTTTAATTTAGGTAATTCCAGTCTGTTGATAGTCTTGACGAGTTCTTTTTTAAGAACGTCATCGGTTTGCACATTAATCTGGTCTTTGCAAAAACGAATGATTTCATTCTTTTTGTATGAATAACGATACCACCCGAATGCTTCGGCCAGTTGGCTCTTTAGTTCAACGTTGTCCGATTCGGCGAAAAACTTAAACAATATATCCAGATGAGTTGCCTCGCAACTATTTCTCAGCGCGGAAATTGTGAACCTTTTTGCCTTTACTGCGGTCTTAGGGTCAAGCAAGGCTGCATATTCCTTCTCACCATTGTCCAGATTATATTTTAATGAACTGATTTGACTTCTGCACCTTTCGTACCATTTGCCGTCCTTGCCATTGAGAGCTTTTTCATAAGCAGCAATTGCTAAATCTCTGCTGTAGATTTCTGTTGCACCTTTCAGCTGGAACTCGACACGCTTGCTTACTCCCGGCTGGAATCTCAGTGTAAACACGTCGTCAATGAGTTCAGGAGATCCGTTTTTGGCAGCGTACAATGAACTGAGTCTTCTAATCAGTTCGTAGTTATCATAAAGTCCAAGCTTAATAGAACTGATGAAATTCTTGTCGGAATAGTTCTTTAACAGATTAAAAGCCTGAAGCCTTACTGTTGGCCTAATCTCCTCTTTCTGGATTGTTAGCAGTTCGTCTGTGGTTATAGCATTATTTGAAGAGAGCATTTTCATTGCCAGAGATTTTATCTCAGGATTTGAATTCGCCATTTGTTTGCGCCAGAACTTAATATCTCCTTTATTGAGAGTTACTGCCTGGTTAAGGTCCAGTTTGTCGTTAGAACTGTTTATGAACATATATGTAGGGTCACCAATCAGGTGGGACTCGAGAGTCTGCTGGCCTTTTGCCCAGTTACCCACGGAAACTCCCAGATCCAAAAGACCAAGAAGCTGGTTAGTCCAGGTATCCTGAAGTGTATTTACTGAATTTGCCTTAACAATGATAGTTGATCCGGAGTTAAAAATGTAGTGACCGCTGATGTAATCGTCCAAATGAAATGACCCGTTGAAACAAGCGTCGAAAAGAATGATTTTTGCGTTGGACTTGTAATCGTACAGGTCCGGAATGTTTATATCCAGTTCCAAATCGGCAAGGCTGTCGCTTTTTGTCAATTCCTGATTAAAGGCATCGCTAACCCATGATTTCGGAACATTGTAGTTGTCAATATAATATTGCTTGGCAGCCGTTGTATCGGAAGAGTTACGAATCTTTCCTCTGAAAAACTTTCTTGCCTGCGAAAGCCATACATCTGTACTTGGTGAAATTGGTGAGCCATTCATCATTTGTCCGTCCTCAGAACCGTGATGGTGAAGTATGGCAAGATCAAGATCTGTGCGGGACAATTCGGAAAGCAGTCTGTGCTTTACATTATCGTCGTATGTATAGTCAATGTAGTTGATAGATCTCTGCGATTCTCCAAGAAACCGGAATTGCTCCATTAGTGAATACTTTTCGTCTATTCGTGCAACCATACAGTCTGAGTTGTAACCATGACCTGCATAGTAGCTTATCTGGCTCATTTTATGCCTGTTTGCCTTTTCTTTAACAACCTTTTGCAGATATTCCGAAATTAGCTGATACTTTGTCTTCCCGGGAGTTGCCGGAGCTTTTATCCTTGCGCTGTATATATCGCACTCGATTTCCTGGGGACCGTCTCCTGCCAGAGAGTAGTAGTAATACAGCGGTTGAAGAGTATCTCTCTTAAGGTAGTTGAACCTGAGATCGAAATCGTCGTAGAATCTGTCGGAAGGGATTGAGGATTCCTGCCATGGTCTCGATGGATTCATTTTGAATGCTGTTGCCAGGTGGTGAGCATCCCGTATCATTGGAACAGGAATATCGCCAATAAGCACGGTTCCTTCAAGATTTTGTGTTTTATATAAACTCAGAAGGTGTGCCTTAATTGAATCCGGAACTCCCCATTTATCTACGATTACAATAGCGTTAAGTCCCTCTGCCGAAATTGACTGTGAATATAGCTCAACTGCCTTACAACAATTTTCGTAAGTAGCCTTGTCTACCACTATCGCCACAGCTCTTTTTGCAGGAGCAGCAATTGCTCCGTTCAACTGAAGAATCAGTAAGGAGAATATAATTAAAGATTTAAATAAGTTTTTCATAAATTAAATAATTGTTTAGGGTTAATGCATATTACTATATGCTCGTAAATTATTATTTACGATAAATACAAAAACGCAGAATGACGAGCGAACTCATCGTATCTGCTATTTCACAATATCAGCTGGAGGTATTTAATAAAAAGAGACAGGCCGGCTTGATGGAATAGTGCCTGAAATGTTTTTATTCTGGGTGGAATTACCGATTGCGTAAATGAATCTGTTGATTCTGTGGGCTTAAACCACGGAGAGTGAGCCGCTAAAAATTTATGAGAATTATTGAAAGAGTCTTGATCTGCATCCAGGAAGAAATATTTCAGCGAACAACAGTCGGTTCTTTTAATAATTTTTTCAACGAGTTTTTTGCCACAATGGGGACAATGGTGGTTATGGTCTTCTTTTTCTACATCTTGGGTACATGTACACTCGGAACTAATGCCAATAAATGAAATTTCGGAAGCATGGTTACAATGACAGGAATACCTTCCTATGCCCAAATTTGAGGTTAGGTAAAATACAAGAACTATAATTGATAATATGGTTCCCTTCGCTCCCACAATAAATAATTTTGAACTTTGGTAAAATTAATAAAAATTCTGATAAAAAATCAAAGAAAAACTATATAGAGTAAGGGATAATAAAGAAATAAAAAAATAAAAACCAGTTAAAAAACGGAATGAATCTGATTAATAGATAACTACTGCAGCATCGCGAAAATTTGGCATTTTAAACGAAACGCATTTATTTATTGTTTTGTAAAGCAGATGCCTTTTCCAGATAGGGCAGCGGCGATACAAGTTCGAACTCTTTGGAGATGTCCAGAAGAGGATTCAGCAGATTCATGTGTCCTGCGCCAAATATCACTAATATCCTGTCGCCGGCGGTACGTGGGATTCTTTGGATATTGCGGATAATTCTCAGATTACGGTTAAACCAGCGGCCGGTTTCGAAGTCAACGCCTGTAAAATCGCCCGGATTCTCTTCGTAAAGAAACCCGTCGGTCAAATACGACCCAAGGCCCTCTTTTATATTGAGCGGGTTGTTCAATTCAATAAGCTGATCGACAACATTTGAAACTTTTTTGCTCAATAGCTCTTTCCCTTCAATTTTATTGAGTGAGTCTATGAAATGTCCAAACCTCTCCAGGCGGATGCTGTCTTTAAACATTGCCTGAATATTGTCATATGGCCGTCCCCAGTCATTGACACAATAAATTTTCGGCAAATCAAGGTTTTTGCCAATCCGGTATGCAAGCTGATAGATTTCATCTTTTGCCGGGGTCAGTTTTCCAAGTTTATAAAGAGAGTAAAGAGAATCAACGGAACGTTGTTTTGACGGGTCAAGTTCTATTGCAATTATTGTAGGACGGAACTCTTCTATTGCTTTTGCAATTGCTGCAATCTGCGACTGATATGGCTCGTCCAGTACGGATATCTGATCTTTTTCGGCTGTCTTTACCCTGTCGAGGTTGTGATATGCGAAATGGAAAACGCCCAGGGTCATTATTTTTGTTTTCGGACGTGTTGTTGAGGATTGCCCAAACGAGGAAACAACGATAATCTGGATAAATAATAATACAATCAGCCTTTTCATAATTTGATGATATTTTGTTTTGTTCTCTATTTGACGAATTTACAGCAGAAAATGTTGCAGTAATCCAATGTTTTTTTCAAACTTTGATGGAAAGTTTGCAACTTTTAACCACAGTTCTCCGTCTAATAAATAATATACCCGACACCTAAACTAATATCAGAATACTTCTATGAAAAAACACATCTTTCTTTTTGCTGCTTTATTCGCTTTTGCGTTGCCTTCCTGTTCTTATTTTGGTTTTGTTTCAGTTGACCCTTCGGGACAATACATAGCCAAAAAAATTAAGACAACTTCTTTTGAAAATGTATCTGTATCAAGCGGTTTCGAGCTGATTCTTACTCAGGACTCTTTAAAGGAACTCACTATTGAGACATACGAAAACATCCACAGCTACATTGTTGTTGAGGTTGTAGACAATACTCTTAAAATTCACCCGGAAGACGGAATTAATTTTGCGGGAGATCCCAATGTTAAGATTCATCTTTCCTGCAACTTTCTTAAAAAATTATCTTCCAGTGGCGGAGGACATATAAATCTGAATAACGGATGGACAGCGGACGAACTCAGGATTTCGCTCAGCGGTGGCGGTAATGTCACAGGCAAGGTGCTGCTAAAA
>Ga0079303_10000427_pt1 | contig 10155 bp, 9 predicted proteins | sample Methanogen_OWC_FD_77073 | JGI IMG/M metagenome (GOLD analysis project Ga0079303, IMG submission 77073) | Enriched soil microbial communities from Old Woman Creek wetland in Ohio, USA - Methanogen_OWC | ecosystem: Environmental > Terrestrial > Soil > Wetlands | place: USA: Ohio | collected...
GCCGTATCGCGAAAAGAGCACCGTTCGCAAGATCAAACTGCCGATTCCGCATGATATCGGCAGGGAGAATCTGACCCTGACCGTATATGGCCTGACCACCAACCGGACGGATGAAGGCGACGCGTCTGAATCGGCGGCGAAGGACAGCGGCAAGGCAGGCCGTGAAAAAAGCCGGATCGAGGAAACCACACACGATACGTTTGAAAGCACCATGCACTCCTGGGTGAATGCGCCGCGTAACTCCGATTTGCTGCTTCAGTTGTCCGTCGAGGGCGATGAAACGAAAAAGGTGAAGATCGACGGGAAGGAAATTCTCACGGAATCCACCAATCTGGTCGTGCTGGGCCGGGTCGACAGCACGATCACCCTGAGCGAGGACTGAACCGTGATCCTGGTGAATCTGGTACGCAGCTTTGTCGAGTTGTTCGGAAATCTGTCTCTTCTGCTGATGCAGTCCTTCTACTGGACCATCCGCGGACTTCGCTCGGGCAGATTCAGCTTCCAGAATGTCATAGAGCAGATGTCCAGAATCGGCGTCGATTCGTTGCCAGTGGTCATAATCACGGGATTCTCGACCGGCGCCGTTCTCGTCGTGCAGATCGGCTACCAGTTCACGCAGCTTGGCGCGGAGCGCTATGTTGGTGGAGTCGTCAGCCTAGCGATGGCCCGGGAACTTGCACCGATTCTCACGGCGATCGTCGTGGCCGGTCGCATGGGATCGGCTATCGCAGCCGAACTCGGGACCATGAAGATCACCGAGCAGATCGACGCGCTCGAAACGATGGCCACCAATCCGGTCGATTATCTCGTCGTGCCGAGATTCTGGGGCTGCACGCTGATGCTCATTGTACTGACGATCTTCACGAATGTGGTTGGCGCGATCGGGGGATCGTTCGTCGCGGTCTACCAGATCGGTCAGACGCTGACCACGTTTACCGACTCGATCCTGCAGAATTTGAAGTTCTATGACCTGATGGGCGGACTCTTCAAAGGGATGATTTTCGGTGGACTCATCGGCATCATCGGCTGTTACAAGGGGTTCACGACCGAGGGTGGTGCCGAGGGGGTCGGCAAAAGCACGACAGGCGCCGTCGTGCTCGCGATCATGTTCATTCTCGCGGTTAACTACTTCATGACCGTCGGTATCAACAACTTCACTATGGCGTATCTGCAATGATCATCATCTCGAATCTTTCAAAAGCGTTCGGCACGAAGAAGGTGCTGAGCGGAATAAATCTAAAGATATACAAAGGCGAATCGCTCGTCATTCTCGGCCCGTCTGGATGCGGCAAAAGCGTGTTGCTCAAGCATATCATCGGGCTGCTGAAGCCTGACGACGGCCAGGTCCTCATCGACGGGGAAGATATCACGACCTTCAACGAGGTGCGGCTGGATGGGCTGCGCATGCGCATGGGAATGCTGTTTCAGTCGGCGGCATTGTTCGACTCCCTGACGGTCGAGGAAAACATCGCATTCGGTCTGCGAAAACACACGAATCTTTCGAATCTTGCGATTCATCACATCGTCTCGGAAAAGCTCGAAATGGTTGGACTGCCCGGTTCCAATAATCTTATGCCCAGCGAACTGTCGGGTGGCATGCGCAAACGTGTCGGCCTGGCGCGGGCGATCGCGATGGAACCGGAAATCATCCTCTACGACGAACCCACGACCGGTCTTGATCCGATCATGACCTCGGCGATTGATGAACTGCATCTCAGCCTGAAAAAACGGCTGGGCGTGACCTCGATCGTTGTGACGCATGACCTGGGCTCCGCATATCGTATCTGCGACCGCTTGGCTTTGCATTACAACGGCAAAATCGTCGCGATAGGCACGAAAGAAGAGATCATAAACTCACCCGATCCGCTGGTTCAGCAATTCATCCGAGGCGAAGCCAAGGGTCCCATGACGCTCCTGTGAACGCGAGGAATCATCTATGAATTCAACCTTTAAAGTCGGCATTATCAGCATCATTGCAGTCTTCCTGCTGGTTTACATGGCATTCATCATCGGGGACATCCAGCTGTCCGAGCGCGGCTACCGCTTCGACGTGAGCTTCTATGCCGTCAACGGGCTGAGCTCAGGCGCGAGCGTCTCGCTGGCCGGCGTCAAGATCGGCAAGGTTGAAAGCATCGAGATTCGCGATGATCAGGTTTACGTTCACTGCTACGTTCGCGAAATGCGCCATCGCGTCCGCAACCGGAGCACGTTCACCATAGGAACCGCCGGCCTGATGGGCGAGAAATTCATCGAAATCGTGCCGACCCGCGATCAGGCTTCTCCCTATGTCCAGAATGGAAGCGTGGTCGAGGGAACGGACCCGACCCGCATGGAAGAACTGTTCGAGCAGGGCAATGAACTGCTCAAGAAGCTGCAGAGCCTGACCGCTTCGGCCAAGGATATCGTCGGCGATCCGGAACTCAAGCAGAGCACCCGCGCGATCTTCAAAAACGCGGAAACCGCTTCCAAGAATGTGAACAACATCATCGAGTCGGTCAAGGGCCGCACCGACAGGATCGTCGAACATCTTGAAAACGTGCTTCGCAAGGTCGACGAGGAAGTCGATGCCAACCGCCAGTCTATCCGTGACATCGTCACGAATATGAAAGACTTCAGCAAGCGTATTGGCGACATTTCCAGCGAGAACAAGGACAGCCTCAAGGAGATCGTCGATAACGTGAAGAACGTTTCCGAGCGGCTCGACAAGATGATCGACGAGCTCAACCGCGATCAGAAGCTGACGCAGGATGTGAAATCGACGGTCGAATCGCTGCGCAAGGCCAGCGATAACGCCAAGGAGATCACCCGTGAGGTCAAGGAAATCGTCACCGAGAAGGATATCCGTGGCAAGATCAAGACGGGTCTCGATGACGCTCACAAGATCGCCCAGGCAGTCGACAAGGTGTTCCTGAACATCAAACAGACCCGCATCGACTTCAAATATCTGCTTCGCTATAACAAGGAAGAGGACACGTTCTTCAGCGATCTCATGGTCGATATCTGGCCGAGCGAGAAGAGCTTCTACCGGATCGGAGTCGAAGACATCGGCGGTGACCCGCTGTTCAATCTCATGGTTGCCCGCGACCCACAGCAGCGGCTGATCAAGCGCGCAGGCGTCATCAGCTCGAAGGTGGGCCTCGGCGTCGACTACCAGTGGGCTCAGGATATCACCTACAGCCTGGATGTCATCGATACCCGCGATCCGACCGTTCGCTTCACGAGCGGCTATGCAATCAAGCCGGGGCTGAAGTTCCAGCTGCGTGTCGATGACATAACCGACAAGAAAGATGTGAACTTCGCGATCGAATACAAGTTCTGATACGGGGCTGAAAATGACCACCAAACGAGCGGATGCGGTACCGCGAATCCTGATCGTCGCCACGGGCGGCACGATCACGATGGTTCGCGGAGCTGATGGCGGCCTGGCCCCGTGCGCCGACGCCGGCATGCTGCTGGAAAAAGTGCCTGAACTGAAACAGCTTGCCGAAATCGACGTGATGTCGCTGGTGAATCTCGACTCGACGAATCTGCAGCCGGGGTTCTGGATCGATCTTGCGAAGGCAATCTACCAGCGGCTTGACGGGTATGACGGCGTCGTGGTCACGCACGGCACCGACACGCTCTGCTACACGGCTTCAGCGTTGGCCTTCATGCTGCAGGAACTTCCAAAACCGGTAGTAATGACCGGTTCGCAGGTGCCGCTCGATGAGATCGGCTCTGACGGCCGGGCGAATCTGATCAATGCCGTGCGGGTCGCGTGCAGCGACGTGGCGGAAGTATTGGTCGTGTTCGGGGCACTTGTGATCCGCGCCACCAGGGCAAAAAAGACGTCGGCATTCGACATGCAGGCTTTCACCTCGGTGAACGCTCCCCCCGTCGGAACGATCGGCCTGACGCTGAGGATGGGTGACGGCCTCAGGGCGCGCGGAAAGCGCAGAGCCCTCCTGCGGGCGTTTCTGAAACCTGATGTGGCGATGATTCCGGTGTATCCCGGGCTGAAGCCCGGCGTTGTGGCGCATCTTGTCGCGACGCATGCGGGGCTCATTCTCGAAGGCTATGGAGCGGGCAATATTCCGAACTCGGAGGGGGCATCGCTGGTCCCGGCGATTGCCGCGGCGACGGCACGGCGCGTTCCCGTCGTGGTCTGCACGCAGTGCTTGGTCGGTTCTACCGAAATGGAGCTGTATCAGGTGGGCAGGGCGGCGCTCCAGGCGGGCGCGATCCCGGCAATGGACATGACGCCGGAAACGGCCCTTGTCAAACTCATGTGGGTGCTTGGTCAGACGGATGATCTGGCGACCGTCGGATCGCTTATGCAGAAGGCGTTTGCAGGAGAACTGCACGAGATATCATGAATACCCGACAATGCCCCGAATGCAAAAGTGAGCTTCAGGAAAATGCGGTTTTCTGCACCACCTGTGGCCGCGATCTGGCGTCCATCCACAGCGACCGGCGCCATCGGACGCTGTTGTTTGGGACGCCTCTGTCGCTGTTGATCATCGGCATCGCGCTGGCCTGGGATATCGGCTGGAATGAGCCTGTCGATAGTGGCAGCGAGTTCGGCATGGTCCTGGCGCTTTTCTATATAGGCGGAGCCATAGGGCAGTGGCTGCTGGCAATTCTGGCCGGCAGGGAGATTGATGCGGCCTCGGCCTGGAGGGGCGGCTTGTATACGGTCATCCTGCTTCCGGTAGCTCTGCTGCTCAGCATGCCGATCCGGCAGCATCTGGTCGGAGACGGATACCCCGGGATTTCCCTGGCCGACGAGCCGTATCTGAAACTTGGAATAGAATTTTGTATATATATATCATTATTGATTGCCGGACTGCTTGGTGCCGTGACCCGGCTGCCGCCGGCGCCACATACAGCGGAAGACGGGCTGGAAGTGGAAGCTGCCATCGACAGAAACAGGACGGGGTCCGACGATGGCGTTGCGGTGCTGATCGACAAGGTGGTGCAGAAAAAGGCGGAGAGGCGGGCGCCCGGAATGGCAAGACTGATCGCGATCGCCCTGTGTGTGGCGGCGTTGTGCATGGGTACACTGCCGGACTCTTCGAGACTTGTGATGCAGGCCAGACTTGCATCGCTGGTGGGCAGGTCTGATCTGGCGCTGACCTGGACAGGCCAGGCGCTGGAAAAAAATCCACGGGATGCTGCAGCCCATCATTTGCGCGGCCGATTGCTAATGGCCCGCGAGCGCGGACCGGACGGCCGGGAAGATGCACTGGCGCATTTGCGCAATGCGGTTCGGATCGCTCCCCGGGTGGCGGGCTACCATCTGACGCTTGGCATGGAATTGAACCGGCTCGGACTGGCGAGTGAAGCTGTGAAGGCCGCTTCCGAGGCGGTATCGCTCCATGCGGGTGAACCTCAGCTCTGGATGATGCTTGGTGACACTCTGACTTCGAGCGGGAACCGGGCTTCCGCCGTCACTGCCTACAGAAAGGCACTCGATATCAGTCCGCAGGATCCCGTCGTGATGAACAATCTCGCGTTCATGCTGCTTGAACTCAACCGCGATCTGCCTCTTGCTCTTGAACTCGCCCGCCGATCGGTGGATGCCCAACAGGGCTATGTGTATAACATGGATACTCTCTCTTGGGCGCTATACAAAAACGGCAGGTCGAATGAAGCGCTTGAAATCATGCTCCAGATCAAGGAGTCCGTCGCGACTCCGACGGTTGAAATCGAGTTCCATAATGCGGTCATCTGCCGGGAAGTGGGTCTGATGGAATCTCCGCGCGCCGTTTTTTCGCGCCTTGCCGGGCGGCAGGATGTCGATGCCGTTCCAGGGCTGCGGGAGCAGATCATGTCGATACTGGAAGCACTTCCGGCCTCGGATACAGCGCCGGTGCGGGCCGGGAAATCCGGTGCGACCGGAACGGCCGAACTCGTCAAATCGGCATCAGATGCGACTGAAACGCCTGACGTCAAAGGAAGGTGAGCTCATGCTGCGAACATGCAGACTGGTTCTGTATGCCGTTATTGCCTTCCTGGTATGCGCAGGAACAGGCGAAGCCGCACTGAATGTGGATACCAGCTATGCCGGCAGATATCGTGGCTCGTCTGGCTATGAAAAGCTGCTGGCTGATCTTCCGTTTGTGTATCAGGAGGCTTTGCAGAAGATCAAGCGTTCGCTCGGTGTTCCGGTGCCTGACAAGCTCGAAGTTATCGTCGTCTTTTCTGATGAGCTGACTCACAATGGTCTGCGGCTTCGCGGAAAACGTCGGTCTGTTCAGTCGGCGGGCCGGCAGATTCTGCATTACATCTATCTCGATCTGGAATTTCTGACCACCGGTCAGGCTTCTCTTATCGAAGAGATGACGCATGAAATGACGCATGCAGTCATGGCTGAAACCACCGGCCTGGAGATATACGAAACCATGCCGATGTGGATCAAAGAAGGAACCGCGGTCCATGCGGCCGATCAGGGGCTTGCCCGGATCAAGGCCCTGATGCGGCGCGGCTTCAGTCTGGCACAATTCAGCAACGAGGATGAGAGTGACGACGGAAACCCGATCTCGCTGGAACGGTACGTCGAGAACTACCTGAAAGTGCAGTTCCTGCTGAAAACCTTCGGAAATGAAGCCCTGCACCGGTTCATCAACCGCCTTCTTAGAAGCGGCGATGTGGCGGCGGAGCTTGCTGCGAGTTTTAACGGCCTGTCCGAAGAGGTGATGACAAAATACGCCAGAGATTATATATCTAAAACATTGATCGCGAATTCCCGGCCGAAACATGCCCGGGAACAGCTTGCTCAGGGAATGAAATTTTTCGAGGAAGGTGAGTATCTTTCGGCGCGTCTCGCACTCGGAGAAGCTCTCTACGCAGGCCTGACGGATGAGGAGTTTCAGAAGGGGGCATTCCTGATGGCCGAGTGTTTCATCCAGGAGCGCAACCCGCAGGCGGCATTCACGTTTCTGCAACGCGTCCGGCCTGACCCAAAGCGCATCCCCCTCGACCGGTATCAATTCCTGAACGCCTACACTCAGTATGCGATGGGTCAGACGACCGAGGCGTATTTCGGCTTCAGGTCGGCATTTGAAAGCTCGCGTAATGCCGCCGTGAAAGAGGGTGCCCTGTATTACCTGGTGCGCATCCTGATCGAAGTCGGCAATCTCGAAGAGGCGACCCGCGTGCTGACCCACCTTCGCAACAACTTTCCCAAAAGCGCCTACGTTCCCCTCGCCGACGCCATGTACGCATCCGCCCGCTGAGACGATCCGCTCGGGCAGGGGACCATGATTTCCTGAAAAGACCGTGGGGCCATTCCGCATTTTGCCTGTCGTCATCCCTATTCAGATGTATCAAAATGAATGAATTTCTGGTGCGTTCGGTCATTCCCGGCCAGACGGTGCAAAGCTTCGCGACCGATGGAAACAATCCGTTCGTTTTCAGGGTGATCGGTTTTTCCCCTGTTCTGCTTCCCGCGGAAAATGCGTTTCAGCGTTTCGTTCAGGATACCTGAAACGTTTGACAGGCCTGATGCGGCGTGGTACGTTTCAGAGCTTGATAGAGAGCATATTTTCACAACGAGGAATATCATGAAGAACAAACTCGAACAGGCTCTTGCGATGCTGCGCGGGCGGATTGCCACTCCGCCGGCCGTAGCCGTTGTCCTCGGCTCGGGACTGGGCAAATTTGCCGACCAGGTTGAGGACCCGGTCGTGGTCGAGTATCTCGATATTCCGCATTTCCCTGTTTCGACCGTGAAAGGCCATTCGGGCCGCCTTGTCTGTGGCCGCGTCGGCGGCAAGCAGGTCGCTGTCATGCAGGGGCGCTTTCACTACTACGAAGGCTACAGCATGACCGAGGTCACCTTCCCGATCCGCGTGTTGCGCGGGCTGGGCTGCACCGACCTGATCATCACCAACGCCTCGGGCGGTCTCAATCGCAACTACTCGCTCGGAGATCTGATGGTGATGACGGATCACATCAACCACATGGGCGATAATCCGCTTCGCGGACGGAACGACGACACTGTCGGGCCGAGGTTCCCGCCGATGCAGGGTGCGTATACCCCGGCACTTGTCGAGCTGGCGATGAAAATCGGCCGGGAAATCGGCGCTCCGATGCAAAAGGGCGTCTATGTGGCCGTTTCGGGGCCGAACTACGAGACCGCGGCCGAGCTCCGCGCATTCAGAATCATTGGTGCCGATGCGGTCGGAATGTCGACGGTGCCCGAGGTGCTGGTCGCCGTTCACGGAGGCTACAAACGCATCTGCGGCATCAGCTGCGTAACTGACATGGCAACGGGCGAAAGCCATGAAAACGTGAATCACGAGGCCGTCATCGCTGCCGCCGCCGCGGCGCAGCCCTCTTTTCTGGCGCTGATTCGCGGTCTGATCGAGCGCATGTGAGCATGTTCGACAGGCTGCAGTCGGTGTGCGAGCTGTTCGAACAGCTCACGCACAAGCTTTCCGACCCCGCTGTGCTGGGCAACCCGGCTGAGTTTCAGAAAATCGCGAAAAAGCGGGCTGAAATCGAGCCGGTCACCGTCGCATTTGCCGCGTATCATGACCTGAAAACGCGGCTCGAAGATGCCGAGCAGCTAGCAGCGCTGGAAAACGACCCGGAGCTGCATGTGATGGCGATCGAAGAATCGGCTGAGCTGCGTCCGCAGATCGAACACATGGAAAAGCAGCTGCGCATGCTGCTCATTCCCAAGGATGCCGATGATGAGAAAAACCTCATCTGCGAGATCCGCGCGGGGGCCGGCGGAGACGAGGCTGCGCTGTTCGCAGGGGTGCTGCATCGCATGTATTCGCGGTATGCCGACCGGCGCGGCTGGAAAACCGAGCTGCTTAGCATCAGCGAGACCGGCATCGGAGGCGTGAAGGAAGTCATTTTTTCGGTTCAGGGCGCCGGAGCATTCGGGCGGCTCAAATTCGAGAGCGGCGTTCACCGCGTTCAGCGGGTTCCGGCCACAGAAGCATCCGGGCGCATTCATACATCGACCGTCACCGTCGCTGTGCTGCCGGAGGCCGAGGACGTCGATGTCAAAGTCGATGAACGGGACCTGCGAATCGATGTGTTCCGGTCATCCGGGCCGGGTGGGCAGAGCGTCAATACGACAGATTCGGCGGTCCGCGTCACCCATATACCGACAGGTATTGTCATCAGCTGCCAGGATGAGAAGAGCCAGCACAAAAACAAGGCCAAGGCACTGCGAATTCTGCGCACGAGGCTTCTCGACAATGCCCGTGCCGAGCAGAACAAATCCCGTGCCGACGATCGCCGTTCTCAGGTCGGAACTGGCGACCGATCCGAGCGGATCCGGACCTACAATTTTCCCCAGCAGCGGCTCACCGACCATCGCATCGGCCTCACGCTGCACCGGTTGACCGAAATTGTGGAAGGCGACCTCGATGAAGTGATCAGCACCCTGATCGAGGCCGATAATCTGCGAAAACTGGAAGCGGAAGGCGCTGCGTCGCTTTGATCCCGTGATGATGACCGTTCGCGAACTTCTGCGTGAGATTGTCGCCCGACTCGAAGCCGCCGGAGTTTCAGAACCGCAGCCAGGCGCGGCTCTGCTGCTTTCGGCCGTGCTGGAAATCGAGCGCGGTCGTCTGCCCCTCATGTATTCCGACCCCGTGGATGAACGGCAGATCGGGCTCGCACGTGCGTGGACGGCTCGGAGGTGCCTGCATGAACCCGTGCAATACATTCTCGGATCCTGGGAGTTTGCCGGCCGGCCTGTTTTGGTTGGCCCGGGAGTGTTGATTCCACGCCCGGAAACGGAAGAGTGGCTTGACCGCCTCTCAAAAATAATATCGTTAAAAATACAACACGGCCGGCGCTGGAACTTTGCCGATGTTGGCACTGGGACAGGTGTGATCGGCCTGACGCTGGCCGCGAGGTTTCGGGACTCCGTGGGCTGGCTGATAGATATTTCCCCGGATGCTCTTCGTTGGGCGGGCAGAAATATTGATGCCAATACGGATGCAGCCGGCCGCATCGGACTCCTTCAGGGTGATCTGACGACGCCGTTGCACAGCAATTCACTCGAACTTCTGGTTTCGAACCCGCCGTATGTCGATCAGGCCGACATGCCCGGATTGATGCCGGACGTGCGCGACTGGGAGCCCGCGCTTGCTCTCGACGGCGGCCTGGAGGGGCTCGAGGTCTTTCGCCGTCTGCTGGGCGACGCGT
>Ga0079303_10000429_pt1 | contig 10137 bp, 7 predicted proteins | sample Methanogen_OWC_FD_77073 | JGI IMG/M metagenome (GOLD analysis project Ga0079303, IMG submission 77073) | Enriched soil microbial communities from Old Woman Creek wetland in Ohio, USA - Methanogen_OWC | ecosystem: Environmental > Terrestrial > Soil > Wetlands | place: USA: Ohio | collected...
GCCCGTGACCTGATAAAGCTTTATGCCATGAGAAAAGCCTCGGGCGGGTTTGCCTATTCACCTGATTCGTACCTCCAGCGTGAGCTCGAGGCCTCATTCATCTATGAAGACACGCCTGATCAGCTTGCCAGCACCATGGCTGTCAAGGAAGATATGGAATCTGCCACGCCAATGGATCGTCTCGTGTGCGGAGATGTAGGCTTCGGGAAGACCGAGATAGCCATCAGGGCTGCGTTCAAGGCAGCCACCGACGGAAAACAGACCGCGGTGCTCGTGCCGACGACCATACTTGCGCTGCAGCATTACAAGACATTCACCTCACGGCTTGAGAGCTTTCCCTGCCGGGTCGATTATATCAGCAGACACCGCAAACCCTCAGAACAAAAGAAGATCCTGAAACAACTCGCTGACGGTGAGATAGATATCATCGTGGGCACACATAAGCTGACCGGAAAGGAAGTCAAATTCAAAGATCTGGGTCTTCTGGTAATCGATGAGGAACAGCGTTTCGGCGTGGCAGTAAAGGAGAGGCTGAAAAGGCTGAAAGCAGGGGTTGACACCCTTACCCTTACCGCGACACCTATCCCGCGCACACTGCAGTTTTCACTTATGGGCGCCCGTGACCTGTCTGTTATCACTACACCGCCGCCTAACAGGATGCCGATCATCACGGAGCTGCACGGCTTCAATGAAGACATTATACGTGAGGGCATCGTATATGAAGTAAGCCGCAACGGACAGGTGTTCTTTATCAATAACAGGATCGAAAATATCAGGGAGGTTCAGGAAACGGTTATGCGCATCTGCCCGGGAGTAAAAACGGCGGTCGTACACGGAAGGATGGAAGGTGAGGATATTGAAAACGTTATGACTGACTTCATCAGGGGTGATTATGACGTTCTGATTGCCACGACTATTATCGAGTCCGGCCTTGATATACCAAACGCCAACACAATTTTTATCAATGATGCGCACGCCTTCGGCCTGTCTGAGTTGCACCAGCTGCGCGGAAGAGTCGGAAGGTCAAATAAAAAGGCATTCTGCTACCTGCTGACGCCTCCCCTTTCGTCACTGACAAACGAGGCCAGAAGAAGACTCAAGGCCATCGAGGAGAACTACGAGCTTGGCAGCGGGTTCAACATCGCGCTTCAGGATCTTGACATCCGCGGTGCCGGGAATCTTCTCGGAGGCGAGCAGAGCGGCTTCATCGCCGATGTCGGATATGAAACCTACCAGCGGATCCTCAGCGAAGCTGTCAGGGAACTCAAACAGGAAGAGTTCGGCGATCTCTTCCCCGCACCGGGGAAAAAGAATGCCGAAGGGCCAATTGAGGAAACCGGACAGTATGTACCCGATGTCACTGTTGATACTGATCTCGAGATAATGTTCCCTGATGAATATGTCTCAAGCATCCCGGAGAGGATCAGGCTTTATAAAGAGCTGAACGAGATCAGGGACGAGAATGCGCTTTTGGCCTACGGGACACATTTGAAAGACCGGTTCGGACCGTTGCCTGAACCAGCCCTGGCTCTTCTTGACCTCGTAAGACTGAAATGGATCGCTTCAGAAACAGGCATTGAAAAAATTATACTTAAAAATGACGTTCTGGTTGCTAACTTTGTAAATGATCCGTCATCAGATTTTTACCGCAGTCCTCTCTTTCTCTCGGTAATGAATTTCGTGAACAGGAAACAGGGAAACATGACCGTAAAGCAGAACAATAACAAACTAAGCCTGACAGTGCGCGATGTATCATCAGTTGCTCAGGCAATTGCACTGTTTAAAAAGATACAGTCCTTTCACCTGTCAACAATAAAACCTGCAGCAAATTAATGAACCTTGCCATCGATATAGGGAACACCAGCACAAAAATCGCCTTATATGAAGGCGATGTGATCATCAGGAAGGAACGTGTCAATTCCCCGGATCAGGAAACTGTAGGCAGTTTTATCGGGAAGAAGAGAATCAGAAGAGCTATTGTATCGAGTGTTAGTCGTGATCCGTCGGCCCTGCTTGAATTTCTGTCTGACAGAGCCGAGGTGGTTCACCGGCTGACGTGGCAGTCGCATTTTCCTTTCAGGATAGACTACGAAACACCGGAGACGCTGGGTGTCGATCGTCTTGCCGCAGTTGCCGGAGCTATTCTTCATCACCCCGGCCAAGACCTTCTCGTGATTGATGCCGGGAGCGCTTTGACTCTTGACCTGGTGGCTGAAGGAGCCTTCTCGGGCGGCAACATTTCCCCGGGACTGTCAATGAGGTTTCGGGCCCTTAACGAATTCACCGGCAGGCTGCCGCTGGTCAATGCAGGCAAAGACTTCTCCTTTCCGGGCAAATCGACAAATGACGCAATCACCGGAGGCGTGGTCATGGGACTGGTATTTGAAATAAATGAGTATATTCGCACTTTCGAAGAAAGATACAAGAAACTAATCACAGTTATCACAGGCGGTGACAGTGAGATAATAGCCTCGTTTACCCGCAGGAAAATGTTGTTGCACCCGGACCTGGTGACTGATGGTTTAAATTATTTGCTTGATTATAATGCGTAATACCAGAAGACTTGGCCTGATTTGTCTCTTTGCCCTCCTTGCGGCAGCGGTGGCAGGCCAGAAAAATATCTCCTCCCCTTACGGACGCTACGGTGTTGGTAACCTGAGTTCGCAGGGCACATTCAGAACCATTGCCATGGGAGGCATAAGCAGCGGCATACGAAATAATCTGACCCTTAATTATCAGACACCCGCCTCTTACAGCAGCATCGATACGGCATCATTTATTTTTGATTTCGGTATTGATTACGGTGTCATCAAGCTGAATGACGGTGATCTGAACTATTATTCATCAGACCTCAACTTTTCTCATCTTCTTCTGGGCTTTCCGATTATGAAAGGATTTGGTTTCAGTGCTGGCATAATGCCATATAGCAATGGCAACTACATTATTTCGGATGAGTTTTCACCTGATATACCCGGGCTGGATGTTGCAGGCACCCTGACTGAAACGCATAAAGGGGTCGGCGGTTATCAGAAAGCCCTTGTTGGCACGGGCTACACCCTTTTCAAGTATCTGTCGGTTGGTATGAATGCATTCATTGTTTTTGGCGATATCACCAGGTACAATGAATTTGCCTTCGGGGCCAATTACAGCAGCTTCAATACCAGGAAGCAGACCATCAACTCCATGGTTGGAGTGGGTTATGAAGCATCCATGCAATTTATGCTTCCGCGACCTGAGAGAAAATTTTTCAATGCAGGTCTTACGTTTACGCCCGGCATGAATCTCCGGACTACAAATGACGAAATGGTAATGAGGTATTCATATATACAGACCTCCTTACTGGCATTCGACACGATCTATTATGCTCAGACTGATACTACCAGCCGTTTCCCGTATACAATCAGGGGAGGGGTATCTTTCGGGAAAGAGGATAAGCTGACCGTCGGGGCAGATATAGCTTTTTCAGCATGGTCAGAAGCATCGCTGCCAGGTAATTACGGTACGTATGCAAATACAATCTCGCTTAGTGCAGGGGCTGAATATATACCTGACAAATACTCGAATTACAGTTTCATTAATCGTATAGAATACCGCCTTGGTTTCCACTATGACGAGAGTTATGCTCTCTACGAAGGCAACCAGATCAGTCAGTACGGATTTACTCTCGGGGCAGGCATACCCCTGAGAAAATCGAGATCAAGGATTTCACTTTATGTCGATCTGTCAACCAGGGGCAGTACTGAAGGCAACCTCTATAAGGAATCCATGCTGACAGCCGGGCTAAGTCTCAATCTGTTTGACTTCTGGTTCCTTAAAGCAAAATATGATTAATACTTCAGCAGTGAGATGAAGAGGACAGTTAGCATGGTTCTTGCGGGAGCAGCCCTCCTCAGCGTGGTTACTCTGCTTTCATCCTGTGAAAAGAAAAAAGAGGTTGTCAAGGATCTCCAGATCAAAGACCTGCCCTCACTCTCAGGGAGAAATGTTGAGACAATGTATTCCGACTCGGGCAAGGTCACCCTTGTTATCCGTACACCACTGATACAGCAGTTTACGGAAAAGGATGATCCTCATACCCTGTTCCCCGAGGGACTTACCGTGCTGTTTTACAACAAGAAGCCGGTGCCGCAGGCAAGCCTGACAGCTCATTACGCCCGATACACTGAAAAAGACGATCAGTGGGAACTGCGTGACAGCGTGGTGGCGGTCAACCCGGCAGGTGATATTCTTGAAACAGAACTTCTCTTCTGGAGCGAACCCAAGGAGAGAGTCTGGTCTGACCGGTTTGTGAGGTTCAAGCGCGGAGACCAGATCATTATGGGCACCGGATTTGAATCCGATCCAAGCCTTACAAAGTGGAGCATTAAAAACGTCACAGGCACCATATACATTGAAAATGAACAAAAAGGCCCTTCTGTTAATTGAAATTGTCTGGGTCGTACTTGGTCTTTTATGCCTGGGCATAGCCATCAGGGAGCTTATTATAAACGGTTTCAGCAAGGCCTGGCTCTTCCTGGTCATGTCAGCTGCAGCTTTCGTGCTCGCATCGATACGTGACAGACAGCGGAAAAAAGTGTAACTTTGGGCTATGGACCCTCTGGTGATCATACCGTTTGCCATCCTCCTGGCAGCTTTCTTCTCAGCTATGGAGCTCTCCTTCATCGCATCCAATAAACTGCGGATTGAGCTTGACCGCAAGCAGGGCCATTTCGGATCAGGGATAATATCAGTATTCACCCGTAACCCCGGTCAGTACATAGCCACGATGCTTATCGGCATCAGCATCACAACGGTTGTCTTCAGCATGCAATCAGCAGACCTGATTGAACAGTGGCTGGCAAATTTTATTCCCTCTGATATTATAATATTCATCATCCAGACTATCATCACCACTTTTGTCATACTTGTCTTTGCCGACTTTCTTCCCAAATCCGTCGTAAGGATCAATCCCAATTCATTTCTGAAGCTTTTTGCCTTACCGATGGCGTTCTTCTACTTTCTTTTTTACCCCGTCAGTAAACTCACCCTGTGGATCAGCAACCTGATCATAAGGCTTTTCTTCGGAATCACTACAGAACGCAAAGAGCAGGAGAATAAAATATTCACCCGCATCGATCTTGATCATTTCGTAAATGACCTGGTAGAAACGGACGAGGAGAAAGAAGAGGAAAACAACAGCCTTAAGATCTTTCAGAATGCCCTTGATTTTTCTTCTGTCAGAGCGCGTGAATGCATGGTGCCTAGAACCGAGCTGGTAGCCCTGCCCGTTGAGTGCACCGTTGATGAGCTCAGGCAAAAGTTCATTGAGTCAGGGCATTCGAAGATTTTGCTCTTCCGGGAACATATCGACAATATGGTCGGATACTATGAACTCAAGGATATTCTCCGTGAGCCCTCCGATATTGAATCGGGCATGAGAAAACTCCCGGTGGTACCTGAAACCATGACTGCAAACAAGGTTCTCAAGTTGCTTTCGGAGGTAAAAAAAAGTGTCGCGCTGGTTGTCGATGAGTTCGGCGGCACATCAGGCATCGTGACAATTGAGGATGTGCTCGAAGAGATAGTGGGTGATATTGAAGACGAGCATGACATAATCGATCTCGTTGAAAAACAGATAGGCGAGAAGGAATACATGTTGTCAGGAAGACTGGATATTGACTACCTGAATGAAGAGTATGAATTGAATCTTCCCGAAAGCGATGAATATACGACCCTTGCAGGACTAATTCTTTACACGCACGGAAACATACCGCAGCTGCAGGAGAACATCCGCGTCGGCAAGTACCTCTTCACGGTTCTGCGTGGTTCTTCTACGAAAATTGAGCTTCTGAAGCTTAAGGTCGATTAGGCGTGCGGTTTACTGTCACTTGCGGGAATCCTTGTTTTTGCTGTATTCCTCTGCCGACCACTTCAGTTTATCATACCACTCCTCACCGAAAGCCCTTACAAGAGGATCCTTCAGATAAGCCCAGAGCGGAGAGTTCTTCTTCACCCCAGCTGCCACACCCGGCCTGCATATTGCCCATTCTTCATAGTTAACAGCCCTGAAGCTGCTGTATTGTTTCACCCTCACCGGAAAAAGATGACATGACAACGGCTTCCTGAAGTCCACGGCCCCTGCAATAAAAGCCATTTCGATTCCGCATTTGTAAATACCGTCCTCAATGACCGTATAGGCGCACTCCTCATTATTAACAAGAGGTGTGACAAGCTCTCCCTCGATATCCGCCAGGCTTGTGCCCTGTGCCTCTGCCGCCCTTATCCCCTCGGGGCGCAGGTAAGGCCACAGGTCAGGCCATATACGTTCAAGGGTCGCTGCTTCATCCGGCGTCAGCGGAGCGCCTGTGTCACCGTATCGGCAGCAACTGCCTTTGCATGCCTTCAGGTCACATGAGAATTTCTTCTCAAGAAGGGCAAGAGATACTATTGTGTCATCAATCTGCAGCATGATTATCTATACCAGTGATTTGCCAGTCATCTCCCCTGGTATCGGAAGTCCCATCATTGTCATTATTGTCGGCGCCACATCAGCGAGCCTCCCGCTGCTGACCTTTTTAAATCTGCTGCTGATAACGTATATGGGAACAGGATTGAGAGAGTGGGCGGTATTGGGCGAACCGTCAGGATTAATGGCATAATCAGCATTGCCATGATCTGCAATTATTATGACTTCATAACCGTTTGCACGGGCTGCCTTGACAACGTCTCCCACGCATTCGTCAACTGTTTTTACAGCCTTCTCAATCGCTTCGTAAACACCTGTATGGCCGACCATGTCGCCGTTGGCAAAATTGAGGCATATGAAATCGAACTTCTGCTTATTGATCTCGCCGATGACTGCGTCCCTGACCTTATAGGCACTCATCTCAGGCTGCAGATCATATGTCGCCACTTTGGGTGATGGAACAAGGATCCTTTCTTCTCCAGGGAACTCTTTCTCCCTGCCGCCGGAGAAGAAGAACGTAACGTGTGCATACTTCTCCGTCTCAGCTATCCTGAGCTGCTTCCTGCCAAGGTCGCCCAATATCTCTCCGAGAGTCCTGTCAACGTTGTCTTTTGGGAAGATTATTTGCAATCCCTTGAATTTATCATCATACGGAGTCATTGTAAGATAATACAGCGACATGGTCTTCATTCCCATTTCAGGCATATCCTGCTGCGTCAGAACAATAGTAAGTTCACGTGCTCGGTCGTTCCTGAAATTGAAAAACACAACCACATCGCCCTCGCTTATCGTAGCCAGTGGTTTGCCGTCATCGCCTGTGACCACTATCGGCTTCATAAATTCATCAGTCACACCCTCGTCATATGAAGACTGAATCGCTTCGATAATATCGGTCGTTTGCCGTCCTGTCCCGTGCACGAGCAGGTCATACGCCTCCTTTATACGCTCCCACCTTTTGTCGCGGTCCATGGCATAGTATCTTCCGACAAATGATGCCACCCTTCCGTTGCTGTGTTTCAGGTGTGATAACAGGTCAGCGATATAACCTTTCCCGCTTCTCGGGTCAGTATCCCTTCCGTCTCCGAAACCATGAATATAAACCTCTTTAAGTCCGTATTCCATTGTCATGTCGCACAGTGCGTAAAGATGTTTGTCAAGTGAGTGCACTCCCCCGTCTGACAGCAGTCCCAGGAAATGAACCTTTACACCCTTGTCACGGGCATATGTAAAGGCCTCAGTCAGTACCTTATTTGACTTTATCTCGCCGGTACGGCATGCCACGTTAATCTTAACCAGATCCTGATATACAATCCGTCCGGCTCCGATATTAAGATGGCCCACTTCCGAGTTACCCATCTGGCCTTCAGGAAGGCCTACGTCTTCGCCTGACGTCAGCAGGAATGATGAGGGATAGACTTTTTTCAGTGCATTAATATTAGGAGTTCCTGTGGAACTGATGACATCACTCTTCGTGCTGTCACCTATCCCCCATCCGTCAAGGATCATCAGCATGACTCTCTTTTCTTTCATCAGGTGTAAGTTTATAAATTACAGTCGGTAACAAAAATAGACATTTCCTCCATACAGAGGAGCCGCTCTGATGAAGAACAATATTGCTGCAATAAAGTTTGGTTTACCAGCTCCCGATTATCTCTCTGACCTTAATCTGGTATGTTTTATCAGGGCAGGTGGCTTCGTAATTTATATCACGTCCGACGTAGGCAGACCATTCGGCCGGTGAAAGGTTGCGTTGCACCAGGGAACATATATTATCAGTCATGCATATTACATGAGCCGGTCTCTGGGTCACTTCATTGGCCGTCGCTGAAAGAAAGGCGTTACCATCCTCATTGAAAGCCAGATACACTACAGGCGCACTGCCGTCAGAGATGACGACCGGCGGTTGTGTCAGGTCAGACATCTTCCACAGTTTTATGGTGCCGGTCCTGTCTGCAGTCAGCATCCGGTCATCATTCATCTCAAATGCAATATCATCCACTGATGACGTATGACCCTCCATACTGGCTTCAATAAGTCTTGTTCTGGCATTCCAGATGTCAATAGTACCAGTCTCATCTCCTGTGGCCAGCTGTTCTTTCCCGGGAATGAATTTAAATGATGATATTACCCTGCCACCGGCATCGAGCGTGTATTGCCTCTCAGGGGAAACTGTGTTCAGGAGCAGGAGTCTGCCGTCTTTTGTCAAAGCTGCCAGTTGATTGTTGTGCCGCGAGAAATCAAGTGCAATTATCCCCTCAGGATCGCTCATCATTCCGCTGCTTTCGCGTGATTTAAGGTTCCACGACGTCACCGCACCTTCAACCGTTGAAGAGTAGAGGAGGTCACCCGAAGCATTGAATGCAAGTGCGGAAATACCACCTCCGTCATTCTGAAGCTGGTACCCTATCGAATCTTCGGACAGAGGTATCATAATTATATCCGATGTGGCGGTGCCGCATGCAAGCCATGATTCGTCAGGGCTTACAGTCATGGCACGGATTATCTTATCGCCCTGCCATACGATGTCAAAGCCTTTGCGCGGCAGGTCAGCCTGCCAGCGTAAGATCCTGCCACCGGTATCAGCCGTGAAGAAAAAATGACCACCTGACACTTGGGTCATAGCTGTCAGGGCAGTTCCCTCGGGTCTGAACTGAAAATAATATTTGTTGCCGTAACGTTTGCTCACATCATATAGTGCGGAGAAGATATCGGCATCATCTTCAATGCCTTCTTGTCTTTTATTAAACAGATAAGCCTGCCATGCCAGAAGTACCTGCAGATCCTGTTCTCCGGCATGGTTGATTGAACGCAGTGCCAGTGACCTGGCCACAGTCAGCATTTTGCGTCTGTTTTCCTCAGCAGCCAGGGTGACAGCCGCCCTCTTCTCGGTCTCCACGACCTGTAAAATGTTGCTTGCCTGCGATGCTCTCCTTAGCGCCTCCTTCTCTCTGTCGGTTGCGGTAAGGGCATTGATTCTTTCCAGTTCTGCTATCTGCTCGGCAGTCAATAACGTACCCGAAAGTTCCTTGAGGCTGTCACGAAGGACACCGTTATATGATACAGCTTCATCTTTCAGCTGCAGAGCCACGCTCTTTTGTTTTTCGGACCTGTTCCTGAGAGAGTAAAGTGTGCCCAGTGCTATAAGGGCGAGCAGGACTATCATTCCCAGTATTCCGGCGATAAGGCGTGAACGTTTTATCTTGTTTGTGCCTGCTTTCCTGTTGTACTCCTCCTGCACGACATATTCTTCTTCCGAGTTCTTAAGAAAGAGCATGGTCCGTTCGAAAGCAGGATCAATCTTCTCAGCCCAGGCAAGTGTCGGTTGATTTTCTTCCCTCCACTTGAGTGCCATTAACAGGTCAGGTGCCGTCCACAGTTTTCCCTTTCCTTCCTGGTAATGTTCGGCAGCTGCGGCAAGCTGCAGATACATCCTTTTGGAGGCATCTTCATCATCAAGCCATTTTCTGAGGTTTATCCAAAGTTTTATAATGCTTTCATGGCTGAGGTCTATGATACTGTCTTTATTGAGAGATACATCACTGGAAGGCGTAATGAACGAAAACTCCGGAGACCTGAAAACATCAGCGACATGAATTATCTCCCCGACAGTGCACCCTGTCTGGGCTGCTATCGCGGAGATGCCTGAGGGTCTGCGCAGTTCCTTTCCGTCTTCCGTCCGGACGGTTATGGTA
>Ga0079303_10000430_pt1 | contig 10133 bp, 8 predicted proteins | sample Methanogen_OWC_FD_77073 | JGI IMG/M metagenome (GOLD analysis project Ga0079303, IMG submission 77073) | Enriched soil microbial communities from Old Woman Creek wetland in Ohio, USA - Methanogen_OWC | ecosystem: Environmental > Terrestrial > Soil > Wetlands | place: USA: Ohio | collected...
CTGGATACAGCGCGGTTGCCGTGTTTGGCCACCCTGACTCCCGCCCCGGCGGCAACAAGAGCGGTCGCCGTGGAAATATTGAAGGTGTTGGTGCCGTCTCCGCCCGTACCACACGTGTCGAGAATGGTTTCATCTTCCACGTTAATCTCGTCCCGATCCATGTTCAGCAGGTGGTTGCTCACGTCGATTCGTGTGGCCTTGGCCCGCATCACTCGAGCGGCGCCCGCAATCTCGTCTACCGTCTCGCCCTTCATTCGCAGCGCCGTCAGGAGCGCCCCGATCTGCGCCGGTGTGGCCTGGCCGGTCATGATCTCCTCCATGGCCTGCTCCATCTCGCCCTGGGTGAGATCCTCTCTTCGGATCGCCTTTGCAATTGCCTCCTTGATCATGACTCAATGCCTCCTCTCTGCAAAAATGAATGGATGAGTCTTGTGCCCTCTCTGGTCAGGATCGACTCTGGATGGAACTGGACCCCCTCCACTAGGTGGTGCCGATGTCTGATCCCCATGATCTCCCCCTCTTCGGTCCAGGCGCTCACCTCCAGGCACGATGGGAGGGACTGCTTTTCGACGATAAGGGAATGGTAGCGAACCGCTTCGAAGGGATTGGGAACCGCGTCGTATATCGAGCGGCCGTCATGAAAGATGGTTGAGGTCTTGCCGTGCATGACTCGCTCGGCCCGCACTACCCTGCCGCCGTAGGCCGCGGCAATCGCCTGATGTCCAAGGCATACCCCGAGCACAGGGACCGTTCCGCCGAGATGCCGGATCGCCTCGACGGAGACCCCGGCTTCGGCCGGCGAGCAGGGGCCGGGTGATATGACCAGGGCCGCAGGTCTCAGCGCCTGCATGCTCGGAACGTCGATCCTGTCGTTGCGGTACACCTTCACCTCCTGCTGCAGGCACTCCAGAAGCTGAACCAGGTTGTAGGTGAAGGAATCGTAGTTATCGATGACGAGAACCATTGTTTTTGACCCTCTCGATGGCCCCGAACATGGCAGCGGCCTTTCTCATGGTTTCCTCGTACTCCGCCTGGGGCGAAGAGTCGGCAACGATCCCTGCGCCTACCTGAATAGAGATCCTATTTCGCTGGATGGTGATCGTTCGGATGGTGATGCAGAAATCCATGTTGCCGTTGAAGCCGAAGTAGCCCACCGCTCCCGCGTAGGGGCCCCTGGACGAAGGCTCCAGCTCGCTGATGATCTCCATCGCCCGAATCTTGGGCGCTCCCGTCACGGTCCCCGCCGGAAAGGCGGCCATGAACACGTCAAAACTGTCCAGACCCGCCCGAAGCTCTCCTTCCACGGCGGAGACGATGTGCATCACGTGGGAGTAGCGCTCAACCTCCATGAGCCGGGGAACCTTGACCGAGCCGGGGGCTGCCACCCTCCCCACGTCGTTTCGCCCCAGATCCACCAGCATCACGTGCTCGGCCCTCTCCTTGGGGTCTGCCATGAGCTCTCGCTCCAGGGCCAGGTCCTCCGCGGCAGTCTGCCCCCGGCGCCTCGTCCCGGCGATCGGGCGAAGGTGAATCCTGCCATCCGTGAGACGCACGAGCACTTCCGGAGATGCGCCGATCAGCCTCACCTCCCCGAAATTGAGGTAGAACATGTAAGGCGAAGGATTGACGCTCCGCAGGCTTCGGTAAAGGCGGAAGTCCTCGCCGGTCAGCTCCCCCGAGAAGCACTGGGAAAGAACCACCTGGATCACATCGCCGGCAACAATGTACTCTTTAGCCCTGCGCACGGTCTCCTCGAACTCTTCCTGCTCAAAGTTGGATTCAAGGCGAGAGAGCGAACATTCTCCTGTCTCCGCAGCGCGGGAGAGGGGCCGTTTCAGTTCCTCGATCGCCTCTTCCACCTGCCGACAAGCCCCGAAATAAGAGTCTCGAGGATCAGTTCCCTCTTCCAGGTGGGCGAAGGCAACAACCCTGATCTGGTGGGTGAGGTGATCGAAGATGATAAGCCGCTCGGCGGCGCTGAAAAGGCACTCGGCAAGATCGCCACTTTCCGGGATGAGGCCGGGCAGCCGCTCCCAGGTCCGGGCGAGGTCGTAGTTCACGTAGCCTACGAGGCCTCCCTGAAATCGAGGCAGATCATCCAGAGAGACGGGCTGGAATTTTCGACAGACCTCTCGCAGGGACGAGATGGGATTGTCCGCGTACATGCGATGCTTCTCACCCCCGCCGTCTCGGAGTTCCAGAGACCCATTTCGATACTGAACGACAAGGGAAGGCTTATAGCCGATGAAGCTGTACCGGCCCCACCGTTCGCCGCCGTCGGCACTCTCCAGAAGGTAGGAGAACGACTTGTCGCTCACCTTGAGATAGGCGGAAACCGGAGTCTCCATATCGCCTAGGAACTCCCGATACACCGGGATCAGATTGCCCCGCTCGGCAAGACGGCAGAATTCAGAAAGGGAAGGTTGAAAATTCATGTGTTCACCCCCCAAAGGGAAAGGCCGTGAGGCGTTCGCCCCACGGCCTGATTCCCTTCGCCAAAAAAGAAACCGTGGGGCCATCGGAGGATCGTCCCACGGTATTGGTTTCTTCTACACCCTTACGGCAGGCTCATCCCCCTCAGGAGGTGAGCCACCACCAGTTCCCCAACGACGCTGAAATAGTCTGCTTTGGGCTGATTAGTACCATAGTAAGGTTTTCTAACGGCATACGAGAAAAATGTCAAGCGAATTCTACTGCTCCCGAAGGTCTCGCCCTGTGGGAGCGGCTTCTCCCTCGACAGGCTCGGGACCCTGAGCTGCGCCGAAGGGCAGCCGCGATGGAGTGGGCTACGGCAGGGGGCACTCCTCGGCAAGGACGCATAGTCGCGTCATTGATAGTAGAGAGTGAGGCCCGGCCCTGTAGCGGAGGGGTGTACAAAGTCCGGGAGGCCTTTCTTTGCTTGGGGAGAAGGTAGTGGCTCCGGATGCGCCTTGCTTCGGAGGGCCCCCTGCCTCCAGTGCCGGCCCGGATGGTCAACATGTAGGGTGGACACAGCTCATCAAAAAAGGTGTTGCGCTGGAGGAGAGCAAATTTCCGTCTTGACAAAGGGTAGGATTCCCTGCTAACAGTGCTTGAATCTTGGAGGTGAAATGGCAATCATGACCGGCAATCACTCGTGGCGGGCCTATTATTATTGTCCAGGGGGAGGTCTGCCCGTGGGTTGATCGCCATGTTTTCTTGAGGTTCAGGCCGTGGGCAGACTAGAGCTCACGGCCTTTTTGTTTTTGCGCGGTGTTCAAGTGGCCCTGGTGGCCGAGACCCGATCTATGCGGCGGTTGCCATGAACATTGTTCTCATCGGCTATCGTTGTAGCGGCAAGACAAGTGTAGGTAGACTCCTTGCCGGCAAGCTCGGGAGGGAGTTCGTCGATCTGGACTCACTCCTGGAGGACCATGCCGGCACGTCCATCGAGAGTCTGGTTGCCGACCGAGGCTGGGAGTTCTTCCGCAGGCTGGAGCAAGATCTGGTCGCAGAGGTGTGCCGCAAGGACGGCCTCGTCATCGCGCCGGGCGGCGGCGCCGTCATCGAGCAGGAGAACGTCTGTCTCCTCAGGAAGAAAGGCTTTGTCGTCTGGCTCAAGGTGGAAACCTCGATTCTGAGAGCCAGGATGCTCAAGGAAGAACAAGCGGGCAAAGTACGCCCTTCTCTCACCGGGTCCGATTCCCTGGTGGAAATCGAGGAGATGCTCGCTCTCAGAACCCCGCTCTATCACCAGGCTGCAGACCTGGTGGTAGACACGACCCATCTCTCCGCAGAGGAGGTCGCGAGGGCGATCATGGGTAAGCTCCCGGTGGGGTTGCGGGGGCAAAGCGGATGAACGAGATCTTGTTTCAACGGCTTCATAAGAGCAGTGAAGAGAGGAAGCTCACGGGCCGGTATCGCTGGCACGCCCGATACTATTACTCCGTGTGGCAGAATGGTCCGCCCACGTGATCCCTGGCGAGCACAGCATGAGAACACCGAACAACCAGAGGCCGCGGACGAGATTAGCGACCGCGGCCTTTGCTTTTTTGCAAGGAACCACGAAAGGAAGGAGAAGGATGTTATGATCGGCAAGGCTATCAGGCTGGAGAGGATCATCAACCGGGACACGGGAAAGACCGTGATCGTGCCCATGGACCACGGCGTCAGCGTGGGGCCCATCCCGGGGATCAAAGACATGAAGGAGGCGATGAGGCAGGTCGCCGACGGCGGTGCCAATGCCGTGGTGATCCATAAGGGCATCGTTGGCGCAGGCCACCGGCGAAGCGGTCCTGACATGGGGCTCATCATTCACCTGTCGGCAAGCACGGCGTTGTCCCCGGAGCCCAATGCCAAGACACTGGTCTGCACGGTGGAGGAGGCAGTCAAAGTGGGAGCGGACGGGGTTTCGGTGCATGTCAACATCGGCAATGGCCACGAGCGAGAGATGCTGGCCGATTTCGGCCGAGTCTCGCGGGACGCCGCGGAGTGGGGCATGCCGCTTCTCGCCATGATTTATCCCCGCGGCGGAAAGATCCAGAACGAGTACGATGTGCAGGTGATCAAACATGCGGCCCGAGTGGGAGCCGAACTGGGAGCGGACGCGGTGAAGGTTTCCTACACGGGGAGCCCCGATTCGTTCCGTCAGGTGGTGGAGGGATGCCACATCCCGGTCATTATCGCCGGTGGGCCCAAGATGGAGTCCGATCGGGCCGTCCTCGAGATGGTCAAGGGAGCCATCGAGGCGGGAGCCGCGGGAACTTCCATCGGCCGAAACGTCTTCCAGCACCAAAATCCGACCAAGATTGTCCGGGCTCTTTGCATGATCGTCCAGGAGAATGTTAGCATTGATCGAGTTCTGCAGTACCTGCAGAGCGATGAGAGGTGAACCACAGGTGGAAGGACAGGGTACATCTTCGGAGAAGCTGCGTTCTTTTCGCAAGGGAAAAGGCAGCCACGATCCCGGGCCAACGTTGGGTATCGTTGGGGGAGCGGGCAGAATGGGTTCCTGGTTTGCCGAGCTCATGGAACGTCAAGGCTTCACCGTGCTCCGGAGCGATCTCGACACTGAGCTCACCCCTCGGGCGATGACAGTGCGGTGCGACGTGGTGGTCGTTTCCGTGCCCATCGCCGAGACCCTGAAAGTGATTCGTGAGATCGGCCCGCTTCTCCCTGAAGACGGTCTGCTCATGGACCTTACCTCAGTGAAAAAGGCTCCCCTGGAGGCAATGCTGGTCCATTCGGCCGCCCAGGTAGTCGGTCTTCACCCTCTTCTCGGTCCCGAGGCTGGATTCAACTCCGGGGGCCGAGTGGTGGTCTGCGCGGGCCGGGGCGAGACCGGACTTTCCTGGATCACTCAGGTGCTGCTGGCGAGCGGACTCACGCCGGTGTACCTGGATGCGGATGAGCACGACCGTATGATGGGTCTCATTCAGGGGGCCAACCATTTTTCCACCCTGGCCCTGGCACTCACGGTCAGCCGCTCCGGATTCGAGGCCTCAGACCTGTCACGGTGTGCCACCGAGACATTCAGGGAGAGGCTCGCGCGGATCACGTTCATGATGGAGCAGCCGGTGGAGCTTTTCGGTTCCCTTCTGATGGATAACCCCGCTGCGGCTGAGTTCAGCGCCCAGTTCCTTGAGGGCGCTCGGGGCTTGCTCGAGATTATCATGACCAAGGACAAGCAGGCGTTCGGCAACCTCTTCGCGTCGGTGAGGGAGACCCTTGACTCGGGCAAGAAATGAGGGGGAGGGAGGAAGGGAGTATTGGAGTGGTGGGTGCCTGGAGGATCTGATCACGGGATACGGGGTATCTGTACTCTACTCCAGTGCTCCAGTACTCCAGTTTTCCTTGCAAGATGAGCCGGAAAGGGCCAACAGTATGAAAGAGGTATGGGTCAAGGCGGATCCTTGGGACAAGGAACTGGTTACGGCAGCTCTCGAGGGAGGCGCCGATGCGGTGGTCGTCGCTCCGGACAAGGTGGCGCGCGTTAAGGAGCTGGGGCTCATCAAGGTCGTTGCCCACGGCGGTGATCTCACCTGGGACCGGGATGTGGTCGAGGTGGAGGTCCGATCCACCGCGGATGAGGAGGAGATCGTCGAACTTAGTCGCCGCCGGCGCGTGCTCGTCAAGACCACGGACTGGACCATCATACCCCTGGAGAACCTTGTTGCCAGGGCGGACATGGTCATGGTTGAAGCCGGGACCGTCGAGGCGGCACGGCTCGCGTCGGGGATTCTGGAGAAAGGGGTCTACGGGGTGGTGATCACGGCGAGAGAGCCGGCCGGGGTGAGAGAGATTCTCCGGGAGATGAAGACGCCCCATCAAATCCTGGAATTGGTGCGATTCAGGGTCGAGGCCGTTCGTCCCCTCGGCATGGGTGACCGAGTCTGCATCGACACCTGCACCATGATGGGACGGGGCGAGGGTGCCTTGGTGGGAAACAGCAGCCAGGCCCTCTTTCTCATCCACGCTGAGAGTATCGTCAATCCCTACGTGGCTCCCAGACCATTCCGCGTCAATGCCGGCGCCGTGCATGCATACGTGATGGTTCCCGGTGGGAAGACAAGGTACCTTGGGGAGCTTAACTCCGGGGACGAGATCGTCGGGGTGGACGCCACCGGTCAGACCGTGCCGCTGGTTGTGGGAAGAGCGAAGATCGAGCGTCGACCCTTACTGCTCGTCGAGGCTGCTTCCCCGCGAGGACAGGCGACCACCATCTGCCAAAATGCGGAGACAATACGCCTGGTTCAGCCCGGCGGCGAGGCGATCTCCGTGGTCCAGCTCAAACCTGGAAATGAGGTGCTCGGATACCTGGAGGAGGCGGGAAGACACTTCGGCTACAAGGTCGACGAGAGTATTGTGGAGAGGTAGGAGCAGGATTCTTTCATGATCGATCAACAAACGCTTCTCTATGCTGTCGTGGGCTGGCCGGTCGGGCACTCCCTGAGCCCGATCATGCACAACGCCGCCTTCGCCGCCGCCGGCATTAATGCCGTCTACCTCGCTTTCCCAGTTCGGAACATAGCCGGATGCATGGCGGGTGTGCGAGCTCTTGCCATACGAGGGCTGAGCGTAACCATCCCGCACAAGTCGGCAGTGATACCGCACCTCGACGCCTTGGATGAATGGGCGACAGAGATCGGCGCGGTCAACACTGTGGTGAATCGTGACGGCCGGCTCATCGGCTACAACACCGACGCCGCTGGAGCCCTCAAGGCCCTCGAGGAACGTATCTCCCTTGCCGGAAGGAGATGCGTCATCCTGGGCGCCGGGGGCGCGGCTCGTGCCATCGCCTTCGCCGTCAGAGACAAGGTGGCGGCGCTGACGGTGGCGAATCGCTCTCCCGGTCGGGGGAGAGCCCTGGCTCAATCTCTGGGCTGCTCCTTCATCTCCCTGGATGAGCTGAAAGGGGTACAGGCAGATCTCTTGATTCAGACCACCCCGGTGGGCATGGCACCCGGGGATCACGCCTGTCCGGTCCCGGAGCAGATACTCAAAGAGGGCATGGCGGTGATGGACATCATCTACAACCCCCGCGAGACGAAACTCCTGGCCATGGCCAGGTCTCGAGGGTGTGTGACCATTACCGGCCTCAGCATGTTCATCCACCAGGGTGCAGAGCAGTTTAGGCTCTGGACCGGTGGGGAGCCTCCCATTCAAGCAATGACAAGGGCCGTTCTCGAGGTTCTCTCTTCGGAGGAGCGGTGATGAAAGAAGTCAAACCGGTCGCCCGGGTTGCAGCGACGGTCTCGATACCAGGCTCGAAAAGCGTCACCCACCGGGCGCTCATCGTCGCCGGCCTGGCTGAAGGCGAAAGCCACCTCCGCGAGTTCCTCGACTGCGAGGATACCGTCTATACCATGCTCGCCCTTCGGCATCTGGGAGTCCACCTCTCCGGCGCAGGGGATACCGTCACCGTTCGGGGCACCGGAGGAATGTTCGCGGCCAGGGAAGAGGCCAAGGAGATCTTCCTGGGCAACTCCGGTACATCCTTTCGCCTGCTCCTTGCCGTCTTCGCCCTCGCTCGGGGTAGATTTCTCCTTAGCGGGACTCCAAGAATGCATCGGCGCCCTGTAGGGGAACTGGTTGCCGCCCTGAAATCCCTTGGCGTAGATGCATCTTGCACGGAAGCCGAGGGCTTCCCCCCGGTTGCACTCAGGGCCTCCGGCATCCGCGGCGGCATGGTGCAGATGGCCGGGAGTCGGAGCAGTCAGTTCATCTCCGCCTTGCTCCTGGCGGGTCCATACGCGGAAAAAGGGATCGAGATCGAAGTGACCGGGAATCTTGTCTCGAGGCCGTATGTGGACCTCACGGTCGAGGCCATGGAACGGTTCGGTATTTCCGTGGTCCGGGAGGGGTATCGCTACTTTCGCGTCATCCCCGGGCGGGCATACCAGGCCCGTGATTACACCATCGAGGGAGACGTCTCCTCGGCGTCGTACTTCTGGGCTGCCGCGGCGGTGACCGGCGGCTCGGCCACCACGACAAACGTATATCCCGACGCCACGCGCCAGGGAGATATCGGCCTTCTATCGATATTGGAGCAGATGGGCTGCACGATCGAGAGGGGACCAGACCGGGTGGTCGTTCGTGGCGGGCGACTTTCCGGCATCGAGGTTGACATGGGAAGCATGCCTGATATGGTGCCTACCTTGGCCGCCATCGCCGCCTTCGCCGACGGTGACACCGCCATTCGCAACGTCGCTCACCTTCGCGACAAGGAAAGCGACCGACTGCGGGCCGTGGCCCTCGAATGGCGCCGGTTGGGAATCCCGGTCAAGGAGCTTGCCGACGGCCTCGTCATCCCGGGTGGGACCAGGCCTTCCGGCGCCGTCGTCGATCCTCATGACGATCATCGACTCGCTATGGCACTCGCGGTGCTGGGGCTCCGGACACCGGGGGTCAAGATCAGGGACGAACAGTGCGTGAGCAAGTCCTTTCCGGATTTCTGGAAGCAGTGGGACAGGCTGGGCACGTGAGATCTGCCATGTATCGCTAGCCCGCGGGATGATTTACGGCAGGGAGGTCTGCTTAGCAAAAGGCGTCACGCCAGGGCGTGATCGCAGCATTGATAGTGGAGACCGAGGCCGGGCCTTTGGGCGGGCATGGGTGGAAAGCCCGGGGAGCCTTTCTCTGGCCAAAGGAAGGTGGAGGCTCCGGATGCACTTTGCGCCGCAGGCCTCCCTGCCTGCTTTGCCAAAATCCACCTTGACTGAAATCCGGCAACCTGTTATCAGTCCGTCGATATTATTCCTGGACAGCGAGTGCGACGGCCGAGGCCGTCGAGCGGCACGGCCTTTACAAGGAAAGATTCCAATCCGGAGAGGTCAAGAGGCATGAGGGACGGGTATCGTGTGGCTGTTGTGGGCGCGACGGGCGCCGTGGGTGTGGAGATGGTCAAGGTCCTCGAACAACGGAACTTCCCGGTTTCCTCCCTGAGAGTCCTGGCATCGGCCCGCTCGATCGGCAAGATCCTCGAGTTTCGCGGCGACACATTGAGGGTCGAGGAGCTCAAGGAGGACTCGCTCAAGGGTGAGGAGATCGCCCTCTTCTCGGCCGGCGGCTCCGTGAGTCGTCACTTCGCCCCCATCGCCGGGAAGCTGGGGTGCGTCGTGGTGGACAACTCCAGCGCCTGGCGCATGGACGCGGCGGTGCCTCTTGTTGTCCCTGAGGTCAATCCCCACGCGGTGGCAGCTTACAAGAACAAGGGGATCATCGCCAATCCCAACTGCTCCACCATCCAGATGGTAGTGGTGCTCAAACCCCTCCATGATGCAGCGACCATCGAACGGGTGGTGGTTTCGACCTACCAGTCGGTCTCGGGCACGGGCATGAAGGCGATCCACGAACTGGAAGAGCAGACCAGGCAACTCCTCAACTTCCAGGAGGTGGCGCCCAAGGTGTATCCGTACCAGATCGCCTTCAACTGCTTCCCCCACATCGGCGCCTTCCTGGAGAACGGCTACAGCGAAGAAGAGATGAAGATGGTCAACGAGACCCGGAAGATCATGGAGGCGCCGGAGATGAGGGTCACCGCCACCACGGCGCGGGTTCCGGTGTTCTACGGGCACTCGGAGGCGGTCAACATCCAAACTCGTCGGAAGCTTACGGCGAAAGAGGCGAGGGTTCTCCTTTTCAAGGCCCCCGGAGTGCGGGTAGTGGACAATCCT
>Ga0079303_10000431_pt1 | contig 10131 bp, 7 predicted proteins | sample Methanogen_OWC_FD_77073 | JGI IMG/M metagenome (GOLD analysis project Ga0079303, IMG submission 77073) | Enriched soil microbial communities from Old Woman Creek wetland in Ohio, USA - Methanogen_OWC | ecosystem: Environmental > Terrestrial > Soil > Wetlands | place: USA: Ohio | collected...
CTCAATTCGATAAGCGATCTCTTCAATTTAAGGAAACTTGTCGATTCGAATATAATTCTCAATAAATTCTTCAACATGATCATCGATTCCATAATAAGCATTATTAAATGCGACAAGTGCTCGATGCTTTTTCTGGATGACGAGAACGGCGATATTCTCGTTCAGAATTATAAAAACAAGAGGCTTTTTACAAGAGGTCCCGCGACTCTTAATGTAATCGCCTCCAGGGTGCCACAGATCATAGAAAATGTGGAGGCGGACGGCCGCTTTAAATCGATCAAAAAGAGAATAAAATATAAAACCCGGTCTTTTCTTAACGTGCCGATATTTCTTGCGTCAAGACTCGTCGCCATTGTCAATGTTACCGATAAAACCGACGGCAGGGAATTTTCGACAGACGATCTCGAAAAGATTCGCGGAGTGTGCCTGCACATAGAGGATTTTCTTAAAAGCAACGAAGCTGATTTTCTGTTCTTCCTTAAAAAGGACAACGATCAGATAGTAAAGCATGTCAACCGCGAAAAGAAATTGCTTGAAACCACCATTTCGAAGCTCGATCGTGAACTTTCCGGCATCAGGCGCGAGCTGGACGACAGAAAAACGGAACTTAAAACGCTTTACGCCATGGGAAAGATCTTCAGGACGACATTCATTATTTCAGACCTTTTGAAAATGATCATCGAGGTCGTCAAGAAGACCATGGATTGCCGCAGGGTATCCATACTCTGGATAGACGACGTTCACGGCGACATTCTCGTCAAGGGAAGGATAGGAAAAAACGAAAGGGATGTCGAAGACCTCAAGATCAGCAAGCGCGGTAGCGTGACGAATTATATCCTCTCGGAGGGCAAATCGATCGTTTTTCCCTCCGACAACGTTCCGACCGCCCTTCTCAAACAGAAGGCCTTTAATTTGCACAGCCCCCGCGGTTATAGAACAAATTCGTTCATCGCTTCCCCCATCAAGGTAAAAAACGAGATAGTATCGATCATAAATATTACCGACAAACTGACCGGTCAGCCCTTCAATAGCGAGGATCTCAACAAACTTGAATTCATATCCGGCCAGCTTTCGACTACGATAGAGAATTTCAAGTTATCCGAAAGCCTTATAGAAAAGGAAAGGATGTCGAAGGAGCTCGAGATCGCCCACAGGATACAATCGAGGCTTCTGCCGAAATCCGATATAGAGATACCCACCTTCGACATCGCGGTAATGAATTATTCGGCCCTCGAAATGGGAGGGGATTATTTCGATTTTGTAAAGATATCCGACAGATATTACGGAATATGCGTGGGGGATGTCGCCGGAAAAGGCGTCCCCGCCTCGCTTCACATGATGATTCTGAGGACGCTATTCCGCCACCTTTCAAATGAAAAAACAGACCCCGCTCAGGTTTTGGGTGAAATCAACAGGAACATCATTACGGATCTCGATCCGAACACGTTCATAACCTTCCTTTATTGCGTTTACGACGCCGTCGAGGACAGGTTCATCATATCCAACGCCGGCAACAGCTATCCCGTCCATTATTCCCGGGCCGAAAACACCATCAGGCAGATCGAGCTGCCCGGCCTCCTGCTCGGAATATCCGAGGAAAACGATTATTCCTCGTCTTCGGTTCAACTGAAAAGCGGCGATCTTCTGGTGCTTTTTACCGACGGGGTATTCGACGTCGTCAACCAGGACAACCAGATGTGGGGCGAGGAAAATTTTATCGAGACCATCAGGAAAAACGCGCAGAAAAATCCCGAGGAATGCGTCAATTCGGTCCTCAAGCATATCTCGTTGCATCAGGGCGAAGAAAAGCAGTTCGACGATATGACCATGATAATCATCAAGAAAAAGTGATGTACCGACCAGCGGGCGCGCTCGAGCGAAAAAAGTCACATGGCAGTGCGCGCGCCCGGCGATCGCCCCGTGGATGGGGCGATTGAAGAAACGCAAAGATTGGTGGCACGTTAGTTGAAACCCCCTTCTAAAATAAAATTTTCAAAAATGCATCACATCGGCAACGACTTCATCGTCGTCGATTTCAGGGGCCACGAGACCGATTTCTATAAAACGTTCTCTCCTGGTTTCGTAAGGAAAATCTGCGACCGGAATTTCGGCGTCGGCGCCGACGGAGTCGTCGGGCTTCTTTCTGACGGCTCCGACGGGCTGGTTATGGAGATAATCAACTCGGACGGCTCGTTCGCGATGATGTGCGGCAACGGCCTGGCCTGTCTGGCGCTGTTCGCGGCGGAGCGGGGCGCGGCGCCAGGCCGGTCGTTTCCGGTCGACACCAGAAGCGGCATGCGCGACGTTTCGGTGTCCGCGATAAAAAACGGCCGCGCCCGCGTGGCGGTCGGAATGGGAAGGCCCGAGACCGCCGCGGAAAAAATCCCCGTGAAAACAGGCATGATTGAAGGCGCGAGGAAAGGCTCGCCCGTGATCGGGAAAAAGGCCGTCATCGCCGGTAAGGAATTTCGCGTAAACCTCGTTTCGATGGGGAACCCGCATTGCGTTATCTTTTCTGAAAAACCTCCCGGGCGGAGGGAATTCGAAAAGTACGGCCCACTGATCGAAAACGCCGATTTATTCCCCGACAAAACGAACGTGGAATTCGCCGCTTTGAGGGGCGACGGCTCGATAGACGTGCTGGTGTGGGAGCGGGGCGCCGGCCCTACGAAGGCATGCGGAACCGGGGCCTGCGCGGTGGCGTATTCTTCTTATCTTAACGGGTTCACTGGCGAAAAAGTCGTCATCAACCTTCCCGGCGGCAGCGTCGCGGCGGAAATCAAAAACGGGCCCGCGATAAATCTTCGCTGCGAGCCCGTTTTCGTATATGAAGGCGAAATGTCCCTTTTCTGAAGGCGCGGACGTAAGCCGCCGGATCATTATTGTTCGGGGGTTTTAGGCTGTTTCAGAAGTTCCTCGTAAAATTTCACCGTTTCGTCGTCGATCCTGAAGAGGCCTTCATCGGAGCACGAAACAAACTCTTCCGTATAACTTACGATTTCCTCCGACACGTCGAAAATGAACCTTATCAGCGAGTCGTCCTCGCAGTTTTCGCTCGGAAAAATTCCGCCCTGCCGGGTGACGAATTCGCGAATGGCCGAATGCACGAGGCAAGCGGTTTTCCAGGCGAAATAATCGATGTTGGTCGGTTCCGCGGGGCCGCCGTAGATCAGGCGCATGTCTTCCCAGAACGCCGAGTACATTTTTTCGAACTGGTTCTTGTGCGAGTCTTTTTCGAACAGGTCGTCCGCCGGGGCGTCCAGGTCGCACAGTATCGAGCCAGGCTCGGCGGCCATTTTCTTGATCAGGCTCAGGATGGACCCGGAAAGCCCGAAAACGAAGCCGCCGACCGAGGTGTAGCCGAGAAATTCGATGTCGTTCTCTTCCTTGTACCGGGTGATGAAATTGGCCATGGCGTTGGATATCTCGTAGCAGAAAATCGCTTCTTTGATATTATCGCTTCCAATGGCGGTGATGAAGTCCTCGAATTTGAAGAACTCGAGGCCGTCACGCGAAATCGAAAGATCGCTGAGGCCGTCCGAGACCTCGTCGAGGATGGCGATCAGAGTGCGCGAGTTCGAGTCGTTCTGTTGCCTCAGCCTGGCCTCGATCTCGAGATGTTCCTCGAAAAAGTCCATTAGCGACTCTATCAGCTGGATTTTTTGCTCGTATCCACGGTTGATATATTCGGCTGCCGCGTCCACGGCGTTTTTCAGAAGCTCGAACTCGAACATGTCCACGATCAGCTGCATCGCCGCCGTATCGTCCTTTTTGAGGTCTTCGTAAAGTTTTACGATCTTGTCCCTGGCGCTCTGTTTTTCGCCGATATCGAAAAGCGAAAATATTATGCATTCGATGACCTCGCTTCTTTTGCGGCCTGAGGAATAAAGCGATTCCAGGTGCCTCACGGACTTCTGGCCGTACATGACGAACACGTCGTGAATGTTGTGAAAAGCGGTGGCCGTTTTCGCCTTCGCCAGAGCGGCGGCGAGCTTTTCCAGAACTTCATCGTCCGGCTGGGCCGACAGTTCCGTGAATAATTTCGGAACGTCGGCTTCGTCCGCCTCGACGAGTCTTTCGATGATGAGTTCGATGGCGCCCGGAGGGTTTTTAATGTTTTTGCTGGCGTCTTTTTCCTTGTTCATGAAATCCTTTTCTATTAATTTATTTCTAATTTACCGTGAATGCTGCATTTGACGTTGATTTTCGAGGTGGCCTTGTCGAATTCGAATTCGTATTTGCCTCCATCTCTGCATACGGGAATGTTTTTCAAATAACCTTTATCCTTGAGCTCTTCCAGTGTTTTCACGTTGAAAGCGGGGTTGTCCATGGCGTAAAGCTCGCATGCGCCTTCTATAGTCCTCATGTTCGCCGTGCAGGACTTTCCGATCGCCGTTTGCTTGGCCTTCATGAAATTTGGCACCGCGATCGCGGCGACCACAGCCGCGCCGCCGATTAAGACGGGTATTATTTCGGGGCTGATGACTTCCTTGAACGCTTCGGGAGGGGCGATAACAAGGGAGGCGGAATTTTCCGCCGGTTCGTATTTAATCGCGTCCATGGCTTCTCTCGCGAGGGCGATGACGATCTTCTTGTTGTGCGCGTCGGATTTGAAAAGTTCTAAAGTCGACATTGCTTTTATCTTGTCGTTATTTTCCGAGTCCTTCGCATCCAGAAGGGCTATGGCCATTTTCTTCAGCTCTTCGTACTTTTTGGTTATTTCAGCGACCGCCGCCTTGTCGGCGATGCCGAACCTGGCTGTGACGTTTACGCCTGAAACGTTGTATACAGTGAGGGACGTAATTTTTTCAACAATCGTTTTTGCTTCGGCCGGAGCCTTTGTGAGAGCGCCTTCTAAAATGGCTTCCTTTAATTTACCGGTGTTTTCGATGTTTATGAATATGGGCGATTTTTCGAATGTGTCTTTGGCCGCGGGAGGAATTCCGGCGCCTTTGAATTTGCCTTCTATCATAGCCATCACGACGTCGGAAGAGCCTATGACGAAAAGGTTTTTATCGATGAAAGCGAACATGCATTTATCGATATCCTTAATTTTTATGATCGTTGAAGCGCCGATTTTTTCGTACTTGACTCCGAGTTCTTTCTCGCGCTCGAGTTCGCCCATGATCTTTTCGGGATTGAAATTCCCAAAAACGTACATGAACATGTTGTTCAGATCTTTGCTATCGAGATTGATATCCTTTCCCATTACGAAGCCCGCCTGCACGATGTCCCTCGAAGGCGAGAATCCCGTTAATTTTTCAAATTCAGGGCTTATCTGTTCGGTGACCTTTTTAATCGCTCCGACATTGAGCGCTGAGAACATTTTAGAATCAGCGAACTGTTTCAGGTCGATCTTGATCAGAACGAGCGGAGATTCGGGTATCAGTTTTGAATAGTCCTGAGCTTGAACCATGGACGAGCCGAGAAGAATGACCACCAGTAAAATGACGATTGAGAAAGACAGTCTTTTCATGATTATTACCCTCCCGGATTTTTTATTAAAGATTATTTACCATTTTCCCTGCCGCTCCGGTTGTCCTGTTCAGCCGGCCCGCCGGCCGATATTCCTTTGCGTGCTGGGAGGCTTCCGTGAACGGGGCATTGTACGTCGGTTATCGGTTTTTGTCCCATGGCGATTACGATGCAGTAAGACGCGCCGCCCGCCGCCGGGCACTTTAACTCTCTTGCCAGGTATCGTTTTTTAGTCAGGTCCATTGGAGAAACAGCCGTTCTGGGATTTTCGGGATTGTTAAGATATATTTCAAGGGCCAGGCTGATATCCGTCATTCGATCGGCGCAGATATCTGAGAACGGTCTGTGGATGGAGCATAAAACCGTTATTATTCCGTCCGGCGATTCTTCACGTCCGATGGCGTATTTTCCGCCTGAAGGGCATTTCGCGGACCCGGGGCCCAGGAATTCCTCGTGGACAAGTCTTTCTATTTCGGGCGGCACAGATACGTTATTATCAAGCATGTATCTTTCAGCCGCCCTGAAAATCGCCACGCGCCTGTCGGCGCAATTTCTTTCGCCGGCGGCGACGGCTTTTTCCCCGGTCGCGTTCCCGTTCCCATCGGCGGCTGGAACCGCCTGAAAAAACGTGAAAAGCGATACGAAGATAATGGCCGTTATCGAAAAGAACCTCCAATTGATTGCCAAACGTATCATTTTATTCCCTTATCTCTGTCCGTGGTTTCCTGCAGGCTCAGACGGCCGTGTACCTGACATTCGATTTCGGTCATGCGGTATTGGGCGCTTTTCATGTCAGCCGGCGCCGCGACAGTGATAGTATAAAGGCCGTTTCCCGGGCACCGTGGAATGGATTTCAAATAACCGTTTTTTTGCAGGGTCTCGACGTCTATCTTTGCGATGTTGCCGTTTTTAGGATTCCAGTTTTCCATCTGATATAGTTCGACAGCGCCTTCTATTGTCTTCATGTTGCTCACGCAGTTTTTTTTTATGGAAGGCTGACGGGTTCGGTTGTAACCCGGAACCTGGTTGAAAGAATAACCGGGTCCGTGAGTCATTATATTAAAATAAAAAACAGCGCATAGAATTATAAGGACGGTCGCAACTGACAGATTAAGGTCAGACTTTTTACTCATTAAAGCCGGTTATTTTATTTGACCGTGGACCGAGCATTCGATTACAGTGGGTTTTCCGGTATTGTAAATTATTTTATATGTTCCGTTGCCGGGGCATTTCAGATCGAATTTCAAAAGTTGTTTTGATTTGAGAAGTTCAGCGGTGATTTCTTCCTTTGGCTCGCCATTTTCCATCAAATATAGTTCGACGGCGCCTTCGAGGGTTTTCATGTTCGCCATGCAGTGTTTGTCCTGTGCCTTCGCTTTCGCGCGCTTGAAATTCGGGACGGCGATGGCGGCGCCGACGCCGGCGACGGCTACGAGTACGGGCAGTGCACCGGGTTTTAAAAAGTTCCTGTAAGCTTCCGGAACCGTTATTTTGACGGTGAAAATATTTCCTTCGGACGCGATCTCAAGCGACGACAGAAGGTCGTTGCCAAGCGCCGCGGCGAGTTTGGTTCCGGCGATCTCGGGACCCAGAAGCCTGAAAGCGGAAGCCGTCTTCATTTTTTCGTCGGCGGCTTTTTCCTGAGAGTCGATGAGCCCTTTTGCCATCATTCTGGCGCCTTCGATCATTTTTGACAAATCTTCTCCGACCGATTTGTCGGAAAATTCGGCCTTTGCCAAGAAGGAATTTCCTTCGTCGAATATCGAAAGGGTTAGAATGTTCTTTATCACGTTTTTGGCAGGAGCCGGGATCCCGGGAGCGTTGGCGAGTCCCTCGAACATGGCTTTCAGATTTTTAGCTTCGGCGGCGGCCAGGGAAAAGTGCAGAAAGAAGGCGGATTTTTCGAACTGCGCCTTGAAAGTTTCAGGTGGGCCAACCGTTTTCAGCTTGCCTGAAACAAGGCCTTCGATCATGTCCGAAGAGCCGAATATGAAAGTCTCTTCGTTGAGGAATGTGCCGGCAAATATTTTTTTAAAAGATATTTGTTTTTTTCCGGAAACGGTTTCGATCGTAACTGGCAGTTTCTTTTCCTGTTCGATAGCGGCGAATAATTTTTCGGAGTTGAATTTTCCGGTTACGAAAATTAATATATTATTTGGCGAAGGATTTTTAACGTCGGCGGCGGCGCCGACAAAAATCCCGAAATCCTGTATATCGCGTTCGAATGTGAAACCGAGTCGTTTCTCGATCTCGGCGTTGATTTCCTGCTGCGCTTTTTTCACCGCGCCGCTTCCCATTTGAAAAGATTTATAATAGCCGGATTCAAAAAGTCCTTTGAGATTGACTTTCAATATCATGGCGGGCTTTTCGGGAATAAGCTTAGAATAGTCGAAAGCGAAAGCGGAATGATACGAGAATGAGACTAATAACAGGGCGATGACCAAGGCGAGTAACTTTTTCATTTTTAACGCTCCTTGAATATGATTTTTTTCATCGTGAAAAACATAAAAAACTTACTGGCGTCATTTTTTATTGGCGTGCATGTCGCGCTGAAGGTCTTCTGCCTTCTGCCTTGTTTTTTTTGTGGCTTCCGGATCGTAAGAGGCCGAAAAAACTATGACGGCACCATCGTGGATTTCCCGGGGAAGATAGATGGCCGGCACGATGAGCTGATGTCCGTACTGCATCTCGAGTACGACGAGGTCTCCCTCGGTTCTGTCTACGATGGCGGTGAAATTCGATGCGGGCATAAATCAACACTTCCGTCCTGAAAAAGGTCCTTTTATATAAAGGGCCGCGGGCCGGACATTACACACCAGCCCGCGGCGGAAAGAGTTATTTTTTGAGGCGCAGTTTTGGTTTCTTCATGTCGTGAAGCACCTTGCTGAGCCAGTGTTTAATGTCCTTGTTGTCGGCCTTTTCAAGTATCTCGTTGAGTTTATCGTAATGTTCGCTGTACTTTGTGAGTACCTGAACGGCGTTGTTTTTCGCTTCGTAATTGTCGGTAGTGAATAGATTGATAAGCGAATTTATGGCAACCTCGCCGGCATTCGAAAGAGCCCGAATGGCATGCTGCGCCATTGATCCGGTTCCGCCGAGGAATTTTACGAGAGCCTCCACGGATTGCTTTTCGCCGTTCTCGGCAAGGGCCACCATCGCGTAAAATTTGACCTTGTCGTCGTTCGATGCCAGTGCCTGCATTAGAGGATCGATGACTTCATTGCCCATTTTGCCGAGCACTTTGGATATCCACATGCAGAGCTCCTCGTTTTCGGAATCCAGCATGGCGATAAGTGGTTTTATGACGCGTTTATCGCCGATGGAGCCTAACGCGGTTGAGGAATATTTCTTGACCCAGTCATCGTTGTCGTTGAGCATCGCTGAAATAAGAGGTTCGATGGCTTTCTTCGACTTGATTATCGAAAGACCGAAGGCGGCGAAATACCTCATCTCACTGTTATCGTTGGTCTGAAGGATATCGATGAACTGGTCGACTTCATGATCGCCTATGTCTTCAATGATCTTCTGCGACCAGAAACGAAGGTCCTCATTTTGGCTCATCAGCACTTTAATGAGCGGCAATACAGCCATCGATCCGAGCTGTTTCAGCGAATTTGACGCGGCGTTTCTGACGCTCCACGCCTCATCCTTGAGGGCTTCTATGAGAGGCCTTACCGCCCTGGCGTCTCTGGTTTCTCCGAGAGCTTGGGCAGCGAGAGCCTTCATGTCTCTGGTACCGCTTGTCTGCAGTATTTTGACGAGAGGGTCGATAGTCTTATCGCCGATTTTACCGAGGATCGTCGTGATCCAGTAACGGACGTTTTCATCCTCGGTTTTCAGTCCCTTGATGAGAGGCTCGATGGCCGCCTCGCCTATAGCGGCAAGGCCCTTCGCGGCGCTCTTTCTGACCAGCCAGACTTTATCCGACAGTGTGTCTATCAATGGTTTTACGGCCGATTCGCTGTTGGTATCTCCGAGAAGTTCGGCCGCCCTCATTCTGACGTCGCGGTCGGGATGCTTCAGCAGTTCGATGAGAGGCCTGATCCTTTTATTGCCGAGTTTCAGGAATATTTTGATCATCCAGTCGTGGACCTGCGGTTCATCCTTTATAAGCGATATCAGCGGTTCGACGACGCCTTCACCGAGGCTCGCCAATGCCTCGGCCGCATGATTTTGAACTGAATAAGTTTCATCTTTGAGGCATTCCAGAAGGTAGGGCACTATCGAAATGTCTTTCGATTCGGCCAGCGCTTCGGTGACCAGAACTCTGACGTTTTTATTTTTCAGTCTCAAAAACTGGACGAGGACCTGTAATCCTTTCTGTCCCAGACGTGAAAAAACCTTTGTGATCCAGAAAGCGACGTTATAATTGGCGGTCTTGAGAGGCTCCATGAGTTCCGGGATAACGTTTTCACCCATGTGAACAAGGCTTTTTGCGGAGGCGGCGCATACCGCCCACGATTCGTCGTTGAGGGCGGTTATGAGTTCGGGCACCACTCTGTGGTCCTTTGATTCTCCAAGAACAAGCGCCGCGTTACATCTCTGGGTTTTGTCGCTGGATTTGAGCTGCTGAAGGATGAATGTGATGCCGTGTTCTATATCGAGTTTCGCCAGGCAATGGCACGACCAGAATTTAACGTCGTCATTATCCGATCT
>Ga0079303_10000432_pt1 | contig 10116 bp, 9 predicted proteins | sample Methanogen_OWC_FD_77073 | JGI IMG/M metagenome (GOLD analysis project Ga0079303, IMG submission 77073) | Enriched soil microbial communities from Old Woman Creek wetland in Ohio, USA - Methanogen_OWC | ecosystem: Environmental > Terrestrial > Soil > Wetlands | place: USA: Ohio | collected...
ACCAAGGGAAACATCTACACCCAGGCCAACATGCTGGCCAAGGCCCAGCTCGAGAACCTCAAGAACCAGGATGTCGGGTTGCTGGTGGCCGGCGGTCCTTACCCGGACCCCAACAACCCCATCAACCCGAACGGAGAGGCCGGCGGCATCTACACCCGCAGCTGGACGATCGACAACCTGGGCACCGGGGCGCGTCGCATCACGGTTACGGTGCAATGGGATCGCAGGGGGTCGCCGGGCAGTGTGGTGGTTTCATCGAACACCAAGGGGGGCGGCGTATGACGATGGGCGGTTCCTCAGGCTTCACGGGCCGAAATCCTGCGTTTTCCCGGTGCGTTTCCTCGGCCGGCTTTTCCATGGTGGAAATGCTGCTGGTGCTGGGGGCGCTGGCGGTCCTGTTCGGCGCCATCTACTCCGGGTTCGAGCGGCTCAACCGCTCCTACACCGCGGAGAACGCCAAGGCCGGCACCCAGCAGGGCGCCCGCATCGGAGTCGAGACGATGGTCCAGGACATGCGCTTAGCGGGCCTGAACCCCCTGGGAACGGCCGGCGCCGGGGTCGTGGCGGCCACCCCCACGAGTTTCCAATTTACGGCCGATGTCAACTTCGACGGGGTTCTCGATGCTCCTTTCGAGGATATTACATACGACTTGAACGGCACGGATCTGCGGCAACGCAATCTGTATTTAGACCCGAATCCGGAAGTGCTGCTGGAGAACGTCTCCGACCTGGCGTTCACCTATTTTGACGACACGGGCGCCGCCATCCCGCCCGCCAATCTGGCAGCCCGGCGGCAGGATATCCGCACGGTGGGCATTACACTGACCGTGAGCCGGCCGGCCGGCCGCAATCAGCAGGTTGCCCGGACCTACACCACCCAGGTCCGGCTGAGGAACATGTGAGAAAGGCACAGGCTTCTTATGATGAACACCGCCCGACGCATCCTCGGGAACGAAAACGGCTTCGTGCTCGGCGCATCCATCCTGATCTCGGCGATCTTGCTGTTGGCCGGGGTCTTGGCCCTCTGGACCTCGACCACCGAAATGCACGTCGTTCGCAACGAGAACGAGCTCACCCGCGAATTCTACAGCGCCGAGGGAGGGGTGATCGACGCCATCGAGAACTATGATGCGGGCGCCATGGAGTGGCTGACCGACGCCTTTCTGCTCACCGCACAACCGCTGGCCGGGGTGACCCGGACATCCGCCAATTCGGGCGGGCAGACCGTGGCGACGGTCGAAGTGCGCTGCATCCACAATGAGTCGACAGCGCCCGTTCCCGGACTCAGCGACGCTGCCAACACGGTGCCCCGTCAGCGGCACATCTCGTCGCCGCCGGAAGGCTCCGGCTTCAGCCTGAAATACTTCGAGGTGCGGCGCTACGGCATCACGGCCACCTCGGAGACGGGCAACACCCGGGTCCAGATCGGCGCCTACAAGGTCTTCAACAAGTATTGATGCTTGGCTCCGGCCGCTTGCGAAAAGGAGGCTTCGGCATGAAACGATATGTACTGGTCACACTCCTGGCGATCTTCGGCTGCACCCCGAACCTGTGGGCGGACGACACCGAGATCTACGGCACGGTGAACAACCCCTCGCTCGAGCCCAACGTCATGATCCTCTTCGACACGTCGGGCAGCATGGCGACCGAGGACGTGCCGGGGGAACCCTACGAGCCGTCCCAGACCTACACCTGCGGCAGCTGCAGTTATTCCGCCAATGCCGTGTACTACCGGAGCTATAATTACTACACTCGCAGCTATTACTGGTCCCTGTTTGCCAGTGACGTTGGAAGCCTGGCCTGCGACACAATCAAAAACAACCTACTGAACCAAGGGTACGCGGAGGGCTACATCCGCTCATCGGGGTACACCTGCGGCGGGTCGAATTACTACCGTCTGCGCACCGGAAACTACCTAAACTACGGCATCTCCGGGGTGGGGCTCCCCCAGAGCCGCATCAGCGTGGCGCAGCAGGTGCTGGCGGACCTGATCGCCACCACCGACGGCGTGCGTTTCGGGATGTTCGTGTTCAACTTCGACCAGGGCGGACGCTTAGTGGCGCCCTGCGGCACCGACAAGGCGACGCTGCTCAGCCGGGTGGCCAGCGCCGCACCGAACGGCTGGACGCCCTTGGCCGAGACCCTGGCCGAGGTCGGGCTTTACTTTGCCGGCAAGCCGAGCTGGTACAACTCCGGAACCTACACATCTCCGATGCAGGAGCGCTGCCAGAAGAACTACGTCATCATCATGACCGACGGGGAGCCCACCCGGGATCGGGATAGCCGGCTCTACTCGACCCCCTACATCAACGGCGACCTCATCGGCGACCAAGACGGCGATCATCTGGCCCCCTGCGCCGGCGGCGGATACGACCAGGTTTACAACAACGGATATTTCGAAAGCGTCTACCGGAACTTCGGAACGCTTGAATATTGGTATCGCGATGCCAATGGATCCTGTAAATTTTATACCCAGGAGGGGGAGGACTATTTGGACGACGTGGCCCAGTACCTCTACGAGAACGACTGCAACCCGTCCATGGGCGACGGCACCTCCTTCGACAAGCAAAACATCGTCACCTTCACGATCGGCTTCAAGACCAACCAGTCGCTGCTGCAGCGGACGGCGGCCAAGGGCGGCGGGGAGTACTTCACGGCCGAGAACTACTCGGAGCTGAAGGAGGCCTTCAGCCAGATCATGTCGAGCATCGTCGAGAAAAACGCCTGCTACGTGGCGCCGGTGGTGCCCATCAGCCGCATGAACCGGGTGTTCGCCGGCGACAAGATCTACCTCGGCTTTTTCAAGCCGCAGCAGAGCGGCCGCTGGCTAGGCAACATCAAGCGCTACGCCCTGCAGAACGACGGCACCCTGATCGATGCCAAGGGCGACCTGGCGACGACCGCCGACGGACTGATCAAGGACAACGCGCTCTCCTGGTGGACCTCGCTCGGAAACGACGGGCCGGCGGTGGAAAAGGGCGGGGCGGCCGAGGCCTTGAGTCTGCAGATCGAGGGGGGGGCCGTGCGCAAGGTTTACACGTACACCGGCACCCAGCCGCTGCTCACCGACCCTTCCAATGCCTTTGTTTCCACCAACACGGCGATCACCAACGCCATGCTCAACGTGGCGGACGACACGGCGCGCCAGAACCTCTTCACCAGCGTGCGGGACGGGGTTTTCGGCGACATCATCCACTCCGAGCCGGCCGTGGTGGTCTATGACACCAAGACCCTCATCTATGTCGGCGCCAACGACGGGCTGTTGCACTGCATCGACGACGAGACCGGGCAGGAACTGTGGAGCTTCATCCCGCCGGAGCACATCGGGCGTCTCTGGCGGCTGAACGATATTGACCACGACTACTTCGTGGACGGCTCGCCCACGGTTCACTATAACGGCACCGAGAAGATTCTCGTGGTCGGCTCGCGCCGCGGCGGCGAATCCTACGTGGCGCTCAACATCACGAATTACAGCGCACCCAGTTTCCTCTACAGCATCGGCCCCACCATCCTCGGACCGACGCCCACGAATTACGAGCGCCTGGGGCAGTCCTGGTGCCGGCCCGAGAAGATCACGGTTGCGACCGGCTCCACGGTGACCGAAACCGGCTGCGGGGTGGACGTCTCGGTCAGCACCGCCGACGTTTTCCTGTTCGGCGGCGGCTACGACACGAACCAGGACAACGTTCCGCCCGCTTCCCCGGACGGCGTGGGGCGCGGCGTGTTCGCGGTGAACATGACCACGGGGGCGCTGATCAACAGCCTCAAGTTCACGCCGGCCACCCACGCGACCCTGGGGCTGAGCCATGCCGTCGTGGATGTCTCCGGCTTCGACCACGACGGCGACGGCATCGTCAGCCGCATTTACTTCGGCGATCTGGGCGGGGCCATGTTTGCCCTGAAGGACGATCAGGTGCAGACGTACACGGTCTGCTCCAAGACCATCACCAAGAGCGTGGTCGACGGCGCATGGTCGGGAATGAAGCTGTTCCAGACCCCGACGCTTGACGGCAAAAAGCTCAAGATCCTCTACGCCCCGGATGCCGTGGCCGAGAGATACCCGCCCAGCACCAGCGGCGAGTATATATTCTTCGGCACCGGAGACCGGGAAAACCCGGGCGACACCACCATGGTCAACCGGTTCTACGCCGTCAAGAACGACTGGACGGCGACCGCCCCGTACACGGAATCCAACCTGGCGGACGTCACCGGAAACCTCATTCAGCTTGGGACCTCTGTCGAAAAGGAAGCCGTCAAAACAGAGCTGGCAAATTCCAAAGGCTGGTATATCCGGCTTGAAAACCCGGGGGAGAAGGTGGTTTCCTCGCCGCGCGTCTACGGCGGCGTGGTTTACTTCACCACCTACACACCGTCCGACGACTCCGGCATCAGCCCCACCGACCCCTGCGCGGCATCGACGGTGCGCGGCGTCTCGCGCCTGTACGCCGTGGACTACAAGACCGGGGGGGCCGTGCACGAGTTCAGCACGACGCCTGAAAGCGACAACTCCGGCAACGCCGTGAGCCTCGGCAAGCTGGACCGGTCGCTTTCCGTCGGCACCGCGATCCCCTCGGCGCCGGTCATCGCCGTTCTTTCGGGCGGGGCGCGTCTGTTCATCGGCGTCGAGGGCGGCATCGTCAGCCTGCCGACCATCGCCACCCAGGACATGTACCGGTATTACTGGAACCAGATCTTCTGAAGCAAAGGAGAGTTTCCATGAGAATCAAGATCGCGTCGTGGCAGGGCGTCGGGTTGACCGTTCTGGCAATCATCGGCCTGGCGGCATACCCGGCCCGGTCCGCGGAGCAGAAGGTCAATGAAACGGCGAGCGTTGTGAAAACGATCGACTTCGATGAGTGCGAACCCGTCAACATCCGGGCAAAAATCATGGAGGTCGGCCTTGAAAAGGGGACACTGGTGGTGGTCGAGCGTGAAGTCCGCGAGATCGACTTCGACAGCGGCGGCCAGCGGATCAAGACCTCCTACCTGAACATCGAAGGCAAGCCCGAACCCCGGGCGGCATTTCGAGCGGGTCAATACGTGCTGGTGAAAGGTTTCCAGCACCCCGATGGGTATATTGCCGCCTCGGTGGTCCAAAAAATCGAAAAACCGGCTGAAAAAAAGACGACCTACAAACCCGTCGCAGACAGCCGGAAAGCCATGCGAAGGAATTCGGCGGCGGCGCAACCTCGATGAAACCGAATCAGCTGCGGTATTAATTTATTTTATACGGGTTAAATGTTCTTTAGGATGGCCGTCCTTCGCCCCTCCCTTCGGGGGATTCCCGACCAGTGCATGGCAGCGGTCGGCCTCGAACGGTCTTGAAAAATTTAACAGTGTTTACGGTGAGATAATTCGAAACACGGTTGAAGTGAAGCCCGTCACTCCGCCAGGGCACCCAGCCGAGAGCCGCTCCCAAGGGGTGGCATGTAATTTGCTCAAGTTGTTGGCGAGTCCCAACCATCAGCACAGGACAGGTGAAAGACATGCTGCGGAAAAATGACGGATTCAGCCTCAACGAGCTCATGATCATCCTCGGCATCATTGCCCTGATATGCGGCATGGCGATGCCGAGTATCCTCGGGTACGTGCCCAAGTACCGCATGGGCAGCGCCGCGCGGGACATCATGGGGACCTTCGAACTCGCACGGTTGACCGCTGTGAAACGCAATGCGGACACCCTGGTCACGCTCGATTACGCCAACGACCTCGTGCGCGTCACGGCAGGCACCGATACCGTGCGTGCGGTGCGGATGCCCAAGGGAATCGACCTGAAGGAACCCGCGTCCCAATCCCTGGGCGCCGCGTTCACTTTCAACGGCCAGGGATTGGCGGACACCTCCGGTGAAGTGCTCATCTCCAACGGCGGGCGTCATCCGGACAAGAAGGTCGTTCTAAGCGCGGGCGGCAGCATCAAGATTCAATAACTCAACTGATCGGCGGGCCATGTCATGAAGGTGATGAAAAGAGATAAACGCGGATTCACCCTGGTGGAGTTGATGGTGACCCTGGCCGTCTCCTCCATCGCCTTGGCCGGGATGTACGGCGTCTACAAGGCACAGCTGCAGTCGCACGTCACCCAGAACGCGGTGGTGGACACCCAGCAGAACCTGCGCAACACATTTTACATCATGCAACGGACCATCCGCATGTCCGGCTTCGACCCGGTCCGCAATCTGAGGTTGGAGGAAGCGGCCGACGGCAAGCAGCGGCGGGGGATCCATGGCCGATTCAAGGAACTCTGCGAGGACGGCCGTCTGACCGGCTCGTGCGGGACCGGCTACCTCAGCGCGGTGTCCGGCGCGAACGCCATCGCGTTTGCATTCAACGATACCGCCAGCCTTTTCGACGGCACCCAATGCACGAACGACGGGACTACGAACTATCTGCTCAACGACCAGAGCTGTGTCAATCTTGAAGGCCTGGACAGAGAGCTGGTCGCGTTTCGGTTGAACAACGGCGCGATCGAACGCTACGGACCGCAGACCGGCTGGAAAGCCATTGCCGAAAACATCGAATCGCTCACCCTTGAATACCTGGATGACACGCTGAGCGTTCTTGCTCCGCCGGCCGTCGACGATGCCGCGGGATGGCTGGCGTTGAACGGCAACCTGCGGTCGGTGCGCATCACGATCGAGGCGAAGGCGATCGCGGACAGCCACAACCCGCTGATCAACCAGAAAAAGGCCGATTTCACGAAAAACCGCACCCTGACGGCGCAGGTCAGGGTGCGCAACAGCGGCGTTGAATGATGGGCAAAGGACGGGCGCTTATGCAAGGGCGATTGAAATCCGGACGAAGCACTGCCGACGCGGAAGCGGGGTTTTCGCTGATTGAGGTGCTGGTGGCCCTCGCGGTTTTCTCCATCGGGCTGCTCGCGATCTTTAGCATGCACTTTTCCTCCATCAAGACCAACGTGGTGGCCCGGGGGGTTACGGAAAACATCACCGTGGCCACGGCCAAGGCGGAGCAGTTGATGGCCCTCGCCTATGACGATGCTGCGCTGGCGGCAGGCAGCCACCAGGTGGTCCAGAATGACGACGGAATCGACAACAACCTGGACGGCGTGGTGGACGAGGCCGGGGAAACCGGCCATCTCCGGGTCGATTGGGATGTCCAGGACGAATGCCTGGGCGCCGACTTCCAGGGTCACAAATGCGTTCAGATCCACGTCAGCTCCAATGTGAACGGAAACCGGGTCAAGGAGATCCGCTTGGACTTCATCAAGACCAACATGATGTAGGCTCGCGCGACCACCGTCCCATGGGCGCCGGCCGAACATGACGGGAGTAGGATCCATGCCATCCATCTTGAAACCACTTCGAAACGAGAACGGTTCGGTCATCGTCGTGGCGATGATCATGCTGGTGCTGTTGACGCTCATCGGCATTTCGAGCACGAACACCAGTTCCACCGAGGTCCAGATTGCCGCCAACAACCAGAACTACCAGGTCGAGTTCTACCTGGCCGACAGCGGATGGCGGCAGGGCGCCTTGTGGCTGGATAACCGGGCCGCGCCGCCGAGTTGGGTCAACACGGACAGCGACGACAACACGGTCAAGAATTTCGGCGCCAACACCGCCCCGGACTCGAATACCAGCAGCCTGGCCGGCGTGGCGCCGGACAACAGCACGCTCAGCCAGTATGACATCCCTTACTGGTACAAGGTGGCCTTTCTGGATCCGGCTTACATCAAGGGCGGGTCGGATGCGCCGGAAGGCAACGAAAAGGGGTATGAGCGCTTTTATTATGAGATCACATCCAACGCCAACACCACCCAGCAGATCCAGGTGCGGGCCTCGAAGGTCTTCAAGGTGGGGTATTAGGACGGGCAGCCGAAAGCACAGGGTCAGTCGAAAAAAACGTGCCTCCCAGGAAGGGAGGCACGTTTTTTTATGGATGGGATAGGGAAAATTAACCGGAGGGCTTGAGCCTTTGACAGGCAGGGCAGGTTGTCTGCCGCAGCGCTGCGCAGCAACCTTTTCAAATCAATTAAAAAAATGGGGCGCCCCGTTCCGGGGCGCCCCATTTTTCAATTGGAGGCAAGCGGCGTTCGCACACGGGCGCCCGCAAAAAACTCCTTGGCGGAGTCGGTGACCAGAACCGTGGCGTTGTTTTCCTCCACGTGCAGGACGATCAGCTCGCCGTAGTCCACCGGGATGACGACATTTCTCGGTGACGTCACCGTCCCCAGATTGTTCTCGTCGCGGTAGTAGATGCTGTAGATCTGGCCCGGTTGGATGCCGTGCACTCTGCCGCGGTCGATAAAGGCGACATTGAGTTCGGCGAACATGTTCAAATGTTCCTCGGACAGGATGACGGTGCCGTCGATGCCTGTTTGGCTTTTTTGGATGGCGACGCGGGGGGAGCGCTTCTCATAGGGCATCAGCTTGTCACCGAGCACGATCGGCCGATACGACTTGAGCACCTTGGCGATGGCGTAATCCGGCTCTCTTTGCAGAATTTCAACGATGCCGCACAGCAGGTGCTGCGTGCCGATCAACTCCTTCGCCGGCTTGTCCACGATCGGTTCAAAGGTCCTGAAAACGGTCATGACCGAACCCTTGGCGAGCGCGGCATTGCCTTCCGGCTTGACATACACGATATCGCCTTCGCTGATTATCGTCAGGCCCGCCTCGCGGGCCCTGAAAATGGCTCCCTCGGGCGCGACCGGGATTTTGCGGATGAAACCATATTGGTCGGCGAGTGAGAAGTAATAATGAATTCCGTCGAGAGACGGCTGCGCCGAGGACGCCGGGCCTTGCGCGCGGGCGCCCTTCTGGCGTGTGAGCCTGAGCTTTTGGCCCGGATAGATCAGATGGGGGTTCGCGATGACCTGACTGTTTTCCTCCCACAGCTCGGGCCAGACCCACGGAGTACTCGAAAAGCGCCGGGAAAGATCCCACAGGGTGTCGCCCTTTTGAACCGTGTAGTAATAGCCGTTTTCCGTTTCGGTCAGCTGCGGGCCCGCCGCCTGGGCATGTCCGCAAAAGGCCAAAAGCACTGAACAAATCAAACTCGCCGCGCCGACAGATTGCTTGATCGCTTTTCGGTTCATGGAAGACTCCACACGCCTTTGGAATGGTTGAACGGCAACGCGCGGGGGACACACCCCGGGGAGTGCGCTTGCAGGGCCGTTGCCTTTTTCCCCGCATTTTGTAATCCGTTGTAATGAAAAAGCAATATTTATGCCGAAAATCCGATATTCAGCCATCATTTCGACAAGAAAGGTGTTTCATTTAAAACAGCCTGTATTCATTATGGATTCAAAAGCCGATGAGCCTGCATCGGACCTGCGGAATGGCTCAAACGCCATGGGTGGGATGGAATAAAAAAAGCCCCGGTGACAAAACTTCGTCACCGGGGCTTTCCGGGTTGCAGCAGATCGAGGCAGTCGAGGGCTACATCATACCGCCCATGCCACCCATACCGCCCATACCGCCCATGCCGCCGCCCATGCCGCCGCCCGGCATGGGGTGATCGGCCTTTTCTTCAGGTCTTTCAGCCACCATGGCCTCGGTGGTCAGCATGAGGGCGGCAACCGAAGCCGCGTTTTGGAGTGCCAGCCGCACGACCTTGGTCGGGTCGATGACACCGGCTGCCATCAGGTCTTCGTATTCGCCCTTTTCGGCATTGTAGCCGAAAGCACCTTTGTTGGATTTTACTTTTTCGATCACCACCGAGCCTTCGAGCCCGGCGTTGTTGGCGATCTGGCGCAGCGGTTCTTCGATGGCCCGCGCCACCAACTTGACACCCAGTTTCTGCTCGGACTTGACCTTGAGCTTGTCGAGGCCTTCCAGGCACCTCACCAGGGCCACGCCGCCTCCCGGCACGATGCCCTCTTCAACCGCCGCGCGCGTGGCGTTGAGAGCATCCTCGACCCGGGCTTTCTTCTCTTTCATTTCGGTCTCCGTTGCGGCGCCGACGTTGATGACAGCGACTCCGCCGATCAACTTCGCCAGGCGCTCCTGGAGCTTCTCGCGGTCGTAATCCGAGGTCGTCTCGTCGATCTGGGCGCGGATTTGTTTCACCCGGCCCTCAAGGGCCTGGCGCGCACCGGCGCCGTCAACGACGGTGGTGTTGTCTTTGTCGACCGTGATCCGCTTGGCGCGGCCC
>Ga0079303_10000433_pt1 | contig 10103 bp, 10 predicted proteins | sample Methanogen_OWC_FD_77073 | JGI IMG/M metagenome (GOLD analysis project Ga0079303, IMG submission 77073) | Enriched soil microbial communities from Old Woman Creek wetland in Ohio, USA - Methanogen_OWC | ecosystem: Environmental > Terrestrial > Soil > Wetlands | place: USA: Ohio | collected...
CGCATCACACCGTCCCGGGGGACGAGCGGCTTGTGCGCCTCATGGCATGTGAATTATAATGCATCCGGGCGCACACGCTTGACAAAATCCACGCGATAAATTAAAATGTGGGCCATAAAATAAGTATCTGGAGGGAAATATAATGTCATCAACAGAAGTTCGCGCATATCTGATCCTTGAAGTCGAAGCCGGCTGCGTAAAAGACGTCCTTGCCGCCCTGAAAAAAATCAAGGCCTGCGTAAAAGCCGCCGTCGTCACCGGACCTTTCGACATCATCGCCACCATCCACGCTTCGAGCCTGAAGGAACTCGGCGACATCGTCACCGAAAAAGTTCACGGCATCGAAGGAATCGTTCATGCCACCACCTGCGTTGTAACCAACTGCAACTGCGAAGAAGGAAAGTAACAATATAACAGATCCGGGGCTGCTTCGCAGCCCCGGATCTGTTATTCAGAAGAACCCCGCTTCGGGGGTTCTTCACGACCTGAAATTTCTTTTTTTTCGCAGCCCCGGATCTGTTATTTTAAATAAAGGAGGGATCATGATAAAACTTGTTCGAGCGACCGTCGAGGACGCCCCTAAAATACTGGAAATAAAACTCAGGGCGTTTGCATCAGAATTTGAAACTTACGGCAAGGCGGCGATTCCTCCCGAATTCGATTCTATTGAAAAACAAATCAGGACCATAACCGAACAACCATATTTTTTCAAAATTATTAAAGACGGCCGGATATCCGGAGCGACCCTGGCCGTCGACTTAAGCTGCGGCGTGTTTTATTTGGCGAGCATTTATATAGATGCCGACAGACAAAACCAAGGCATCGGGACCGACGCCTTGAAAATTATCGAACGCGAATTTTCTCAGGCGAAAATCTGGAGACTTGAAACGCCATATCTAAGTTATACCAATCAACGTTTTTATGAAAAATTCGGCTACAAAAAAGTAGGCGAGTACGTTCCGCCTTATTCCGAAGGTTCTGATTTTATTCTTTTCAAATACGAAAAAATCATGTGAAAAATCAAACCGGTTGTCGTCATTCTATCGGCCGCTACCGGAAGGTTCAATCGCCACGTTGTGGCCGGCGACCTGCATGGCGCTCATGAGAGCGGGATAGTCCAGACCGAACCTGACGCGCGACCCGCATTCGAGCTTTTTCGGATATTCCGAAGCGTCCACTATCAGATAATCGGAGGATGCGCCAACAACGAAAAGACCTTTTTCCAGAGGCTTCACGCCGTTGACGAAAAAATGCCGCTTGCCCAGATTGAAAAGGACCTGAAGCCTGGCCGAGCCTCCGCGCAATCTCCCCGCGTATATCGGGACCGTCTCTCCGAAGGCGTTCTGCGTCCGAGTACCGCTGCAGGCGGCCTCGCGGGTCCTCACTTCGACGACTTCGGCTTCGACGCAAAAAGCGTCGTCATGAAGCCATTTAATGCGATTTTTCGATATGACGTCGGTGCCCAGCAATATGGCCTCGCCTATTCTCACGTTGTTTATCGCGCGATGCGTCCTGCCTTCGAGGATCAGTCCCAGAAGAGAACTGTTGCCGCCCGAGACGATCTCGAAGTCGAGGCCGTGTTTTTTTTGAACGGCGACGGCCTTTTCGGCGAACTGCTCCAGATTCGATACCGTGGGAACGATGCCCGAAAAGCATGCGTGGTTGGTGGCGAGGCCGGCTATATTCAAGCCTTTTTTTCGCGCCGCCCCGGAAACGAAACCGTCGAGTTCGCATAACGGGACGCCCTCGCGCAAATCGCCGGTATCGACCATTATCACGGCGGAGAATTTTTTCATTCGGGATAAAAGCACATCGATATGGGCATACTCCGAAATGAAATAATAGTCGACGGACGGCGGCCGATCGATGGCGCGCATCTCTGAAACTGCCGGAAGCCTTATTATTCCGGTCTTCGGCACGTGGCGGTTTCCGCGAAATTCCGGCGAGCGGCTGAATTCAACGGCCGCTTCGAGTCCGGCGAAAGACGAATCCAGAATGCCGGCGGGCGAGGCTGCCATTACGGCGCCGATGGCCGGAGCGAATCCGGCGAGCGCCTTGATCACGGGATAAACCGAGACGCCTTTCGCCGAACATCTTTTTATGACGGCCGCGGCGTTTCGAGTTATTTTTTCAAGATCGACGATTATTCTCGGGAAAGGAACTGGAGACTTCTTTCGCACCGCTTCCGGCACCTCCGAAGATCGATTCCGGAACGAAGTTCCGGATTATCAAAAAGAGGCGCAACGATTGCGCCTCTTTTTTAAAATATCAGTTGACTCGCTTTATTATTTGCTGGTCTCAAGATACGAGATGAATTTGTTGACGACGTAAAGCTGATCGCCCGTAAGGTCCATTTTTTTAAGGTTGTAAAGGTCGCGAAGGACCCCGGAATTGTCCATGTGCGCGTTATCCATCCGATTCCCCCCAAAAACTTTTTTGTTTCAATATTCATATTATCGGATAAAAAAACGGTTCATTTAACATTTTTTAGCCGGTCCGCCATTTCCTTCGATTTTTTTGTGAAGCCGTCTTCGCCTTCGGCCATTTCAACGCATTTTTCGAACGATTCGGCGGCCGATTTCCTGTCGCCCGTTTCATTCTGACAGACGCCCTTCATATACCACGCCTCGGTATCGTGAGGGTCGAGACGGACGACCTGATCGAAACATTTAGCCGCATCGGCCGGATTTTTCATTTTATAAAGCGTATGGCCCTTGAAAATAAGCGCGACGCCGTTTTGAGGATCGTGTTCGATCGCTCTTTCGAGCGATGAAAGCGCGTCATCGTACCTGCCGAGCCTGTACTGGCATGCTCCCCTGTTGCCAAGCGCGACGGAATCGCCAGGATCGGCGTTCAACGCCTTTTCGAAGCATTCGAGCGCCCCCGCCTGGTCGTTCATAGCCAGGCTCAACAAAAAACCCTTCGAGTTCAGAATGTGAGGATCGGCCGGATTTATGGCCAGCGCCTCGTCATACAGTTTGAGGGCTTCGTCGTTTTTGCCGAAAGCCCTGGCCATTATATAAGCCTTGTGCGAAATAGCCCATGCGTCGGAAGGATTGGATTTCAGATGGCAGTCGATAGCGGCCAGCGCCTCGTCGTACTTTCCTGACGTGACCAGATCGGCTATCCTTTCAGCCGATCCGGCGGCATCGTGTTTTTCATTCGCGGCTGGCGTTCCGGCGACATCTTCGCCGCTTTCAATTTTTGCCACGAAATCCCGGACCTGCGTGGCGCGCTCCGAATCATCCTTCGGGGCCATCTTCAGATATTTCTGAAGAGTCTTGAGCGCTTCGTCGCGCTGGCCGAGCGAATAATGCGCGAACCCCTTATGAAAAAGCAGGTCGTGATTATTCGGCCTGACCTTGAGCGCCCTTTCGAAACAGTCGACTGCCTCGACGAACTTCCTGATATTGGAAAGATCCACGCCTTTGGCGCGAAGCGCGTCTGCGTTGTATGGCTCGAACGAGAGTATCGCGTCGTATCGGGAGATGGCGGCATCGTAATTTTCGGAAATGCTCATCATAACGCCGCTTGCCAGAAGCGAATCGACGTGCTTCGGATTTATCTCGAGCGCCTCGCCGAAAAACTTCATCGCCCCTGCGAAATTGCCGGCAGACATGGCAATGCAGCCTTTTTTTGACAATATATCGGCGTAATCCTTTCCGACTATGCGGAACAACGACGCGAGGATCTTGTTAAGCAAAAAACTTCTCTCCCGGCAAATATATTAATCCGTGAATTCGACGACGAGTTCGCCGGACGAATTCGGATTGGTGAACGTCAGTTTCAGCGGATCGACTACGACCTTGTAATCGTGAGTATTATATTTCAGAGCGTTTTCGAGAACCTCGCGGCCGATTATCTTTCCGACGACAACCACGTTCGAATCCAGCACTATGTATTCGCCGTTCTTCAAATTCTTCCTGCTTCTCACAACGAAAAACAGGTCTTTGTTATATTCGGTGCTGTCGATATTGGAACGGAAGCTGGGAAGGTATACCATGATCAGGTCGGTGCCGTTCTCCTTCTTCTCGATCGCAAAAATACGCGCCTTCCAGTTGATGAGGGCGCCGGTGTACCTTCCGACATTCGAATTGGCGTCGAAGAAATCGACATTCCTTGTAAGAAAAGCCTGGTTGATTTCCTGTTTTTTCTCCGTAATGGAATCGATCCTCGTTCTGGCCACCCTCAAATTGCTTTCGATCAAAGGAAGCTCGGCCGAATTCGGGAGAGCGACCGATTTCGCCTTTTCATACATCTCGATGGCTTTTTTCCATTCCGAATTTTCGAAAAAATTATTCGCCTTGGCGACGTACATCGTCAGCGCGTCTTCCTTGATCAGGGAAAGCCTTTCGGTGGCCTTCGCAAGAGAAGAATCCAGAAGCGTCGCCTTTTCGAAAGACTCGATGGCTTCCTCGCGCTTTCCGGACTGTTCGTAGGCAAGACCCATATTGTATATTGCGTGGGCATTGTTAGGGTCCTTCGCTACCGCTTTTTTGAAAACGGAGATCGCCTCGGAATAATATTTCAGGTGATAATAAATGATGCCCTGATCGATAAAGGCGTGAACGGCCTTCTGCGGGTTCTTGAAATCGCGTTCGAATTTATCGCTGGCGTCGGACGTGTTGCCCATGTAATAAGCGTAGAACCCTTCCGTGAAATCGGGAAAAGGATAGGATATCTCTGCGGGCATCTGGATTTTCGAATTCTTCGCGAACTTATCGATCCCGTCTGGAGCGGAATCCTTCGAAAGCTCCTGCTGCACCTTTTTCAAAAGCGCCTTCGCACCGGTGTGTTCCGGCTTCGCCACGACGGCTTTTTTCAAATATTTCATTGAATTGGCCAGATCGCCCATTTTCCTGTAGGTCCTGCCAAGATTATAAAAAGCGTCGAAAAAATTCGGATTATCGTCAAGGGCGTCGAGAAACTCCTTGACCGCTTCCTTGTACTGCCCCTTGAAAACGAAGACCTGCCCGGCGTCGTTATGAAGCTGGGCAGACACCGCCAGCGCGATGCCGGCGAAAGGGGCCGAGTTTAAAAGAAACGTTACGAGGGCCACCGCCGCTATGAAAGACGATACAGATCTCAATTTAACCATGCGAACACTCCATCCGTAATTACGATCAAGTAATTAATAAATATTAAATCGATCGCAATACCAAAGCTATTGCGACCATGAAAATAATACTATATAGCCGTGATTATGTCAAGATATAGAAGGCGCGCTCATATGCGCATGAATTAAAATGTATCTGCGCGCGCCTGATAATGGGAAGTTTTGACGGAAAAACCGTTCGATTTGACTTTGATAATAACATTATTATATAATGATCGTTTAATATAAACAAATATCGTTATTGCCTTAAATAAAAATCAACCTCAATCAACCTCGAATTTCATAATCAAGAATAAAATTTTATTTTCCAGGATGTGAGAAAATGACTTTGAAAATCACGAGAGAACAGATTAAAAAACTTCCAAAAACCGATCTGCACGTTCACCTCGACGGTTCGGTTACTCCGAAGACCATCGTCGAACTGGCGAAAGCCCAGAAGGTCGACCTGGTGGCCGAAAGCAAAAAACTCGGCATCGGCGATCTGAAATCCGGCTCGGCCGACGAACTCGACGATAAGGTATTCAAGAGCGAATACAACAGCCTTGGCGAATACCTCATTCCTTTCGAGCTGGTCAACACCGTTCTGAGGACTCCGGAAAGCCTTGAAGAAGCAGCCTACAGAATGGCCTGCGACGAATTCAACGAGGGCGTTCGCTATTTCGAGGTCCGTTTCGCGCCCCAGAAACACTGGCACAAGGATTTCGCCTGGAGCGACATCGTGAAATCGGTGGACCGCGGACTCAGAAAAGCGATGAACGAGTTCAATTCCCACGACAACGTCAGGGTCAACGGCGAAATGCCCTATAAATGCGGAATGATCCTGTGCGCGATGAGAATGATCAATCCCCACATGGGCGATTATTTCAGCACCCTCTATTCGCTTCACACGGGCGAGGACATACAGAACCTTTCGATGATGTCTTCCGCCGAAGTCGCGCATCTGGCCGTCAAATCCATGAAGGAAGGCGCCCTGGTGGTAGGCTTCGACCTCGCCGGCCGCGAAGACGGATATCCGGCCGCCACCCACAGGGAAGCCTTCGAATACTGCTACAACAACGGCGTCCAGACGACATGCCACGCGGGCGAAGCCTACGGCCCCGAAAGCATCATGGGCGCCATCAAATACTGCCAGGTCAGAAGGATCGGGCACGGCACGCAGCTTTTCCAGTGGGAAAAGATCCAGCGCCGGAACCCGGACGGATCAGAAATGACGCAGGCGCAGAAGATCGAATATATGAACAACATCGCCGAGCGCATGGCGCGCGAAAGAACGACGATCGAAGTCTGCCTGAAATCAAATTCACAGACAACCCCGTCGTTGCGAGACCTTTCGAAGCACCCGATACGCGACTTCCTCAAATACAACCTGCGCGTGGCGTTGTCGACCGACAACCGCGCGATCTCGAGGGTCAGCGTGACCGACGAATATATGACGCTTCTGAAGCACTACAGCGTCGACACGAAAACCCTCCGCAACATCTGCCTGGCCGGATTCAAGGCCGCGTTCTTCCCCGGAGCATACGCCCAGCACCGCGAATACATGAGAAAATCCATCGATTTCTATACCGAATGCTTTAAAAAGCATATCGGCGATTACAAGGAAATAGACCAGATCGCGAAGGGTGAAAGCGTTACGGCGGGTTAATCGAATTAAGCGAGGCCTGAATGAACCGCGAAAAGTACTTGACGATGTTTTTAATATATGCCTCAATCGCGATAGTTCTCGGTCTTTATTACTATCGGGGAAATCTTACCGATATTAATTTTTCACAATATTTCGAAGCCCTGACCGACATGTCCGACACTGTCGGAAGGTCGGTCAAGGCTGGCACGACCGAGATCGACGTCGCGAAGTTCAGGGAACTCTACTTCACATCCGTCGCGGAAGGTAAAATCGATAAAATCGAATATGCCCTTTCATTCAAGGTCAATATAAACGAAAAAAACAGGGATGGCCAGAGCGCCCTGTTCATAGCAATAACCAGCAAGCAGCTGAACGCGCTCAATCTTCTTCTGGAAAAAGGCGCCGACCCGAACCTCAAGTCACCCGAAGGCAAAACGCCTCTCATGGTGGCAGTCGAGCAGGGGCTTCCCCGGATCGTAAAAAGGCTCATCGAGTTCGGCGCCTTTTTCGACGCCAAGGACAACAATTCGAGGACGCCCCTGATGATGGCCGCGGACACCGGGCAATACGAGGTAATGCGCGTCCTTTTCGAAAAAACCCCAGACGTGAATTCCAGGGACAACGAGGCCGTCACCGCCCTCATGCTGGCCGCGTCCCAGGGCGGCACCGATTCGGTCAGGCTCCTGCTCGAAAAGGGGGCCAATATAAAGTTACGCGACAAACGTAATTGGACCGCGCTTACCTACGCGGTTTTCTGGGGACACCTGAACGTGATTAAAATCCTCGACGAGGCCGGAGCGGACCCGTCGGTTCGCGACGTCGACAACGGTTCCCTCGTGGCGCTCGCGGCAATGAAGGGGCATATCGACGTGCTCGAGTTTCTCGCCGGGAAAAAGCTCGACCTGAACTCGGCCGATGAATCCGGAAATACGCCGCTTCTGATGTCAGTGGCGTGCAACCAGTTCCAGTCGGTAAAATTTCTATGCGAACACGGCGCCAGGGTCAACCAGGCCAATAAAAAAGGCAGGAACGCTCTCATGGACGCGGCCGCGGCGGGCCGCGCGAATATCGTCAAATACCTTCTGAGCAGAGGGGCCGACAAGAACCTTTCCGACGCCGAAAACAACACCGCCCTGATGATCGCCGCGATGAAGGGGCATCCCGAAATAGTCGAGATCATAAGAAATTTCAAACAGAAAAAATAACGGCCGCGCCAAAACGGCCTGTCCTTAGGCCGGGGTAACTCCAAACTCATTCCGTCCGACCGGCGAATTCGGCGACCTTATGCAAAATCTCATCCAGCGGCAGGGCGTCCATGCAGTTATAATGACCGCATGCCTCCCCCACGCATTTTTCGCAGCGGCCGCCCTTCACGACATTCCCAGGAACGCTCGAGAAAACGTCGGGCTTCATAACGAACCTTTTCGCCGGCGAACCGGGGTCGGGCCCCCAGCGTTCGGGAGTGCAGACGAAGATCGGACAGAAAAGCCCTATAACGGGTTTTCCGAGCGCGACGGCCGCGTGCATTATTCCGGTGGATGGAGCGACGACGGCGTCGGCCAGCGACAGAAGCGCGAAGGTGTTTTTAAGCACCAGAGGCGATTTCAGCATATCCTCCCCGTAGCAGAAGGGGGCGAAGGACAACCTTGACATAAATTGATTTTTCATGGAATCCTCCGCGGGCCCCGTGGAAAGAAAAACCGCGTAACCCATGCCCCTGAGGCGTTCCATAAGCTCGATATAACGGTCGGCCGACATGTTAAGCGCGGAACCGCCGCATCCCGGATGGACGACGACCATCCGGCCGCCGGCTTTTCGGAAATCGTCGAATCCGGTTTTCATGGTCTTTTTGAATTCGGCGTCAAGAAAACTTTTCACGAACGCCAGAGAATCGCCCCCGAAATAAAGCGACGACGGAGGATGCTCCATTTCGACGTTCAGGAATTTCAAAACGAGCCGCGAATTATAATCGGCCTCGTTCATAAGGCATTCGGACCTTTTCTGGCGTATCCTGCGCGTGGCGAGAAGCTGGTATATCTTCGTGGCCGGCGCGACGCGCGTCGGAATACCGGCCAGAAACGGAATGAAGGCCGAACGCGCCGTCAGATGAAGAATGAAACACGCGTCATAAGACTTCGAGCGTATTTTTCTGACCAGACCCAGGAATCCCGCCGAGAAGAAGGGGACCTTCGGATCGTCGAGAATCACTTCCCTGACGCAGGGATTGCCGGCGAATACGTCCGCGGTATATGGAGTAGTGAGGACGTCGATCGAAGCCGATGGAAAGATTTTTTTCAAAATCGACACGGCGGGCGTCGAAAGGATGCAGTCACCCAGCCGGTCGGTTCTGACGACAAGTATATTGGAATATTTTAAATTCATGTTATATTTAATGCTTATATTTAATATTTGACGAAACTACGCGCGGCCGGATGCCGGCAAAGGCAAATCGTCCCGAGAAGCTCGCAGGCGCGCGGCCACCGGCCGGCGCCTGAAAAGGCTTATGGCCGGCTCTTCACGTAATCGGCTACGATCCATTCGGCCGCATCGAGAAGGTCCTTCGCCAGATAATCGGGAGTGACCTTCCAGTCCTGCCTCTGGTGCTCGTATTCGCCGATCCCGTACCCGGTGAGGACCATCACGCTTTTCAATCCCAGGTTCTTTCCAAATTCGACGTCGGATATCTTGTCGCCGACCATGTACGAACGCGACAGGTCGATTTCGTGCTCGTCGCGAGCGCGCAGAATCATCCCGGGTTTCGGCTTGCGGCAATCGCAGGCCGACTTGTACGGAGGTTTACCTACGGAAGGATGATGGGGACAGTAGTATATCGCGTCGAGCCGCGCGCCGGCGAGCGAAAGTTCCGATTTCAATTTCTCGTGAACGGCCCCGATCATGCTTTCCTCGAAATAACCCCTCGCGACGCCCGCCTGGTTCGTAGCGACTACGGTGAATATTCCCGAATCATTAAAAAGCTTTATCGCCCTGGCCGTATTCGGCAGAACCCTGAAACGCGAAATATGATTGACGTAACCGACCTCCTCGGAGATGGTTCCGTCCCTGTCGATGAAAACCGCTACTTTTTCCATGCCATTATCCTTTCCATTTCGTTTTTGACCGAAGTCGCGACCTTGTCGACGGTGATATACTTCATGCAATCGTGGTGCCCCAGCGGGCATTCCCTCTTCTTGCAGGGCGAGCACGGAAGATCGTGACGGATTATCTTGTAATTGGAGCACACCGGAAAAGTCGTCTTGTGGTCGGTCGATCCGAAAATCGCTATTATCGGCACTTCGAAAGCCGCGGCCGCGTGCATGGCCCCGGAATCGTTGGTGATGAAAAGCGAGCACTTCGAAATCAGCG
>Ga0079303_10000434_pt1 | contig 10102 bp, 11 predicted proteins | sample Methanogen_OWC_FD_77073 | JGI IMG/M metagenome (GOLD analysis project Ga0079303, IMG submission 77073) | Enriched soil microbial communities from Old Woman Creek wetland in Ohio, USA - Methanogen_OWC | ecosystem: Environmental > Terrestrial > Soil > Wetlands | place: USA: Ohio | collected...
CGGCGCGCGATGCAGACCGAGGCGGTGCGTGCCGTGCGCGAGGACTGGTGATGCTGCGCCGGGTCTGGATCGTGCTGCTGCTGCTCGCCTTCCCCGCCGGCGCCGGCGACTATGCCAAGGTGATCGAAGGGGCGGGACTCGAATTTCCCCGCGACCATGGCGCCCATCCGGCCTACCGCACGGAATGGTGGTACGTCACCGGCTGGCTCGATACGGGGGACGGACGCGAGATCGGTTTCCAGGTGACGTTCTTCCGCGTGCGGCCGCGGCCTTCCGACGACAATCCGAGCCGCTTTGCTCCGCGCCAGATCCTGTTTGCTCACGCAGCGCTGGCGGATCCCGCGGCAGGGCGTCTGCTGCATGACGAGCGGGTCGCCCGTGCCGGTTTCGGGCTGGCGGAGGCGAAGGAAGGGACGACCCATGTCTGGATCAACGACTGGTCCTTGGTACAGGAAGGCGAGTCTTATCGCTCTCTGATCCGCACGGGAGAGTTTTCGCTCGATCTCACTCTGTCGCCGACCCAGCCCCTCATGCTGCAGGGCAAGAGCGGCTTCAGCCAGAAGGCGGCGGATGCGCGCCACGCCAGTCATTACTACAGCCAGCCGCATCTCGCGGTGAGAGGCACGCTTGGACGCGCCGGGCGCAGCGACGCGGTGAGCGGCAGCGCTTGGCTGGACCATGAATGGTCGAGCGAGATCATGCCGCAACGCGCGGTGGGCTGGGACTGGGTCGGACTCAATCTGAACGATGGCTCCGCGTTGATGGCGTTTCGCATGCGCGATGCCGACGGCGAGACGCTCTGGGCGGGCGGTACCCTGCGTCAGCGCGACGGCGAACCGCGTGTACTGCGGCCCGACGAGGTCGCCTTCGTCCCCCTGCGGCGGTGGCGCTCGCCCCGTACCGGCGCCACCTATCCGACGGCGATGCGGTTGCGGGCCGGATCCCTGGAGGTCGAACTGCAGCCGATGTTCGACGACCAGGAATTGGACTCACGCCGTTCCAGCGGCACCGTCTATTGGGAGGGTGCGGTGCGGGCGATGGAATCGGGCAAGGAAATCGGGCGCGGCTACCTGGAACTGACGGGCTACTGGAAAAAGCTCGCGATGTGAGCCATGGCGGACGACGTCGGCGCAATCGTCTGCCGTGCTTCGGCGAATTCCGCTTCGGCCGCCATCTTCGAGCGGCACAGCCGTTCGACGCTGCAGTCGGGAATCTAATCTGCCTTGCAGCGGCTCTGCTCCGGTACGTGCCGCGCCAGAAAATCCATCTGATCGGCGAGGATGTTGCGATTGCAGAGGATCAGGTATTCGGCCTTGTTCGGTACGTAGGGCGCATACAACAGTTCCATACCCGCCTGCTCGGGTGTGCGCCCGCTCTTGCGCTGATTGCAGGAACGGCAGGCGGTCACGACGTTCATCCAGCCGTTCCGACCGCCCTGGGATACCGGTACGATGTGATCGCGTGTCAGTCGCAGAGCCGAGAAATCGCTGCCGCAGTAGGCGCAGATGTGGCGATCGCGGTGGAACAGTTCGCGATTGTTGAGCGGCGGGATCTGGGAGAAATTCCGCGCCGACAGCGCCCGGCCCTTGATGGCGATGATGCTGTTGGCGACGATGGTCGAGCGCTTGCCGGTAAGGCGGGAAAGCCCGCCGTGGAAGGTGAAGCAGTTGGCGCCGGCGTCCCAGGCCACGAGATTCTTCGCGTAGTAGAACACTGCATGCTGCCAGTCGACCCAGCGGTGGGGAACGCCATGCATGTCCAGTGTGAGAATCAACGGATAAGCCGGCGGGGCGGAAGCGGAATCCATCTCCAAGGTAGAATCAGAACATCGAACAAGACTATCAGAGCACGATGAATTTGCAAGGGGCGCCCCGCCAAGGCACGGCGAAGGAAGTGGGCACCCGGCGTCTTGGCTGGGCGCTGGTGGCATCCGCGGCGATTCATCTACTCGTGCTGTGGCCGGCAGCGCTTCCGCAGCCGTCGCCGCAGTCGGCTCGACCGCTGGCTGCGACCCTGCGCCCGGTTATCGCATCGCCAATTCTTTCGGCGGCGCCCGAACCCGCTGCGCCGCGTTCGGCGACAAAGCCAGCCTCGTCGCCCAATCATTCGGTTCGGTCGCACGGGACCGCGACCGCGCGCCGCGCCATGCCCGAGCCGCGAACCGCGCCGGTCATCGCATCGCCAGTTCCGGAGCGCACGGTGATGTCTGGATCCGGCGCCTATTCTCCGACGACTGACATCACGACACTGTCGGTGTCTTCCGGGGCAGCGGGCGGGAGTGACGAGGGCGGTGTGGACCCCGATGCGCTGCGTCAGTTTCGCTTTGCCGTCTCGCGCGCCGCACACCCAGACTATCCGCGACTGGCCGTCGAGCGCGGCTGGTCCGGTACGGCGCAGATTCGGGTGACGGTCGGCACGGAAGCGGCGGTGCGCGGTATTCGCCTGGCCCGTTCTTCCGGCTACGCCTTGCTGGATGCGAAGGCGGAGGAAATCATCGGCCGCGCCGCCCGCGCTGCCGCTATCCCGGAGTCACTTCGGGGACGCGAATTCGTAGTCGATCTTCCGGTCGAGTTCAACTTGGAAAACAGGATCGAAGGCGAATAGTACGGACGGACCGTACCTCAGCACTTCACCTGCTGGCGGCAATAGCTGTCCATCTCGCTGACCTTGACCCTATCGCCGGCCTCCCGGCGGACGCGGTCCGCGCCGAGCTCCATCGTCAGCCGGAATCCGTACTTGGCAAAAAAGTCATCAAACATCTCCCCGCCGAGGGTGCCGAGGGCATAGATCTCGTCCCGCTTCATGTCGTGCTCCAGCAGGATCGCGGCCAGCGGCTGCGGGGCCGGGCCCGCCAACACGCGGCCTCCAGCGGCCGGATCGTACTGGCTGTGCTCAGAGCAGCAGTGGATGACCCGCGAAAGCTTCGAGTGTGGCGTGAGTTCGGCGCGGTAGCTGATGAAGCTGATCTCCTTGGTCGGATAGGCGAGCTTATGAGCGCAGATGGCGGAATAGGCGACGATTGCCCGTTGCGGTCCGACGCCGCCCGGCCAGTCGTAGGATTTCGCATCGGCTGTCTTCAGCGTTGTCGATTCCCCGACCGGCTTCCCAAGATTGAGTAGGAAACAAGGCGTCGCGGAATAAGGGTAGTGGAAGATGTAGTTGCGCTGCGCCGCAATCGAATGGGCGCGCAGTGGGGTATCCGTGGCATCTACCAGCAATGCGCGGTGGTACAGGCGCGGCCGCAAGCCGCCTTCACCCCGGGCCGGAAAGGCGTGCGCCGCGCAGGCAGCCGCACAGACCGTGAAAAAACCACGTCTCTTCATGGAGTTGGCCCCACGTACTGGGAGCGTCGACCGTAGCGGAGTGATGGCGCGCTGTCAAACGGCGCGCCTGCCGGTGCGGTAGAGCAGCAGCAAGCCGCTGCCGATCAGGATCATGCCGGACAGTTCGACAGTGCCGGGCCGTTCGTCCAACTGCATCCGCGAGGCAAGCAGTCCGACCACCGGCACCAAAAGGACCGACAGACTCGCGGTTCCCGCCGACATGCGGTGCAGCAGGTGGAGCCAGGCGAGCCAGGCGCCGGCGGTCGCCGGCACGATGTTGTACAGCAACATGGCGACAAACTCAGAAGTCCATTGGGTCGGCCGCGACGGAACGAGAACGGCGATCAAAGTGAGGATGATCGCCCCGAACAGCATCTGCCACGCCGTCAGGGACAGCAAGTCGATGCTGCGCCGCGCGCGCAGCCATTTTGCCAGTACCGCGCTGGCGGCCCAACTGATGCCGGCACCGATCGCCAGCAGATCGCTAGCCAGCGTTCCGGAGAGCCGCCAAGGCTCGACCACCAGAACGAGTCCGGAAAGGGCGATCGCCGCGGCGAGCCACTGCGCGGGTGCGAGCCGCTCACCGAGCAGGGGCCAAGCCAGCATCAAAGTCCAGAAGGGCATGGTATAGGCGAGCACGGCCGTCTTGCCTGCACCGCCTTCGAGCAGCGCCCAAGTGGCCAGCCCAAGAAAGCCGGCGGTCTGCAATGTTCCCAGCACGAACAGCGCCAGCGGCGCGGTCGGGACCAGCGGTCGGCGTCGCGCCAGCATCACTGCGAATAGAAGCAGCGCTGCCGGCAGCGTGCGCCAGGCAACGAAATCGAATGGTGCCGCGTATTGCAGCGCCTGCTTCATCACTACCCAGTTGTAGCCCCAGACCAAGCACAATAGGGAGAACGCCAGCAGGACCTTGGCGTCCGCGTGCCGGCTCACGATCGATGTGGCTCTAGCAGAATATCGCCGACGTGGAAGCCATATTGCCCCGACCGGCGATCGGCGAAGTAGTGGCGCAATGTCATGCCGATGGAGCGGAACGCGATCTCGTCCCAGGGAATATCGGGCTCATCGAAGAGGGTCACCTCCAGTGTTTCCTCGCCGGCGCCGAAGTCGAGATCGAGCAGGCGTGCGCGATACACGAGATGCACTTGACTGATGTGCGGTACGTTGATAAGGGTGAAGAGATCGCCAACGTCGATTCGGGCGCAGGCTTCCTCTAGCGTTTCGCGCACTGCGGCCTGAGACGTGGTCTCGTCGTTCTCCATGAAGCCAGCGGGCAGCGTCCACATGCCGTAGCGCGGTTCGATGGCGCGGCGGCAGAGCAAGATCCGGTTCCCCCACTCCGGGATGGCGCCGATGACAAGCTTCGGATTCTGATAATGCACTGTGCCGCACGAGTCGCAGACATGGCGCGCCAGACTGTCGCCGGGCGGAATGCGCAGGCGGACGGGGGCACCACAATGGCTGCAGAAATTCATGGAGGAGCAGGATGTATTACGCAGGCGCCATTGTAGCGCGGCCGTCACGTTCGGAAACCGACAGCCCGCGCCAGCGTGATTCGGCAGCGAATATATTGATTCAAAACAAAGATTCGCTGATCAATCGCCCGCCCTTCCTTGTTGCACGACGGCAGCCCGGAATGCCGCTGGCGAGTGGAACAGCCAGTTAAAGTCATGGAGCCCCCCGCCGTAGTACCCGCAACGAAATGCCGTTCGGACCGCGCATATGGAGTGAAGGGTTCCACTGCCAATGCTGTCAGATGGCCAGGGTTTCGGGACATGACACCGATCGATATCACAAAGTTCGAACAGATAAAGGCCTCAGGCGATTTGCCATCGCCGAAGGGCGTCGCGCTGGTCATCATGCAGTTGAGCCAGCGTGACGACGTCTCGATGGCTGAACTGGCGCGCGTGATCAAAACGGACCCGGCATTCGTCGGGCGCTTGCTGAAGGCCGCAAACGGGGTCAATTTGCTCGGGTTCGGCCGCCGTCCGGTAGTGTCGGTGCAGGATGCATTGGTTGTTCTCGGCGTTCCGGTCGTGCGAACGTTGGCGTTGAGCTTCTCGCTTCTGTCGGAATATTCGAAGGGCGCCTGCAAGAATTTCGACTATCGATCGTACTGGTCCCACTCCTTGGCCTGCGGTCTCGCCATGCAAGTGATCACGGCACGTACGCGCTCGGCCGCAGCGGAGGAGACATTCAGTGTTGGGCTGCTCGCCCAAATCGGTGAGTTGGCCCTGGCGACGCTCTACCCGGCGGCCTACTCGGACATTCTGGCTCAGCGCCAGGGTGTTTCGTCGAGTGATCTGGCGGCGGCGGAGCGTGCCTCCTTCGCCATGGACCATTGCGAACTCTCGGCCGCAATGCTCGCGGACTGGGGAATTCCCAAGGTATACACCGATGCGGTATTTGCCCATGAGACTCCCGACGAGGGTTCCTGTCCCGAAGGGTCGCGGCAGTACCTCTTGGCGCAGTCGCTCGCTTTGGCACGCCATGTTGCCGATATTTGCCTGGCTCCAGAGGCGCAGCGTGCCAGTCTGATGGGGCGCCTCCTCTTGCTTGGTTCTCGGTTGTCGATCGATGAGGACATCCTGTCCTCACTGAGCGACAGGGTGGTTCAGGACTGGCAACATTGGGGTGCTCTCCTAAACGTGGCGACGAAGCCTCTGCCACCCTTCCAGCAGATGGTCCACACATTGCCGGGGAGTGATGATGGATTCGCCGAGCTTCCGGTTGGTGACGCTCACCAACGACTTCGTGTCCTGATTGTCGACGACGATCCTGCCTTACGCGCAATGCTGCGCTCGGCCCTTCAGAAGGTGGGTAACGAAGTCTTCGAAGCTGGCAATGGTCGCGAGGCACTAGAGCTGACCCTGGAAATGCAGCCCCACGTGATGATTGTCGACTGGGTCATGCCCGAAATGGATGGCATGGAGCTCACCCGAGCATTGCGCCAGACCAAGATTGGGCGTGCCATCTTCATCATGATACTCACCAGTTTCGAGGACGATGAGCGTCTGATCGAGGCGTTTGAGAACGGCGTCGACGACTTCATGCCGAAACCCTTGAGACCGCGCGTCCTGGCGGCGCGGCTGCGTGCCGGACAGCGCATCATCAAGCTGCAACAGGAGATCGAGCGGGACCGGGAAGAGATTCGTCACTTCGCTGCGGAACTGGCGGTCACCAACCGCCGCCTGCAGGAGGTCGCACTTACTGACGTACTGACTGGCTTTCCAAACCGCCGTTACGGAATGGAGCGTATGCAGCAAGAGTGGGCTGCGTCGGTTCGGGCCGGACGGACCTTGGCGTGCCTGATGATTGACGTGGACGACTTCAAGCAGATCAATGATACCTACGGCCATGACGTTGGCGACAACGCGCTCAAGAGGATGGCGGCGGCACTCAAGAAGGGACTACGTACGCAGGACGTCATCTGCCGCATTGGCGGCGATGAATTCCTCGTTATTTGCCCGGACACTGGCCTTCAGGCCGCGCTGGTATGTGCCGAGAGGGTACGTCGGTCGGTTGAAATCCTGCCCGTGACGACAGGAATGCTGCAGCTGAAATGTACGGTCAGCATTGGCGTGGCTGCTCGGGAAGCAGGTATGGGCGACCCGGACGCCCTCATCAAACGCGCCGACCAAGGCGCCTATCTGGCAAAACAGCGTGGTCGAAACCGCGTTGCAACTGCACAAACAGCCCCTTGAAAGCGGTTGCGAGCGAATCTCCCGACCGCTTCTCAAGCTCCCGCTTCAGATGCCGTAGTGAATATCGAATACGTTGAATTGCGCACAAAATATGGACCGCGGGAATGTACAGACGATAATGGGCGAGCAGCCGATCCGCATGTTGGTGGTGGATGACTCGGAGGACGATTCTTTTCTACTCTACTCCGAGTTAGTGACACGCGGCGCCAGAGTCGACTACAACCGTGTGGACAAAGCACCGGACATGGCCGCGGCTCTCGCAACCGGCGAGTGGGATGTAATCATCTGCGACCATAAGATGCCCGGCTTCGATTCATTCGGAGCGTTGGAGGTGCTCAAGCAAAGCGGAAAGGATATTCCATTCATCATCTACTCCGGCGCCATCACCGATGCCCAAGCCGTTTCGGCTATGGGTGAGGGTGTCTGTGACTACATCCAGAAGGGAAATTTTCCGCGCCTGGTGCCCGTAATCGAGCGTGAGCTTCGCGGCGCGGCGGCGAGGCGCGCCGTGCGTCAGGCAGATCACCGAATAAAGGAACTGGCCTACTATGACAGCCTCTCGAATTTGCCGAATCACAATCTGTTCTGTGCCCGCGTGAATGAATGGATCTGCGAGGTTGCGAGGCGGGGGAAGGACCCGCGTGGCGCGCTCTATTACGTCGATATCGACCGTTTCATGCGCATCAATTCGTCATTTGGATACGACGTAGGAAATCAGATTTTGCGGCAGGTGGCGCAGCGGATCGGCGAGTGCGCTGAGCAAAACGCCATCGTTGCACGCCTTGGCGGAGACGAATTCGGCGTATTCCACCCACAGATCATGAGTCGCGATGCAGTGGGCGCCTTCGCGCATTGGATCATGCACGCATTCGACGCGCCGTTCATGAAGGGCAATCTCGAGTTCTATCTTACGCCCAGTGTCGGCGTCGCGCTGCTGCCCGACCATGGCCGTGACGTGTATGAACTACTGATGAATGCCGAAACCGCTATGGCTATGGCCAAGCGTTCCGGTGGTAATAACTTTCGCCCCTACACTCGCGAATTGAACGCCAGTTCCGCAGAGCGACTGACTCTCGAGAGCGACCTGCGCCATGCTGTCGAACGAAATGAACTCTTCCTGCAGTTCCAACCAGTGGTAAGTGCAGCTGACAGCATGATCGAGGGCGTGGAGGCGCTCCTCCGCTGGCGGCATCCCCGACTTGGACTGGTGCCACCGGACAGATTCATTCCGATAGCCGACGAATCCGGCATCATCGTTGAGATTGGCGAATGGGTCCTAACGAAGGCGTGCGCTCAAGGCCGCGCATGGCACGATCTCGGTGTTGGTAGCCTCACTGTCTCAGTTAACGTTTCGGCCCTGCAGTTCTCGCAGCCAAGACTATTGGAAGTTGTGGCAAGTGCTTTGGCGGAAAGCAATTTTCGACCGGAGTTCTTGGAGTTGGAAATTACCGAATCGGTATTGATGCAAGATGCTGGAACTGCCATCGGAATGCTAAGAGCACTGAAAAGGCTGGGCGTGAGGATTTCCGTGGATGATTTTGGCACTGGATATTCCTCCTTGTCCTACTTGCGTCGCTTTCCGATCGACATTCTGAAAATCGACAAGTCTTTCGTGCGCGATGTCGGTATAAATGGTGAAAGCGAGGCAATTGTGCGCGCAATCACGGCTTTGGCGAAAAGCCTGAACCTACAAACCGTTGCCGAAGGTGTCGAGACCAAGGCGCAACGGAATTTCCTGCGAAGCGAGGGTTGCGATAGATTTCAAGGATTCTATTTTGGAAAGCCGGTCGACGCAGACCTTCTGTTTGGCACCGTTTCGGCGGAAGGTGAAGCGTTGCTCGAACCATCCGGATAGGATAAGGACATCAGGCTCTGAGGGCCGATGAAACAACTGGCTCTTGTGTGTGCGGTGGCGTGTAGGAGGGATTCCTACTTGCATGTTTGCGTGCGCTCGTACAGCATTTTGCGAAGCCAACTGATTTCCATGTTGCCGTGGGGTGGTGACAATGTGCCGAACGTGACGCAATCATGTGTCACCCAGGGAGCTCACCATGAGAAGCGCGGAATTGCACAACGAGATAAAAGAACTTAACCTCGCCTATTTGATGCTCGCGCAACAGTTGATTAGAGAGGATCGCGATACCGCGATGTTTCGCCTTGGTATTTCGGATGAGATTGCGGACCTGCTGGAGAACCTGACTCCGGGGCAGGTCCTCAAGATGTCCGGTGCGGACATGCTGTTGTGTCGCTTTCGTTTCGACGATCGGCTCTTACTCGGATTGCTTTCGAGCCACGATCGAGAGTCGGGCATGGCACGCTTGCATGCGATGATCCTGGCGGCAGACAAGCCGGTCGAAGCGATTGCTTGATGTATACAGCGATGCGCAATAAGAGTGTCGTCACTGAGGGTCGGGAGATTCAGCGTGCGGCCGAGCTCATTGAACTCGGGGCTCGGTTGCAGATACTTGAGGCTGAAACGAGCTTGAGCCGGGAACGGCTCCTCAAGCTGTACAAAGAAGTGAAGGGCGAGTCGCCACCGAAGGGGATGCTACCGTTCTCAACCGATTGGTTTCTCACGTGGCAACCCAACATTCAGGCCTCCTTGTTTATGTCGTTTCACCGCTTCATGGTCGAGAACGCCGGGATGCACGGGCTCGATGCGATTATCAAGGCATATCGCATGTATGTAGAGCATGTTCAATACAACGGCATGGAGCAGGTGCTCTCCCTCACGCGGGCTTGGACACTAGTCCGCTTCTTTGACGCCAATATGCTAAAGGTGGCCCGCTGTGAACGCTGCGGAGGGCAGTTTGTCGCCGACGTGTTCGATCTGACGCGCGGGTATGTGTGCGGCTTGTGTCACGTACCGGCTCGCGCTGGCAAGACCCGTCGTCGGCTGGAACAATTCAACGCAGAGCAGGGCACCAAGGTAACGGTCTGACCTCCTCCTTGCGCTAGCAAGGGGCTTATGCCGCACCGGGCGTGGCTTCTCCCGGGCGGCATTTTTTTTGGTTCGTCAGTAAAAGCTGTGGGCGAGTGGTGGCTCAGGTAGTTTGCCAAGTACATGATATAGAG
>Ga0079303_10000435_pt1 | contig 10081 bp, 9 predicted proteins | sample Methanogen_OWC_FD_77073 | JGI IMG/M metagenome (GOLD analysis project Ga0079303, IMG submission 77073) | Enriched soil microbial communities from Old Woman Creek wetland in Ohio, USA - Methanogen_OWC | ecosystem: Environmental > Terrestrial > Soil > Wetlands | place: USA: Ohio | collected...
CTCGCGCAGCGCCAGCCGCGAGGTCCAGCCCGGCATCACGTTGAAGCTCACGTAGGCGATGCCCTGCGGGGCGAGGTGCCTGGCGCAGAGTCCGATCAGGGACTCGCGCACCGCTTCCGGCACCCACGAGTACACGCCGTGGGCGACGATGTAGTCGAATTCGCCGAAATCGGCGGGCAGCGCCGACAGGTCCGCGTGCAGGATGCGGCAGTTGGCTGCCCCGGATGCCGCGATCAGTGCCTGTCCGGTCGCGGCCTGAACGCGCGACAGTTCGATCCCCGTGCACTGCGTCTGCGGCCAGTAGAAGGCGATCGGCAGCAGGTTCCCGCCCTCGGCGCAGCCGATTTCCAGGATCCGGGCCGCGGCAGGATCGGGCGCGGCGAAGCCCGCGAGGTGCGCCAGGGCGGCGAGATAGTTGGGATGGGTCTGCGGCAGCGGAACGCTGTCGTAGGGGAGATCGTCGTAATCGGCCAGGGTGCTCGACACCATGCCTTGGCCGGCAGGCTCAGCGGTGGTTCCTGATCCAGTCGCGCCACTGCCCGAACAGCTCCGGCGAGGCGGCCGCGACCACGGAGCGCTTCCAGATGTTGTCGCGGTCGAAATCGTCGTGGGTGAGCGAACCCATGCGCCCGCCCGCCTCTTCCAGGATGAGGCGGCCGGCGACGTAGTCCCACAGCATCTGCCCGCCGTGCAGATAGACGTCGAAGCGTCCCGCAGCGACGTAGCACCACTCGATCGCGCTGCAGCCGAAATTGCGGTGGGAGTGATAGGGCGGGGCGAGGGCGAGCCGGTCGCCGAGGGCCTTGGGCAGGCGCTTGAAGTCCACCCCGGCCACGCAGTCGCGCAGGGCCGAGGGCACCGGGCGCAGCGGAAGTTGCGTGCCATTGAGATAGCCGCCTTTTCCGCGCTCGGCGTAGAACGCCTCGTCCACTGCCGGGTTATAGACGACTCCCAATTCGGTGCGGCCGCCGACGAGATAGGCGGCGCTGACGGCGAAAACCGGGATGCCGTTGGCGAAATTGGTGGTGCCGTCGATCGGATCGATGCACCACAGGCCGTCGCTGCCCTGCTGCCACAGTTCGAGCTGATCCTCGCCGCTCATCTCCTCGCCCAGCACCGGACACTTGATGATGCGGGTAAGGCTGCGGGTGAGCGCCTGCTGCGCCTTGAGGTCGACTTCGGTGAGGAAGCTGCCGTCGGCCTTGCGGCTGCGCACCGCCGACAGGTAGCGCGGCATGATGACGGCCTGCGCCACCTCGCGCACGGTGGAAACCAGCGCCGCCAGGCGCGGCGAGAGCTGCGGTGCGCCGGAAGCTAGGCCTTCCACTTGATGGAGCAGCCCATGCTGGGGATCTGCTCGCGCGGCCCCTGCCCGGTGCGCGCGACCTGGACCATGGCTTCGAACAGGTCACGGCGGGCGTCGGCGGGCGCCGTCTCCTTTTTCGAGGCGTCGAGCCGGCCGCGGTACTGCAGTTCGAGCTTGTCGTTGAAGCCGAAGAAGTCGGGCGTGCACACCGCCCCGTAGGACTTCGCCACCTGCTGCGTCTCGTCCAGCACGTAAGGAAAGGGGAAGTCCAGTTCGTGCGCGATGCGCACCATGTTGTCCCAGGAGTCCTCCGGATAGTCCGCCGGATCGTTCGACATGACGGCGATGCAGCCGATGCCGTGCTGCCCGAGTTCCTTCGCATCGCGGATGATGCGCCGGATCACGGCCTTGACGTAGGGGCAATGGTTGCAGATGAACATCACCAAAAGGCCCTTGGGGCCGCGCGCCGAAGCCAGACTGTGGCGTTTGCCGTCGGTGCCGGGCAGATCGAATTCGACGGCCTTCCAGCCGAAGTCGCAGATTGGGGTGTTGAGACTGACCATGATCGGGACGATGCAGACAGACTAATTGCCGCCCCTATAATAGCACGATGCCGCCCCGCCTCTTTTGCCCCGAGCCGCTTGCTGCCGGGCAGGTTGTCGCTCTGCCGAGCCAAGCCGCCCATCACGCCGGACGCGTGCTGCGGCTCGCCATCGGCGACGACGTCGTGCTGTTCGACGGCAGCGGTGGCGAGCACGCCGGACGGATCACGGCCCTGGGGCGGGAGATGCGGGTGGTGCTGGTACGCCACGACGAAGTGGAACGGGAGGCGCCGCTGCGCATCACCCTCGCCCAGGCGCTGGTCGCCAACGAGAAGATGGACTGGGTGGTGCAGAAGGCGGTCGAGCTCGGCGTCGCCGCGATCGCGCCGCTGGCCACGGAGCGCTGCGTCGTGCGACTGACCGGGGAGCGCGCCGCGAAGCGCGTCGAACATCTGCGCCAGGTGGCGATCGCCGCCTGCGAGCAGTGCGGCCGCAACCGCGTGCCGCCGCTGGCGGAACTGGCGCGGCTGCCGGATTTCCTCGCGGCGCAGGCATCCTCGGCTGCGGTCCGGCTGACCTTCGAACCGGGAGCGGGGCAGCGACTGAGTACCGTGGACCTTGCCGGACGCGACGCGCTGCTGCTGATCGGCCCGGAAGGCGGGTTGAGCGACCACGAGGCCGCGGCGGCGCAGGCGGCGGGATTCCTGCCGGTGGCTCTGGGACCGCGCATCCTGCGCACCGAGACGGCCGGCCTGGCTGCCATTGCCGCCATTCTGACGCGCTGGGGGGACTTCTGAAGAATGCGGCGCACAGTGCTGCAGCGCGCCGGAGTCCGGGCACCGGGAAAGGGTAGCGCGAAGGACGGGACCGGATCGCGGAATCGTCTCCGCCCCGTGCCGGGCGAGGCTTTGCGCTGCGTCCCGCGATAATCAGCAGAAAAAGGGGGTGTCATGTTCGAATCCGCCGAACTGGGCCACAAGATCGACAAGGCGCGTTATGACCGCATCGCGCCCCGGCTGCGTGCCGACCTGCTGGACGCCCAGTACGATATCGGCCAGCTCAACAAGTTTCCGGTGCTGATCCTGGTCAATGGCGTGGAGGGCGCGGGCAAGGGGGAGACGGTCAATCTGCTCAACGCCTGGATGGACCCGCGCCACATCCTTACCTATGCCTTCGGCGAATCCACCGACGAGGAGCGCGAGCGTCCCTTCATGTGGCGCTTCTGGCGCGCCCTGCCGCCCAAGGGCAAGATCGGCATGCTGTTCGGCAACTGGTACACCGAGCCGATCGTGCGCCATGTGCGCAAGGAATGCAGCACCGCGCAACTCGACCAGCGCATCGAGGAGATCATCCGCTTCGAGGAGATGCTGTCGCAGGAAGGGCTGCTCATCGTCAAGTTCTGGTTTCACCTGTCGCGAGAGGCGCAGCGCAAGCGGCTGAAGACCCTGGAAAAGGATCCCGACACACGCTGGCGCGTGACGCAGGCCGAGTGGCATCACTTCAAGCTGTATGAGCGCTACCGCAGGGTTTCGGAGCACATGCTGCGCCACACCAGCTCCGCCCACGCGCCCTGGATCGTGATCGAGGGTTCGGATGCGCGCTACCGCTACCTCACCGCCGGCAAGATTCTGCTGAGCGCGATGCGCAAGCGCCTGGCGCTGGAGAAGAAGGGCTGGGCGCCGCGAGTCAACGCCGCGCCGCTGCCGCCGTCCACCGATCAGCGCGACCTGCTCAATTCCCTGGTGCTGCGGCAGAGGTATTCGGAAAAGGATTACGAAAAGCAGATCGAGAAATGCCAGGGCCGGCTGGCGATGCTGGCGCGTCACCCGAAGTTCAGCCGCCGTTCGGTGCTCGTGGTGTTCGAGGGCATGGACGCGGCGGGCAAGGGCGGCGCCATCCGCCGCGTCGCCGGCGCCCTCGACGCGCGCCAGTACCGCATCATCCCGATCGCCGCCCCGACCCAGGAGGAACTGGCGCAGCCCTACCTGTGGCGCTTCTGGCGCCAGGTGCCGCGCTTCGGCCGCGTCACCGTGTTCGATCGCTCGTGGTACGGCCGCGTGCTGGTCGAGCGCGTCGAAGGCCTCTGCGCCGAGGGGGACTGGATGCGCGCCTATGCCGAGATCAACGACTTCGAGGACCAGCTGGTGCGGCACGGCGTGGTGCTGGCGAAGTTCTGGATGGCGATCAGTCCGGAGGAGCAGTTAAGACGCTTCGAGGAGCGCGAGAAGACGCGCTTCAAGCGTTTCAAGATCACCAAGGAGGACTGGCGCAACCGCCGCCGGTGGATGGACTACGAACATGCGGTATGCGATATGATCGACCGCACCAGCACCGAAATCGCTCCGTGGACGCTGGTGGAGGCCGACAACAAGTATTACGCCCGCATCAAGGTGCTGCGCACCCTGTGCGAGCGCATCGAACAGGCGATCGGCTGACTGTGGCCGGACTGCCCCGCGTACGGATCACCATCGGGAACGACGTGAACAACGACAGGCAAATCGCCAACAAGAACGAATCCACGCGCCGCTTCGTCGACTGGGTGCGGGCCGCCGCGCCCTATGTGCACGCCTTCGGCGGGCGCACCTTCGTCATCGGCTTCGGCGGCGAGGTGGCGATGGGCAGCCTCGCCCAGGCGCTGGCCCAGGACTGCAACCTGCTCGCCGCCCTCGGCATCCGTCTGGTGCTGGTGCATGGGGCGCGTCCGCAGATCGACGCCGAACTGGAGCGGCGCGGCGTGAAGCCGCGCTTCCACCATGGCCTGCGCGTGACCGATGCCCAGGCGCTGGAGTGCGTGAAGAGCGCCATGGGCGTCACGCGCCTGGAAATCGAGGCGCTGCTGTCCCAGGGTTTGCCCAACACGCCGATGGCCGGCGCCTACATGCGCGTCACCGGCGGCAACTTCATCACCGCCATGCCGGTAGGCGTGGTGGATGGCGTCGATTTCCAGTTCACCGGCGCCGTGCGCAAGGTGATTGCGGAGGAGATCAAGGCCGATCTGGAGCAGGAGAACGTGGTGCTGATCACGCCGGTCGGTACTTCGCCTTCGGGCGAGATCTTCAATCTGACCATGGAGGAGGTGGCCGAGAAGGTGGCGATCGCCCTGCAGGCGGAAAAGCTCATCTTCCTGTGCGATGCGCCCGGCGTCACCGATGCCAAGGGAAGGCTGGTCGAATCCCTCACCGCCGATCAGGCCGAGGTCCTGCTGGAGAAGCCGGAACGGCTCACCGAGGATCTGGGGCTGTTCCTGCCGTGCTGCATCCGCGCCGCGCGCAGCGGCGTGCGGCGCGCCCACCTCATCGACCGCGACATCGACGGCGGCCTGCTGCTGGAGTTCTTCACCCACGAAGGGGTGGGCACCATCATCACGCGCGAGGTGGTGGCGCGGCTGCGGGAAGCGACCATCGACGATGTCGGCGCCATCCTCGCCTTGATCGAGCCGCTGGAAGCCGACGGCACCCTGGTGCGGCGCGGACGCGAGCTGCTGGAGATGGAAATCGGCCGCTTCTCGGTGCTCGAACACGACGGCGTCATCATCGGTTGCGCGGCGCTCTATCCCTTCAAATCGGAGAAGGCGGCCGAGCTGGCGTGCCTGGCGGTGAGGCCCGACCGGCGCCAGGCCGGGCATGGCGAGGAGCTGCTGCGCCATATCGAGACCCGGGCTCGCGCCGCCAAGCTCAAGCGCCTGTTCGTGCTGACGACCCGCACCGCCCACTGGTTCATCGAACGCGGCTTCGGGGAAGCCGGCCTCGATGCCCTGCCGCAGCAGAAGCGCGAACTGTACAACCTGCAGCGCCGCTCCAAGATCCTGATGAAGCCCCTGTAGGCCGGCGCGAGGAATGCCCATGCCAACGGTGCGGCCGCCGCGATCGCTGTTTGCGCGCTTCGCCCTGTTGACCGGTCTGCTGCTGGCGCTGCTCGGCGCCCTGCTGACGTGGTTTTCAGCGCGCAGCACGGAACAGGCCCTGCTGGCGCGGGCGCAGCAGCAGGCGCAGCATGTCGGCGTCGCCCTGCAGGCGAGCCTGGTGCCGCATGCCGTGGCGGGCACCTGGCAGGATGCGGTTCCGGCGATGCAGCGCCTGCGCGCCCAGCTCGGGCTGTCCTACCTGGCGCTGCAAGATGGCGGGCGCCGTACCCTGGTCACGGTCGGCCGCGATGGCGCAATACCGCTGCCGCCGGTGACGGGCGACATGGCGCAGGTGCTGGCCGGGGACGTTGTATTCCACGGCGTGGCCGCGCTCGACCAGGGCACGGAGACTGCCGGCTTCGTCCGCTACGGCGTTTCCCTGGAGCACGTGCATGCCGCGCGGGCGCAGGCGATCCGGACCGGGATTGCCGTCACCGGCGCCGTCATCCTGCTCGGCATGGCGGTGACGATGGTGGCGGTGCTCGGCATCACGCGGCGCCTGCGCCGCGTCGGCGGCATGCTCGCGGCCGTGGCTGGCGGCAACCGCCCGCCGAAGCTGCCGGCGCGCGGCGCGGCCGAGATCGCCGATCTGTCCCGCGCCGCCAATGAGGCGGCGCGCGTGATCGACGAGCGCTTCGCGGCGCTGGCGGTTCGCGAGGCACGCTTCTATGCGGTGGCCGAGTGTGCCTACCACGTGGAGGCCTGGTTCAATCCGCAGGGGCGGCTGGTCTGGATCAATCGCTCGATCGAGCGCGTCACCGGCTACTCGCCGCTGGAGTGCGTGCTCGCCGGCAACCTGATCGAGATGCTGGTGTGCCAGAAGGACCGGGCCTACGCCGAGGAGGAGGGGCGCAAGGCGCTCGCCGGCACCTCCGGTGACAACCTCGAACTGCGCCTGCAGCGCAAGGACGGCAGCCTGGTGTGGGTGGCGGTGAGCTGGCATGGCATCCACGACGCCAAGGGACGCTACCTCGGATTGCGCGTGTCGCTCGACGACATCCAGGCGCGCAAGGAAGCGGAAATGCGCCTGCTCGAGACCGTCGCCGAGCTGCGTCGGGCGCAGGGCCAGAGGGAGTTCTATCTCGTCCGCGCCAACGAGGAGCGGGCGCGGCTGGGAGCCTTGCTCGACGTGATGAAGGTCGGCGTCATGTTCAGCGACCGCAATCGGCGGGTGCTGTTCTGCAACAAGGCGCTGTACCGCATCTGGGGTGTGCCGGAGCGCGCCACGCTTACGGGCGTGCGCGAGGAGACGCTGCTGGAGCGCACGGCGCCCCTGCGTGCCGCGGACGCCGCCTATCGGCAGCACGTCGCCGAGGTGCTGGGACAGACGGAGACCACCGCCCCGCACGAATTCGCGCTCACCGACGGGCGCGTGCTGCGCGATGTGTCCACCCTGGTGCCGGGCGAGGCGGTGGGCGAGTTCATCGGCCGTGTCTGGATCTACGAGGACATCACCGATCAGAAGCGCATCGCCGACCGCCTCATCCAACTGGCGGAACGCGATCCCCTGACCAATCTCTACAACCGGCGCCGCTTCCAGGAGGAACTGGAGCGCATGCTGGCGGATGCGGCCCGGCGCGAGGTGCAACTGGGGCTGCTGGTCGTCGACCTGGACGGCTTCAAGCCGATCAACGACCATTTCGGACACCAGGCCGGCGACACCGTCCTGATCACCCTTGCCGAGCAGGTGGGGGCAACGGTGCGGCGCAACGAGATGTTCTTCCGCATCGGCGGCGACGAGTTTGCGCTGCTCGCCACCGACAGCTCCGAAGAGGAGATGGTGGGATTGGCGCGCCGCATCCTGAGCAAGATCACCAACCTGCGCTTCGAATTCGCCGGTGAGCAGGCGCGTCTCACCGCCAGCGTCGGCATCGCCCTTTATCCTGTGCACGGCCGCGACGGACGCGAACTGCTGGAGCATGGCGACCAGGCCATGTATCGCGCCAAGACGAGCGGCAAGAACCGCTGGCAGGTGTGGCGGGCGCGCTCCGCGGCCTGAGGCGCGGCACTTTTCCGCTAGAATCGGCCTGTGAATGCGCAGCTTATCGACGAAAGGATCGCAACATGCCCCGCATGGTGAATTGCATCAAGCTCGGCCGTGAAGCCGAGGGCCTCGACTTTCCTCCTTATCCCGGCGAACTGGGAAAGAAGATCTTCGAAAACGTGTCGAAGGAAGCCTGGCAGCAGTGGATCCGTCACCAGACGATGCTGGTAAACGAAAACCGCCTCAATCTGGCCGATCCGAGGGCGCGCAAGTATCTCGCGGAACAGATGGAGAAGCACTTCTTCGGCGAGGGGGCCGAGAGGATCGCTGGGTACGTCCCGCCCCAGTCGTAGCCAGAGGACCGACGAAAAAAAGCCGCCGCGCTGCCGCGGCGGCTTTTCCGCATTGCGCAGCGCTCAGTGGCCGGCGACCTCGCGCTCGATGCCTTCCAGACCGATATGGCGCACGTCGCGCCCCTTCACCATGTAGACCACGTACTCCGAGATGTTCTTGGAGTGGTCGCCGATGCGCTCGATGGACTTGGCGGCGAACAGCACTTCCAGGCCGCGTGAGATGGTGCGCGGATCTTCCATCATGAAAGTGATGAGCTGGCGCATGATGGACTTGAACTCGGTGTCCACCTCCTTGTCCTGACGCACCACTTCGGCCGCCGCGTTGACATCGAGGCGGGCGAAGGCGTCGAGCGCCTTGCGCAGCATGGCGACCGCCAGTTGCGCCACATGGCGCAGTTCGACGCGCGGCCCGAAGCCGGCCTCGTCGGTGTGCACCTTCTTGGCGAGCTTGGCGATCTTCTTCGCCTCGTCGCCGATGCGCTCCAGATCGGTGATGGTCTTGATCACGGTCATGATCATGCGCAGATCGACCGCCGCCGGCTGGCGCCTGGCGATGATATGGCTGCACGCCTCGTCCAGCGATACCTCGGCGGCGTTGACCCGCGCGTCGTTGTTGATGACCTGGTCGATCAGCAGCAGGTCCCCGTCCACGAACCCCTCCATGGCCTTGACGATCTGGTGCTCCACCAGGCCGCCCATCTGCAGGACGCGGTTGCGGATGTCTTCCAGTTCGGTATCGAACTGCTTGTATGTATGCTCAGTCACTGCGTGCCACCTTTCAGGAAACCAGCCTGCCGAACTTATCAAGCGATTGTGACAGAAGCGTTTCAGCGCGAGATCGTCTTCACGCCGCCGGCCGTCGCCAGCAGCAGCACGTCGGCGCCGCGCCGCGCGAACAGGCCGTTGGTCACGACCCCGACGATGTGGTTGATCTGCGCCTCCAGGCCGGCCGGGTCGTCGATGGCAAGCTCGCGCACGTCGAGGATGATGTTGCCGTTGTCCGTGGTGAAGCCCTGGCGCAGTTGCGGCTTGCCGCCCAGTGCCTTCAATTCCCGCGCCACGTATTCGCGCGCCATCGGGATCACTTCCACCGGCAGCGGAAACTTGCCGAGTCGCGCCACCAGCTTGGTCTCGTCGGCCACGCAGACGAACTTCTTCGCCACTGCGGCGACGATCTTCTCGCGCGTCAGCGCACCGCCGCCGCCCTTGATCATGGCCCGTTCGTGCGTGATCTCGTCGGCCCCATCCACGTAGACCGGAATGTCCTCCACGTCGTTCAGATCCAGTACCGGGATGCCGTGGCCCGCCAGCCGCTTCGCCGAGGCCTCGGAACTGGCCACCGCGCCGCGGATGCGGTCTTTGATCCTGCCCAGTTCGTCGATGAAATAGTTGGCCGTCGATCCGGTGCCGACGCCGATGATGGCGCCTTCCACCACGTAGTGCATGGCGGCGCGCGCCGATGCCTGCTTCAGTTCGTCCTGTGTCATTTTCTGGCTGTCCTCCCCTGGAGCCGGCGATTCTACCGGAATCGCCGGCGCCGGGCCCGTCGCAGGAAGTCAGGACGCGGATGGGAAACGGAGCCTGACGCCCCGCACCAGGTGGTCGAAGTCGTGCGCCGCGGCGGGCAGGGGCGTGTTCTGGAACGCCAATCCGCCTCGCCTACTTGGCATCGGCGATCTTGGCCAGATCCCCGTAGGGCGCGGTGCTGCCGTGACCGCCGGCGAAGCGCTCCGGATCGATGCCGTACTTCCGCACCGCGGCCACCAGCGCCGTCTGTCCCGCTGTCGGCTTGGCGCCCAATGCGTCGCGTCCCGGGCTCCACAGGTCGGTGACGAAGCCGAGCCTGGCATCGGGCAGGTAGCCGATCAGCATCGCCTCGGCATGCGGATTGTCCACGGCGTAGGCGCCGACCTGCCGCCGGCCGTCGCCCACCGTCCACTTGCCGTCTACCTCCACGATCTCCGTCCGGCGCGGCTTGCGCTGCAGCAGGTC
>Ga0079303_10000436_pt1 | contig 10059 bp, 4 predicted proteins | sample Methanogen_OWC_FD_77073 | JGI IMG/M metagenome (GOLD analysis project Ga0079303, IMG submission 77073) | Enriched soil microbial communities from Old Woman Creek wetland in Ohio, USA - Methanogen_OWC | ecosystem: Environmental > Terrestrial > Soil > Wetlands | place: USA: Ohio | collected...
TTATCGCAGTTCAAGTTTCGGGCCAAACTCAACGGCGCGACCGGTAATTTTTCAGCCCTCGCCTCCGCGAAACCCGATTTCGACTGGATCGGCTTTTCCAGAAGGTTTCTCGAAGAGTTCGATTTTATCGCTGCCGACGCCACGACGCAGATCGAACCCTGCGACACGTTGAGCGAATATTTCGATATCACCCGAAGAATCAATTGCATATTGCTGGATATGGACCGCGATTTCTGGCTTTATATCTCCGCCGGCTATTTCAGGGAAAGCGTACGCGCGGGCGAAGTCGGTTCTTCTACCATGCCGCATAAGGTCAATCCGATAAACTTCGAAAATTCCGAAGGCAACCTTCAAATATCGAATTCGCTCCTTTCAATGATGGCTGAAAAACTCTGCCAGTCGCGGATGCAGCGCGACCTTTCCGGCAGCACCGTAATGCGGAACATCGGAGTCGCGCTGGCGCATTCCCATCTCGCTCTCCTTGAAACCGAAAAAGGCCTTTCGAAGGTCAGCCTGGATGAAAAAAAATGCGCCGTGGAAGTTGAAAACGCTCCCGAGGTCCTCGCCGAACCGGTTCAAACGATAATGAAAATCGAAGGCGCCGACGACCCTTATGCGAAACTTCTTTCAGCTACTCGCGGCAAGAAGAACGCTCTCGAAGGCATCATAAAGGCCGCGAATTGCTCGAAAATATCGGCTGATGCGAAAAAAGCCATCGCCAGGCTTTCGCCGGTCGAATATATCGGCCTCGCCCCAAAGATCTGCGAGAATGTCCTTAAAAGAGTAACCGAAACTCTATTATAGAAACTCTGAATATTCTTTCGAACGATAAAAAAATGGCGTTCATGAATTTGAACGCCATTTTTTTATCGCTTGAAGTCAGTCGATAGTAGTTTTATTTTGAGGCTTTATTCTGGGCATTTATTTTTTCGATTTCACTCGCCGATTCCTTGAAGTCTTCGAAAGCCTTTTTGCATTCGGGGTCATCGAGCTTTCCTTCGGTAAGGTATTGTTTATATTTATTATAAGCATTAATCATCTTTTGTTTGAGCTCAACGTATTTGTCGCTAATTTTGACTTTCCCTTCGTCGCTGGTATTTTGAGGAAGGATATTCAGGATAACGCCCTGCGGATCGACGCCGTATCTGATGTTATCGACCTTATTAGTGACAGGCGTTTCTTCTTTGTCTTTATTGAAAAGCCCTTTGACGAAACCGGCGACTTTGCTGCCGATGATTCCGCCAACGATGCTGCCGATAGCGGTTCCGACACCCGGAAGAAGCAACGAGCCTATCGCGGCGCCGACAGTCGTTCCGACGACGCGACCTGCAAGGTCGACTTTATCGATCGAAGCCCAGGCCTTCTGGAAAGACGGCACATAACCTTTGGAAATATCGTCGCCAAACTGACCGCCCAGCGCGCCGCCGGCCATTGAAAACAGCGCCGGCATAAAAGCTCCGATAATAGGCCCGACTCCGGGCACTGCCGTGGAAATGGCTGTTCCGACCATATTGCCCGCGACGCTGCCGAGGCCCGAACCTATAAACGAGCCGATATATTTGCCTTTCGTCAATTCGCTCGCGGCCTTGATTATATCGACTTTTTCACCATTTTTAACCTGTTCGAATATTTTGAATCCGACCGTGGTCGCAGCCGAAAAGCCTATATTTACAGGTGAAAACGCATTCTTGAATGCGATTTTCCCGGAAGCCACGGTCGCCTGGCGCGACGTAAGGTTGTCGAAATCGATTTTATTCTTGACATTGGTTTCCTGGATCGCATTCTTGCCTTCGCGAATCCGTCCCGCCATATTGGAGGCGCGCTCTTTGATTGTGAGTCCGTCTTTCGGCAGAATATTGCCTATCACGGTCTTTATAAGATTCTTCTTTTCGATGGGAGCAACGATATTTGCCGAAGATTGGGAATCCTTAGCCAAAAAGTCTATATCTCCGCCCGCGTCTCCCGTCATTATTCCCGAAACGCTGGCATCCGCCCCCTGGCTCGAACCTGAATTGTCGAGCTGGATTGCATTGCCGTTCATGTCGGAAGATGCCGTCTCATTGCCATCGGCTATTCGTTTGAGAGCCCTCTGTGTATTGTTCTGGGCCAGCGCGACAGCCGGAAAAGCGATCGTGGAAATGAACACAACGATCAGCAACGATGATATAATCTTTTTAATCATTGTCTTATTCATAAAATAGCACCATCCTTATAAAAAAATATATATATAAAAAATATCCTGTTTTTTATGTTGTTATATCAATTAAACTCGAAAAACTGTTCCGTGTCAAGGGCCATTTGTATTTTTTAGGATTTCAAAAACAAACGTCCTTGATTTTCAAGCATTTTGCCGTTACATTATTAATAATTTTTTTCGGGTTCAATAAAAAATTAGAAATCGCCCAAAAAGAAAAAACCCGCTCCGAATAAAATCGGAGCGGGTTTTTAATTCGAAAAAATTAAAGTCTGACGTTGTCGAAATAGTTCGACACAATTTTCGAATCAGCCTTGCCGTTCATAACATCGGCCATTGCCGCATTACGGATCTCGCCGAAAAGACTTTTGAAAGCTGAGCTGACCGCGACCATGGAGACCACGGCTTCCGCTTTGGAGTTGTCCTGCGACTCGATACCCTGGACGGCTTCTTTAACGAAACCTTCATCGAACCTTACAGTGGCGAGCTTAACGCTTACGATCCTGCCGGTCTTCATTTCGACCGTATAGGTTGCGCATTCGTAAAGCACGTTGTTCGTGAGTTTTTCGTATACCGAAAGAACGACGGAGAAATTACCTTTTGTTTCCGAGACGCTTGTAACCCTGAGCCCGAGCTCAGGAATCATTACCTGGCCATGGACCTTTACATAATCGCTGAACGCGATCTTCGCGGCTTCGCGCTCTGTAAGCTGGAAGTCCTGGGCGGCGGCAACGGAAACGGCGGCCGTGGAAACCGTTAGAACTATGACGACTGACAATAAAAGCAGCATTCTTTTCATGATTCACCCTAAATGCTAAAGATATTTCTATACTCCATACTGCCTTTATGCTGTACATTTAAATAGCAAAAAATATGCCGCTTCAAAAAGACAACAATGGCATTTTAAGATGCCATTGTTGTTCAAATAAAGCTTTTTTTCATGCCACGGTTTCGAGTCGAAATAGATAAGGCTTCTTTAAATGCCGAATTATTTTTCTACGCAATATTCGATCAACTTGAAAAACAACTGTTCGAAGCGATATGCGATAATCGCATCGTCCTTCAAAAACAAGAAACGCCGTCCCAGAAAAGCTTCACGCCCCTCGGCGGAATCCACGGGTATCGATATTCTCGAATACAGCGTTCCGTCGGATTCGAAGATAACGACGGAATTTTCCATTGTCTTTCCGCCGCCATCCGCTACCGCCACCTTGACATACGATCTTCCGACGGAATCGAATCCGATCAGGCTGGCGCCGATTATCTTAATTCCCGGACGTTCTCCGGCCAACGATACGAATTTCAACTCCGTTTGCGCGCCGGACAGAATATCGGCCAGAACTATCCGCCCCTCTTTTAAAAGAGCGGTATAAACTGAAACGCCGGAAACGGCATATCCGTTTCCGGTGGCTTTGATGATATTTCTGGAAACGATCTTGCCTTCGCCGTCGAATACGACAACCTTGGGGTCCCTGACGTCCAGAGCGAAAAGGTTGGACGCCTCATCCGTGGCGATCGCCGTCAGGCCGGAAAAAAGACTTCTTTCATCGATTATACCCAGAGTGCCGGCCAGTTTGCCGTCCGAAGCGAATTTATAGACGACCTGCTCGCTCTGATTGAGAAAATATATCGCTCCGTCCGGAGTAACCGCGATATCAGAAATCAAGTCGTCGCCAAATTCCGAAGCCGTGAAATTGAAATAACACGAAAGAATGCCTTTAGAGTCGATCCTGAGAACTTTTTTCCCCGCCGTATCCAGGACATAAATATTTCCGACACGGTCTACGGTAAAACATGGAGGGCCGGTCATGGCGCTCTCGGAGCCTTCTTCGCCCTGATCGGACGAAAGAATATCGCATTCGCCGGTGCCATAACCTATCGATCCGATGACGCGACCGTTTCCATCCCAGGCCCTGGACGGCTTTTTTTCAGCCATGGCTCCATTGTCAACAGCAAATACGCACGTAGTTCCGAAGAGCATATAAAAGGCAACGGCGGCCGCGATTTTTCCAAAAAATCCCGGAAAAAATTTTTTCATAAGAATCAATTTATCATTTCTCCTCTGAAACGATCTTGATGATAATGTTTTTCAGATCGGCTATTTTGAAAGGCTTGGTCACAAAATCGACGAAACCCGCCTTCTTGAAATCGGCTATGGCGGCCTGCTCCGCGAAATAACCGCTCGCGGCAATCGCCTTGACCTTCGGGTCGATCTGCCTGATCGCGTTAATGGCGTCAACTCCGCCCATCCCGCCGGTAATGGTAAGATCCATTATCAGCACATCGAATTTCTGGCCCGACTCAAAAGATTTTTTGTACAATTCAACCGCTTCTTCTCCGTTGCAGGCGGTCATGACCGAAAAACCAAGATGAGTCAGAAGCTGCGCGGTAACATTGCGGATGCTTTCCTCATCGTCCATGACCAGTACCTTTTTCCCGGCGACGCCCGACGCAGCGGAGGCTTCAGGCCCCTTCGCCAGCGCCTTCGGCCTGACCGTCTCTTTTTTCGCAAGCGCAGATTCTTTTTCAGGAAGAGCTGGAAGGAACACTTTGAAAGTCGATCCTTCGCCGACTTTAGATTCGACGGTAATGGTCCCTTCATGCTTCGTGACGATCGAGAAGACGGATGAAAGCCCCAGGCCGTTTCCCTTGGGTTTGGTCGTAAAATACGGATCGAATATCCTGGAAATGTTCTCCGGCGAAATACCTACGCCGTTATCGCCGACCGCTATTTCAATATAATTGCCGGCTTTCAGGCTCCCTTCCGGACCGGTAAAGGTGGTATTGGCCGCCGAGATTCTGACGGTCCCGCCGTTGGGCGAAGCCTGAGCCGCGTTAATAACGAGGTTGGTTATTACCTGATTGATCTGACCGGAGTCGATTTCGGCGGGCCAAAGATTTTCGGCAATGGACAGTTCCGGCCGGCAGTTCGTTCCCCGTAAAGAGAAATTTACTACGTTCCTGATAAGTTCCTGCAGCCGCATTATCTTTTTGTTCTGAGCGCCGCCGCGGGCGATGGACATAAGCTGAGTGGTGAGGTTCTTGGCCTCGAAAGTAATATCTTCGGCCTTGCTCAGTATTTCATAGACCTGGCCTTTCTGTTCGACGAGAGAGATCGCAAGAGAAATATTGCCCATGATCCCCGTGAGAAAATTGTTGAAATCGTGCGCCAGCCCTCCCGCCAGAACACCGAGAGATTCGAGTTTCGTGACTTTCAGGACCTCTTCTTCCATTCTCTTTCGGTTTGTAACGTCCTCGGACATCGAAATAAAGTGTGTCGTCACGCCGTTCTGCTGGATCGGCACGATGAATTTCTTGTCGGCGAAGAAATCGCCGTTTTTCTTGCGATTGGTAAGATCGCCGCCCCATGAAAAACCCGAAACGATCGTCTTCCACATTTTCTTGTATTCTTCGGCAGGAGTCTTCCCGGATTTAAGGAACGACGGAGTTTTTCCGGCGACTTCGGCCAGAGAATAACCTGTTATCTCGGTGAATTTTGCGTTGACGTATTCGATTTTCCCGCTGACGTCGGTTATGAAGATAAGGCTGGGGCTTTTCTCGACGGCGAGCGAAAGTATCCGGACCTTTTCTTCGGAACTGCGCCGATCCTCTTCCTGGACTATCGCGGCGGTGATCATTTCGATGATTCCCGTTTCGTATTTGCTCAAAGTCCGCTCCGAATAATAATAAAGAGAAAGACATCCGACGCATTTTCCGCCTGAATGAACCGGACTTCCTATATAGTTCTTCAACGCATAAGGCCTTACCAGAGGGTCGGAATCGGCGTAAGAAGTTTCGTCAAGGTTTCCGAGGATCAAAATGCCGCCCTTCGCGCCGTTTCTGATCGCGTCGCACGCGAGCCTGCCTTCAGGAATACCGATCGGCTCAAAGTTTTCAGGGATATTCCAGGCCCCGGCGTTGCACAGCCAGCCCTGGAGCATCCTGTCGTACGTCGCGAAGCCGGCCCCAAGAAGTTCGCCGCAAACCCTCACGAGCATATTGATGTTGGATTCGAAGTCCATTCCGAGATTGGCGAAGACCCTGTTGAGCTTTTCGAGCCTTTCCTCCGCCATTTTTCTGTCGACGATCTCGTTCTGGAGTTCGCACGTGCGGTGAGCGACGATCATTTCCAGTTCCTCATGAGACCTTTGCATAAGCGCTTCGGCTTTTTTTCGTTCGGTAATATCGACGTTCATGAAATATACTTCGACCACGATGCCTTTTTCGAAAATAGGAAAAATTACGGCCCAGATCCAGTGCTCGCCGCCCTGCCGGTCGACGACCCGCCATTCACGCGCGGCTGAAGAGACCCCCTTTTCCCATACGCCGAGGTAATCGCCGACGAAGTTTTTCGCGATTTCCTCGTCCTTGAAAAGGAGGTCCTGTATTCTGTGGTTCTCAATTACCTCGGCTGATTTATAGCCGAAAAGAGAGGCGCTTGCGTCGTTCCAGTGGTATATTATGCCGTCGCGGTTGAACCCCTGAATCGCGACAAGAGGCGTGTCCCTGATTACCGATTCGAAGCGCTCGACTATCTCGAAAATATTGTTTTTCGCGGCTTCGAGCTCCACTTCGGCGTTCTTCCTTTCGGTGACGTCAAGGCATTCGAAAATGACTTCGGTCACCGCATCCGCCTCGAAAATCGGAACCAGAGTGCCGTCGATCCATTTAGCGGCGCCGTGGCGATCGCGTATCTCCAGTTCGCGAACCGTGCGCGGCTTCCCGTCGCGAAACACCGCCGCGAATTCCCCGGCGAAAGAAACGGCGAAATCGGCGCCGTTAACGGATGGACCAAGGGAATCGGAACAGCCGAAAATAATACCGGGAAATTTTTTTATTCCTACGACTTCGGAGGGGCCGAAGCCGGTCAGCGAGGAAATCATGAAATTCCATCCCGTCACGGTGCCGTCGGGCCTCGCCGATATTATCGCCATATAGGGATTGTCGCCGAAAACCGAGCCGAAGCGCCTGGCCGCCGATGAAGCGTTATGCGCAAGATCGGAAATTTTATCGGCGAGAGCGTCGGCCGCGGCGTCGATTCCGTAAAGCGCGCCATCCGGCGAAGGGCCGCCCGGATCAGCGGCCGGAGGGAGGCCGGCAAGCTCGCGCAGGCGCGCAAGCGATTTTTCGAGGCGCGCGAATATTACCGCGTCGAGTATCTTTCCGACGGCGAAGTAAAGAAGCGCGAGCGCAACGAGCAAGGTTACTGCCGCGGCAAAGGCGCCGGCCGAAAAAAACTTCGCCGTAAAAAACAACGAAGTCGACAGTACGACGGCAATTATAATATAAAAAATTGTCTGGTTTCTCAAACTCATAAATAAATTCTTTTAATGCACAAAAAATTATTGAGCCATTATGGCCAATAGCGGCACGAGTAATTGTACCATATTTCAGTTCATTTTTAAACAGAAAAATAGAAAAGCCTTTTGCGGCACCGGCGACGTTGCGCAAGCCCGGCCGCGAAACGACTTCGGTGAATCAGCGCGATTGGTTGCGCTCCCTGATGACCGAGTCTATAAGCCTGTTGAGTTCGCCCTGCTGGTAAGGCTTGGAAAGGACGCCGACGAATCCGAATTTTTTATAATCCGACATCACCGGATCGTTGGAATAGCCGCTCGAAACGATGGCGCGAACTCCCGGATCTATCTCCAGCAGGTGCTTTATCGTGTCGAATCCGCCCAGGCCGCCGCGAACGACGAGGTCCATGATTACGACGTCGAAAGGGGTTTTCGATTCGAGGTTCGCTCGATACAGGTTAATGGCCTCTTCGCCGGTCCTGGCGATGATGACCCTGACTCCGAATTCGACCAGCATTTCGTGAAGTGGGATGATTACCGTTTCGTCGTCGTCCATTATGAGTACCCTGCGGCCGCGTATATCGGCCAGCGGCAGTTCGTCCTTGCGCGCGTCGAGGTTGGCGCCGAGCACGGCCGGAATGTATATGAAGAAAGAAGTGCCCTTTTCAGGCGTCGAGTCGACCGTAATAAATCCGCCGTGGTTCTTGATTATGGAATACGAGGTCGAAAGACCGAGGCCGTTTCCCGAAGACTTGGTCGTAAAATAAGGGTCGAATATCCGCGTCAAATTTTCAGGTAAAATGCCGCATCCATGGTCATGAACGGATATTTTCACGAATTTCCTTCTGCCGAATTCGTCGGGAGGCACGGTGAACTCGAAATTCTGAGTGGAAATTTCAAGGACGCCGCCGTCGGGCATCGCCTGCTTGGCGTTGATCGCGAGATTGGTCAGCACCTGGGCGATCTGGCCCTCGTCGATTTTGACCGGCCACAGGTCTGGGGCGAGGTTGAATTTACATGTGATGTTGGAACCCGACACCGAGAACTGCGCCGAATCGGAAACCAGGCCGTTGATCTGCGAAATCCGGGTTATCGGAAGCCCGCCGCGCGAAAACGTGATCAGCTGTTCGGTGAGGTTTCTGGCCCGGTAAGCGATATTTTCGGCGCGCACCAGTATTTCGTGCGTTTTTTCTTCGGGCTTGAGGCGTTTTTTGGCGAGCGTTATGTTGCCGACGATTCCCATGAGGACATTGTTGAAATCATGCGCTATCCCGCCGGCGAGCATTCCCAGCGACTCGAGCTTGGAAGTCCTTATGATCTCGTCCTGAAGCTTATTGCGTTCGGTCACGTCCCTCAGGTTGGCGACAATGCCGTTGACTCCGTCAATGTCGATCATGTTGCGGCTGATGCCCTCCAGCAAAATATAGTCGCCGTTTGATTTTCTGTAGCGATAGAGAAGAGGTATATTGACGCCGGGCGAGGCGAGGTTGGTCCTGACGGTTTTCGTAAAAAGCTGCTGGTCGTCCGGATGCAAAAAATCCAGAGGGCTTTTTCCGATCATTTCTTCAGGTTTGTATCCGACGTTGCTTTCGACCGAAGGGCTCGCGTAAGCGATAAGGCCGTCCGGCGAAGTAATGAATATCATGTCCAGCGAATTCTGGACGAGACCTTTCAGGCGCTTCTCGCTCGCCGCGAGTTCTTTTTCAGCCTTCATGCGCTCGACGATCTCTTCCTGAAGTTTCACGTTGGCTTCCCGGAGCTCGGCCGTTCGCACGCGGATTTTCTCCTCCAGCTCTTCCTTCGACTTTCTCTCGGACTCGAGCAGGGCCGTTTCGGCCCTCTTTCTGTCGGTAATGTTGCGGATGAGGACGATAAACTGGTCTCCCATATACGAAACAACGCGCGCTTCGAAATTCTTGTAGTTGACACCGGCCGGAAGTTCATATTCGATCGTGGCGAGATTTCCCGTCATTCTGACTTTTTCAAGAGCGGTTTCGAACTCGCCGATAACGACTTCGGGAAGGATGTCCTGCCATTTTTTTCCGAGAAATGCGTCCGGCGCGACAAAAAGGTCGTCGGCGTTGCCCGCCTTGTAGTCCGTTATGACTCCATCGGAAGATATCCTGAAGTAAATATCGGGAAGGGCCTTGAATATCTGTTGAAGCTCACTGGTCCTGGCCCGAAGCTCCGAGGCGTCGTTCCCGCGCTTGATGATGCGCCACATTTCCGTCATCAGCAGCGTGAGCTGGCGAAGGTCAGAGTCGTTGTATTCGCCTTCCTTGTTCCCGACGCCCGCCAGCGCCACGATATGTTCGCCCTCGAAAATCGGGACGTTCATATGGCGCCTGATAAGCACGTGGCCCTCAGGATAGCCTTTTTTCAGAGGGCTCGCCGCGGCGTAATCGTTCGTGATGATCGGCTTTCGCTGGCGCAGCGCTTCTCCCCAAAGCCCGGTTTTATTTGTCTGGAAAATGAAGCTCGTGTTCGGCAGGTTGCATTCCGCCATGACGTCTTTAGACCACGAGTACATGGAAAGAATGGATTCGTCGTCATTGGTGAAGGCCAGGT
>Ga0079303_10000437_pt1 | contig 10047 bp, 8 predicted proteins | sample Methanogen_OWC_FD_77073 | JGI IMG/M metagenome (GOLD analysis project Ga0079303, IMG submission 77073) | Enriched soil microbial communities from Old Woman Creek wetland in Ohio, USA - Methanogen_OWC | ecosystem: Environmental > Terrestrial > Soil > Wetlands | place: USA: Ohio | collected...
CGTTTGAGTCTTTTAAAGGCGGTATCGTGACGGTTGTTACATCATCGGGATTTCATGTCGAACGGCTCCGGGATCAGAAGGTGCAGGCACAACTGGAACCATTTCTTGCCGAACTATATGGCCCAGGAACCAGGCTTGCAGTAAAAAATCCGCAGGAAGCAGCAGCGAAATCAGGATTTGATGACAAACCTGGTGAAGCCCCCAAGTCCCCGGCTGTGCAGCCGGCAGCAAACCATGCACAGCAGATTGCCCGGCTTGACCAGGAATCCCGAAACAAGGTGCTTGCAAAACCTTCCGTCGCCGATGCATTGTCTGTTTTCGGTGGTGATGTGACAAATGTGGAACGTGGACCCGGAATCGATCCAGGCGATGGCGATCCAAACTGATACGTGACAGGACAAAGATAAACACGGATAAACATGCATCGGTGTCTGTGATGAAAAAGACGCTTGGACCCGTTTTCCCGGTTTATGAGACGTTCTGTGCATCATTGGAAACCGATGAACGTGGGCTGATACAGGTGTGGAAGTGGTACCGGGACGGGGATACGGAAGCGGATCCATGATTCCCGGCGCATCGTAGAGTTTGGCCGATTCATTCGCTTTCGGGGCGAAGAGCCAAATGCGCAAGAACGGTCAGGTATTCCGGCGTGCGAACGGGTAAATTGAACCCATGACGAACGCGGGAAAAAGATCCTCGACCATCGAGCAGTATCGGGAGCGGGTGCAGAACGTCCTGGATCATATCCAGGCCGATCTCGACCGATTGCATTCCCTCGACGAGTTGGCGCAGCTGGCCTGCTTTTCTCCCTTCCAGTTCCATCGGGTGTTTCGGGGGATGGTGGGCGAGCCGGTGGCAGAGTACATCCGCCGACTGCGCCTCGAACGGGCCGGACTGCGTCTCCTGCAGAGCAGGCGGCCGGTCACGGATATCGCGTTCGAGGCGGGGTATCAGAACCTGGAATCCTTTATTCGCGCGTTCAGACAGCGCTTCGGCCAGCCGCCGTCCCGATTTCGGCGGCTGCGCGAAGTGCAGGCCCGCCATCTGTTTGCCCGGGATTCGCTGCCGGGCTCATCTCTCTTTTCTTCAGGAGAAAACATGGACGTCCAGATCATTCACCAGGCATCCCGGACCGTTGCGAGCGTGAGACATACCGGACCGTATAAAAACTGTGGGAAATCCTGGGAGGCTCTGTGCGGCTGGGCCGGTCAGCTTGATCTGATCGGGCCGAACACACAGTTCATCGGCCTCTGCTACGACGACCCCGATGTGACCCCGGCCGACAAGATCCGCTACGACGCCTGCATCACCCTCGACCGGCCGGTAACACCGGGGAAGGGTGTCACAATTCGGGAGATCCCGGGCGGCGCTTTTGCGAAGACCCTCCACCTCGGCCCGATGGAAAAACTGTCTGAAACGTACGTGAAACTCTGTGGAAAATGGCTTCCCCAGAGCGGCCGCGAGATGAAACACGCGCCGAACCTCGAAATCTACCTCAACGACCCGGACAAGACGCCCCCCGAAGAACTTCGGATCGAAATCCAGCTCCCCTTGGAAGACGCCTGACCATCGTTCGACAGAAAACCGGGGCCGATCATGCGGTGGCGATCATTGCACCGCGTGAAGCCGGCCCCGGCGCTGGATTGGTGTCATTTTTGCCCCTGAAAGGGGGAGTTCCTTTCCGTAAGCCCGCTGTTCTGGCGAATTCTGTATTCAAGCTGGTTTTGCATGGTTCCTCAGAAAAACGGACACGATGTATCAAAATTATGATAAGTATTTCCCCGGTTCGGGGCACCATGACTCTCCTTGCTGAATCAGGAAAAGCGGCATGAACGCAACCGGCAAACGCCTTGAATCAGGCTTGTTTGGTGCATGTGAATAGGTGAAAGGGTGTACAAAGCCTTTCTGTGGAAAAGGTGGATAACCATGGGGATAAGCTGTTCATGCGGTACGGTGGGGTGGAAAAGATATTTCCTGTGCCCTCTTGACAAACGCTTGGCAGGCCGAAAGAAAGGGAGTTACGTCCTGCGGTAGACTTTAAACGGGCATGAACGCAGAAAAGGCCTGGAAATTTTCACCTGTCACCCCTGAATTGACCGAAACCCTTCTGGGCGGTGTCTTCCCGATGCTGAATGCATCAGAGGGCATCACCCGCTGCGAGGCGTTCACCGGGTTCTTGTGTGCAAAAAGGCGGGGCGCCGAAAACACGCTCCGCCTTTTTCGTTGAAGGTCAGACGAAGAGATTGATCGTCGAGTCAGCAGCTGAATCGAGATAAGTCGCCACCCCACCCTCGGTTACTCCATCAATGAACTCGGTCTTTTTCAGGCCCATCACATCCATGCTCATCGTGCAGGCAATCAGCTTAACGCCAGCCGACATTGCGGTTGCAATCAACTCCGGGAGAGGAGCAACCTTCTTCTGATCCATAACATGCTTCATCATTGCGGTGCCAAGGCCGGCAAAATGCATTTTCGAAAGACCAAGTGATTCGGCCCCTTGTGGCATCATCATTCCGAACATCGATTCAAGCATGTTTTTCTCGACGGCCGGGGCGTCTTTCCGGCGAAGAATGTTCAGCCCCCAGAATGTGAAGAACAGCGTCACTTCGAGGCCCATCGCCGCTGCGCCATTGGCGATAATGAATGTGGCGTAGGCTCTGTCAAGATCGCCGCTGAATACGACCATCGTCAGCTTTTTCTTGCCCTGAAGGCCTGCTGCAAGCTGCGTTGAACAGGAAATGGCCGGGGAGAGGCCTGCCGCGGTCTTTTCAATAAGCGCCGAGTAGCGGCCTTTTTCTCCACTGGTTTGAACCAGCTTATTGCCGGAGCGCCGACACCAAGCTTCGACATCGGGTGGGAACCCCGGATCGGTGGCTGTAACCTTCAGATACTGGCCGACTTTCAGTTGTTCCATGCGATCACGCATCTTCATCAGCGGGCCGGGGCACTGAAGCCCGCACGCGTCAAACTCGAACGTTTCACCGCCGGATGTCGGAGTGGCAACAGGTGTGCTGCAGAATGTTTCCTGGAGAGGCTTGGGTGCCGGAGAGACTCGCAGGGCTTCTTCGTGGTAAAGCGTCCAGGTTTTGTAGCCCCCCACAAGGTTTCGTACGTTAAAACCTTTCTGGGTGAGAATGCGCTGAGCGAAATACCCGCGCAGGGCGACCTGGCAGTAAACGATGACTTCCTTGTCATGGGGAAGTTCGCCGAGACGGTCACGCAGCGAATCCACTGGAATCAGGAGTGAGCCGGGAATATGGCCCGCCTCGTGCTCGCCTGGCGTGCGCACATCGAGCAGGATATGTTTCTGTGAATCGAGCGACGGGAGTTCATCCACATGGATTGGCAGATAGAGGCCCTTACGCATGTTTTCTGCCACCATTCCGATCATATTCACGGGATCCTTGGCCGAGCCATAGGGCGGTGCATAGGCCAGCTCCAGATGCACGAGGTCCTCGACCGACATCTTTGCCGCGATGGCTGTTGCTAGGATGTCAATGCGTTTGTCCACTCCATCACTGCCGATAATCTGCGCACCGAGAATCCTGCCGTCATCCTGGGAAAACAACAGCTTGATCGACATGGGAACGGCATTCGGATAATACCCGGCATGGCTTGCCGGATGGGTGAAGGCTTTTTGATAAGGTTTACCCAGGCGCCTGAGCTGTTTCTCGGAAAGCCCTGTCTGGGCGGCGGTCATGTCGAAAAGTTTTACAATCCATGTCCCGATGGTGCCGCGATACTCGACGGGAGTTGCACCCATAGCGTTGTCTGCCGCGATGCGGCCCTGTCTGTTGGCCGGTCCCGCAAGTGGAACGTTTGACGGATCGCCCGTGATGCGGTCGAACGACTCGACGGCATCACCGACAGCAAAGATGTCGGGATCCGACGTGCGCATCATCCTGTCGACCGTGATAGCGCCCCGTGCATTGACTGTGAGGCCGGCATCGCGTGCCAGCTTCGATTCAGGGCGCACACCGATCGAGAGAATGATCATGTCGGTTTCGACCGGTGAACCTTCGGAAAATTGCAGGGCAAGCCTTCCGCCGGCATCGGCAATCCCGGAAACCTGGCTTCCAAGGCGGAGATCAATACCCTGAAACCGCAGATGCTGGTGCAGGGGTGCCGTCATCTCGGCATCGAGGGGGGGCATGACCTGCTTTTCGCGCTCTACAAGAGTTACGGCGAGACCGCGGTGGCGAAGATTCTCGGCCGCTTCGATTCCAATAAAGCCCCCGCCGATCACGGTTGCATGACGCACGGGGTTCTTGTCGAGATGCGCGATGATCGCATCCATATCGGGAATGGTTTTCAGAGTGAAAACCCTTGGTGAATCGATTCCGGGAAGGGGGGGTTTAAAGGCTTCTGCTCCGGGAGCAAGAATCAGTTTATCGTAAGTGAGCGCATACTCGCGCTTTGTCTGAATATCACGAACAGTGACTTCTTTTTTCTTCGTGTCTATTCTGACGGCCTCATGAAGAATACGAACATCAAGGGCGAGGCGCTTTTTCAAGGATTCCGGGGTCTGGAGAATCAGATCATCCCGGTCTTTGATGATGCTTCCGATGTGGTAGGGAAGCCCACAGTTCGCAAAGCTGACAAATGAACCACGTTCCAGCACGATGATTTCGGCATTCTCATCAAGGCGCCTGGCCCTGGCTGCCGCTGAAGCACCGCCGGCGACACCGCCGATGACAACAAGTCGTTTTGCCATTTTAAGATTCTCCTTATTCCGGTCTTTCGTCGGAGTTGCTGCGCATTTTGATCCGTCCTGCGGGGAGGCAGTGTGCCTGGCACGTTTCCAGGCAGGATAGAAGCTGGATCAGGCCTTCGTGAGCAAGTGAATACAGGGAATTCGTGTGGTAACGCCTCTGGCAGACGACCCCGTTACTGCGCATGATGCGCAACTGTTGAGAAACGATTGCCTGAGGTATGTCGAGCAACTCTGCCAGTCTGCCAACGGATTTTTCTCCGTCTGCTAGGGCCTCCAGAAGCCTGAGTCGCTGAGGGTGTCCGAGTGCCTTCAGGCTTTCGGCGATATAGGGCAGGGCTGTAGCCGAAAGTTTAAAAAATGTATTATTCATATATAGCAATATAACTATGTTGCAGTGCAAAAGCAACATAAAAAGTACAAGTTTTTCAAGAAAGCGGGAAGAATCGCATGGGCTCTGAGAGTGTGCCTCAGATGATGCACCACTACCCGCATTGTGCAGGAATCCAGTTTAGCGATGCGCCTGATTGACACACGAATGGAAGAACTTTTTGGACAGGAACGGACTGCCGGAAACAGGTACGAGGATATTTTGAAAACCAACGCGAGTTTTTTGAGTATAATTAGCAGGTAGCTATGCTTCCCGGAGGTGGCAACCTGATGAAACGTGGTCTGATCATGGCAGTGTTAACAGCCTGTGGAGGAGTTTTTGCTGTCGGCTCCGTCCTGGCATCGGTAACACATTATCCGTTTCCCGCGAATATCGCTCTGGAACTCCGACAGAGTGATGAAGAACATATCGAAGCCGTTGTAGAGGCCCGAACCGGCTCGCCTGCAGGAATACAGCTGTTTTTTGAAAGCTCTGACGACCTCCTGGTTGCGCCGGCTTCTGCAAGTATTGATCGATTGACCACGGTTACGCCGGGCAGATTCCAGCTGCTTGTCACGCATACCGGCAAACCGACAGACGCCAGTGGATCCTGGGTCAGATTGCGGGCCGTCTATAAGCCTGATTACGACAGTCTGGCAACGGCTATTTCAGACAAGGGAAAATATCCGGATGAAAATGAGCGGCAGAAGCTGCTCGATATCGTTGCGCGCAACAAGGCTGCTGTAGCTGTTCAAACAGATGCGGCAAGACTCGATATGGGGAAAAATCCCGGCAGAAGTCGTTGAACTTTCGCCAGAACCCGTGGAGGGGAAAATGATCAGATATCGCATATCTCAGGTGAAATGGTTTTTGCCTCTTGTGATGGCGTTGCTTGTCAGCAGCGTTGCCATGGCGGCTGATCCTGAATTCGAATTTGTTTACCAGAAAGTAACTGCCATTGAATTCAAGGTTGAGGCGGCGAAGCCGACAAAGTGGTGGGAAAAAGCCATCGATTTTGGCAAGAGCGTCATCGACAGAGCCAAAATGGTTGTCGACCAGGCTAAAATGCGCTTTTTCCCGGGTGATTTCTCCGGTACTGTCCGATCGACGCAGACAGACAAGGTTTCCTATAAAGTCGAACGTGTAAACGTGCGCGACGAAGCCCATCTGCTCGAACTTATGGGAGTGAAAAACGGCGATACGTCGACGCTTACGAACGGTCAGCGCGGTTTGCTTGAATCCTACAGATATTCAAAATCCCAGGCAGTAAAAGAGCGAGCGGCCTATGGCTATCGCAAGAAGACCAACGTTCTGCTCACCGATCTGACAGAGGGCGAAAAGATTCTGGCCGGTCTCGATTCAGAAAAGAAATCTCTCGCATCGACTGCCATGAAAAAAGATTTCTGGCCGATGTCGCTTGGTTCTATCCAGCTTAATTCACAATTTCACAACGGCAGCAACTGGGAAAAAGAGGCACAGGGAACATTCATGCACGAGTATTCCCATACGCTTGATCGTGCAATTCCAGCCGGCCTGATCGATGAGGGCGTAAAAACATTCGTCAAGCAGGGTGGCTTCCTGTATGGCGCTGACGGAACTCACTACAATAATGAGCGTACAACTGCACGCGTCGCTTTCATGGAAGGCTGGGCCGAGTTTAATGAACTTTGCGTCACGGGTGAGACTGACGGCTACCGGCGCGATGTGAAAACGGTTTCCATCGAAGACCGCAACGGCAAATACACGGATTATCCGGTCGCTTCGCTGACGGGGAAAGACCTCCTGGCCGTCGAGGGAATCAATGCTCTGATTCTCTACGATATCATGGCGACCGTTCCGGGGGGCAAGGAAAAGGTTTTCAAGGCGTTTGCCAGGTCCAATACCCCGTTTCACTCGCTGAAGCATCTGACGGGGGAGTTTGTAAAGCAGAACCCGGATCAGCTGGCAGCCGTGGCGGCCGCTATCGATAAAAACACGTTCGGCAAGCTCAGCAACGACGAACTGAAGAGTCTGCTGGGTGGCGGACAAGCTGTTGACGCTTATCTTGCCACGCGGGGGAAGAACCTCGAGCAGGATCCTGCGGACTCCACCATCGATACATCTGCCGATCAGAGCGTCACAATCAACGGAGCTGGCACCAATCCGTTCAGTATCAAGGAATAGCCGGCAATACCAGCACATGGAGGAATGAGCATGCCCCTGAATATGCGGAGAGTCTGGGTTGCCCTGTTTGCGTTTGTGCTGGTGTTCGGGCTGCTGAAGCCGACCTCCGTGCAGGCAAAGGATAGCGAATTCGAGTTTTATTACCAGCGTATCGAGGCTGTCGAGCAGATCAACAACCCTGAGCCCAAGGGCTGGTGGGAAAAGACGAAATCTTTGGTGAAGGGTGTTGAAAACACGATTGCCAGCGGGTTCGAAAAGTTGTCGCGCACGTATTTCCCGGGCGAAGGCGAGAAGCGCTGGTATTCGGAAAAAGACAAGACGATCGCCTATAAGTTGCAACGCACGAAGGTCCGTGACGAGTCTCATCTGCTCGAACTCATGGGCGTCAAAAATGGAGATCTGTCGAAGCTTTCAGAAGGTCAGAAGGCTTTGCTGGCCGTCTACAAACATTCACAATCGCAAACAGTGCAAGACAGAATGACCGTTTCCTATCGTTCCAAAATTGCCGTCACACTTTCTGATACCACTGGCTATGACGATGCTTCGAAGTATCCGCAGGTTGAGAATGATTTCTGGCCCTGCTCGACGGGGCGCATGATCCAGATGAGCTCAAACTTCTTCAACTATTGCGGAAGTGATGAAAATGCAAAATCGACGTTCATTCATGAGTTTTCACACTCGTGTGACCGCACTGTCAAAGAGTTCATCAAGCCGTATGGCAATGATGGCAACCACTCGTGCAACGAACTCACGCATTCCCGTTCGGCCTTCGTCGAGGGATGGGCTGAGTTCAACGAAATGCTTGACTCGAAAAGCGAATGCGATCGCATGAAAAATGCCATTCAGACGATCAAGCTCGAGAACGCCACAGGATCAAACGGCAATAATTACACGAGAGTTCCCGCAACGGATCCCTCTCTGACCGGAAGAGACCTGATGTCCGTGGAAGGAGTCGTCGCAACGATCTTTTACCGGATGTCGAGCGAACTGTCTGACGGTCGTGCCAAGGTATTCAAGTCGTTCAAGGATACGAACACCTACTGGCGGACGACCAGCTCGATGCTCAAGGATTTTGCATCGAAGAATCCGGGTGACGCGAAAGCCCTGGCGGCGATTCTGAATGAAGAGACGCATGGCAAGCTCAGTGATGCCGACCTGATCTCCTATCTGGGAAACGGCGCGGGCGTGAAGGAGTTTATCGAGGCTCGCAAGAAGCCTTTGGCAGACATTGAGCTGCCTGATCTCAACCCCGGGAACGTCAGTGATGACGATGCCGGCGTAACGGTGAACGGAACGGCAAGCGGGCGGCGCAATCCGTTTACGGCAGGCAGTACAAAGTAGTCTTCATACTTGGATCGGAAACCAGAAAAGCGAAAACCGTCCCTGCCATCCGGCCCGGGGCGGTTTTCGCTTTTCTACAGACGCATCTTCTGTACGGTTTCCCGAGGAGCGCGTCAGCTGAAATCCTTCAGCAGGGCTTCCAGTTCGGGGTCGTTGAATTCTTCTTCGGAGCTGTTTTTGACCATGAAGATCAGCTTCTTCAGATCCAGGTCTGAAAGGGGTTTTCCCTTGGAGTGGGCGAGTTCCGCCTCGTCGCTGAGGAATTTGCGCAGGAACTTTTCGCGGGTTTTCTTATCGGTCATGACCTGCAGCAGCTTGTCGGCGAGGATGGTCGGATCGACCATCTTGTAAGAACCGTCGCGAATCTGGCGGGTGATTTCCTCGAGTCGCTGCATCCGAACGAGTTTTGCCTGGTCCAGCAATGCCGGGGACTGTGTCTCAGTCAGGCCAGCAGGGCGGGATGGGGTGAAACTGTCAGATACGGATTTTGACTTGAGGGTTTTGTCGAAGGATTCGTCTTTGGGCTTGTCAGCGGCTTCCTTCGGCTTGGAATGCGTAATAATGATGGTCTTTCCACCTGGACCCTGAATCGAGTCGACCATAGCAAAACTCCCTTGTACATCCATGTCATCTGGGCATTTTTTGCCCTATCTACTAAAAGTATCGGCAGATCCAGTGAAAAAGTTGAGATCCTAATCTGGCAAAACGACAATACAAAAAATAATCGGGATATGCTGCATTTCAAGACGTCCAGGCTCAGGACCTCGGAGAAGTCTGCCGATATGCAGAAAGAATAGAATATACGTGGGTCATGGAGGCAAAAGATGTCCAGGCGATTCTTGTCCATACTGGTTATGATGGGCGGATTCAGCATGATCCTTGGCATATCGGACTCATTGTTGAGTTCTGTTTCAGCAGCCGGGAGTCGTGATTTCAGGGAAGCCTATCTCGAGCAGTTCCAGGCCGGGGAATCAGCCATGTCCGCCCGGCAGTATGATATCGCGATCGCCTGTTTTCAGGCAGCGCTCACCATCAAAGGCGAGCAGATGCGCCCCAGGTTCCGGCTTGCCCAGGCGCTTGTCGAGTCCGGGCGTTCCGTTGAAAGTCTGCCTCATTTTCAGTATCTGCTGGAAAAAGCGCCCCAGAATATTCCGGCCCGTGTGCTCCTGTCGCGGGCGCTGATCAGCTGTGGGCGCAGAGACGAGGCTATGCGCCATCTCGAATGGATTCTTCAGGTCCAGCCTGGGCATCAGGAGGCGGTTTCCCTCCTCTCAGCCTGCGGCAATAAAGCGGGGAGTGCGGCTTTTGCCGTGAACGGCACCGCTTCGGCTTCCCCGGCCCGCCCCGCTGAACCGCGTGTGGTGGTTGCGGGTGGCATCGACGCCGATGCCGCCTATCCGACCGTTGCAGTTGCAGCAGGCGTTGAGCGTGGGACGGCAGCTTCCGTGGCCCGACCGGCTCA
>Ga0079303_10000438_pt1 | contig 10043 bp, 9 predicted proteins | sample Methanogen_OWC_FD_77073 | JGI IMG/M metagenome (GOLD analysis project Ga0079303, IMG submission 77073) | Enriched soil microbial communities from Old Woman Creek wetland in Ohio, USA - Methanogen_OWC | ecosystem: Environmental > Terrestrial > Soil > Wetlands | place: USA: Ohio | collected...
CCGACGGCGGCATTGCCGCTTCCAAAAAGATCGGGAAGAATTCCTTCGATTACCTGATCCAGGTCAAGGGAATGAGCAACCTCCATTCCGACGAGCGGGCAACCCCCGGCCTGGCGCTGAACATCGCCACGGCATCGAGAGGCTCGGACCACCTGCGGAGCCGGCCGGCCATCGACCTGTACCATCTGCCGCAAACGGTGCTGAGAAAGATTTACAGCAATCCGGTCCCTTACGACGGGCCCCTGAGCTCCGAGCACACGGAGTATGTGGGGAAACCCTGGCAGGTCTTCTGGCAGGAAAACTGTTACATGGGCGTCGACTGCCTGGGAATCTGCAAATATCATACGACCTTCCTGGGAGCGACACTTCCCAATTTCGAAGACTGGTCGAAGGTGCTCTACTACAACACCGGTCTGCAGATGACGCCCGAAGAGATCTGGATGGTGGCCAGACGGTGCAACATGATCGAAAGGCTCTTCAACCTGAGGGAGGGCCTGACCCGAGACGATCTCAAAAAAGGCGACATGCTCAATCATCGCTATTTTGACGAGCCCTGCCGACGCGGGGCCGTCGATGTTATCGGCATAAAAATCGACAAGGAAAAATTTATGCGGATGGTCGATGAGCTCTACGAACACAAAGGCCTCGATAAAGTCGGCGTTCCCAAACCGGAGACGCTGAAGGAGCTCGGCCTGGAAAACGAGCCCAGCCATCTGATCTAGCCCGAAATGGAGGAAGCGAATGTCAAAAGCCTTGTATATCGATTACCATAAGTGCACGGGTTGCAGGCTCTGCGAGCTCGTTTGCTCGGTTTCCCATGACGGGATTTCCAATCCTGCGAGAAGCCGGATCCGGGTGATGAAATGGGAGGCGGAAGGCCTCTACGTTCCCATGTCCTGCCAGCAGTGCCAGGATGCGCCATGCAAGCTGGTCTGCCCGGTCAAGGCCATCTCACGGGATGACGAGATGGGGCGCGTGTTCGTGGACTACGACGTCTGCATCGGCTGCCGCTCCTGTATCGCGGCATGCCCCTTCGGCGCCATGAGTTTCAACCTTAAGGATAAAAAAGTCTTTAAGTGCGACCTCTGCGACGGCGCCCCTCAGTGTGTCCGCTTCTGTGAAATGAAGGCCGTCGATTTCATCGACATGGACGAAGTGAGCATCATCAAGAAAAGAGACGCCGCCAAACGGCTGTCCGTTGCCGGCAAAGAGGCGGGGGCGCTGGAGGCGGGCCTTCACCGGTAGATGGGAAACCGGAAGCGGCGAATTTTCATATGGAAATAAATGAGATTGAAATACGCTCGGTTGGCGTGGATGTGGGCAGCTCGACCAGCCACCTGGCCTTTTCGAACCTGGTGCTGAAAAGAGATGAACGCTCAGCCACCCGCCGTTTCAACATCCGGGAAAGAAAAGTACTCTATGAAGGCAGAATCATCCATACGCCTTTGCTGGATGATGACACCATCGACATCGACAAGCTGTCCCTTTTCTTGAAAGAAGAATATGAGCGGGCGGGAATCGATCCGGCCGATATCCAGACCGGGGCGGTGATCGTTACCGGAGAGAGTGCCACGAAACATAACGCCAAACAAATCGTGGAAGCGCTGTCCAGTGACGCTGGAAAATTTGTGGCCGCCACGGCAGGCCCCAATTTCGAAAGCCTGATCGCCGCAAGGGGGTCGGGCGCCACGGCCCGGTCGAAAGATTGTCAGAACACGATATTATCCTGCGACATCGGCGGGGGAACCTCCAACATCGCCGTATCCAAAAATGGAAAGGTAATTTCGACCAGCTGTGTCGCGGTGGGGGGCAGGCTGCTTGGCGTAAATTCCCACGGAAAAATTTGGCGCATGTCCCGGCCGGCGGCAACCGTCATGGCGGACATGGGGTTGAACTACGGCATCGGCGACTCCATCCCGGAAGCAGATGTGGAAAAGATTGCCGCCCGATTTGCCGAAGTTCTTTTTGAGGTCATCACCGGTCCGGCGAAGACGTCTCTGGCCAGACAGCTGATGATGACCGATGATCTGAATTTTCCGGGACGAATCGATGAATATTCGTTTTCGGGAGGCGTGGCCGAGCTCATGTATTGCGGAAACGGCGCCTATGACGACATGGGCCCGATCCTGGCCAAGAAAATCAATCTGCTGACCTCCCGGCTGGCCGCTCCGGTGATCGAACCGGCCAATAAAATCAGGGCCACCGTCATCGGCGCGGGGGCCTATTCCTTATCCATCTCCGGTTCTTCCGGCTTTATGGATGAGAGCCTCCGCTTTCCCATCCGGAACGTGCCCGTCGTCCGGGTGGATGTCGATCGGTCCCGGTTAAGTGTCGAGCACGTGACATCCCAAATCAATGTCTCGTTTCAGAGGTTCGATCTGAACGAAGGAGAGGATATCGCCGCACTGTATTTCAAGGATACGTTCAGGGCGTCTTATCCCGAGCTGGAATTGCTTGCCCGAGCCGTCGAAGCCGCTCTTCCCAACTCGATTGCCCGGAAATTACCGATCATCCTGATTTTTGAAAAAGACATCGCCTGCGGCGTGGGAAACGTCATCCGCCGGGAAACCAGCCTGAAAACGAATCTGTTATCACTCGATGAGTTGATCCTCAAAGAGGGAGACTGGATTGATATCGGCGAGCCCCTGATTGCCGGCCAGGTATTTCCCGTTACGGTAAAGTCGCTTGTTTTTCACGGGAATTAAACATGGCGCTGAAACCCGAAAAACCCCCGAGAACGCCGGCCTACGAGGCGCCAGCGGTTCAGAAGGCGTTTGAGCTGCTGGCAATGGTCGCCGATTCCGCGGAAGGGTTGGGAGTCAGCGAGCTTTCCACCGCACTGGGCTACAGCAAGGGAACCATCCACGGCCTCGTGCAAGCATTGCTCAAGTCCGGGGCGCTGGACCAGAGCACGCAACGTAAAAAGCTGTTCCTCGGACCCGCCATCGTGGAGCTGGCCTTCAAAAGCCGCAGCTACCGTCGAACCATCCAGCAGGCTCAGCCTCTGCTGGACCAACTGCGCGACCGGGTCGGGCAAACCGTGTTTCTAGGCATGCTGAGTCGATCCCGGGTGATGATCATCGCTGAGGCTGAAGCGTCAAACCCGCTGAAAATATCTTCGCCGCCGGGAACCTCCCTGCCGGTTCTGGCCGGAGCGCTGGGAAAGATGTTCCTAGCTCAGTTCGACGATGAAAAGGCGCTCCAGCTGATCCGCAGCCACGGGCTGACACCCTATACTCCAAAGTCCATTACCGACGGGCAGGCTTATCTTGAAGAACTTGCCCGGGTGCGCCGGGAAGGATACGCTGTGGACGATGAAGAGTACCTGCCCGGGGTTCGCGCCGTTGCCCTCAGCCTCGGGAATCACCGCGGGCTTTCTCTGGCCCTGTGGGCCGTGGGATTTGCCGGGTCCATGGATCGTCAGCGCATGCCCGGAATTGTCCGGGAGGTCCTGGAAACCGCTGAAAAACTGAAGGTGTCGCTCCATAATGGACATTGAGAGGAAAGGCCCATGGCCAAGCAACTGATCGTAGAACCCGAAAAATGCAACGGCTGCGGAAAATGCGAGATGGTATGCTCGCTGAGGCACCAGGGCATCAGCAACCCGGCACTCTCCCGCATCCGGGTGATTCAAGGGGAGCAGGAGGGTTTCCATCTTCCCATGCACTGCCAGCACTGCCTGAATCCACCCTGCATGACGGTATGTCCCCGGAAGGCCATCTCCAGGGACGAAGAACTGAACCGCGTGCTGGTCGACTACGGTCTCTGCATCGCCTGCAAGATGTGCGTTGCCGCCTGTCCCTTCGGTGTGATGCAATTCAACGAAGAGCGCGGGCAGACTTTCAAATGCGACCATTGCGACGGAGATCCTCAATGCGCCCGTTTCTGCGAGCCAAAAGCCATCGACTATGTCGAAACCGTTAAAATGGAAATGGATCGTATGCGAGCGGCTGCGCGACGATGGGCGGCACCCACGCGCAAGTGTGCCGCATAGGTGGAAGCCAGATGTCTTCTTTCATAGTGAACGAGAAGTGCAACGGTTGCCTGGCCTGCGTCCAGAATTGTCCGAACCGGGCCCTCGATTACCGGGATCATGCCGGCAAACGCGTCCTGATGCATAACATGGGCTTGTGCGCCCGATGCGGCCAGTGCTGGCGGGTTTGTCCGGAACAGGCCGTGGAATTCAGGCACTTGCTGGAATCGCCCTGGCAGGAGGTGGTGGCCCTGGGTTTGACCGCGTGCCGGGTATGCGGAGAGCCCGTGTATACGTTCGATTACGGGAAAAAGGTCTCGGAAAAGCTCCGGATGCCGGCGGAAGCCCTCTGCCCGGCGCACCGCCGCGAAAAGGGCCTGAGGGTCTGGTCCCGTATCAGACCGGCGAGCCCGCCTTCTCCAGGAGGTGCAAGATGATCGTAGGAAATCTTAAGCCGGTGGAGGAAATCGCCGCTTCGGTAGCCGGGCTAAAGAACGTCCAGGTGGTGGGATGCGGCTCCTGTGTTTCGGTCTGTCTTTCCGGGGGAGACCGGGAGGCCCGGCAGCTTGCCGACGAACTGTCCCTGCCTCTCTATTACCCCGATGGCCCGCCGCCCGCATTCGCTGTGAACGGCATCGTGCGCCAGTGCGAAAAAGACATGGTAAAAACCTATCTGACGCTGCCGGCGGAAACCGACGCGGTCGTCTCTCTGGCATGCGGCGCCGGCGTCCAAACCCTGGCGGACCTCTTCTCACCGCTTCCTGTTTTTCCCGCATTGAACACAACCTTTTTAGGCGCCCTGGACGAACCGGGCATCTGGCGGGAGAAGTGCCACGGCTGCGGTGACTGCATGCTCTCTTTTACAGGAAGCATCTGCCCAGTGGCCCGCTGCGCCAAGAGCCTGTTCAACGGCCCCTGCGGAGGCTCCCAGGGCGGCCGATGCGAAGTGAACCCGGAGATTCCCTGCGCCTGGGCCATGATCTATTACCGGCTCAAAAGCCAGAACCGGCTCGATCTTCTCCAGAAGGTAAACCCTCCCCGGGACTGGCGTCCGGCAGGAAACACCGGCCCCCGGTCCCGAATCCGCACCGGCATCGCCGGAAGCCCTGGAGACTCACTTGCCCCATCGAATCCAACATCCTGAGCTCTTTATGGCAAACACCAAACACGCATCCCCATTCAGATGAAAATCATCGTCGAATCCCTGGGGCTGCCGACGCTCTCGGCCCTCATCGGCCGCAAAGTCGAAATGGAACTAACGGCTGCGACGACCGCGGATCTTATCGATCGCCTGGTTGCCCGTTTCGGCCCTAAGGCGCGGCAAATACTGCTGGACGCGGAAGGCCGCCTGGATATGGCGATCCAGGTGATGGTTAACGACGAGGGGTTTCTGCCGCGCGATGAATGGACCACGCGGAAGCTGAAAGACGGCGACCGCATCCGCCTGATGCTGCTCGTCGGCGGCGGTTAGCGCAATCGTCAGATTAGGGTTCCGGTTGCAGTCGGGGTCTTGACGTGGGAGCGGCATCTTGCCGCGAACGGGATAATGGCGGGACGCCTCTCCCGCCTGGAACTTGTTTTTCAACACCCTTGGTATAAGAAAAGCAGGCTGACCGCTGCCTTCCGCGGTCAGCCTGCTTTTCTTATTTGATCTTGAGAACCATCGCCGCAGCGGTGTCGCCGGCGGCGCAGCCCGCAAACAGAAGATAGCCGCCGCCTTTCATCACCACCTCCTCGATCCCCTCGATGATGAGCCGGCCCGCGGTCGGGCCCTGGGGGTGCCCGAAGACCAGCGACGAGCCGTAGTGGTTCATCCCGTTCATCACGTCGACGCCCAGCTTCCTGGCCAGGAACACGTCGTTGGCGGCAAAGGGGTTGTGGGTCTTGATCGCCTTGGCGTCCTTGGCCTTGATCTTGGCGCCGTCGAGGGCCATCTGGGCGGCCGGGTAGACCGCCGCCGCCATGAAGGCCGGCTTGACCCGGGCGTAGCCGTAGGAAAGCACCTGGATCTCCACCGACGGGTCGGCGCTCAGCGATTTGGCCTTGTCGCGTCCGGCGACGATGACCCCGCAGTGGCCGTCGGCCGGGTGCGTCTGGGCGCCGAACGTGTGGACGCCGTCGGGCAGCACCGGCCGGAGGCCTGCCAGGCCCGCGGCCGTGGTTTCCATGACGCCCTCGTCCGCATCCAGCATGAGGGTCTGTTTCTTGGAGACCTTGATCATCACGGGGTACATGTAGCGCTTCTGGAACTCGCGGTCGTCGGCGAGGGCATCCTGGTATTGCTTGTAGCGCTGCAGCGCCACCTCGTCGCACTCCTTGCGCGTGATGCCCTCCTCCTTGGCCACGTTTTCCGCGGTCTTGATCATGGCCTGCCCGGCCCAGGGGTCCTTGTTGAAATTGTCCATGAGCCAGTTCTCGGAAATCACCTGTCCGCCCGGCCCCGGCGGGTAGGGCCACACGATGTGGGGCCCGTTCGAACAGCGGTCGGTCATCAGGCAGAAGGGCGCATGGAACAGCCCGGCCTCGACGCCCATGGCCGCGGTATAAATGGCGACGGTGGAGGTCGAGCAGGCCTGGCTGACCCACAGGCCGGGCACCCCGGCCGCTCCCATCAAGGCCGCCGCCCAGGGGCCGCCGTAAAAGCCCTGGTGCTGGTGAACGGTGAGCCCCAGGTACACGTAGTCGAAGACCTTCGGGTCCAGGTTCTTTTCCGCCAGCCAGCGCTTCGTGGTCTCGGCGGCCAGCACGATGGCGTGCTCGTTGGCCATGCTGCCCTGCCAGCGGGCGAACGGTGAGCTGAAATAGCCTTTGTAGGGGATGAATGCCTTGGTCAACATGAGTGCTTCCCTCCTTTGGCCGGATCGGCCGAGTTAGAAATCCTTTCAGGCGCACGGCGCCGTTCAGCCGGAGTCAGGTGGCGACAGGCATCGCGTATCGGGTATCGAATGCCCGGTTTCACTTCTTCTGCTGCCGCAATCGCTCTCGCAGGATGCGGTGCAGGATTTTGCCGGTCGGCGTGCGGGGCATATCATCCTGGGAGATGAAGATGACCTCCTTGGGGCGCTTGTAGCCGGCGAGCTTGTCCCGGCAGCACTCCATGATCTCCTTCTCGGTGATGCTCCGGGGATCGACGCCGGGCCGGGTGACGACGACCGCCGCCACCTTCTCCCCCCACTTGTCGTCCGGCACACCCACCACCGCGCAGTCGAACACGCATTCGTGGCTCCCCACCGCCTCCTCCACCTCGCTGGGGTAGACGTGCTCGCCGCCGGTGATGATCATGTTGTCCTTGCGGTCGACGATGTGGAAGAACCCCTCCTCGTCTTTTTTGGCCATGTCGCCGGCGGAGAACCACCCCTGGTGAAACGCGCTCGCCGTCTTTTCGGGCAACTTGTAGTACTCCTTGAACAGCATCGGGCCGCGGGAGTGAAGCTCGCCCACCTGCCCCGCCGCCACATCGTTTTTCTCCCCGTCCAGAATCTTCACCAGCTCGGTGCCCAGGGACTCGAAGCCGATGGACCCCAGCTTCTTCATCTGGTACTCGGGCTTGAGCACCGTGACGATGCCGGCCTCGGTCGAGCCGTAGGCCTCGTAGAGCTGCACGCCGGGGAAAAACTCCATGATGGCGAGCTTCATGCTCTTGCGCACCGGCGCCGACGAGCAGAGCAGCTTGCGGATGGAGCTGCGGTCGTGCCGGCGGGCCTCCGGGGGCGCGCTGAGGATCAGGTTGTAGTGGGTCGGGATGAGGGAGATGAAGGTGATTTTTTCGCGCGCGACGATCTCGAGTATCTCCTCCGCGCGGAAGGAGCGGGCCGGGTGGATGTAGACCGAGCCGCCGATGTAGGTGAAGGTGAAGGTGAAAAAGGTGGAATTGATGTGGCACAGCGGCATGACGTTCATGCACACGTCGTGCTCGTTGAAGCCGAAGTCGATGGCGTTGATCAGGTAGAAGGCGATGTGCGACTCGTGCGTGCGTACCACCCCCTTGGGCTTGCCGGTGGTCCCGGAGGTGTAGATCAGGATCCAGTCGTCCTCGGGCAGCACCTCGGCCTCGGGTTCGCTCTCGGCCGCCCCGGCGATGAGCTCGTCGTAGGCGCGGTAGCCCGCAGAGGGCCGGCCCACGACGATGTAGTTCTCGGGGGGTATGTTTGCCAGCCGCGGCCGGATCGGGTCCACGGTGGCGACGAACTCGTCGTGGACGATGAAGGCCCTGGCATCGGAGTTCCCGGCGATGTACTCGACTTCGGCGCCGGTGAGCCGGAAATTGATCGGGACGATGACGATGCCCGTCTTGGCGGTGGCGAGATAGGCTTCGATGATCTCGATGCTGTTCTCCAGCAGGACCGCCACCTTGTCGCCTTTTCTCAAGCCGAGCCCCAGCAGGCCGTGGGCCAGCTGGTTGACCCGCCGGTTGACTTCCGGGTAGGTCAAGGATCGCTCGCGGTCCTTGAGGGCCACGGTCCCCGGAAATTTCTTCGCGTTGACCTTAAGGATCTGACCCAGGTTAAGCCAGCACGCCATTTTTTTCCTCCCCTTTCAAGAATCAGCCGCTTTTCCGGCTGATTCTTTCAGGCTGATTCTTAAAGGCTGATTCTTGCGTCCACCACGAACACCTTGTCGGCGAAGGCCATGACCGGGTTCAGGTCCATCTCCTGGATTTCCGGCAGGTCGGTGAGCAGCTGGGACAACCGCTGCAGGATCTCCACGAGCCGCTCCCGGTTCACCCCCTTTTTGCCCCGCACGCCGCTCAGCAGCGGGGCGGCCTGGATGGCGCCCAGCATCTGCCGGGCCTCCACGGCGCTGACCGGAGTGAGGTTGAAGACCACGTCCTTCATGACCTCGACGTAAACCCCGCCCAGGCCGAAGACCACCGCGTGGCCGAGGCCTTCCTCGGCCTTGGCGCCCATGATGAGCTCGAGCCCGCCGGGCAGGTATTTCTGGACGAAGAAGCGCAGGTCGGGCGCGGGGATGGCTTTTTTCATCCGGGCGGCCGCGTTTTTCACCGCGCTGGCGCTGGCCAGGTTCAAGGCCACGCCGCCCGTGTCGCTCTTGTGCACCACCGATTCGGCATCGGCCTTGAGCGCTACCGGGAAGCCGATTTTAGCCGCCGCCTGGGCGGCTTCGGCCGGGCTCGCGGCCATGCGCCATTTTGCGACCGGTATCTTGTAGGCGTCCAGGATCCCGTAGACCTCGGCCGCGTCGAGCTGGGTCCGGCCGGCGGCGCGGGCCCCGGCGATAATTTTTTGGGCCTTCTCGGCTTTGACGTCGGCGAAGATCTGAACCGGGGATGCCTCACGGCTGCGGATCGTCTGGTATTGCACCAGGGCCGCCATGGCCCGGGCCGCCTCCCCCGGCAGGGGGAAGCACGGGACGCCGCCCTCCCGCAGGATCCTGACCACCTCCGACCACTGCAGCCGGTCCGTCATCAGGTTGCAGACGACGGGCTTGCGGCGCTGTTGGCTGACGGCCACGATCTCCCGGGCGATGCTTTCGTTGTCCACGAAGAACGGGGTGACGAAGTTGACGAAGACGCAGTCGAAGCCGTCGTCCTCCATCATGGCGTCCATGCAGGCCCGGTAGTGCTGGGCCGTTCCCGTGGCCAGCACGTCCACCGGGTTGCCGATCGAGGCCTCCGGGTAGAGCCTCTCCTTGAGGAAGGCCTTGGTTTTCTCCGACAGCGGCGGCAGCGTACAGCCGGCGCCCACCAGGACGTCGGTGGCGATGACCGCCGGCCCGCCGGTGTTGGTGATGATGCCGACCCGGTTGCCCGCGGGGATCGGCTGGCTGCCGAAGGCCGCGGCGGCCTGGATCAGGTGGCCTTCGTCCCGGAAGGAGAGCACCCCCGCCTTTTTAAAAATGAGGTCGGTGGCGATGTCCTCCTTGGCCAGTCCGCCGGTGTGCGAGGCCGCCGCCTTGGCGCCTTCCCGGGTGCGGCCGGCCTTCATCGCCAGGATCGGCTTCTTGGCCGCGACCTCGGTGGCGGTCTGCATGAAGTTGGCCGGGTCCCGCAGCCCCTCGACGTAGGTGACGATGACGCGGGTGCCCTCGTCCTCGCCCAGGTAGCGCATGA
>Ga0079303_10000439_pt1 | contig 10029 bp, 3 predicted proteins | sample Methanogen_OWC_FD_77073 | JGI IMG/M metagenome (GOLD analysis project Ga0079303, IMG submission 77073) | Enriched soil microbial communities from Old Woman Creek wetland in Ohio, USA - Methanogen_OWC | ecosystem: Environmental > Terrestrial > Soil > Wetlands | place: USA: Ohio | collected...
GCGACGACGGCGGTCTTTTGTGGGAACTTCGCGGCAGTTTCCTCGAATATCGCGTGAGCGGTTTTGTTCGACCTGAATTTCGAAGGCGCGGCGTTGAATTCGTACAGTATGGCCTTCTTTTCCCGGGCCGTCGCTATCGCGATGTCGCGTATCGCCTTTTCCGGATCTGACGCCACCTGCGTGAGGATATTGACCAGGTGAAGCGACATTCGCCTGATCGTCTCGGGCTTGAAAAGGCATGTGCGGTATTCGAAATCGCATTTGATGCAATCGCCCGACTCGAAGGCCTGCAGCGTGAGATCGAATTTGGCGGTGTGGGTCTCGGCCGGTTTGGGCCTGACGATGAGCTGGCCGTAACGGGTCTCCTTGAGCCCCTGCGAGGTCTGGAAGACGAAGATGACGTCGAAGAGGGGGTTCCTGGAAGACTCTCTTTTGATATTTAATTTCTCGATGAGGGTGTCGAGCTGGTAATCCTGGTTGTCGAGCACGTTCATGAAATTGCGTCGCACTTCGGCCAGGAAATCCGAGAACTTGAGCTCCGCTTTCGGTCTGCTGCGCACGGGCATGGCGTTGACGAACATTCCGAGCATCTGCTGCGCCTCGATGGAAGGCCTGCCAACGAGCGGCGCGCCGATGACAATATCGTCCTGCGACGAATATTTGGAAAGAAGTACGTTGAACGCGGCGAGAAAAAGCAGGTACTGGGTGGAGCCAGTCTTTGCCGCGAGGCTCTTCAAATTGCGCGTGGTCTCCTCGTCGATCTGGAACTCGTAGTGATCGCCCTCGAGGCCGGCCGAGGCCGCGCGCGGATGGTCGGTCGGCAGATTCAGGACCGGGATCTCGCCCGAGAGCATTTCGAGCCATGCTTTTTCCTGTTCCAGCATTTTCTCGGATTTCAGGTAGCGGCTCTGCCACATGGCGAAATCCCTGTACTGCTGTTTCAGTTCCGGGAGAGGCCTTCCTTCGTAGATCTCGAAAAGCTCGCGGGTGAAGATCTCGAGGGACATCCCGTCGAAGATGATGTGGTGAAAGTTGAGAAGGAGGATATGCGATTCTTCGGAGACCCTGACCAGCTTGACCCTGAAAAGCGGCGCGCTGGAGAAATCGAAGGGTTTCATGAAATCGGTTATGAGATCGTCTATCGCGTCTTCGGACGATTCCTGATAGATCTTTTTGAGCCTGACGCTCGCGCTGATTTTCTGAACCGGCTCGCCTTCGACGACATCGAAAGATGTTCGCAGGGCTTCGTGGCGGTCGACCATGTCCTGAAGCGCATCGGAGAGCTTCAATTTATCGAGTTTTCCGTCGATTTTCAGCATGAACGGGATATTGTAGGTGGCGCTCGGGCCTTCCATCTGTTCGACTATGAAAAGGCGTTTCTGAACCGATGAAACGGGGTAATGATTGCGCGTCGAAGTGTCGCGCGCCTCTTCGGCGACGGCCTTGCGGGCCCCCGGCAGGAGCGCCGCCATCTGCCTGACCGTCGGCGAGGCGAAAAGGTCCTTCGCCGAAACGCGGACGCCGAATTCCTTTTCGATCTTGTATTGCATTACGACGACCTTTATCGAATGCCCGCCGATCATGAAGAAATTGTCGGTGGCGCCGACGCCCTCGACGTCGAGGACTTCCTCCCATATTTTGACGAGCTTTTCCTCTGAGGCGTTTTCGGCCCTGAAAAAGGGCATGGCGGGGCCGCGCTCGAGGACTCGTTTTTTTGTTTCGGCTACCGGCGCGGCCTGAAGAGAATCCGTTTCCGTAAGATCGGATTTGAGTTTTCCGATAGCCGCTTCCGATTTGATTATCGCCGCCATTTTGCGCAGCGTAGGGAAGTCGAAGATCTTTTTGATAGAGAGCCTGACGCCGAATTCCCTTTCGATCTTAGTCTGCAATATAACGGCCTTGAGGGAGTGTCCGCCTATGCGGAAAAAGTCATCTCCGGCGCCGACGGAGTCCGCCGCCAGCATTTCCTTCCACATGGCCGCGAGCCTGGTTTCAAAATCGCCTTCGGGTTCGATGAAGAGCGTTTTTTCGCCGATCGTCGCGTGTGGCGCGGGAAGGGCGCGGCGGTCGATCTTGCCGCTGGCGTTGACCGGCATCGCGTCGAGCCTGACGATGGCCGCCGGGATCATGAATTCGGGAAGCGCCGCGGCGAGCTCTTTTTTGATTGTCGCGTCGTCGGCGATGCCGGGGCAGCCGGGACCAGAACCGACGATATAGGCGCAGATGAATTTATTTTCGCCTTCGGAGGCGAGCGCTACGGCGGTATTTTTGACGCCGTCGACCTTGAGGAGCGCCTGTTCTATTTCGCCTAACTCTATCCTGAAGCCGCGCAGCTTGACCTGGCTGTCGATTCGTCCGAGGAACTCGATATTGCCGTCGGGGAGCCATCTGACCAGATCGCCGGTGCGGTACATTTTTTCGCCTGGCGCGAAGGGGCAGTCGATGAATTTCTCGGCGGTCGTCTCGGGCCTGTTGAGGTATCCGCGCGCGAGGCAGATGCCGCTGACGCACAGCTCGCCGGGGTATCCTTCGGGCAGAAGGTTCATCTTGCGGTCGACCACGTAGAGCCGAGTGTTGGATACCGGTTTGCCGATCGGGATGTTGCCCATCATTTTTTGGACGTGGAAGTAGGTGACGTTGACGGTGTTTTCGGTGGGGCCGTAAATGTTGAGGAGATTGTATTTGCGGGGCTTGAATATGCGGAGCTTTTCGCCGCCGGTGAGGAGCCAGCGCAGAGAGGCGTTGTCGATATTCTCCATGAACTGCTCGGCGAACTGGGTCGTGAGGAAGGCGATGGTGACCCGGTTCTTTTCGTAATATTCGTTGAGCTCGGTTATCGAAAGCTTTATGTCCTCGCTGATGATGTGGATTGTCGCCCCGAAGCAAAGCGGCGGGAAGACCTCGAGGATCGAGGCGTCGAAGCCGAAAGAGGCGTGCTTGGAAACGTTGTCCTTTTCAGTGAGGCCGACGGCGTTCTTGTACCAGAAGCAGTAATTGACCAGCGCGGCGTGTTCGATGAGGGTGCCTTTAGGTTTTCCGGTCGATCCGGAAGTGTAAATGATATATGACAGATTTTTCGGCGTGCAGAGGTTGGCGAACGAGTCGGGACCGGTTTCGTATATCGTCTCGTCGTCGAGACAGATGACGGTGCCGTCGAATTTTATCTTTTCAACGAGGTGCTTTTGCGTCAGCAGTATGCGCGCGTGGCTGTCGGCGAGCATGAACTCGATCCTGTCGGCGGGGTATTTAGTGTCGATGGGCATGTATCCGGCGCCGGTCTTCATGACGCCGATCGCGCCGACCACCATTTCGATGGAGCGGTCGATGAATATCCCGACTATCTCGTCGGGGACGACGCCGAGGCTTTTGAGCCTGTGGGCGAGCCGCGCCGCCCGGCGTCCGAGCTCGGAATATTTCATGCGCGAGTCGACGAAGACGACGGCGTCCTTGTCGGGGCTCTTTTTAACCTGTTCGTCGAAGATGTCGGCGAAGGTCTTCTCCTTCGGGTAATAGGACGCGTTGTCGTTGAAGTCCTCGAGCAGGTGGCGTTTTTCGTGTTCGGATATGAACTCGATACGGTCGATCTTCCTCTCGGGCGCTGAAACGGCGGCTTCGATGAATTTGAAGAGGTGGCCCGCCATGAGTTCGATCTCGTCTTCGCCGAAGGCGCAGGTCCTGTAGTCGATCGACAGCTCGACGCGGAGGTTTTTCTTCCTGTCGTATTTGATGGAGCAGGTCATGGCGTTGACCGAATTAGAATTGCCGTACGTCACCGCTTCGACGGAATCCGGCAGCATGTGCCCCATGTGGCGCGTCACTGCGATATCGAGCATGCCGGCGATATCTATATTCCGGCCGCGCAGATCGTGGATGAGCATATCGACCGGGTAGCGGCCCCCGGCTATCCCGGCGTCGAGTACCTTCGAAAAACCGCCCGAAAAATCGCCGAAACCGGTATCGGGCGAGAAGCAGTAGCGCAGCGCGATCGTGGAGGCGAACATGCCCGTGGCGTTTCCGAATTTTTCCGACCTGTTGGCGTGCGCCGTCTCGAGCGTGATGTCTTCCTTGGACGTGAGCCTGAAAAGATATGCGAAAAGGGCCGATACGAAGACCCTGTACGTCGAGGTCTTGTTTTTCGAGCAGTAAGCGTAGATCTTTTCGGACAGCCCTTCGGGCGCCCGGAAGCACTTGAAGTTCGTGCGCAGATCGTCGCCGGAAAGGGCGGGCTTAAGTTCGAGCGGTTCGGCGGAACTGGCGAATACGCCATTCCAGTATTTCGCGTCGTCGGCGAATCCGTCCGATTTCAGATAGGCTTCCTCTTCGGCGACGAAATCGCGGTATGAAGCGAATTCTTCGCGGACGTCGTCTTCGCCCGACCTGATCTTTTCGTAATATTCGACGATCTTGTTTATGCAGATCGAAAGCGACGTACCATCCAGAAGGATGTGGTGCGCCTTAACGAAAAAGCCGCCTCTGCCGCCGTCGAGCCTGATGAGGGCGAAATAAAAAAGGTCCATGTCAAGAATGCCGCCGAAAGGCTCCGCGGCTTTTTTAGCCGCCCATTCGCCCATGCGGGCCTGACCTTCCGGCCCTATGAAATCGAATGTTTCAGGCTCCACCGCCGAATACCGCGCGAAATACTGCGAGGGTTCGCCGTCGGTTTCGGAGAACCTCAGGCGCATATTTTCGTTGTTCCTGACGAAAAGACCGATGGCTTTTTTCAGCGCCTGAAGGTCGGCCGTTTCCCTGAAAATAACGGTCTGCGGGAGTACGTTCCACATCGGCGACTCGGGATAATATTTCTGGAGATAATAGATCCGTTTTTCGGGATGGGTCAGCTTGAAGGTTTCGGGGGCCTTTTCTTTCAAGATAGTTCCTCCATAAAAAAACGGGCGGCGGCATGTCGCATGCCCCGTCCGTCGGTTATTTATTTTCATTTGAAAATCGTTTACAAAGCGATTTTACCTTTTCAACCAAAATATTATCGTCGTCGATAGGCTTGGAAATATAATCGTCCATTCCGGCAGAAAGGAATTTACCGGCGTCGCCATCCATAGCGTAAGCCGTAAGGGCAATGATCGGAACGTGTCTTCCCGTTTCTTTTTCGATATCCCTGATTTTTCGGGTGGCCTCGAAGCCGTCCATTACCGGCATCTGGCCGTCCATGAATATCGCGTCGAACCTTTTTGAGATGTAAAGATCTACCGCTTCCTTTCCTGTGTCGGCGAAACTGATCTTCCATCCGAAATTTCTAGTTATGGCCTTAATGAGAGCCTTGCTGATCTGGTCGTCCTCGGCCAGAAGTATCTCAAGAGAATTTTCGCCGGCGGCGCTTTGGGTTTCAGCCTTATTTTCGCACGTCGCCTTGGGCGTTTCCGAAAGGATTTTAAAGGGAATTTCCACTGTGAAGCGGCTTCCCTTTCCCGGTTCGCTTTCGACCCCGATCGTTCCGCCCATCAATCCGACGAGCCCGCGGACGATGGAAAGGCCCAGACCCGCCCCGCCGTGCCGCTTGCTGTTCGATTCATCGAGCTGGTGGAACATCTCGAAAATTTCGCCTATTCTGTCATTCGGGATCCCGATGCCGGTATCGGACACCGAGACCGACAATATGGCGTTTTCGTCGCTTCTTGACGACTCGGAAATTTTCACGTCGATTCTTCCCTCGGCCGTGAATTTTATGGCGTTGGTCAGCAGATTGAAAATGACCTGCCTGAACCTGAGCGGGTCTCCGATCACGGTATAGTTTATGGCGGGGTCTATTTCATATTCCAGCCTCAATTTTTTTTGCGCGGCCTGTTCCGAAAGGAGCTTTATCGAATTGACTACGTCGGACGCGATATCGAAAGGGATATTTTCAAGCTTGATTTTATTTGCGTCGAGCTTGGAAAAATCGAGGATGTCGTTAATAAGCTCGAGAAGGTGCCCGGAAGAAGTTTTTACCGTATGGATGAAATCTTTTTGCTTTGCGTTGAGCCCGCTGCCGTCGAGAAGATTCGCGAAACCGATTATCCCGTTAAGGGGAGTCCTGAGTTCGTGGCTCATGTTCGCCATGAAATCGCTTTTCGCGTGACTTGCCGCCTCGGCGGCGTCCCTGGCCTGGATGATCGCCTGCTGGATTTTTTTCAATTCCGTGATATCCCGGGTAATCGTAAGAATGCATTTTTCGCGGTCTATTTCGATGATTTTAGCCGACATCAGTCCCGTCACGATAGTCCCGTTTTTGCAGCGAAACGGGGCTTCCAGTCCCTTGCATTCTCCGTGCCGCATGAGTGCGGAAATTAATTTATTCCGGTCCTCGTTATTGACCCAGATACCCAGATCGCCGGGAAGCGAGGAACGCCCGAAGACTTCTTCGCGAGTGTAGCCGGTTATGTCCGTGAATCCCTGATTGCATTCGATATACACGCCGTCGGAAAACCTGTTGATGGCTATCGCGTCGGGGCTGGTGTAAAAAGCTTTCGAAAATTTTTCTTCGGAGATGCGGAGTTTTTCCTCGGCTGTTTTACGTTCGTTGATATTTTCGACCATCGCCAGTAAGTAAGTCAATCTGCCGGTATAATCTTTTATCGCGGTCACGGTAACGGAAGCCCATACGGCCTCGCGGTCTTTGCGGACATATTTTTTTTCGGCCTTGTAAACAGGGATCTCGCCTTTTACGAGCTTGGAAATCGCGTCAATGTCACGGGCGATATAATCGGGATGGGTGATGTCACGAAAGGTCATGGCGGCGAGTTCGCCCTTGGAATATCCGGTGATCATGCAGAACGCGTCGTTGGCCCCGAGGAACCTGAAGTTAGGCGAAACCATAGCCATGCCGAGCGGGCCTTCCTCGAAGATGCGGCGGAATTTTTCCTCGCTTTCCAGAACGGCTTTTTCGGCCAGCTTTTTTTGCGTCACGTCCTCCATCATTCCGAGCTGCCTGCCGGCCCTGCCGTCGGGGCCGGCGACGAAAAAGCCCCTGTCGCGGATCCAGACGTAATGCCCGTCGCGGTGCCTCAGCCGGTATTCGCAATCCCAGAAGGAACAGTTCTTTTCAGCCTCGCTCAATGAACCCAGGGTCTTTTCGCGGTCGTCCGCGTGAAGAAGGTCCCTCCACTGATCGAATCCTCCGCCAAGTTCTTCGGGCGTCAGTCCCAGAACTTTTTCGGATGTCCTTCCCCAGATTATCTTCTTCGTGGCCACGTCGTAATCATAGGCCACCTGACCTGAAGCCGCCACGATGAGCTCGTAGCGTCGCATCCATTCGCCGAGCTGGTCGGCTGTCTGTTCGAGGCGTATCTCCATTTCTTTTTTTTCCGTCACGTCCAGCGCCACCACGCTGATGCCCCAGCATTTTCCGGAACCGTCGAATAAAGGCGTGTACGATCCGTAAAGGAAAGACGGTTTATTTTCTTCGAAATAGGCGATTTCTTCCCATGACACAATACGCCCGGTCTCAATACATCTTTCGAGCAGCGGTCTGTGGGCGTTTACGAGGGCGGGCGGAAAAAACTCCCTGTAATTGTGTCCTTCGATCATATTCAGGGGAAGCCTGAACGTGTCCGTGTAATATTTGTTCGCGATGAAATAATCGCCGCCCGGGCTGGCGCACGCGATCCATAAAGGAAGGGCGTCGATCGTCGTGCGAAGCAGCGTATAGTTTTTCTTGAGTTCTTCCTCCGCGGCCGAATGCGCCGAGACGTCGCGGATGATGCTGTGATAAAGGCCTTCCTTTATTTTTTTGATCAGGACTTCGGCGTGAAAGACGGAGCCGTCCTTTCTGACCATCCTCATTTTAGTGTTCAGTGCTTTGCCCGAACGCACTATCGCGGGATTGTCTCCACGGTCGTTCCGGTCGTCGGGGTGGACATGAGCGTATACGCTTTTACCCAGGATTTCCTCGCGCGAATACCCGAAAAGAGCGCATGCCGCAGGGTTGGCGTCGACATAGCGGAAAGAATCGTCGGCGAGGAAAATTGCCTCGCCGGCGTTCTCAAAGATAAGACGGTAGATGTCGTCGTTTTTTTCAACGTTTTCAGGCATAACTAAATCGTGTTCGTGAGTTCGTATGAGGTCCGTTTAACCATTATATTGGATTTATGAAATTATTTCAAACCATTTTTCCGGCGCGCCCGGCTGCGTTTGAAATCCCGTCCGACGGGGCGCGCCTGAAAATAAAAAGCGGAAAAGGGTAGGAATCGAACCCACCAGCCGCATCTCTGCGACCTACTGGTTTTGAAGACCAGCTGCCCCACCAGAGGCGTCCTTTCCGTGTCGGGAGAATTACTCCTGAATCTATTATAATATAAAATCGTTTTTTATTCAAATACTATTATTGTTTTGCCGCCTGTTTCCCGGCCGGTCTTGAATAAAGGGGCCGCTTGATGATAAAATATAAGAAAACGCCGCGGTTGAGAGAAAATCATTGAAAATAGCGTACGGGTTCCCGGCGTATGATTCAACGAAAGGTCTGAAAAAATTGAATGGATTTCATGACGAACCGAAGGCGGGCGAGCCGGGTTCGCAACCCGAAAAAATCGACAGACAATTCATAGATCCGCTCCAGTTGTTTGTGACGATTGTCGCCGGGGGCGCCGGGTACTATTTTTACGGCCTTCACGCCGCGATCATCGCCGGTTCGGCGGGAATGCTCGTCGGCGCTCTTGTGGCGCGGCTCGACGCGATGCTCGTGGGCGAATCGGCCGGGGCGCTTTTCGGGACGGTGACAGGTTACGTCGTCGGTAATTATTACATCGGCGGGTCCGACTTAAAGACCGCGTTCGTCATGTGCGCCTCGCTCTGCGTGTTCATGATCGTGGGAGAATTGATCGGCGGCGTTTCGGGAAAAGCGGATTTAACGTCCCTCCGCCTGGACATCTACAGAATGTCGTTCGGGCTGGCCGGGTTGAGCCTGGGCGCCCTCGCGGGCATGTTGGTATTGAAATCAGCCTCCGTCGAATGGCTCCGCCATCCGCTGGTCGCATTTGCTGGCGGCGAAACGGGCCTTTTGATTGGCTGGCTGGCCGGATGCGCCGCCGGAAGAGCCAACGTAAAAAGCATGAGTATACAATACCATTTCGTATCCTTTTCCTTGATCGGAATGGTCGCCGGTTCCGCGGCGGGCTTCTTTTTTATGGATGAATTTTACTGCCTCATATTCGTTCCCGCCGTTACGATGGTTTTCGGCGCCGCCGGATGGAAGCTGGGAAGGATTAAAAGCGAAAAATAAAAACGGGCCGTTTCGGAAATAACTTTTCCGGACTGCCCGTTTTTGATAGGTTTTTCGGTTCTGGACCGGGTCAATGTGATCGTGCCGAATATCGTTTTCATGCCGGGACGCGGGAGACGGAAAAATTGTTTTGCGCGGCTGTCCTGCGGCGTTTTTACTGCTTGTAAGGATTTTCTTTCGGGAAATTCTTTCCCCATCTTTCCTCGAAGGTTTTCAGATCGCATTTTTCGAAATACTGCGTTTCGACCAGCTTGCCTTTTTCCTCGCAGATGAAGGCCATGCCGAGCTTGGGGTAGATATGGACGCGGTAATAGAAAGCGTACATCGAAAACCCCATGCGTTCGGGTTCGCCGATGATTTTTTTTATCTGCGCGATCGCCACCTCGCTGGACGCGTCGGCGGTGATGGCCATATGGACGACGGCGCCGCCGGAGTTCAAAGTCAATTCGTTCGGGTAATTGACGTTCGCGGTTTCGTAGATGTAACTTTTGGTCTTGTCGGGGTTTTCACGGATTTTCTTGTGTTCGCCCATTATTTTCAGCGCGCCGTTTCCTGCTGTCTCGCCGGGAACGATTCCTTTATGATAAAGGTCTTTGACATCCATGATTTCGGCCGATACCGTTGAAGCGCCAGAAGCGGCTGCGGCGAAAATTACTGCCAGCGCAAGCGCTGAAATTGAAAACATTCTGAGAAACATTTTAGATTAATACCTCCGTTAGAATTCTTTTCCGTTCATCAGCTTCGTCCTGATGAATTCGTATCTGTCGGCATAATTGGCTTTGAGAGAGGCCGGCGACGTGTAATATAACTTGACCGAT
>Ga0079303_10000440_pt1 | contig 10024 bp, 4 predicted proteins | sample Methanogen_OWC_FD_77073 | JGI IMG/M metagenome (GOLD analysis project Ga0079303, IMG submission 77073) | Enriched soil microbial communities from Old Woman Creek wetland in Ohio, USA - Methanogen_OWC | ecosystem: Environmental > Terrestrial > Soil > Wetlands | place: USA: Ohio | collected...
ACCCGGGTGACGAAAACGCTCTTATGGAATATAAAAAGATGCTCCACGACGATTCGCCCAGAGTGGTTTCCGCGGCCGCAATCAGCGTGTACAATGCCAGAGAGCACAGGGTCGTAGATTTACTTGACGAAAGGATATCGGCAACCGAAGACCCGGCTGCAAGAGCTTCTTATGTTTTCGCGCTCAGAAGGATGCCGGACAAAAAATCTTCTGCGATAATGTTGAAGTTGTTGTCTGATCCGGATGTTCGCGTCCGAAGGAATGCAATCGTCGGTCTGGGCGCTTTGAGGGAAAAAAGCGCCGTTAAACCTCTCATAGAATTGTATTTTCAGGAAATGGACGAATGCCGCGAAAATCTTTTCAAAATTATTTCTGCTCTGAAATCGATTGATAACGCCGAAACCGCATCGACCGTTTACAGGGAAATTAACAAAGTGGGCAACGACAACAAGCACCGTGCAACCCTTGTTAAATTCCTTTCACACTTCGCGTGGGAGAACATGGCCAATAATTTCAAGGTATATCTTCAGGATGAAGACCCAAGAGTCAGGGCTAATACAATCGAGGCAATGATGAACCTGCGCGAAAGAGGTATCGTCTCGAATGAATTCGTTACCAAAGGCGTGTTTCTTATGACCTGCGATTCCAATTCAAGAGTGGTGGCCAATGCAGTCAGGGCGCTTTATTCGTGCGGCACTTCAGGAGTCGTTTCTGTGCTCCGTGAGATGCTGACTTCTAACTTCGAGCAGGCCAGAAAAGCCGCTTATTACGTGAAAAATTTTCTTCCTGCCGGCATAATGGACGTCGAACTTCAGTCGGCGTAAATAACATTTTTAATAAAGCCGAATATTTCGGGAAGTACTTTCTTGTGGTCGCCACCGTTTAATCTTATTAGAGAAAGCATTATATACTCATTAAAATAAGCCTGGATCGGAAGATAGTAAAATCCTATCATCGAGCCGCCATAAAGAAGGTCGCGTTTATAAACAAAATCTTTTCGTGTGGTTGAAGACGTGTGCATTTGCGAATAATATATGAGTTCTCTTGCCGTTATGATGTTTTTCTTATATTCCTTGTTTTCGCCGAATGTATTTTTTATCTTTTCGGCCTTTTTATAGTGTATCCATGCAAGCAGTATTGAATTAATCTGAGTAATTCCTTTTCCTTTTCCGCGCTGAAAAACAGATTCCTGATTTTTTTGTGCTTCGTCGAATTTTCCGTTCGCAAATAAAGCCATACTGACCAGATATCCTTTAAGAGGTTCGTCTAAATATAACAAACTTGTTTCTGCCGAATCGTTGTTGAATATGAAATAATCAACGATCGGAAAGAGGTCTGGCCCGCCAAAAAGATTGTTGAATTTTGCGGCTGATTCATTTCGTCCCAGGTTCATTCCGAATTTCCAGATTACCGGCAAGATGTTGATGACCGACGCCAATATTTCCTGTTGCATGACAAAGTAGTGAGAATGCGACGAATAATCTTTTACCGGAAGGATTTTATTTGCATATTCTAAACCATAAAATGATGATGCGACCCCGCCCATCAGAAATTTGTCGATACCGGGAATATCTACGTTTACGGCGGCGCGGAGCGTCATGTTGACATAATCGACGAATCCTGCGAGTTCAGACCCTGGAATCAGTTCAGCTTCCGATGTGATAAGCTCGGAGATGCGTTTTTTTACTATCGTATTTGTTGCGAGAAATTTGTCTATGGCCTTTTCACCGAATATATCATAATATTTTGCGAAGGCATTGTTTGGATTTTGCTTTGCAAGCTGTACGTCAAGAGTATTTGAACTGAGACCATTGTGGTTATTAATTGTGTGCGTCGAACTGGTCGATGAATTATATTCATTCATCGGAAGAATATTTGCCAGGGACAATTTATCGGTAGCACTTATATTGACTTTTGCATTCAGAAGAATGAGATTGGTTTCAACGAGCAAGTCAAATTTGAATAATCTGGTGCATTTTTTTAATAGTTCGATAGCCGATTTCATGTTTTCATTATTTTTTAAATTTCCGGTTTTTATGTGTTCGACGAGAAAAAGCAGATAACTTCTGTTTATTAGATAAGCTATGTTGTCCGGATCGTAGTTGATAGCGATGTCGCTGTATTTTATGGCCTGCTTAGAGGAAAAATTTAAAATCGAATTCATTGATAGCGCATTGGCTTTTTCTGCCACAAAAAAGTTGAAGGATATATAGCCGAATGTAATAATTGTGAATATAAGAGGAAATAAGATTTTATTGGAGCAAGTACGATCTGTTTCCACCAAAAAGAGCGGGTCAGTGGTGTGTGATTTTTCATTGACCAATTTGTGAATGCAGAAGAAATAAGTGAATGTGGAAAGCAGTGCAGAAACAGGTTCGATCCATAAGGCAAATTCGGAAGATAAAGGTTCTGAAATTATTACCGTCAGGAACACGAAAAAATAATAATATAGAACAAAAATAATAAAAATAATAATAATTTCAGTGACCAGATCAATTATGGTTTGTCCGATATTTTCTGTTTCGCGGAGATTTTTTGGGGCCGGAGAGTCATTATTGTTTTCTGATGTTACGAAAACTCCCAGGATGGCGTAAAGAAGAATGGATAGAATCGGTAGCGCAAAATGAGGGCTGAAGGAGGCCTGGGTGAAAATGGCGATCATCATGAAGACTATGGAATAATTGAGCGCGAATTTTTCTGGAAATTCGATGTTAGAAACAGAAACGATAGATTTTTTTGCTCGATGAAAAATAAGTACAAGGGGGGCAAGATAAATTAAAGTTCCAACTAATCCTACATCGCATAATTTTTCTAAAAGAAAATTATGCGCATCGACCATTGATGAGTTGGTTATTTCCATGATGTCGTAATTACATACACCGGGCCCTACACCGATGAGTGGATGGTTTGAAAAAAGCGTGAGCGCGCTTTTCCATATTTCAGTTCTTGAATTTAAGGTCATAATTTTATTTTTGGTTCCAACAAAACTTATAAGTTTATTGAGCTGGAAAGGAAAAATAATAATGATAACAGCCGATATGGCAAGAAGGCCTATGGCGACTCTACGAAAATTTATTTTGCCGTAAAATGTTTTGGCGTAACAATATGCAATTGCCGTAATTCCTAGAAAAACGCCAAGCATCCCGGCTCGCGACGAGGTCATGATTATCATAAAGCAGAAAAAAGTGAAGACGCACGCTTGGACTGAAACGAAAATCAAACCGTTACGGCAGATAAGATTTTTAAATAAAAAATATAGTGAAATAGTGGCTGATAGTGTGAGGAAAATCGACAGCATATTTGGATGCATTGAGTTATAACTGATTCTTCCATCGGTCGAAATGAGCTGAAATTTTGTAAAAACGACGTATAGAATATATCCGGAAAAACCGATATTAATGACATTGAGAAGTGTGAAAAATCTTTCGAAAATTTGTTTTTCGACGGATATCGTTATTCTGAAAAGAATATAAATACAAAAATATCCGAGCTGGTAAAAAACATCTTCGGCCGAGGCACGTGGATGCGAGGAGTATGTTATGGCAAAAATATTATAAACCAGATCGGCGGTGAAAAGATAATCGAAGATACAGATTTTTTTTTTGAAAAAGTATTCGGAATAACCAGCTTTGACTATTCCGGAGAACAGGACGAGTAATATTATGAAAAATGTTGATATACTCAGATAATTCTGAAAAAAGTAATTTGACTTGGCGGATTTTAACAGAATAAGAAAATTTACTACAGATGCCGTTACGGCAAAAGTTATATAATTGTGAAGCGATTCAGTACGCATTTTTATCGTTCCAGACGACCATTATGGTCTTGAATAAAATTTTGATGTCAAACCAGATCGACCAGTTTTCGATATAGTAAAGATCATATTCAATTCGTTGTTCGAGTGACGTCGATGAACCTCTCAGGCCGTTGACCTGTGCCCAACCCGTGATACCAGCCTTCACTCTATGACGGTGCATATAATTTTTGATCTCTTCCTTGAATTTTTGTACGAAAAAGGGCCTTTCGGGGCGTGGTCCGACGAGGCTCATATCGCCTGCCAGCACATTGAAAAGCTGTGGCAGTTCGTCGAGAGATGTCTTTCTTAAAAATGCCCCCAATTTCGTCACGCGGGGGTCGTTTTTGTCGGCCCATTTTGGCCCCGTTGCCTGCTCGGCATCTGTGAACATGGTTCTGAATTTAAACATTTGAAAAGGCAGGTTGTCGAGCCCCATGCGTTCCTGTTTATAAAAAACGGGTCCTTTCGACGACATTTTTACCAGAACCGCAATGAGTACTAATAACGGTGAAATCGCCATCAGACCGAAAAATGAAAAGAAGATATCCATGGTTCGCTTGGCTGCTGCTCCGAATCCAGAAAGCGGGGGGGCGTAAAGCGTAATGATCGGTATTCCGTCGAGGGTATTCAACGATGACTTTGATGTCAGAAAGTAAAACAGATCTGGAACGATATGAAGGTCGATGTTATTTTTTTCGCAAACCTTTATCAACTCTATTGTTTTGTCGTATTCTGCAACTGGAAGGCAGCAGAAAAGTCTTTCAAACTGCTGGTTAAAATATAAAGCCTCTATCTTTGAAATATCACCAAAATATTTATTGGCGACTCCAAATTCTTCGGCTTTTTTAGGATCATCATCCAGAAAACCTATTGTCTTATAGCCCCAAAAAGGATTTTGGGATATTTTTTCACATACTTTCAACGAGTTTTTATTGATTCCTGCGAACATAAGAAGCTTGATGTTATAGCCTTTTTTATGCATCAAGGAATATATTCGTATTACAATGTATTGATAATAGAGAAAGATGACAAATTGAAGCGTTATGGAATATATGAAAAAGCGTCTGTGAAAAAACGAATAATCGTTCCAGAGAATACCTCCCAGAAGAATATAAATTGCGATCAGCTCAAGAAATGTGTTGATCGTAATGGGAAGGACGGCGAAAAACTCGTCGATTACCAGTCTAACTCGCTTGAACCGATAATAACCGGCATTATATGAATTGAACATCCAGAGGATGGCGTAAATGATCGAAATTAAAAAAAGATTAAAATTTGATTCGAATGTTGGAAAATCTGTATGGGATCGATTTCCGATCAGTTGTGTTTTTATGAAGATAGATCCGAAATAAAATATCGACAGATTGACCAGAATGTCGATAAATGGAGCATATCTGACGAAAGTGTGGAAAAGTGCTCTTCCGAACATAGTGAAGTTATTATATCACAGTATTATTTACATTACAATAAATAAAACGGCGCGGCTTATGCCGCGCCGTTTTATTCATGAGTTCTTTTTTTAGACAGCTTGATTAGAAGGTCTTGAATGCGATCTGCCTTGCGAAATTGTTGGTTGACAACAACGGACGTCCGAAACTAAACAGCGAACCTGATAGTGTACCTTTTGAGTACTGGTCCATATCGACGATTCGAGAGTTGCAGGTAATCGTGCCGTTGAAGTAATTCGAGCAGTTAAACCTCATCCATTTACCGAGGACTCTGGTATTGACAACGGTGTTCGGGAATATAAGCCTGAGTACGCGACCGTTATCTTTGAGCCTGATCATATTTCCGCCGTTAACAGTGGCGCCGAAGTCCACGGCGAGAGGGAACGTGCCGGGCCAAGGACCGGTTTCGTAATCCGCAATCTGGAAGTCGGAAGTGGCTAAGCCGGTAGCCGGGGTCAGATTGATCGCAGCGCCAGTCCACTGTACGTCTTTGTTGAAGGTAATATCCATGTAATCGCCGCCGGAAACGGTATTGCTGTTATCGACGTCGGTTACGGCTATTGAAGTCATAACGAGCTTATCGCCGAGGTAATACCTGACCAAGTCTTTTTCGCGGCCAGACTCGGTTATACCATTGGAATTGCCGCCGATGCAGGTGTTGAGATCGGAGCCCATCGAGGCGATGTAACCGGCTGACGTGTTAAGAACATAAGGCATGCCCCAGGGATCTTTGGGAACGCTGGCCAGGTAAGAACCGATAAGCGCGTTCAGAGAGTTGGCCGAATAGTCGCTCCAAACTGAAGTTGCGCCACCCGAAGCGGCCCAGCCTGCGCCCCAGCCTGCGATGGCAATGGGATACCACGAGAAAAACACTGTCTGTCCCTGAACCTGAGAGTTATAGTTGTAGGCCGAGAATACCGCGGGTTCGACAGAGTTTCTGAGCTGAAGTGCCGAGGCGAAAATGTCGAGATCCTGGAGTGCCTTTGCTGCCTTGGATTTGTAGAGATAGTCTTCGAGGAAGAATGCCGCGATACCAACTATCAATAACATGATGGTAACGGCGATGAGCAGCTCGATCAACGAAAAGCCGCCTTTTCTCCTTCTAAAATTGAACATCATAATATTCCAACTCCTTCCGAAATTTTGTTTGGGTTTGATACTTTACTCAAAAACATCCGTGTTTTCGGGATTCGCCGCTTTTTATTCGCGGCGGGTGTGCCAAATTTAAGTCCTGACAGCACCTCCTTGATGAATGATCCTCCCCCAAGATCTATTTTATTATATTTTTTTTCACCTCCGGATTATGTAATAATCATTTTTATCTATATCGACATATTAGTGAATTAATCGCCAAAAAAATCATGAAAACGGTCACCGGTACTATTGAATTGTTCGACTGCCCGAAAACGCTCCCGGCGCCGGCAAACCGACGAAGATATAACCGCTTTTGACGATTATATCGCTCTTATACTATAAAAGACCAGAACGATTATAGCAAAAAGTACTTCTTTTTGTCAATAATTACTTGAGAAAAACTTGAATAAACAAATTTTTATCTATTTTAATGTAAAAAACAGTTTGTGAATCTATCGCGAGTTTTGTTCTGTGAAGCGTCGTTTATTAATAAGCAATTGGTGTGCCGCAATGATCATTTTTAACGAGAAATTTTTTGAAAAGCATCTTTGCGGTCGAATTCGTATTTTTTTATCAGAAACAGGATTAAAACCGTCCTGTTTTTTGCCGAAAAATGTTGCGTCGTTGTGACACTGTTCGGATGTGTAACACGCGATTTGTTTTTTCAGAAAGCCGGGAAATTATCTTTCGTATTTTTCATTATATTTGCCTTTGCGGCATTTTACCACATTTCAGGCGTGCCCCGTGCCATAATATTTCAGGTGTGAAGGGCGCACGCCGAACATTGACAAATCGTACTCTTTTTTATATAATTAAAGGCTATTGGCAATAAAAATTTTCATACAGGGGGCAGTAATAATGCCTGAAAACGATCCCAGAATTTTGGCGCTCGAATCCGAACTGGCCGAAGCGCGCTCGGCGATCAAACGCAACGAGTCCGAACTGGAAAGGCGCATGGCCGAGCTCGATCATATTAAAACCGAAATCAGGAAGGTCGATTTCATCAAGGCCGACCTGATCGAAAACCTCTGCCACGAACTTCGCACGCCGCTGGCTTCGGTCCGCGGATACGCCGAACTCGTTTCCAAGGGCAAGATGGGCGAGATAAACGAAAAGCAGGACCGCGCTCTGGCGATAGTCCTGAAAAATATCGATAAAATGCTAGTTCTCATCGACGGCCTCGCCGATTTCTCGAAGGTTCAGAATTTCAGGAACACATTGAACTTCAGAAAAATCGATCTGGTCAACGTGCTGCGCGAATCGGTGTCCGCCCTCGCCACCAAGGCTATCGAGCGAAGGGTGACTGTCGATTTCGCCCCGCCGGCGCGCCCCGTATTCATCAATGCCGACCATTCGCAGCTGAATTTTCTTTTTACCAACCTGATCGACGCAGCGATCAAATCTAAAAAATCGGAAGATTCAATAAAAATAACTGTCGATTTTTCACAGTCCGATGTTACGGTGGCCGTTTCCAACACGGAAATTTTATTCGACGAGGCCGTCGCCGAAAAACTTCTCGAAAGGATCAATCGCGACGGTTCGGCTATCGCTCGCGAAACCGCAGATATCGTTCCCGAGCTCATGCTCGCCTTCGAAGTCCTGAAGCTCCATCGCGGAAAGCTCGGCTTGCGAAAAGAGGGGAGCGGCTACACAGTTTCTTTCGTTATCCCGCAGTTCATCGAAGACGATATCGCCGATTTCAAGCAGGCGCCGGCAAGGGCCGAAAAGCGCCGCAAAATCATGATCGCCGACGACGATCCCGACTGCATAAGCCTTCTGAAGACGATACTCGAAAGCGACTATGACCTGGTCGTCACCAACTCCGCCTCTTCGATGTTCAAGGCGCTCGAGACCCACTGCGACAGTTCTCTCATACTCCTGGACATCAACCTGGCTGAAATCGACGGCATAGCCGTGTGCAAAATGCTTAAAGAAAAGAAGGAATACGCCGGGATACCCGTGCTCATGATCTCGGCCTCGCTTCAGGAATTCAAGAAACAGCGATCACTCGAGGCCGGCGCTCTGGGATTTCTGGAAAAGCCATTCCAGACCGACAAGGTGTCGGAATTCATAGGAAGTCTGATAGTTTAGCGGGGCCAGACAGGTCCGCAAGGAATTTATAACGTGTAGAACGCCGTCAGGCGTTCTATAAAGGACAAAGAGGTCTGCAAGGAATCATATCGTGTAGAACGCCGTCAGGCGTTCTACTAAAGGACAGCAGGTCCGCAAGGATCTGCTGTCCTCACATTTGCTGGCATACGAATTCGGCGATATTGACCACGGTGTTGATATCGTCGAATTTTTTTTCGAGGGCTTTTTCGGACTCGCTTCTTTTTGTCGGATCGCCGAAACGCTCGAGCTGGGCGTTGATGAAATCGGCCCTGCGCTGGTTCCGGCGCTCGTAATATTTCTGAAGGTTGCGCAGGCAGTTTTTCACCAGCTGGCGCATGGTAAGCTGCACTCCGTCGATCGTCACGATCATGGAATCGCTTTTATTTAAAACGAGCGCCCGGCCTATGTCGATGAGTTTGTAAAACACGGTCTGTTTCTCGCGAAGGCTCATGAGCCCGGCCGTTTCGGGCGCCGTCAGAAGCTCCATGTAAGTCGAAAAGCATGAAGTCATTGCCTCGTTGAACCGGTTGATGAATGAGCCTGGCAGGTATGCTCCGGTATCGGTGTCATTTTTCAGCAGCATGCCAATTCTGTCACGGATTTTCTGCATGGCGCTGGGATGGGCGGTCGCGAATCCCTCGGCCGCGAAATCGTTGTTCTTGATCAGCCTGCCGATATTGGCGGCCGGAAATTTGATATAGGCCATGTGGTCCATTATGACGGCGGCCTTCTTTTCGTACGATCTGGCCAGTTCGATTCTCGACGAGAGAGATTTTGCCTGGAGGTTTTTAAGCCTGTCGGTCTCGGCGTCGGCTTCGCGAAGAGCGGTTTCGAGTTTCGCAGAGAGGGCGGAGAGCATTCCGAGGTTTAAAAGAGTCTCGTAGTCGTCGCCGAGAGAGGCGGCGAACGGCTTGACGTCCATGGTGGTATCCAGCGCCGTGCGGACATCGTTTTTCATCGCGTCGACGGCAACGCCGTAATCGACCGCGGTGGGCGCCGGCGTCATCGGGGCTCCGGCCAGCACCGTGGTGAGCGAATAATCTTTTGCCCGCCCGTTGTCGTTCCAGGAAACGACGACCCTGGCTTCCGCGATGTGATCGGTGTGGGATTCGCAGCCGGCGACGGCCGATAACGTTATGCGATATTCAAAGTTGTCGAGTTTTTTGATGTCGAAGAAGTCCTTGTAATCTGCCGAGACGTCGTCGAGTCTGCCGTCCGAGTCGAAGTCCTCGATGGAGATGAAAAATGGTGAAAGCGGATCGAAGACGCGGTATTTTCCGGTCAGGTTCTTAAGTTCCGGAATAAAATACGGATTCTCGCGCACGGCGTTGTCGAGGTCCTCGATTATCTTGCCGGCTATGAACATGGCCTGGTAATAGTTTACCGTCTTCTGGTTCTCGCCGCTTCTGGCGCTGAAAAAAGAAACGACGAACGAGGCGGCCAGAACCAGGATTCCTATCGCGACGAGTATCTCGACCAGTGAAAAGGCACGGGAACGTCCGCCTCTTATCATTGACGTCCGCCTCCGCCGCCG
>Ga0079303_10000441_pt1 | contig 10018 bp, 11 predicted proteins | sample Methanogen_OWC_FD_77073 | JGI IMG/M metagenome (GOLD analysis project Ga0079303, IMG submission 77073) | Enriched soil microbial communities from Old Woman Creek wetland in Ohio, USA - Methanogen_OWC | ecosystem: Environmental > Terrestrial > Soil > Wetlands | place: USA: Ohio | collected...
ACCATCGGCTCCATCCTGTTTACCATCTGTACTGGCGACATCTTTCGTCCTCTCCCGCTCTCCTCATCTCAGTTATGCGGCTCGGAATCGGCAAGCTTTGTTCGCAGCGTTTTCGGATCGATGTTCAGCAGGCGCGCTGCCTGCAGTTTATTGCCACCTGTGTATTCCAGTACTTTGCGCACATACATGCGTTCCATTTCTTCGAGCGTCATGATGTGCTCTTCGCCCATACGCGAACCATTGAAAGGCGACTGCTGTTGGCGAATTTTTTCAGGAAAATCTTCCGGTTCGATTACCAGACCACGAGAAAGCACGATCGAGCGTTCGATCACATTCTTCAACTCGCGAATGTTTCCCGGCCAGTCATAAGACGAAAGAACACGCATTGCTTCCTCGCTCATGGCCAGACCAGGTTTGTTGTATTTCCGGGTGAACTCCCCGAGAAAATACTCGACGATCGGAACGAGATCTTCCATGCGGTCGCGCAACGGCGGGATGCGGATCTCGACGACATTGAGGCGATAATACAGATCTTCGCGAAACCTTCCCCGCTTGATTTCGTCAAGCAGGTTCTTGTTTGTCGCCGCGGTGATCCGTACATCAACTTTGACCGTCTCCTTGCCGCCGATACGTTCGAACTCCCGCTCCTGCAGGACCCTGAGCAGCTTCGTCTGGGTCATGAGCGCCATGTCGGCAACTTCATCCAGGAACAGACCACCCGTATTGGCCCGCTCGAAGCACCCTTCCTGCCGGCTTACCGCTCCCGTGAATGCCCCACGCTCATGTCCGAACATCTGGCTTTCGAGCAGTTCTGACGGAATCGCCGCACAGTTCAGCGTTACGAAAGGCTTGCCGTGCCGCGGACTGGCCCGGAAAATGCTCTGTGCGACCATCTCCTTGCCGGTTCCGCTTTCACCGGTAATGAGAACCGTGACGTCACTCTGGGCCACTTTGTCGATCAGGCCCAGCACGTCACGAATTGCCCTGCTGTTACCGATGATCTTGCTGTCCATGATCAAACCCGCGTCAGATCAGCCACTCCGGTTGGAGAGATAAAGAAAGCCGGCGATAGGGATTGAACCTACGACCTACTGATTACGAATCAGTTGCTCTACCACTGAGCTACGCCGGCAAACGGTTGGAAAGACGGGGAATATGCTACCACACCCCATGGGGTGTGTCAACAAAACAGCATGTTTTTCAGGGCAAACGCAAACCCTGTCATCCTCCGATGACCTTCTCAAGAAAACTCACATCCATGGCTGCTAGATGCCTCTTCCAACGTGTGCTTCCTTTACATTCCCCTCGCTGTTTCAAAAGGCTCAAGGCTGCCCGTCGAATAAGTCCGAAATTGATGGCCGAATTATCTTTCCGTTTTCGGCTTTGATCCTCAAAAAAGGTTACATCCAAAATATAGTGAAGAGAATTTTCAATGGTCCAGTGACCTCGAATGATTTCTCCGAGATCCTTTGTTGTCCTTCTCGAGTTTGAAATGAAATACCGGCGTTCGATACTTTCTTTTCCCTTCTCACGCCGAGTCGCCCTTACCATGATTACCTTCAGAAGGTCTGACCAGCGTATCTTTCCTTCGAGCCAATCAAGGTCTTGAACGACGAAACATTCTCGCTTTTCGATTCGTCCATGCCCAGCATCGGTGTCTCGATACTGTTCGTATGTGACATCTTCGAAGTTTGTTCGTTCTGCTTCGCCAAAGAAATCCTTGAGTTGATTGTGCAGATCTGGCTGATTCCCTTTGACGGCAAGCAGATACTCTCCTTTTCCCTGAACGATTTTTTGAGCGATAGCGGTCTGACACCCCATAGCATCGATAGTTATAAGAGCACCCTTCAGATCGAGAAACTGAAGAAGCTCTGGAATGGCAGTGATCTCGTTGGTTTTCCCATCCACTGCCAACTGCCCGATAACAACACCATTCTCTACGCACCATGCTGAGATCATGTGAATTACAGCTTTTCCACTGGCTTGGTCAAAACTATGACGAAGAGTCTTGCCATCGATCGCATAAACTTTGTTATCAGAACTTTTCTGGATTTCCTGCATCCATTGAGTAAAGCATTTGCTGAAAGTTTTGGTGTCCAGCATCAAAAATACTCGACGAAGAGTATCGTGGGATGGAATCCCATTTGGAAGCCGAAGAAACTTCCGAAACCACTTTTCTTGGTGTTGGGCAAACATCGCAATATCTTCCCATGATTCAAACCCGGCTATGACACCGCAGAGAGTGATGGCGATAATGTCGGCCAAGAAATGTTGTTTGTTGATGTCCTGTCGTGGATCGGCAAGGGTAACAAAACATCGAACCAAAGGCGATAGCTGATCTGGCAACTGGAACCTCCGAGAAAAGGCTCCATATCAATTACCGCATCAGCAAAAAAGGTACAACATCAAGTTTGCGTTTGCCCTGGCATGTTTTTCCATGGAAAAATTCCGCATCCAGGTCGTCTGACCAGTTGTCAGTGCGAGTAGGGCGTGTGTCTGACGAGCCGGGGTGTGTGTACACTTCCTCGGTTGTTACCTAAAATGACTTCCTGTTCTATTTTTAGAAACATTCCGTGGTTGCCATGAAAAAATTAATCTTTGTGATTTTGCGGGTTTGTCCGCTCCTGGTTTGGGATGAGATTATTGAAGAAGTGTGAGTATGAGATGAGATTGATGTGCCTCACATCGCGGGGAGGGGAGTTGCGGCGACCCCACTTAAATCTGATGTTTCTGAATTTTGCTTGATCGCTCAGAAACGAAGCGTTGCCCTGGGGGATGGCGAAATAAGGTGTCACAAAAATTTAAGGAGTTTCGTAATAATATGTGATGACAGGGGTTTGAATATGTGATTTTATTGAAATGTCCGTGCGGTGGGGTGCGGAAAGGCACGAGGAAAATGGTTACCCACCGGACCCCTCGATTCTGATGGAAGGTGATAATGAGATGTCCTTCCGAAGTCCTGGAAATTTATGGCTATAGTTCTTTTCAGGCCCTGTATTCCGCGAAGCCATGGAGCTGGTTCTCGGTCTGCCCTTCCCTCTGTGGAGATTTTACAGGTGTTCGAAAAAATGACTTTGGTTCGCGTTCGCTTTGCTGTCGTTTGTATCAAGACCATGGCAAGGTGGTTTTAGCATGACCTCTCGTGATCATTTGGCGGAGTTTTCAGTTTTGGTCCGAGCCCATTTGAACAGTGTCATCAGGTATGTGAGTTTTCTCTCGCGTGAACCCGAAGAGGCCAAGGACATTGCCCAGGAAGTCTTTTTGAAGGCGTGGCAGCAGTTCGATCCCTCCAGAAAGAATTCCTTCAAAGCCTGGATCATGACGATTACGCGAAACTTTGTGATAGACCGCCATCGACGCCGGGCACCGGCGGTGAAATATACAAGTCCTGATATCGAAAAAGCTCCTTCGATGGTCCCCGGTGATGGAGAAAAGCCTGAATCTGATTGTGATTTCAGCCCTGAAGGACTTCCCGCCTTTTCCAAGTTGCCGGTGCAACAGAGAGAAATCGTATTCATGCGGTATGTTGAGCAGATTTCCTACGAGGAAATGAGTCAGATCACTGGCAAGTCAGAGGCGGCGTTACGAAAAATAGTCTCGAGAGCCGTTTCGGCTATTCGGAAGGAGGCGGCCAATGGACCTTTGCAACAGCGTGAATGAATGGCTTGAGCAAGACCCCGCCCCTGATTTGAAGAAAATTCCTGGGCCTCTCTCTCGTCATATCGAGTCCTGTCCGGCTTGCAGAAATACGGTGGGCTTTTTTCGAAATCTCGCCCTGGATAAAAATGTTCCCTGCTTTTCTACCAGCGAGACAGGAGAATTTATGAAGCAACTCCAGGCCAAGATCCTCTCAACCTCTCAGGAACGTGGTTCGCAGACCCTCCCGGAGGCGCACATTCTCTCTTGGCCAACCATGAGATGGGCATGTGCAGGAGCCCTGATCATTCTGTTGCTTGTGATCGGTTCCGTCCGCTTTTTCAAGGCACCTCCTTCTGTAAAAAGCGAAGAAGTTCAGTCGTTTGCTGTCCTTAAAGGAAAAGCAACCCTCGTTTCCCCCGCCGGGAAAGAAATGAGTCCCGCGCTCGGCTCTGAACAGAACATTACCCAGGAAACGGAAATAAAATTCAATTCCTCTCCTGAATCCGTAGAAGTTCAATATCAGAATGGCGGCAAGGTCTATTTAACCGGAATCGGGCAGATGAAGATTCAAAAAGACACCATTGATGTCGAAAACGGCAAGTTCAACGCCCGTTTCAAAAATCTCGCGGGAATCCTGAAAGTGCGGGTGCCCTGCGCTGTCCTGGCTATCCGTGGTACAGAGATTGAGTTCGATATTCAGCCTTTGAGAGGTGAAATTCTCCTCGTCGAAGGTGCGGTTGATATGACCCCTGACAATCCTTCTCAAAAGCCCTTCAAGCTGAGAAAGGGGAAGAAGGTTCTTTTTGCCAATAATACTTGGTCTCCTCCTCAATCTAAGCTCCGCCCCTCGTCAGGAAATGGTCAGAATGGTGTTTCTCCCCGGCCTGTTGCACCCGACTCACAGAACTATCCTCCCAGCGGAAGTGAAGAGGGAGAAACCATTGAACCAATAACCGCTACTGACTCGGTCAGCGCAACAGGATCGGCTGTCCTTGGGCGAGAAGGGTTTTGAGACTTCTGATCCGGCCGGAATTCCTGGAAGTGGAAGAACTGAATGATGCCAAAATTCGACACTGATTCGCCGTCCAGCTCCCAGCGGGGTATTGCGAATCCTTCACATCACAGAAAGGGATTTGTATTGCCGCTCGTCTTCGGGACGATGACCGTGTTGACGCTTTTTTTTGCCATCATGAGCTTCCTCTCCAGCGGTCAGACGCAAGCTGCAAGCCACTTTCTCGATTCGGCCCGGTCTCTTTCCATTGCCAAAGCCGGTGCAGAATGGGCAGTATCGGCTTTTGCCAGCGGAACATATGACCCGGAGGTGAGTCTGGCTCTTGTTAAAGACCAGGCATTCTGGGATCTCCTGTGTGGCGATTCAGAGGATGATGAAGAAGGCGAGTTTTTCATTGCCAATCCAGATCCCGAGGAGAAAAACGCCCTCCCCGGAGAGCTAAAAGAGTATGTGTATAAGGAATTGGGTGGAAAGCTTGAGGTGAAGGTGCGGGTATACGGGATCAAGCATTTTCCGATAGAAGGTTTGGAGGGTTTTAAAGAAAATCTGATCGAAAAATCGGGAAAAATGGAATTTTCCGCCATCGGGACTGTCGGGAAAGCCAGCCGAAGAGTGTGCATCAGAAAAGGCTTTAAGGTTGTCATGATCGTTCACCCGGTTCTTTCCAAATTTACGCTTTTTGTCCGGGACAAGAAATCAGGGGAAGATGTGAACATTCTGGACCGGAAAACGGGGAGTCCGGGGTTTGCGAACGGAACTCCCTTGGTTCTCAACAACCAGGGCGAAGGAAAAGCCTTTCCTGCCTTGGGGGCTTCTGGAAAATTCCTGGATTCGGTTCATGAGCTCAAAACCGAATCAGGTCTGATGGGTTTGCCTGCTCTTGTCCGAAAATCCGGGTGGGTTTTTCTCAACTCTCCGAACGACAAAGACTGGACCCTTAATCTCTCGGGGAGCGGCGCAGATAGCGAATTCGATGACAGAATACTGGTTCGTGTTGGGGAATACAGGAGAAAAGACCTGGAAGCCAGGCTGGACATGACGGAGCGCGCGAACAAAGAACAAATAATCCAGATTCGTGAAAAATTCGAAGGATTGAAATCAGATTACAGAACACTGTTCGCGGGCAAGCCGGTAATAATGGATACTTCAGATGTCCTGTCTCTTAAATATTATTATCCAGATCCTAAAATTACCCCGAAAACATCTTTGATCAGGCCCTTTGGAAAGGGGTCCCAACTATCGCCAACTCTTGTTTTCGGGCCGGTTTATATGAGATATCTCTCTTTACGGAGTATGGATGCCTTAATGGGACAGTCAACGTGTCTCGACGTTATTATCCCCGGTTTCTGGAATCAACAGGAATTTGAAGCTGCATTTAAGCCGCCGAGCCCGCCTCTTCCTCCGAATGTTGCAGACAATATGGGAAATTTTGCTCGGTTCATGGGCTTTCAGCGAAGTAGCCCGAATACGAAGGATTTTGAAAATTATCAGCTCGTCTCGACCAAGGTTACCGAAGCTCCGTTTCTTACCGCGCTCGATTTTATCTATCTCGAAAGCCACGAAATCGGTCCATTCGACAAACCGACCGGCCTGGAATACCCGAATCCGCCTCCCAACATCATTCGTGATGGTGTCGCTGGTGAATTACTTCCGTGGGGCGGCGACAGGAAGTCGGTGGTCGATGCCAAGGGCACATTTGGCACGAAGGATACAATTCTTTTTGATGGGAAGCTTGTCGACATTGATGGTTGCAAGGAACTTCAATCAAAAGTAACGGCTGTTTTTCCATCCTTTGACGAGTTGAAGAAAAGTTATCTTGAGAAGGGCGCCCTCCGGCTTCCGGGGATTGTCTATGTTAAAGACGACTTGATTCTTGATGAGCCGCTTACAATTACCTGCCCCGGCGTCATCATCTGCGGAGGAAATGTAACGATCAAATCCGGGGTTGACTCCAAACACTCTTTGACAATTGCTTCCTTGAAGAACATCAACATCGATACATCCGACGTGATTCGAGCCCATCTGATTTGTCGGGGAAAGTTTACGGCGACTTGCGGATTCACCATTATAGGGGGCGTGGCCGCCGGATCGCTGGATTTGACAGGATTGGGCAGTATTTCCGGTCCGAAGACCATCATTTTTGAGCCTGATCATGACCCCTTTTCTAAGATCGAAGAAGGGATTCCGTTGGAATTTTACCGATACTACCTTTCAGCAGAGGAGGAGTATATCGTTGAAGGCGGAAAAAAGTGATACGCAATCCCGTGAGTATGCGAAGGGCGTTACCATGGTCGAAGTCGTCCTTGGCATCTGCATAACCGTCATCCTGGCGGGGGTGGTTTATTATGTATTCAGTCGCCAGATGAGCCAGGCGACCAATGATGATAAATCTTCCAGCTACTATCTGAATCTTGGGACGTTTGTCGAAACCCTCAACAACGATCTGGCAATGGCCAGTGCTGTCCAGCCCGCTTCAGACGGAGTGAGCCTCCTGGTAAATCCCGATGGAAATCCCGGGTCGATTACCTACACATTAAAGGGCAACACGATCAAGCGAAGTTTCCGTGGAACGGGGAGAACATTTGGATTTACCAACCCGAACCGGAAAGCGAGCCCCCTGATTTTTCGAATTGAGGAGGTGCAACCATGAATGGACACGTGACAAACCCGGTTCGTTTGAACCTGGCCGCTGTTTTCCTTGTCTTCTGCTTTTTTGCTTCAGCCTGCGAAGCAAAGACCTACAAGGTCACCGTAGGCTATGAAAACGAGGAAATGGAAGTAAGCATCACGCCTGGTCGCACCATTCCGCCGAATGGCTCCATGCCGTCGCAGCTGAATTCCGCTTTTCCTCCCTCAACGAACGTTCAAACCCCCGCTCCAGTGGCAAATATCGTTCCCTCGCCTGCAACGTGCGTGGCGATTGATCCTGTGATCCCGAGAATGTGCGGGTTTGACCCTCCGGCAAGCGGGGTTACTCCCCAGAGCCTCCAGACCGCCCTTGATTCTATCGGTCGGGTAATTGTGGCCGGAATAACCTTCGAATTTGACAGCGCCGACCTGACTCCCACTTCTGGGCCATCCCTTGACGCGACTCTCGGATACCTGAAGAACAACCCTGGCGTTCGAGTCATCATCGAAGGGCACTGTGACACGTCAGGGGATACTTCTCTCAATCCGGCTCTCTCTCAAGCACGAGCGGATGCCGTGAAGAATTGGCTCGTCGCTCATGGCGCTGATGGCTCATTGCTCACAGCTGTCGGTCGGAGCGACACCCAGCCGATTGCCGACAACTCGACATCGGAAGGGCAGGCAAAGAATCGCCGCGTGGAGCTGGTGAAAGAATAATTGATTGAATCTTGGCAATGTTATAATCTGGAGGAAAGGTCGGGAGAATTTTGCAGACACGAGGAAATAACTTGTCAGGGAAGAAAAAGTCTGCTGGTTTCACCATGGTCGAGATTGTCATCGCAATGTTTATCCTTGCGACTTTTTTGTTGCCCCTCATGCAACATTTCATACATTCCCGCCGGGTTTCTCTCGCCGCCAGGGATGCGGTCATCGTGAACTCCTTCCAGACCTCTTGCATTGGGGAACTTCGCCAGGTCGATTTCAAAGAACTTGTATCGGGAAAGAGTGAAATCCGTAACAGGGTTTGTGACAAATATAATGGCTTGAAAAAGGTTAACAACATCGATATCGATACCGACATAACCATCAATCAGGGTGCCGACCCAAAAATGGTTACCATTGACGTGGAAAGCGAATTTCGTCTCCCGGGTAACGTGACGAAACGAAAAATTAGTTTGCGGGGCTTTGTGTTTGCCGGGCCCTGAAAGAGGAATGCTCATGCGACCAGTCCTTCAAGGCAAGCGTGGAATGACCATCGTTGAACTCATGCTTTACGCATTGGTGGCGGGCATCGTTCTGGCGTTCTTCATAATGTTCTTTTCAAGAACGCGGCGAGTGCATGACCGACAAAGCCTTGAAGTGGTCTATCAGGGCTCGTTCACGAAACTTTGTGAACAGCTGGAAAAAGACCTTGCCGGTTGTAGGAGCTGGAAGGTTCGGAGTGCCGGTGAGGCAACCGCCTCGCTTGCCATTGCCCGAGGGGAGAAAGGCCTGATTACCTACGATGTCCAGTATGACACCGGAGAAATTGTTCGAAATGCGACGGGTCTTTCAACAGACCCATTAAATGGGGAGCGTGCAGGCATCGGTGAGGCGAAAAACCCGTCAGCAAGCAACATCTCGTTATTCACATTCAGGGGCGAGCAGCAGGGTGTCTTGAAGGTTCTCGAGTTTACCGCTCCCGCGACAACGTCGAATATCCTCGAACTGAAGATCGAATTACAGGCCACTCCCGCCATTGTATTCACGCATGTTTTTTCTATCCGTGTCAGTAACGGGGCTCACGAATCTTCCGGTTATTTTGAAGAACCGAAATTTGAAGACGTGGAACCGACAGTAGTAAACCCAACCCCTCAACCGCCTCAGGTCCCTCAACCCCCTCAAGCTCCCTCTGGCCCAACCTCTCGATGTCCTATGGACGGGCTTCCGCAGAGGGAGATGCCGAAGAGGCCGAGGACGAATTGACACATGCTTTTTCTATTCACGTCAGTGAAAGTGCCCGCAAAGTCATAGTAAACTTCGATGAGCTCAAACCAGAGATCCAGTCGAATGGCCATCGCCGTTCCTGGCATTCCGGCCAAGCCCAAACGCAGATTTGCCGGTATCTCTTTCCCTGAAAACAGTCGTATGTGCAGCCCTTGCTGGCCATGAAAAATATCCCGCACCAGGTGCTCATGATCGTGGTTTTCTCCGCGATCCTTCGGCTATTCGCCCTCGGAAGCGAAAGTTTCTGGTGGGATGGCTTCGGTGGCCTGGGCGCAGCACCCCCTTTGAAGTGGACCCGGTTTGGTGGACACTTTTTCGTTTATGATTGAGAAGGAGGTGTCCCCATGCCCAAGACTCGTCCCCCATATCCACCGGAGTTCCGCCAGTAGCTCGTAGACCTCGTTCTGGCCGGTCGGAGTCCTGAAGACCTCGCAAAGGAGTTCGAGCCGTCGGCGGTGACGATTCGCAACCGGGTCGTCCAGGCCAACACGATGGCGCAAAGTCACCATCGGGCCTGAGCTTGTCAGAACGTGATGAGCTGGCCCGGCTGCGACGCGAAAACAAGCGGCTTCGCGTTGAACGCGAGATCCTGTCAAAAGCAGCTGCCTGGTTCGCTCGGGAGACGAATTCGATCCCCGACAAATCTTCGAATTCGTAAAGGCGCACCAGGAAATGTATCCGATCGCCACCATGTGTTGTCTGCTGAGCGTCTCCACCAGCGGCTACTTGCGTGGATCAATCGCCCGCCTTCCG
>Ga0079303_10000442_pt1 | contig 10017 bp, 8 predicted proteins | sample Methanogen_OWC_FD_77073 | JGI IMG/M metagenome (GOLD analysis project Ga0079303, IMG submission 77073) | Enriched soil microbial communities from Old Woman Creek wetland in Ohio, USA - Methanogen_OWC | ecosystem: Environmental > Terrestrial > Soil > Wetlands | place: USA: Ohio | collected...
TGTGCCAGCCCCGGGCAGGCATGGCTGGAGGCGGACGCTGCCGCACCGGGACCGCCGGCAACGTCGGAATGGCATACTGCATGGGTGAATCGTTGCCAGGTGTATGAACCATGACCCTTCCTTCCCGTCTCCTGCGATCTTTCGGCTCTTGTGTCGTCCTGATGGCCGTGGTAGCCGGCAGCGGCTTGGTGCGGGCACAGACCTTCGACGGATGCGTCGACGCGCACGGACGTGCGGTGCCATCCATTGCCGACGATCTGCTTCCTGGCGTGGCGCAGGCGACCATGGAAGACGGTCATGCCGTCCTGCGCTACAGCACCGCGGCGTTGCCGCATCTGTCGCCGGTGGCTCGAATGTTCTTTTTCGCCCACGAATGCGCCCGCCTGACCCTAGGCCATTCCATCGCGGCGGTCCGCTCGGCGGATACCGCGCGTCAGGCGGACTGCTGGGCACTGGTCGCCCTGCAACGCTCGAACCTCCTCGCGGGAGAGGCGGCGTTGCGGGATTTGCAGTCCGAACTCCAGTTCACCGATGCCGAGTGGCGGCTGCTGCCGGGCCCGAAGCGCGCATTCCACCTCGATGCCTGCACGCTGCGCGGGGCGCTCCGCATGCCGGGGAGCGGCCCGCCGTCGGAGGCGCAGTTGCGTGCCGATCGCTGCGTCCACGCCTGCGGCGACCGCCTCTGGCAATGCCAGATCCGCTGTCCCGATGCCGGCTGCCGCGGCCGCTGCGAGTCCGCCTTCGGCCGCTGCGAGGCGGACTGTGCCGACCGGTAGCGTTGGCCACGCCTGGCTGTCCTCACGGCGATGGCGCTAGGTCTCCATGCCCGCGTGCAGCGACTCGCCCTCGCAGCACTGTGCGCATGGCTGTTTGCCCTTGCCGGCACAGTCTGGAGTGCCCAGGACGCTGCATCTGTCCAGGTCCGTCCACGGCACGCTCTGGTCGTCGGGGTGGGCCGCTATGCCCAATCGCCGTTGGCCAATCCGGTCCATGATGCGGAGGCGATTGCCGAACTGCTGCGGCGCTATGGCTTCGCCGTCACCGTCAAGCTGGAACCAACGAAGCAGGAACTCGAACAGGCCTTCGACGCCTTCGGGCGCGTACTGACGGAGCGCCGGGGCGTCGGTCTCTTCTTCTTCGCCGGCCATGGCGTACAGCTCGACTGGCGGAATTTCCTGCTGCCGGTGGATGTCCGGCTGCGCACGCGCTCCGATCTGGAAGTACAGGGGGTGGACGTGTCGCGCCTGCTCGACCGCTTGCGCGACGCGCGGAATGCGATGAACGTCGTGATTCTGGACGCCTGCCGCAACAATCCGTTCGGCCCCCTGTTCGATCCCGGGCAGAAGGGTCTGAGCCAGATGGATGCCCCCGCCGGGACGCTGATCGCCTATTCGACGGCGCCGGGCAATCTTGCCGACGACGGCGAAGGCCGCAACAGCCTGTACACCGAAAACCTGCTGCGCGAGATGCAGACGCCGGGTCTGCGCATCGAGGAGGTGCTGAAACGCGTGCGTCAGAGCGTGCGCCACGCCTCCGGCGGAAGGCAGGTGCCGTGGGAGAGCACGTCGCTGGAAGACGATCTGTACCTCGTTCCGGGACAGTACGCGGTGCGGCCGAGCGACGAGCAACTGGACCGCGAGTACGAAGAGGATCTCGCCCTGTGGGAGTCGGTCAGCGCAGCCCGTGAGCCGCGTCCGATCGAGGAGTACTTGAAGCGATTCCCGGACGGCAAATTCTCCGAACTCGCGATGTTCAAGCTGGAGCGGATCCAGACGCGACAGGGGCGACCCACCGTTCAGGTTCCGAGCGCGGTGCCGACTCCGGTTTCAGCCGGAACCCGCCGGGTGGGACCGTACCGCGTCGGCGACCGGTTCGCCTATCGCGAAGTAGATCCGGCGAGTGGGGCGGAAACGAGACGGTACGCGAACGTCGTCACCCGGATCACCGATGACGAAGTTCACTTCAACCAAGGGAAGCGCGTCAGCGATCTGTTCGGAAATGTCCTGGTGACGCCGGACGGCCGGCGCCGCACACCGTATCAGCATCTGGTCGCCGAGTACTGGATCGGCAAGACCTGGTCGACGCGCTTCGACGTGACCCTGAAGGATGGCAGGACACGGCACGCCTATTACGATGTGCGCGTCGCCGGCAGGGAAACGGTCACCGTTCCTGCCGGGACCTTCGATGCCTTCCGCATCGAGGCTAAGGGGCGCAATTCGGTCGGTGCGGAGCTGTCGGTCACGCTCTGGGTGGCGCCGGACAAGGTCAACGGCTTCGTCATCCATGAACGCGCGCACCGCAATCGGCGGGGCGAGATTTTCGAACAGGGACGGATCGAACTGGTCAATTTCACGCCTGGCGCGCGCTGAGCACCGGTCCGCGCCTCGTCCGGCAGCGCGTCCGCAACTCAGCGCCGGTCGCGGACGTCCAAAGGTTCGACCAATGCGTCCTGCATCGACGGCGGGCGGTTGCGGGCGCGATCGCCTTGCGCTGGAGACGCTGTGATCGCGAGCGTGCCTGACATCGAAATCTATTCCGACATCGTCTGCCCCTGGTGCTAAAGCGGCAAGCGGCGCCTTCAGCCGCGGCGTCCGTGATCGCTGCGCCAGACGTCGAGCAGGGCAGCGAATTTCCCCGCGTTGGACAGCCGCTCGTCCGACAGTGCTTCGAGGAAGTCCGACAGGCGTTTTGACTTGATGACCGTGTACAGAGTAAGCACGGCAATCGGGACGAACGTGAGCAGTAAGATGAGCCACCTCGTTGCCACCGGGCTGTCGGCCTCCGCGATCAGGTTCATGCCGAGGAGGCCGGTGGTGACGGTGCCGATGAGGCCGAAAGTGGTGACGACGGTGAGCCGGACCACGGTGTTCGCCTGGCGACGCAGCGAGTCGCTGTCCAGATACTGGCTCATGTCCCAGATCTCGGCGCGCAGGTCGGCGTAGAGCCGGTCGGTACCGAGGAATTCCTGGCACATGTGGTACAAGTCCTTCACCTGCGCCTGGTCGGACACTTCGTGAAACCAGTAGCGGTGGGTGAAGCGCAGGAAGATTTCGAGCTTCTGCCGGATCGCGCGCTTGAAGCGCTTGACCGACTCCGGTTCATGAATGTCGAGGCGGTTCAAAGCGTCCACCAGCCGGTCCGACATCATGAGCAGCGCCGCCTTGTGAAAATGGGGCACCAGGAAAAGCAGGAAGTACTGGTGGCGGAACTGCTGCAGCAGGCCGGCGTGGCGATCGCCGACGAACCGGTCGCGCTGATCGCCAACGATCACCAAGGCATGACCGCAGCACAGGAAGCGGGTGCCGGGTGGTCCCGATTGCGTCCCGGTCCAGTAGCGGTCGTAGCAGTAGCGCCTTTCGAAATCCCGCAGGTGCCCATCGGAATAGGGCGCCGTGTCGGCGCTGCCGGGGGCGCTCACGAGTCCGAGCCGGACGAAATCGGCGCGCGACAGCGAGGCCGCGTCGTCCACGGCGAGAAACGCCAGCAGCGGCATGCGATGGTATTCGACCTGGCGGTAACGGATCGGCCCCGAGCGATCGGAATGGTGCAGCGCCAAAGGACTCAGCAGGAATTCCCAATGCGAGGCGATACAGGGGGCGCGGTGGCGGCAGACGAAGGAAAGGTATTTCTCGCGGTTTTCGAAGTCGGAACTTGCCAGCACGCTGCCGTCGCCGGCGAGCCATTCGACGCGCTTCATGCAATGGCCGCCGTTGCCGTCGGCCTCCCAGTAGGTGGGATAGCCGCGGCCGAAGCGGTACAGGGTCTCCTGGGCGCGCGCCAGCGGCAGGTCGTCGGCGTGGATCTCGACCACCAGCACCACCACGTCGATGTCGAAGAAGAAGTAGAGGTCTACGTGCGCGACCTCGAACGTGATCGCTGGCGCCGCGTCCGGGTAGGTCATGCGCACGCGCGCGACGTCGCTGCGCCGGTAGACGCGGATCGGCGATTCGCCGTAGCCGCTGCCTGCTCCTTTACCCTCACCATAAAGAAACCGCTGGACGAAGGGCAGAAAGGTCACGAACTCGTTGTAGTGGCGTTCCTGGAACTGCGTCGGATCGCCGGTGAATTCGTCCGCCACTTCGCGCCAGGGATTATCCGGGCCGGGCTGTTGCAGCAGTTCCCAGTGCTTCTGGATCTGGGCGCCTTCGCGAATCGGCATGAGTTGCAGAGGCCACAGCAGAATCTGGCGAAAGTGCCGTACCAGCCTGGTGTTTTCATCGCCGGGCACGGCGAACTCCCAGAGCCGGCCGAGCCGGAGGTCGCGCGCCCCGTGCCGCCGGGAAGCGACGGCACTCCCTTCTGCCTACCGCCATCTCCGGCCACACGGCGGGACGAGGAGGCACGCTACTGCACCAGCTTCCACGATGCGTTCTCGATCTTCACCATGACCCGAGCCCGCTGGTCGAGGCCGACGTGGTCTTGCGGGCTCATGTTGTAGACGCCGTGGGCGCCGACCACATTGCGTGTGCCCTCCAGGGCATCGCGCAATGCCTTGCGAAACTCCCGGGTACCTGGTTGCGCCTTCTTGAGCGCCGCCGGGATGGCATTGGCAAGCAGGATCGCTGCATCCCAGGTATGCGCGCCGAACGTTGTGGCGCTGCCTTTGCCGTGCGCCGCTTCGTAGCGGGACACATAGTCCAGGGCGACCTTCTTGATCGGATTGCTGTCCGGCAATTGGGCCGCGACCAGTACCGGACCGGCTGGCAGGAAGGTGCCTTCCACGTCCTTTCCGCCGACGCGCAGGAAGTCGCTGTTGGCCACGCCGTGCGTCTGGTAGATGACGCCCTTGTAGCCCTTTTCCCGCAGCGTCTTCTGCGGCAGCGCGGCAGGCGTGCCGGCCCCGCCAATCAGCACCGCGTCCGGCTTTGCGGAGAGGATCTTCAGCACCTGGCCGGTGACCGACGTATCCGGACGATTGAAGCGCTCGTTGGCCACGATCCGGATCTTGCGCAGTTCCGCCAGCTTGCTGACTTCGCTCCACCAGCCTTCGCCGTAGGCGTCGGCAAATCCGATGTATGCGACCGTCTTGACGTTGTTGTTCGTCATGTGCTCGAAGATGGCGGTGGCCATGTGCGAGTCGTTCTGCGCATTCTTGAACACCCATCTGCGCTTCTCGTCCATGGGTTCGACGATGCGGGCAGAGGCAGCCATCGCGATCATCGGCGTCTCCGATTCGGCGGCGACGTCGATCATGGCCAGGGAGTTGGGCGTGATGGTGGAGCCGACGATGACGTCCACGTTATTTTCCGATACCAGCTTGCGTGCGTTCTTCACCGCGCCGGTCGTGTCGGAGGCGTCGTCGAGGATGTGGTAGTTGATCTTCTGGCCCGCTATCGTCGTCGGGACGAGGGCGAAGCTGTTCTTCTCCGGAATACCCAGGGATGCGGCGGGCCCGGAGGACGAAATAGTCACGCCGACATTGATGTCGGCAAGGGCTACGGTAGTCCAGGTGGCGAGGGCGAGTGCGACGCAGAATCGTTGTTTCACGGCAATTACTCCCTGAGTCCAATGAGCAACGGTACCCGTCTGGTCCGCTGCTTCCCGTCGGGCGGGGCGGAGTGATTCTCCACCCGCACCGAGGGTGTCGACAAGCGCGATCGACCCGCTATCCTCGCGGCGAACCGCTCCGCGAGCGCGGGCTGGCCCTCAAGGACGGTGTGTCGACTGCCGTTTTACCGGCTTGGTTTGCTACCGTCCTTGGAGACAGCAATGCTCAGGATTCTGCACCAAACGACGGGCCCCCGTCTCCCGTTACCAGTCCGATGCTGCGCCCCGACTTCGGTGCGCGGGCAAACGGCGCCGGGCGGTACGGGAGCCACCCATGAATGATTCCCCGTTCAAGCCAAGGGGGTCGTGCCCGCGGGAGGCTGCGGCGGATTCCGTTTCCGCTTACGGCAGCTCCGGTGCCGCGCCGCCGGCTGTTGGTACGCCGACATTGATCGACTTCTCGGTGCTCGATCAATGGCGCGGCGAACTGGGCGAGGATACCGTGCGCAGCTTGATCGGCATTTATCTCAAGAACAGCGCCGAACTGCTCGACTCGCTTACGGCGGAAGCTGCGCAACAGGACATGGACAAGCTGGCCCGGACCGCGCACGGGCTGAAAGGCAGTTCCTCGAATCTGGGGATCACGGCGATGTTCGGGCCGGCCCGCACTCTCGAAATGGCGGCGCGGGGCGGCGACGCAGAGCGCGCGCTGGCGATCGTCGCCACCCTGCGCGCCACCTTCGATCATGTCGCAAAAATGCTCGAAGAGTACGGCAAGAGGTAGCCTCGCGGCCGAGTCCGACACCGTCTCGATGCAGCTTGAGCGGCTCCCGGCCGATGCGCGACGCCAACCTCGACCGAACAAGGAAAAGAGCACGCAGAAGCAAAATGGGGTCTGAACGACCCCATCCGTTTCAGGCCGGCCGCCGGCGGCGGCTCACTTGCGTTTCGGCTTTTTCGGCAGCGCGCCGCCGATGACCGTGTCCTTGATCAATGTTCCGACACTCAATGCGCGACTTGCAGCGGTCTTGGCGGCAGATTTCGCGGCGGGTTTTGCAGCGGCTTTCGCAGCAGTCTTCGTAGCCGGCCTTGCCGCGCTCTTGGCGCCGGACTTCGCGGCGGACTTCGCCGCAGGTTTTGCGGCAGGTTTTGCGGCAGGCTTGGCCGCGGGCTTCCTCGCGGCGGCGGCCTTCTTGATCAAGGCCGTTGCCTTTTCGGTGTCCTCCTCGCTGCCGAAGCCGAACGCGGCAACGAACTTCTTCCCCATCGCCATGGCCGAAAGGAAAGCGATGTTGATGCCCGCACCTGCCAATGCCTGGGCGATCGAATTGCCAAGGCCGGCCTTGTTGTCGCCCTGCACCAGCAGGACCGACTTCGAGGACTTGAGCTTGGCGCTATCCGCGACGCTCAACGCCTTCTTTCCCTTCACGGGAAACAGCGATACGACAGCGCTCCTGCCGCCCGCGGTGCCATAGCCCATCACCACCTGCAGATCGGCGCCTACGTCCGCCAACGGTGCAAGGACGCCAGCCAGAGAGCCCACCTTGTGGGTCACGTCCTTTTGCCACATTTCGACCTTCTTCACGCTCAGTGCCATTGTCATCCACTCCTCGGTTGTTGTGATCGTCGGGCCATTGACGGGCGCATTATTCGATGCGGGTCGCGCCTGGGGCGCAGTCTAGCAGCAGATGTCCGGTCGGTGTTGGAACGATGGTGCGAAATCTCGCCGCTGTTCGTTCCGGTCCGATCGGATCCCGCGACGTCCTGACCCACCAGTCGCCGTGCGAAATCAGAGGATCGGGCCGCTCTGGTGCTCTCCCCGTTCATACACGACGTGGGCACGGCCGACCAGCAGCGGGTCGAGCGGTCCGATGTGGTCGATATCCTTCCTGGCATAAGGCAGCTTGTGCAGCACATAGCGCAGCGCGTTCAGACGCGCGCGCTTCTTGCAATCGGACTTGATCACGGTCCACGGCGCATCCGCGGTGTCGGTGTAGAAGAACATCGCCTCCTTCGCCTTGGTGTACTCGTCCCACTTGTCGAGGGAGGCGAGGTCGATCGGGCTGAGCTTCCATTGCTTCAGGGGGTGGGACTCGCGCTCCTTGAAGCGCCGGCGCTGTTCCTTGCGGCTCACTGAAAACCAGAACTTGATCAGATGGACGCCGCTGCGCACCAGCGTGCGCTCGAAGTCCGGCGTCTGGCGCATAAATTCGGCATATTCGTCCGGCGTGCAGAAGCCCATCACGCGCTCGACGCCGGCGCGGTTGTACCAGGAACGGTCGAACAGAACAATCTCGCCATTGGTCGGCAGGTGCTGCACATAGCGCTGGAAATACCATTGACCGCGCTCGATTTCGGACGGCTTTTCCAGAGCCACCACGCGGGCGCCGCGGGGATTCAGATGCTCCATGACGCGCTTGATGGTCCCTCCCTTGCCGGCGGCGTCGCGCCCTTCGAAGAGAATCACCACCTTCTGGCCGGTCTCCTTGACCCACGCCTGCAGCTTGAGCAACTCCACCTGCAGGCGGTATTTCTGCTTCTCGTAGTTCTTGCGCGACATCAGATTGCGGTAGGGATAGCCCCCGTCGCGCCAGTCGTCGGCCAGTTCGTCGTCTGGGCTGACGGGGAGCTTGGGCGCCACCGGCTCCGGCTCCTTGAGCAGCACGTTGCGCAGGAGTGCGGCATCCTCAGGGGAAGCGCCGGCGAGGATGGCTTCCAGGGTCTTCGCCAGAGCGGACGCGTCGCCGCGCGAGGCTACCGTTACGATATCCCTCAGCGCGACCACCTTGGACTCCTGCGCCGCGGCGACGGCTTCCTGCACCGAATACGCCTCGATCCCGTCGGCCGTGATCACCGGTGCGATGTCACCGGCGGCTACACGCCGCGGCCGTGCCGCGCGTTCCCGGGGCGGCGCCTTCGCCGCTGTCGGCTCGGGCTTGGGAACTGCGGTCAACTCTTGTTTCGTGTCCATACTCCTACCTTTCATTAATGCCGAATGTCATGCGCTTACGGCTCGATGCGCACGTCGCCGGGAGATTCCAGGCGCGCTACCCGCGACGGCTGCGTGGTCGCAGACGGTTTGTCCGACGAAATCGGGAGCGGGAGGAACTGAATTCAACCGCAATTCCGTGCCACCCCGCAAGCTGCCTTCCGCAAGAGCACGGGCGGCGTCCAGTTCGCCGGGCGCATGGGTGTCGATTTGTATCAGGAGCCACCGAGGCGAAAGCGTTGCCATAGCCGATGATGCGTGCCGGAATCACCCAGTTCGAGACGAACGAGTCGCACCGCAGGTCCCTCCGAACTGTCGGTGACTTGAAAGCCGAAGGCTCGGGCCAGTCTGAGCATGCCGCGATTGTCGGTGTAGACCAGTCCATCGATGCAGTGGAGACCACGCCGCCTGCCCTCCGCGATCAGGGCGTCGAGCAGGCGCGCGCCGATGCCTTGTCCCTGCCAGCCGTCGCCGACCAGGAGCGAGAATTCGCTGCTCACGCGGTCGTCACGGACGAAGAGACGACCGCCGCCGACCGGCGCTTCTCTCCCGTCGTCGGGGCGCACCACCAGCAACGCCAGTTCGCGTTGCGGGTCGTAGTGCGTAAGCCGCCGCACCATGTCGTCCGAGAATTCGTTGATGGCGCTGAAGAAGCGATTGCGCCGCGTGGCATCGGATAGCGCTGCGAGACCCCGCCTGACCATGGGGGCGTCGCTCGGGCGTACCGGTCGCAACGCCAGCGGCGTTCCGTCGGCGGTACGCCAGCGCGCGAGAATTCGGGATCTGGTCATGGCAATGGCAAATGCAGCCGTTACCGGGGATTTTCGCGCGTCTGCAAGCTTCCGCCAAGGGGAATTCAGGTCAGTGAGCGGCCGGCCCTTCCCGGGACCGGCATCGGGCGGTCGGGGCGAGATGCGCAGCCGCCGTGGAAGCAGGGCGGTGGGCGGCACACCGCTCGGTCAGTCCCCCTCGCCTGGGCGCGATCCCCCCGGGCATTGCGGGACCTTGCCCCAATAGCCTGAGCAGTATTTCCACCGTACCCGCTCCTGGCAGAAGACATTGAAGGTGCCGCAGGCTCGCATTTCATCTTGCATCCTGGCAAAACGCGCGGTCTGCGGGTCCGGTTGCGGCGCCGGTGCTGCCTGGGGCTGCGGCGCCGCGGCGGGTTCGGTTGCCGCGGGCGGTGGCGGCGCCTGGGATTTCGTCTCGGCGAGAGACTTCCTTTTCGCCTTCTCCGGGCGGGCAGGCGTGCCTTTAGCGCCTTCCCCGGGCTTGGCTGCGGCCCCGGATTTCGGGACTGCCGGTGCTTCAGGAGTCGTTTCCGGTTTGGGCGGAGGTGCGGCAGCCGGCGTCGCGATGTCCGTTGCGGCAGGGACGACCGTCGGTTCCGGGGCGGCTGTCGGGGCGGTTTCGGGCGGACTGGATCGCACTGGCTCCGCAGCAACGGGAGGCGGCGGAGCCGCTGGCGCTGCCGCCACCGGTGCCTGGGCCACGGCCGGAGGGCTCGTCAGTTCCGGCCCGGCGGGACGCGTCAGGGTCCA
>Ga0079303_10000443_pt1 | contig 10011 bp, 4 predicted proteins | sample Methanogen_OWC_FD_77073 | JGI IMG/M metagenome (GOLD analysis project Ga0079303, IMG submission 77073) | Enriched soil microbial communities from Old Woman Creek wetland in Ohio, USA - Methanogen_OWC | ecosystem: Environmental > Terrestrial > Soil > Wetlands | place: USA: Ohio | collected...
GATCATTGGCCATGTGACGTTCCAGAAGGTTTTCCAGCGGCCGGCTCCGTCGATCTTGGCCGCGTCGTAAAGCGAAGGAGGGACGTTCTGGAGCCCGGCGAGGAAGATGATGACGTTGTATCCGAGGCCCTTCCATATGGACATGATAATGATGGCTGGCATGGCCCAGTTGGGATCGAGCAGCCAGTTTGGGCCCGGCATTCCCAGAACCAGTCCGATGATAGAATTTAGTATGCCGTCTTTGCGATACATATAATTCCATACGATCGAGATCGCGTTGATGGAGGTGATGACCGGGATGAAATAGATTACCCTGTACGCTTCGAGCCCTTTCAATTTCTGATTGAGAAGGATGGCTATGAAAAGCGACATGAATATCTGGAACGGCACCGTGCCGGCCACATAGTAAAAAGTGTTCCACATCGAATACCAGAAGTGGTGGTTGGTGAGGATGAACTTATAATTTGAAAATCCCACGAATTTTCTGAAATAATCGGTCATGCCGCCGCTGTGCATCGATATAACGAATGCGTAAAGTATGGGTAGCATGTGAAAAGTCGCTATTATCGATAAAGCGGGAAGTAAATAGCCGTAGGCGGCCCAGTCGTATTTTTTTCGTTTCGTCATATTGCTCATTTAAGTTTGGTCTTAGCCATTTCCCTTTCAATTTCTTCGTTAATTTTTGCCGCCGAATTTTTGCCGCCGGTGTCCTTGAGTTTAGGCGCAGCCCATTTCTTGGCTCCCCCGCCTATCTGGGCGGTCCTTGTGATTTCGTTGAGAAGTTCCACCGCGAGAGTAAAACCGTGATTCGATTTATCGCCGCAAATTTCTTCGAGCGTCGGTTTTATCTGATCACCCATGTTTTCGATTATACTGAAAGCGTTCTGTTTCATGAATTCATCCGTTTTGGTTACCTTGTTTAAGAGAGGCTTGATGACCTTCGGCCCGCATTTAGTGAGAGCGCTGAAGACCTTGTCGCGAACGACGAAGTTTCGCGATCCCGTTGCGGTCATGTACTTTGTCATGGCTGCGACGACGTGTTCGTATGAGTCGTCTCTGTCGAGCAGCTTGATTAAAGCTTCGGCTATCGCTTCGTCGTCGAACTTGATCAGGACCTGGATAGTCCAGAAAACGGTCGAGGCGTTTGCATTTTCGAGGTTCTTGATCAGAGTGTCGCGGCGCAGAGGCGAGTCGCTGACCTTTTCCAGGAGAGAGAGAATGAGTTCGTGGAGATGTTCGCCCGCCGTGTCGAGAGTCTGAATCATCGCCATCATGAAGTTGGTGGTTTCTATGTCCTTGAAGACTTCGAAGATAAGTTTCTGGTTCGGTTCGTTTTCCAGCTGGAAAGCTTCGAGCATCGGGATGATGGAATTCGGCGAACCCAGCTTGGCCAGAAGTCTGTATACTTCAAGCCTGACCATGGTATCCGGGTCGCTCATAAGCTTTATGACATATGGAATTATATTCAAGCCCTGGCCTATTTCTCCGACCGACTTGACCGCCTGGGTTCTGACGCTGGACTCCTTGTCCTGCATTGCGAACCAGAGCGCCTTCATGATATCGTCGCCCTCGTAGCCGCCCAGAAGCTTGCATGCCCAGAGGCGGACCGGAGTTTCTTCGTGCTTGAGGGCCTTGAAATAAACCGATTTTCCGGCTTCCTTGACGGCCGCCAGGATCTGGGAAACCCATGTGATGATATTCTGATCATCGCTTGTGGCTACCGTCTCGAGAAGGTAGGAAATCAGAGCGACGTTCTTGAGATCGGCGAGCGCCTCGGTTATTGCCTCGCATTCCTCGATGATTCCGGCTGAAAGGATTTCCAGAAGCGGCTTGATCGAATTCTTCGTCCCGATCTTGCCAAGCGCTTTTATAGTGTGCTGCCTGTATTTGTCGTTTTTGTCCGAAAGGCTGTTGATAAGGGTCTGGACGGCCTTGTCTCCGAAGTTCTGCAATATCTTCTGCGCCCAGAAACTGATATCGGAAACCTCGGAACCGATTGCCTTGATGAGTGGCCTGATGGCGTATTCGCCGACCCTCTCCAGATTTTCAGCGGCGGAGGTTCTGACGGGCCATGAGCTGTCCCCGAGGGACTCGATGAGGGGTTCAATTATAGAAGAACTCTGGAGGTTGCCTAGAGCCTTTACGGCGAAAAGCCTCATCCTCTTGTCGGGATGGGTGCGAAGCTTGAGAAGCGCGTCCATGGCTTCTCCGCCTATCATACCCAGAACCTGGACCGCCCAGAATCGAACGTCTTCCGACTCATTTGATATGGCGCCGGAGATGGCCGGAATGGCGCGAAATTTCATTTTAGCGACCATTTCAGCAGCCTGCTGGCGGATCTGCCAGAAATTGTCCTTGAAACATTCGATCAGCGTCAATATCGCTCGCGGATCGTCCGTTTCGCCCAGAGCGGTAACTATGAAGAAACGGATCTCTTTCTGGGTAGTGTTGAGCATTTTTTTCAGGATTTCGACGGAATTGCCCTTTAAAATCCTGGCGATAAGCCTTACTGCCCAGTATTTAATATCGTCGTTTCCCTGGAAGAAAGCGTTTTTAAGTTTTTCGACGGCCGGCTCACCGATGATTTCGAGCATTTCAAAAGCGTGCCGGCGTACCAGCCAGGAAGGATCGGAAAGAGCCTGTATAAGAGGATCGACCGCATCTTCCGTCCTCGTTTCGCCGAGTCCTCCGACCGCATAGAATCTGATATTCTTGTCCTGATGTTTGATCAGGTTCATGAAGACGGGGACTGCGCTTTTTTGCATGATCCTGCCGAGGACCTTGATGGACCAGTAACAGATATCGTCGTTGCCCATCGAGTTCAGGTTTCCCTGAAAGGCTTTCTGAAGTTTCGGAACGGCGATCTGCCCCATCTTGAAAAGGCCTTCTGCCGCATTCTTCCTGATGGACCAGTCCGAATCGCCGAGAGCCACTATCAGCGGGTCGATTGTAAGCGGATCGTTTGAAAGCGAGAGGCTTTTTATGACGTGAACGCGCAGGTCGCGGTCGGGATTGTTCAGAAGGTTCGCCAGAGCGGCGACGCCCCCCTTGCCGAGAGTGCCCAGAATTCTGATACTCCAGAACCTGATATCTTCATTATCGCTGTTTACGACGGCCAGCAGCGGCTCGATCGACAACTCGCCTATTTCGATGAGCGAATTGGCGGCAGCGGAGCGGTTGTTCCAGACGGGATCTTTCAGGCAGTTGATAAGAATGTTCACGACGCGCTTGTTCTTAACCTGTGAAAGCGCCGTGATGGCATCGCAACGGACCTTGGGATCCGGCTTTTTAACGTCGTTGAGAAGCTGGTCGGCTGAAATTCCGTCCGGTTTTGGTTTCTCTACGAACTCGTCGTCATATAAGCTTTCGTCGATTTCCTGATTAGACATTAAATAGTATATCCGTCCTGTGAAAGTTAATCTTCCGATTATATCAATTATGCACTCGTTTGTCAACTATCGCGCCCTGATAACGGGCTTTCGATTTACAGCCTTTACTTCGGAGCGTGAGGGTTGGCTATCGGCACTCTGGGCGCTCCCCAGATCTCGTCGCAGTATTCCGATATAGTTCTGTCGCTGGAGAACTTGCCGATGCGCGCGACGTTCAGAATCGACATCTCTGTCCAGCGATCGTGATGGTTTTTGTACATATCTGAAACCCTGTCCTGACATGCGAGGTAATCTTCGAAATCCGCCATTACAAGGAAAGGATCGGATTGCGTGAGATTTTCAACGAGCGGCTTTAATACCTGTGGATTTTCGGGAGCGAAGAATCCGGCGCCCATGAGCCTGAATATTTCCTGAAGCATGGGTGATTTGTCGATGTAAGGCCCGGGATTGTAACCCGAACGTTTGAGTCCGGCCACTTCGTGTTCCTTGAGGCCGAATATGAAGATGTTTTCCTCGCCGACTTCATCCTTGATCTCGATGTTGGCGCCGTCGAGAGTGCCGATGGTCAGCGCGCCGTTCAGCGCGAATTTCATGTTTCCGGTTCCGGAGGCTTCCGTTCCGGCGGTGGAGATCTGTTCCGAAAGGTCGGCGGCGGGGAATATTCTTTCTGCGAGCGATACGCAGTAGTTTTCGAGGAATATGACCTTGAGTTTGTCGCCTATCGCCTTATCGTTGTTGACCACTTCGGAAATGCTGTTAATGAACTTGATTATGGTCTTGGCCATGAAATAACCGGGCGCCGATTTGCCGCCGAAGAACAGCGTTCTCGGAAGGACGTCGGCGTTCGGGTTCTGCTTGATGCGAAGGTACGAAGCGACAGCGTAGAGCGCGAACAGCGTCTGACGCTTGTATTCATGGATTCTTTTCACCTGGAAATCGAACATCGAATCGGTATTGACCTTTACGCCGTTTTTCTCGAAGACGACTTCGGCGAAGCGCTTCTTGTTCATCTGTTTGACTTCGAACCATTCCTGCTGGAACGATTTGTCCCTGGAGAATTTTTCGAGTTTTTTGAGATCGTACAGGTTGGTGACCCAGGAATCGCCGATCTTCGCCTTGATGGTCTTCGACAGGTTGCGGTTGGATTTAAGGAGCCACCTGCGCTGCGTGATGCCGTTGGTCTTGTTGTTGAACCTTTCGGGGAAGAATTCGTAGAAATCCTTGAAAAGGTTCTTTTTCAGTATTTCCGTGTGAAGGGCGGCGACGCCGTTGATCGAATGGCTTCCGATGATCGCCAGATTCGGCATTTTTATGCGCTTTTCATCTCCGCCTTCCTCGATTATCGACATTCTGCGGAGCCTGTCCGTGTCCCCGGGATAGCGGAATCCGACTTCGCGCAGGAACCTGAAATTGATGTCGTAGATTATCTGCATATGGCGCGGGAGGAGTTTTTCCATGAGCGAGACGGGCCATCTTTCCAGCGCCTCCGGAAGCACGGTGTGGTTGGTGTATCCGAATGTCTTCACGCAGATGTCCCAGGCTGTTGCCCAGTCCAGTTCTTCCTCGTCGATGAGCAGCCTCATGAGTTCGGGAATGGCGAGCGACGGGTGGGTGTCGTTGAGCTGGATGGCTATATAATCAGAGAAAGTCCTGATGTTGGGATTGTGGACCTTGAAGCGGCGGACGATGTCCTGTATGGAGGCGGAGACGAAGAAATACTGCTGTTTCAGGCGCAGTTCCTTGCCTTCGTAGTTGTTGTCGTTCGGGTAGAGGACTTTGGAGATATTTTCAGAAAGGACTTTTTTGGAGCAGGCGGTTATATATCCGCCGTCGTTGAAGTATTCGAGGTCGAAATCCTCGGTCGCCTTCGCCGACCACAGGCGCAGCGTGTTGACCGTGTTGTTGCCGTAACCCGGAATCGGTACGTCGTAAGGCTGGGCGACGACCTCTTCGGCTCCGACCCATTCGTATCTGGTTTTTCCGTGCGACAGGTTCTTTTTCTCGATATTGCCGAAGAATTTCACCCGCCTGGAGAATTCGGGGCGGCGGATCTCCCAGGGATTTCCGTGGGCGAGCCATTCGTCGGGTTTTTCCATCTGGAACCCGTTTACGATCTTCTGGTTGAAGATTCCGTATTCATAGCGTATTCCATAGCCGTGAGCGGGAATCTGCATCGTTGCCATCGAATCGAGGAAGCAGGCCGCGAGTCTTCCGAGGCCTCCGTTGCCGAGTCCGGCGTCGCGTTCCTGATCGCGGATCTCCTCGATGTCGTATCCCAGTTCCTCGATCGCCTTTTTACAGTTGTCGTAGATACCGAGGTTTATCATGCTGTTGCCGAGCGTTCTTCCCATGAGGAATTCCAGTGAAAGATAGTAGACCCTTTTCACGTTCTGCTTGTGATAGGCCTGCTGCGTGTGAATCCAGCCGTCGATGAGCCTCGAACGTATCGCGAGGGCAAGGCTTTCGTAGCGGTCGAGGTCGGTGGCGGTATATTCGTCCTTGGCGAAAATGAACTCGAGATTGTATTTGATAAGTTTTTTCAATGCTTCGTGGTCGGTTTCCAACTCGTTTGAATCGATGTCGATGGGAAGCTGGATCTTGCTTTTGCTGGTTTCCATATAGCTCCTAACTTTCTTTTATAAAATGTTGCCAATATTATAATTTAATGTGGCCGTTTTGTCAATTTTATAAATTATCGGCGCTCTCGGAGGCTGTGGTTCAAGAATGCCTGAACGAGCGCCGGAAAATTGCGGACGTAACTGACAGAAAAAGTATGATGATGAAGGAACTCAGGCAACGTTCGAACCGCAGAGGACGCTGGCGACATCTGCTTTAAAAAGGCGTTGGGCGAGAACCAGCGGAGTGCAGTCCTCGTTGTTGCGGATGGTGATGTCGGCGCCGTTGGTGATGAGCATCCTGACCGCGTTTTTTCTTCCTTCGAGTACCATCAGATGGGCGGGAGTGTCGCCGTCGCGGTCGCGCGCGTTAAGGTCAGCGCCTTTCGTTATGAAATATCTGGTGGTGGCCGTTCTGGATGCCATGAGCGAGCGGTGCAGGGGCGTCCAGCCGAAAATGTCGCGCGCGTTAAGGTCGGCACCGTGCGTTACAAGCGATTTGGCGGCGGCGGTACGACCTTCTCGGGCGGCAAAATGAAGGGGCGTTTCGCCTAATTTGTTGCGGACGTCCGGCGCGGAAAATTTTTCTAGAATGAGGCCGAGTATTTCGGTGTTGCCTGAAGCGGCCGCGGCGTGAAGCTGGGTCTGGCAGGAATTGTTCTCAATGTCTATTCGGGCGCCGTTTTCTAAAAGCGTGCGCGCGGTAGCGGTGTCGGATTTGAAAATTGAAACGTGAAGAGGCGTCGATCCGGTGATGTCGGATGAATTTACGTCGGCTCCCATTGAAATCAGAAAAGAAACGGAACATTCCTGACAGGCTTCGGCCGCGATGTGAAGAAGCGACCTTCCTTCGGCGTTCCTGACTTTTACCAGTTCCGGCTTCCCGTTAAGCAGTTCCGCAAGCCTGTCGGCGTCCCCGAACGCGGCGGCGTCGAAAAGTTCAATAATACCAAGAAGCGACATGGAGCCTCCATTTTCAAGAAAAAAATTAGCAGTTATTTTAGTTTCATAACATTATAGCATATTAGATCGAACTTGGCAAGGAAGTTTCGGTCGTGGCCGGGGACCGGATCCGGTGCGCCGGGAATTTGACAAATATGCCCGCATTTGCTAAAATAACGGCAGTTTTGTGCGTCGGCATCCGGATATAGTCATCTGTCATAAAAAACGCATAAGACGCTCGTCCCTGGGGCAGGGTGTTTAGAGATATTTTACGCTGACGTTTATTTTTAATCATGTCGTGAATGCGTGCGATATTTCCCGGCCTTCGGACGATACCTTAGAGAGGAGACACACATGAACGGCGATAGCATCAGAAGAGAATACTTGAATTTCTTCAAAAAGAAAAATCATCAGCTGAAGCCTTCGGCTTCACTTTTACCCCATGGCGACACGACCCTGCTTTTCACGTCGGCCGGAATGGTTCCTTTCAAGGAGCAGTTTTTCGGAAAGGGCCTCAACGATTCTAACAGAAGAGCGGCGTCATGCCAGAAATGTCTTCGCGAAACCGACCTTGAGAATATTGGAAAAACCGCCAGACATCAGACTTTTTTCGAAATGCTCGGCAATTTTTCCTTCGGGGATTATTTCAAACGCGAAGCCATAACGTGGGCCTGGGAATTCGTTATCGACGTGATGAAATTCGATAAATCGAAGCTTTATGTTTCGATTTTCGAAAACGACGACGAAACCTTCGAAATATGGAATAAAGAAATAGGCATCGAGGCCTCCCGGATCGTCCGCCTCGGCGAGAAGGACAACTTCTGGAAAATGGGCGATACCGGTCCGTGCGGTCCGTGTTCAGAAATATACATAGACCTCGGCGAGAACCGCGGCTGCAAAAAGCCCGGATGCTTCGTCGGGTGCGACTGCGACAGGTACACGGAGTTCTGGAACCTCGTTTTCACCCAGTATAACAGGCGCGAAGACGGCACTTTAGAGGACCTTCCAAGAAAGAACATCGATACCGGAATGGGTCTGGAAAGGCTCGCCTCCATATCCCAGGGCGTTTCGTCGAATTTCGACACCGACCTGATAAGGCCGATAATAACCTATATCGAAGACTTCTGTGGAATCGACTACGGTTATTACAGCGATAAGGACGTTTCGTTCAAGATAGTTGCCGACCATGTCCGCGCCCTCACCATGGCGATGGGCGACGGCATTTATCCGAGCAACGAAGGCCGCGGATATGTCATCAGAAGGCTTCTGCGCAGGGCGATCAGGCATGGAAAGATCCTCGGAATAAATAAGCCTTTTCTCCATGAGCTCGTTCCCATAGTCACCGCGGTGATGAAAGGCGGATACGCCGAGATCACCCGCCAGAAAGACACGCTCGTCAAGATGGTCAAGGCCGAGGAAGATAAGTTCCAGCAGACACTGGATACAGGCTGCAAAATGCTCGACGAACTTATCCACAAGAAAATCGAATCGAAATCCGCAATATCCGGAACCGAGGCTTTCACTCTTTTCGACACTTACGGGTTCCCTCTCGAACTGACCGTCGAGATAGCCAGAGAGAAAGGCATCGAGGTCAACGTCGGAGAGTTCAAGGCTGCGATGGAGGGCCAGAAGGAGCGCGCGCGTTCGAAATCGGCTCATTCGGCCGCTGCGAAGGAACTCGGCGCCGCCACGATTTACGACGAACTTTTGACTAAGGGCGTCAAGACCAAATTTACCGGATACGATCTCGATTCGGGCGAGGGAAAGGTCCTTCTGATTTCGAAGGACGGCGTTTCCGTGAAATCGGCGGAAGCCGGCGAGGAATGCGAAATCATTTTCGACGCAACTCCTTTTTACGCCGAATCCGGCGGTCAGATCGGCGATACCGGTTCGCTTTCGGGCGAATCGTCGATGGCGGAGGTGCTCGATGTCCATAAACCGAATTCATCGTTTTTTTCACATAAATGCAAAATGATCGCCGGAACGATCGCCGTCGGGGACAAAATATCGATGAAGGTCGACGACGCGAAGCGCCAGAGGACGAAATCGGCCCATACCGCCACCCATATCCTTCACGCCGCGCTGCGCAACGTCATCGGCAAGCACGTCAAGCAGGCCGGCTCGAAAGTCGAGCCGGGCAGGCTGCGCTTCGACTTCAACCATTTTGAGGCGGTCACGGCCGAACAGCTCGCCGCCATCGAAAAAGAAGCCAACGTCATCATAAGAAAATGCCTGACGGTTTTGACGAAGAGCTCCACGCTCGAGGAAGCTCAGAACGAGGGCGCGATGGCGTTGTTCGACGAAAAATACGGCGATACCGTGCGCGTCGTCTGCGTCGGTGAATACTCGAAGGAACTCTGCGGTGGAACCCACGCTTCCAACACCGGCCAGATCGGCCTGATGAAGATAATTTCGGAATCCGCTCTGGCCGCCGGCGTCAGAAGGATCGAGGCTTTCGTTTCCGAGGACGCGGTGGCGTATTTCGAAAAACTCGAGGGTTCCATAAAAAATATCGCCGGCGCCCTCAAGTGCCCGGTCGCCGAAGTCGAAGAAGCGGTCGCCAGGACGTCCGCCGAGATGAAGGAAGCCGAGCACGAAAACGCCGCTCTGCGTCGTCAGCTGGCCTCGATAAAGGCCAGGGCGTTAGTCGATAACGCGACCGAGGTCGGAGAATTCAAGTTCATAATATCGTCGCTCGACGGATTGTCCGACGACGATCTCAGAAACGCCTGCGACATCCTTCTTGAAAGGATAAAAAATGGCGTCGTGCTCATATCTTCCAAGATAGGCGAGAAGGTAGTTTTCGTCGGCAAGGCGTCGGATGAAGCCGTCAAGGCGGGTATCCATGTCGGCAAACTGATCGGCGAGGTCGCCAAGATGTGCGGCGGCGGCGGCGGCGGCAAGCCAAACATCGCCATGGCCGGCGGCAAGAACCCCGCGGCGGTCGGCGACGCTCTGGCGAAGGCTTCGGCCGCGCTGAAAACCATCCTCACGAAAAAAGCCGAAGCATAGAAATAATCAGGAAATTCAAGTCATGAAATAAAAAAGGGCTGTCCGGAAAGATA
>Ga0079303_10000445_pt1 | contig 9991 bp, 13 predicted proteins | sample Methanogen_OWC_FD_77073 | JGI IMG/M metagenome (GOLD analysis project Ga0079303, IMG submission 77073) | Enriched soil microbial communities from Old Woman Creek wetland in Ohio, USA - Methanogen_OWC | ecosystem: Environmental > Terrestrial > Soil > Wetlands | place: USA: Ohio | collected...
AAAAAAATCCCCCATAAAAGGGAGATTCTTCTTTATACAATATTAGTTTACACTCCTTCCTACTACCTGTATTGGCGGAGATTCTATATCTTTGAATCTCAGGATTATATAAGCATATATTGCTCCAGCAACTTCTACTATTCTAACAAGTGTTTCCCAGAACTCAGTACCTCCTAATATTGCATACACAGTAGCAGCGATAATAGAAACGAAAGCTACTATCACCAGTGTAGAATATTCATCGGTTTTAAGCTTTTTCTTTAGCCATTGAACGAATAGTGTTACTATTATTCCAACAAATTCTATCATAGGTTTATAAGTTATATCCGCTGAATTGCTGAATATAATCTTTAACTCCAGTACCCAGCGAATCTTTGTAATTAACTCCAGCGAATAAGAAAGTATTAACCCCTCCTATACCGCCTAGATGCACTCCTGCGACCAGTCCAGAGACATCTATGTAAACTCCATCGACTTTAGTCCCAATAATCGCTGAATACCTTGTTTTTACGCTTTTGACGATATTAGCGACATGCCACTTAAATACTCTATCCTGCAATTCTGGTGAGTTCAAGAAATTTTCTTCAGAATATCCATTCTTCCATTTCCATTTTCCATCTGACAAATAAGTAATTCCGTAGTCTGATAATCTAGCCATTCCGAATTGCCACCTTCCAAGAAATTCTTCTGAGTTCTTGCACTTATAATCATTTCCACTTTCTCTTTGTCCTAGGTCTTTCTTAAATTCATTGAATCCTTTTTTGTGGAATATATTTTTAATTGTCTTTTTTAGTTGGTCTATAATTGTCATAAAATTACATAATCAATCGAGTATATATTATCTCCAATTTTTCCTAGAGATAATTTTGATATTCCGTTATTCTGAGGCTCTACGATGTACCACTCCTTACTAGAATCCATGAAAACTCCGAATGAGTGTCCAGACTTCTTTCCGTTTATTTCTATAAAACCTATTGCTATCCCGAAAAGATTAATTCCGTACTCGGAAGAAAGATGTCCTTTTAGCATTATGGAAAAATCATCACAGTCGAAATTTTCTTTTGAGAACTTTAATTGAGTTGTCCAGTCCTGTTCTAAAATCTTTTGAAATTCATTTACGCTGACAGTAAAATATTCTCTATCTAGTGCATTATTTTCTGCGAATCTAAAAGGACATTGTAATCCAAATTCTGAAATAGAAAATTTGGTTAGCGAGTATTCTCTTATCCCATTAACAATCCTGATAAATGATTTCAAAATCTTTTTTGTATCCATAACTGAATTTTACTCTTATAAAAAACAAAAGTCAAATAAATTTTTCACCGCTAATTATAATATTAAAATATATATTTAGGGGGGATATATGTAGGTTGGGGGGATTTTTAGTTTTTTATTAACAAGTTTTATACATGTTGTTAACGGGTTTTCCACAGTTTTCTACACAAGTAATTAACAGTTTATCCACAGGTACTTGTCAACACTTTTCCACATTTGTTAACAGTTTATCCACAGGTAACACACAAAAATTACTTCGAAAAAAAGTCAAATAATTTATTCCAATTAGTAGCCAAGAATCCGACAACGAAAAAATATACAAGCGATATTATCGTTATTTTTCCTTTGGCGTTTGATATTATATCTTGATGCTTTTCAATCTTTTTTTCGCAGTCGCAAAGTCTCTTATCGCACTTTTCCATGAAAGTATCTAGTTTGTCATTCATCTCTTCTTTAGTCTGAATCTGAACTTTCTCAAAGTTGCTCAGCTTCTCGAAAATCATTCCCATTTTCTCACCGTATGTATAGCTGTCAAAAGGTTTTTCTTCTCCTGGCATGTTTGTTTTTTATTAACATATTAATTATCGTTTTTAAGATAAAACTCTCTCAAAATTCATTTTGTGACTTACTGTAACTATTTTTAAGATGTTATAATAAGGGGAATAAATGATGATAAGGTGTATTCTAATACTAATCTAGGGGTATTAGCTGAAAGTGCAGAGTTTCTTATTATATATCTTGAAACTCCAGAAGCAACCCATGTTCCAGAAAAAGTACCATCTAATTCCCATTCTCCCCTAGCAGCAAATTTAGAAGTTCCAGTTTTATTTATTGCTGAATAGTCATTAAGAGTAGGAAAATCAAATCTATTAGTTGTAGATGTTACTACGTCACCATAACTGACATACGATAAAGAATCGTTAGTCATATATGCTAGGTCTTCTCCCACTAAAGTATTATCTGAAGATTGTGTTGTCTTTACTAAATGAATACCTTGTTCTCCTAGACCATTAAGTTTTGACTGAATTAATAAACCAATAACAGCACTTGATACATTAGCGTTACTTCCTATGTTAGTATAGAATGAAAAAAATGACCTAGTTATTCCTGCAAATAAATCTGTAGTTGTGCCAGCTGTTAAGTTAACATAAGGAGCAGATATAGAAACACTTGTGGCAGTTGTTATTGAACATATATCAGAAAAACTTTGCTCTGTTGGAAAAACACCCATACCTCTCATTATAGAATTAGTTTCGCTACTTTGTAGGTCAGTATAAACAGTCAATGTATCAAAGCCTAGATTATATTGAGGGAATAATTTATTAGCAATTTCCATGTCCCAGAAATGAATTGCTCTCCATACAAAATTAAACTCTTCGAATAATCTTACTGCGTAGCAATTATATCCTGCTATATGTTCTCTGAATTTTGGTAAACCATTTTCATATCCGATATGTTCTATTACAGAGTTCTGTCTTATTCCTACTATTCTATTAGTCTTTACATTATGTCCAAATGTACTGAACCCAAAAATAGCCTCTCCTATGAAAGGATTTCTAGCTATTTTTACTAGATTTTCTTGGTGTTTGTTAAACCACTCTTTAGAAAAGACTATCATATTATGCGTATTCATATTCTAACCAAACTACTAGACCTTTTCCTGCTGTTGTATTTCCTACTTGGTCAATATCAAAAGTAATTATAGCATCAGAGGCAATAGAAGTATCTGATATCGCTGGCTGAGTTACTGCGGCGGTACTTGTCTTCTCTCCATCATCTAAAGTTATCTTAGTAGACAATATTGATGTTCCTCCTTCGTTTATGTCTACAGTTAATAAATTAGCTCCAGTAGCGGCAGTATCTACATAAGCTCCCACATCCTTTACCGTTATTGCTCTAAGAGGAGATATTCTGAACTCTCCGCCTTTTCCATTTCCAGTTGTTAAATCAGTATCCTTATCGATTAATCTTACTGTGAACATCTTTCTCTCTCCTTTGACAACTCCAGTTCCCTTTGGAACTAATTTGAGGTCTATATTACTATCTCCACCAGTTGCTTGTAGTTCTGGAGCATTACCAGTTGCGGCATTTTTTATGGTAAATTCATTTACCGCTTCAGCAGTTTCTATAAAGCTTAATAACTCTAATGTTCCGTCTCCTAGTGATTTTCCATTTACATCTAATTGTCCTCCTAGCTGAGGAGTAGTGTCTTCTACGATGTTTGCTAGCTTTTCACTATCAAGTTCAGCGATAGCATCTTGGACATTTGTAGCTACTACATTTCCAGTTGGTGTAACTGTAACTGATGTTGCTGGCATAGAACCTGCCGCTGGTGTTGCTACCACTCGAGCTACTCTTATATCTTCTACTTCCCTAAGTACAGTTTTCTTTACAGCTATGTCATAAGTAGTCCTATATTCGAAAATCATCCTATATAAAGGTCTTACCTCCTTATCTGCGAATACTGGATATGCTGCTTGAATATCTGTCCATGTTACTGCTCTAGCTGCGGTAATTGTAGAATATTCTGCGGGAGCTGATACTAACTTTACAGCCTTACCATTTCTAGGGTCTTGAATTGAAGATAAAAATACAACGAAAAAATATAGATTAGTAACTGGAGTTCTTGTTCCATCTGCTGTAATATAATTTGGAAGATTTGATACACTATCCCAATCGAAAGGAAATCTTGTAGCGGGTAAGGCAAATTGTACTTTTGAAGCGTTCTGATATCTAATTTCAAAAAGACCTCCGTTGGAAGTAGTAATATTTGCTGGAGCTACTTCTCCTAAGACTTGTTGCCAAGATAATCCTCCAGAAGAATTTTCTATAGTGTATCTAAGATTATCATCTAAGTTAGTTAGAGATGTCATTCCTACACAAGTATTTACTCCGCTTGCATTAGGAGAGCCAGAAGTAAGTGCTGTGTATGCAAGAGAACCTCCTTCTACCCATACTGCTCCGTATTGATGCTTCCAGTCGTGGTCTATTCCAGGAATAGTATTTGCATGAACTTCGTAAGCTTCAGTAATAGATTTTGAAGAGCCACTTAGTGTATTATTCCAAAGAATCCTATAAATCATAGCGACTGAAGTATAAGTAGTAGGGATTACCTGAGTAGAAATAGGATTTCCAGAAGAATCGAAATAGAAATACCAGACTCCATTAGTATCAGTAAAAGCAGGAAATGCTACTGCTCCAGATTTTACATACTTTGTTACTACTCCGCCGCCATCTACTAATACATTAAAACTTGCTCCAGTAGGTGTAACAGTAAGAACTCTTGTAGAATAATTTATTGATATTGTAACTGGAGTAGTTTCATCTATTCCTGGAAACATTGTAGCTTTTAGAGATAAATCAGAATCTAGTTCTTCTATAGCTCCCTGAACATTTGTAGCAGAAATACTCCCAGCGGGAGTAAATCTTGTTTTTAATGCTAAAAGTTTTTTATATAAAGACATATTTTTATGAACTTAGTTCTGTTATTCTTGCTGCTCCTGTAGCACTAGCCCATATAGCGTTTATAACTCCAGTATATCCGAAAGGAACTTCGTAATAATCATCCTGTTCTAGTTTTACAGTAAAGTCTGTCGATGTAGCTGTACTTCCTAGGTTAAGATACATTATAGCTGAAGAATCGTTATATATAGTAGCTCCAAGTCTTGATGTATTAGCCGCTAATAGTTGCGTGCTAGATGCACTTCCAGAAACATTTGTTTTTGTCGCTGTGGCACACTTTTGAGAAATCATTTGCCTACCTACTCTATCTACCCAAGGTAACTGGACATCACCATCTGCTGATACTGCTGCTGGGGTGGCTAATGATGCTCTACAGGCTGCTCCGACTGGAGTTCCAGCTACCGCTGCATCTATTGCCGCACCCCCAGAAACAGTTGCCGCCAATGTAGCACTACCAGTAATAGCTACTGGAACAGCGTTGTTTATATCGGTAGTATTTCCTCTTCCTCCGACTATTTCAGTTACTAACCTAGTGTAATCAAGAACCCTAACAAAATGGATTCTTAGGTCTGTTCTCTTTATTACCGAACCACCGCAATCTAAAGACACAAAATCGTCTCCTACGCTTTCTAAGTATAAAGTTGATGTACTTACCTTCAATACCTTGTAAGCTCCTTCATAAGCAGCTCCAGACCCATCTAAACCATATAAATGAACAGTCTCTCCTGGAAGAGGAGTAGCCCATGTAGTATTTCCTACTACAGCCAATACATTATTAGTCCTAGATATGCTCTGGATATTCTGAGCATAAACTCCAGGAGCTAAAACAGAACCTTGAACTTTCCATACAACTCCACCAGCAGAATTAGCGGTAACAGCTCCAGTCATAACAACTGTAAAATTATAATCATCTATAACAGAAGAAACCTGAGTTTGTGCTGTAAGATTTGGGAAGTTAGCAATATCTCTCACACCGTAAATCTGAATCCAGTCTGATGTAGTAAGATTGTGTTTTACATCTGTTGTTACTGTGGCGGTAGTAGTACCTCCTTTAGATATTGATGTTATTCTGGCTATAGGCTTAGTAAGACCCTTGATGTTTTTTATCCTTACCCTCATCTTGTAATTTACATCGTTGTCTGGTATCCCCTGAGTTCTTTTAAGCAAACCAGAAGGAGTTGCTACTCCATCGAATCCTACAGACCTCCAAGATACTTCATCCAAGTTTGAATATATTTCTTGAGTTGCTGCTGATATGAAAGAATCTGTAAAAGGAGATGTATTTGCTTGACTTGCTACAGTGGTAGCTATAGTAGAATTCAAAGCTCTAAAAGAACTTCCATTTCTTCTATTATACACCGTAGCGTTAGTAGCAGTAGCATTTTCTGTAAGATAAGAAGCTCCATTCTTTGCATATAGGAATGGGTCAATGACTCTAATGTAACCATTCAAAGAAGAGTATGTTCCATTTGATGCGGTTATTGGAACAGTAAAGTTGTCAGCATCTACTACGGTAACTACTACTGGAGAAACATTCATCCTCGGGTCTTCACATCCGTATATTGCAATTCTATCACCCCCCACTAATCCATGACCAGTACATGTTACAGTTCCCACATTAGAAGCTATTGTAATAGTAGCCCCTGTTATAGCCTTATCAGCGATAGGAGTGCTATTATCTACATTTCCATTTTCATCTACTCCGACCATTTCCATACCACACTCGACTCCGACTATTCTTTGAGATAGAGATATTCCATATCCAACTCTAAAAGGCATGGCAAATAATTTCTTCGAAGTTATACTTACCATGTTGTCGTCATGGAAAGGAGAAAGAGAAATTCTTAGGTAAGAAGAGCTAGAAGAATTACCGCCAGTCTCTATTATGTTTGCTGACGGATTATCATCTATTGTGTCCCATATAGTAGGGTCTGGCTGAGTTCCTCCTAAAGCAAACCCATCTCTAAATTTCTGTCTTGCGTTAGTAACTACTGCTCCTGATTCTTCATATACTCCGTCATCATACCAAATCTGAAGATTGTCTGTGTCTGACATTGATGTAGTATCGTACTCCAATGTAAGAACATTATTTAGAACACTTCCTCCTTTTAGAGGATTAGAAAAATCGTAGATTACAATATTATCTACCACATTTGCTATCAGTAAAACTCTTTCTAGCGATATTGAATCATAATCGCTCAAGGTTATAGTCTTGGCTGAAGCATCGAATATATAATTTGATATTATTTTTTTCATATTACCCAAGTGCTATTGCATAAATTATTGATTTGTCTTCAGCCACCCTAAGCGGGTCTGCTAATGTTCCTTTACCGTCTAAAGTATCATCGTGTACTATGTCTAATCTTAGAGGGTCATCAGATGCTCCAGCCCCCTCAATCCCATTTCCAGAACCTACGAATATCTGAGATATTCCACCTCCGCCACCTGATTGCTCAGAAAAGAATCTCTCTGGCTTATCTTTTAGGTCATTATAGGAGAACTTTCCTTTCAAGCTTTCTAGTATTTCTTTTTCAGTCAGTATTTTTTGTTTAGGAATTTTTACTCGATTAAGAACCTCCTTAAAAATATACTCATAATCTACTTTGGCATCCATTCCATCTATTCCATCTTTTCCGTCCTTAACATTTTTCTGGATGTAATCAATCATCTCTTGTATCTGCTCCTTAGTGAAAAAGTCTTTACCGAGAATAGGAGTATATCCATCTTTCCCGTCTTCAGGAACTCTTATCCTAGATTGGATATCATCAGATATTTTCTGTATCTGCTCATTAGTAAAGTAATCAGTTCCAAATATCGGAGTATCTCCCTTCTCTCCATTGTCTCCTTTATCTCCCTTCTCTCCCTTTATCTTTGCCAAGAAAGCTCCTATAAAATCAGCCATCTCAGCCATCCTCTGGAACTCTGGTTTAAGATTATTAATTGCTGCGGCTGTTCCTTGTACTGCTTCTTTAGTGTCATTCTGGACTTCTAGCTGAGCTTCTTGGATGGTCTGATTTTCTGAGTTTTGCTCTACTACAGTTTCGAGCATTGAATTATTTTCCTCCATCTTTTCGCTATTATCTTCAAGCATTGCCTCTAGCAATGTTTCTTCATTAGTTGGAGTTTCTTCTGGAATTTTATTTTCTGGTACTGGCATGTTGATAATATTATTGCTTTATTATTTATATGGTGTAAAATATTATTATGTTCTTGGAATTACTAATCGCTTTTGTTTTTTGCTATATAATGGGAGATTTCCGCTAGAATACGGCATTTTTTTGTCATTTTACAAACCTTGATTAAGGTCTTTTTTTGTTACTTTTATTATAACACTAATTTATTTTATTGGAAGAGCTTGACAAAGCGTTTCGTATCTGCTAAGATGATATTGTGAGGGTGAGAGAATAATAAATTAATAAATACAATAAAGAAAAAATTATGAGCAAACAAAGAATAATTCCAAACGGTTACAAAGAATATTCAGTAACAGAGCTTCATGCTGTTTATACAAACCTTGAACAGCCACATAATCCTAAAGCGATATTCTTTACTGGAAAGCAATCACATAGAACTTGGTGGATATCATTCAGTAGTATCGAAAGGATGAAGGAAAAAATAGAAAATACAATTGCCAGTATAGACCATTGGGAATTACTAAAAAAACAGAGAAAATTAAAGAAAGCTGAAGCATTAAAAAACATGGACTCGAGTGTAGTAAAGATTGGAGATATTTATCACTGGAGAGGAGGATATAATTGTACTAAAAATGCTTACATCAAAGTAATTGGAGTAGCAGGAAAAAATAAGTTTGAAGTTGTAGAACTAGACAAAAAACAGGTTAGCGGAGATTGGATGAACGGTGAAGTAGCTCCAGTAATTAATAGCGGAAACATAAGCGAAAGTTTTATTGTTAAGGCTATTCCAAGAGGATGGAGTGATGACGATAAAAATATTATTCTTAGAGATACTAGAAGGAATATGTATCACGATGAATATTACAAGTGGGAAGGAAAACCAAACTGGGAAAATTGCGATTAATCAGGTGGGGATAATTTCCCCACTTGACAAAGCGTTTCGATAGGTGTAATATATCAGTGTAGGGTTAATAATAAATAAATAAATAAAAGGTATGCAATATAAATCAATCGATATAAAAGAAAAGGTAATAACAATTAAACTAGAAAAGTACGGAGAATTTAGGGGAAAGCGTCAAGTGGAACAGGCAAAAGCATTATGTTGCCTAGCTGGTGGATATAATACTTTAGGAAAAAAGATAGACTTAAAAAAGTATAACGAATTAGTTAGCCAACTAGATAAGATACTGTATGAAACAGTAGAACTAATGAATGATTCTAAGGAGTAAAATAATTCAATGATAATCCCTTGACAAACCGCTTTGTATCTGATAATATAAGAGTGTAGGGGTAAGTAAATAATAACTTATAAAAACTATGAAAAAAAAGAAATTTATTAAAGGAATCAGCAATGATGACTTTATGGAAAGGAAAAGTAAGACAAGAGCAGAAGTGTTTTACAGAAACAAAAAGTCAGAAAAAGTAGAGATTAAAAAAATAATTAATAAATAATATTATGGATGACGAAACACAAAGATTGCTTATACTACTATTTGGGTTATTGCTCGGTATAGTATGTATGCTAGGTCACGCAAGTCCATGCACAGACAATGAACATGCTTGCGGAACTACTTTTGAAGGAGAAAAAATTACAACTAATAAATAAAAATTATGAAAACAAAAGACGGAGTATTATATTTAGGAAAAAGAGAAAGGGAGGCACTAGAGATTGTTAAAAAACATAGCTTGCAAGATATAAGTTTCAGAGAAGGCGGCTCTTACAATAAACAGGATAAGAGGTCTGATAGTCCAGATTTTCCTTTCGACAAGGTAGAAGCAAGAAAGGCAGAGCTAGGACTAGATGTAATAGATTTCATATTAGAAATAACAAAATAGGATATGAAAAAAATAGAGACAAGATATCATCTAAAAGCAGACCACCCAGAATTTAATAAAAAAAAATGTTATCGTGGTAGTGAGTTCATTCTCGTTGGAGAACATAAACTGCAACAGATAGGTTTTAAGAAAACAGTTTCATTAAATAAAGAGATGTTTGAACTATTGATTGAAAGAAAGTATTTAGAAGAATATGAGTATGTTCTTCCTATTCCAAAAAATGAAGACATCATTGCCGCGAAGGGTGTGAAGATAGAAAAAAGCACGTTTGACTGCTCTCCAAA
>Ga0079303_10000446_pt1 | contig 9985 bp, 3 predicted proteins | sample Methanogen_OWC_FD_77073 | JGI IMG/M metagenome (GOLD analysis project Ga0079303, IMG submission 77073) | Enriched soil microbial communities from Old Woman Creek wetland in Ohio, USA - Methanogen_OWC | ecosystem: Environmental > Terrestrial > Soil > Wetlands | place: USA: Ohio | collected 2015-05-10
GGAATGAAAATCATTCAGATGTACCGCCGCGAACCGGAGCGGGCCGCGGGGTTTGTCGCTCTCAATGCAGACCATCGCGACGCACAGCTCCAGTCGCTGTTTTACCATGCTCTTTTCACGCCTGTTGTCACGCTGATCAACGGAGTCACGATCGTCATCGTCATGCTGCTCGGCGGCTCCATGGTGCGAAATGGGCAGATCAGCATCGGTGTATTGGTCAGTTTTCTGGCTTACGCCCAGTTTTTCTTCTTCCCGATCCGGAACATCAGCGAAAAAGTGACGCTGTTTCAGAGCGCCATGGCGGCAGCCGAGCGGGTCTTCGCCCTCATGGATGAACCTGAAGAAATCGCTCTCGACGAGGGCACAGTGCCACTCCATTGGCAGGGCAGGATCGCTTTTGATCATGTTGGGTTCAGTTACGAGCCTGGCAGACCGGTTCTTCGGGATGTCTGTTTCAAGGTTGCGCCGGGGGAATCCGTCGCTATCGTCGGCCACACAGGAGCCGGAAAGACAACGATTGCATCGCTGCTTCAGAGATTTTACGAGATCGACTCCGGCTCCATAACGATTGACGGGCATGAGCTTCACACCTTGTCGAAGGATGCGCTGCGCCGCGGTATCGGCGTCATCCAGCAGGATGTCTTTATCTTTTCCGGAAGCGCGATCGAAAACATCCGTCTCTGGAACGGAAGTCTGGACGAGCAAGCCGTGGCCCGCCACGCGGAACAAGTGCAGGCAGCGACGTTTTTGCGCACCCTGCCGGGCGGGTTCAATGGCGAGTTGTACGAACGTGGCGCGAATCTCTCGACCGGCCAGCGTCAGCTTCTGGCTTTCGCCCGCACATTGTGTGCCGATCCGCCGATACTTGTCCTGGATGAAGCCACCTCCGCCATCGATACCGAAACCGAAAAATCGATACAGGCAGCTATAGAAACGATGGCAAAAAACCGCACTTGCCTGATCATCGCACACCGTCTCTCCACTATCCGCCACTGCAGCCGCATTCTCGTCATGCACAACGGGCGTCTGGTCGAAGAAGGCTCCCACGAACAGCTTCTGGCCAAAAACGGCCACTACGCTCGCCTCCATGAGATCCAGTTCAGTCCCACCCCGTAAACACGACGGGCCACCAGGCCTCGGAGGCAGATTTCCAGAGCAATGCGATAAAAGAACCCTCCTGTGACTCGACCTCTCAGCGGCGTGTTCTCGTCGTTATCGAACACACAGCCGCCAGGACACACAAAACGGGAGAAACCTGCGGACTGCCGCATCACAGGCACAATGATACAAATACAACTATATATTATAAGCTTTTCTTTGTGAGTATCTCTGTGGTTCGTTGTTCCTGGAAGTTGATGCGTCCGCCCTGGTATTGTGACCGCTGCAAAGTCCGACCTGTGATATGATGATGAGAGAGAGATAATGTGAGAGGTTTTACCGGAATGGCCAGACTGATTGTTCTGCTGCCGCATGGGCAGAGGCTGGTGTACGACGTCGAGCAATCGGCGACGATCGGGCGGCACGCGGATAACGCGATCAGCATTCCCGAGCCGCACATTTCGAAAACGCACTGCCGGATAACAGCGCATAAAAACGGTTACCTGCTGGAAGATCTCGGCTCGCGAAACGGGACACAGCTTGATGGCACCAGCATCACCACTCCGGTTCCGCTCGGCAATGGCGCGCGCATTTCTCTTGGCGGAACCGAATGCATTTTTCTCCTGGAAGATCGACGTGCAGCCCCTGCATCGCCGGATACGACATCACCCCAGCCCCCTGATGGACACCATGAATCGTTGCAGCTGCCGAATGCGCCGCCTCTTCCGGCTGCGTCGCAAAAGCCTGAAAGTCAGCATGCAATGCAGGCGGTCTTTACCCCCAAGCAGCCAGGTATGGTGCAGGGACGCATCGCGGTCGAGTCGAAGACCTTCCAGCCCGAAAAGGAGATCAGCGAAGTCGAAGATCTGCGACGTGATTACGAGAAACTGCGCATCGCGAATGAACTCATGCAGACGGTTGGCCACGAAATCGACCTGGAACGGATTCTCGATCGCATTCTCGAGTGTATTTTCACCATGCTTCCGGCGAACCGCGGTGTCGTGCTGCTTTATGAGTCCAGCGGCAGATTGGTGCCGCGCGCCACGAGAATGCGCAAGGAGCGGCCAGACGAAGAGTTCATGATCTCAACATCGATGGTAAAGCACATCGAAGAGGAGCGGATCGGCATTCTGCTGCTCGACGCGGCCAGTGACCCGCGTTTCCAGGTTGCCCAATCGGTGATCGCCCAGGGCATCCGAAGCGCCATGGCCGTGCCGCTGCTCTGCAGCGGTACCCTTCTGGGCATTATCATCATCGATTCGCAGATCGCCACGCACGCGTTTTCCGAAAAAGATCTTCAGATTCTCACCACGCTGGCGAATCAGGCGGCGCTTCTCGTGGCAAACGCAGGCCTGGCGCGAAAAAACGAGGAAGCGGCCGCAACGCGCGCGCGCCTGCAGCGGTTATTCTCTCCTGGCATCGCGGAATACGTCGCAAGCGGCAAGCTCGAAGTGAAGCAAGGCGGCGTGCCGATGCGTGCAACGATGCTGTTTTCCGATATCCGCAATTTCACATCGATGTCTGAAAAGATGGATGCCGGCGAGATCGTCAGCCTTCTGAACGCGTATTTCGAATGCATGGTGGATGTCGTGTTCTCGTTCGACGGCACTCTGGACAAGTTTGTCGGCGACGGCATGATCGCGCTGTTCGGCGCACCGGCCAACAGCCCCGACGATGCCCTGCGGGCCGTCCGAACTGCTCTCCGCATGCAGGAGGCACTCGCCGGGTTCAACACCGAACGGGAACGCTCCGGCAAACCGCCGATCAAAACCGGCATCGGCATCAACACCGGAGAAGTGGTCGCCGGCTATATCGGCAGCTCGAAAGCCCTTCAGTATACCGTTATCGGTGCCCCGGTCAATCTTGCAAGCCGGCTCTGCTCGCTCGCCCGCGATGTAAACACGATCATCATCAGCGAATCCACCTGGAATGAGGTGCACACATCGTTCGAAACCCGCGAGCTCGCGACGGTCCCGATCAAGGGAATCTCCCACCCCATCAAGACTTTCGCCGTCCTTGGTGAAAAGGGGCAACAAGTGCACACCGCGGGAGCGCAGGGCTCGGAATAGCTCCTCAACGGGACACGAAATCACCGGAATTCAGCTTTGTGTTTCGCTATCCGGCAACCGGAGGTATTTCAAAACCGTCTGCACCATTTCCCGAGTGCTGATCGGCTTTGCAATGAAATCATTCATTCCGGCCGCCAGACACCGTTCTCTGTCTTCGAGGGATGCCAAGGCCGTCAGGGCAATGATGGTGCGCGGACGTTCCTTGAGCATCCGTTCCCGTTCACGGATCCGCCGTGTTGTCTCGAATCCGTCCAATTCCGGCATCATACAATCCATCAGGATCAGATCAACATTTCTGCTTTCAACGATATGCAGAGCCTTCAGGCCGTCTTCTGCCATGACAATCGTAAGAGGAAGATTGCACAGGGTTTCATACACCAGCTTCATGTTGATCTCGTTGTCTTCAACGATGAGAACCGTTGACGGAAGAATGTCGGATTCCGTCAATTCGTTATCGTTTTCAGCATGGTCGCCGGCTATTCCGACACTTTCATTGGAAAGGGGCAGCTCCAGTTCAAATCCGAAGATGGCACCCCGATGCTTCGGGAGCGAGGCACCGATCCTGCCGCCCATCATCTCGATGAGATGACGGCAGATAGCCAGTCCAAGGCCTGATCCTCCGAATTTTCTGGCCGTCGAGGAGTCAGCCTGGGTAAAGGTATTGAACAGGAGGTTGATTTTGTCGGGCGGGATACCGATTCCCCAGTCCTCGATTTCATACGTGACTCTGGCAGATCCGTTGCGGTGCTTTTTCAACGATGCCCGAACAACAATCCTGTCATTTTCCGTAAATTTTACGGCATTGCTCAAAAGATTCTGGCAGACCTGTCTGAGCCGGTATTCATCACCCATCAACTCGTAATCGACCGGAATATCGATATTTATCTCAATTCTCACATCCTTGCTAAGCGCGACAGCAGTGAACAGATTCACCACATCGATCACCAATTTTCTCATCGAGAATGGGACATTGTTGAGATCGAGCTTTCCCGCTTCAATCTTGGATAAATCGAGGATATTATCGATCAATCCGAGGAGACTTCTTGCGCTGCTTCTGGAAATATCGAGATACTCCCGCTGTTTCGCCGTCAGGGTCGTTTTGGAAAGCAGCTCCGAAAATCCGATGATGGCATTCATCGGCGTGCGGATTTCATGGCTCATCGTGGCAAGGAATTCTGATTTCGCCTTCGATGCGGCAATAGCCTTTTCCGCCTTGATTTCGAGTTCATAGTTTTTTTTGCGCTCCGTCATGTCACGAGCCGCGCAGGAGATCCCCTGTACTATTCCGTCATTTCCGATAATTGGGGAAAAGAACACTTCCAACCACACCCAGTCCCCATTTCCTTTTCGATACTTCACCTGTCGTTGTGTGGTATCCAAGTCTCCCGCGACGCTGAGCTCCTTCATCAGGGTTCCAACTTCGGCAGGATCGACGTGATCGAAAATACTTTTCCCCGTCCGTTCAGCGACCGAATATCCATAGAGCTCGATCGCGTTATTGATGTATTTGATGATTCCTCTGGGATCAATTTCGAAAACAATATCCCGAAGATTGCATGCAATCCGCTGCAGCTGATCCTTGCTTCGTCTCAGTTCATCTTCAGCATGTTTTCGTTCCTGAATTTCTTCAATCAGGCTTTTGGTGCGTTCTTGAACTTTGGTTTCAAGACTTTCAAGAAAACGCTCCCGCTCGGAATTCAATTGACATTCCGTTTGCCGCAATGCCGATATCCGGTTCAGGAGCTTGTTGAATTCGGATGAAAGATTTCCGATTTCCCCGGGCTCGGTTTCCGAGAGACGCTTTGCCAGCTCCTCGTCATGCTCGATGCTTCCAATTTCACCAATAAGTCTTTGTATTGGCTTCACCAGGGTATACCGGAGGGAAATGAGCATGCCAACCATCATCAGAAATCCGATGCCAAGGCTCGACCAGACGGCAAAGGAAACCGCACGGAATCCATGCGGAGAAACAGTCCGGCGCATCGAATACACCAGTTTGAACGATGAGCTTCCCGTGAAATCAGGCAAAACGGTCTGCAACCTGAGCAGTTCATCGTTGTAAAACTCGATCGTGATCCCGTTGTTCTCGGCCGCTGCAGAGAGTTCCGCGGTTGGCGGTTGCGGCAGCACCACTCCCTCGTTGAAAACCAGCTTCGCGTTTTTGGGAAGAACAAGCACCGTCTCGTTTGTTTTCCCTGGACTCACAAGCCTGCCGAAAATAAGAATTCCACGGGCGGGCCCCTCGTATCTGCTCGTCAGAATCGGCCTCGCCCCCAACAGCATGAGGCCCGCTTTCGTCATGCAAAATCCTGTTGCCGAACTCGACAGATCCTTTATATTCATCCAGCCCAGGTCAGTCCCGAGGAAATCAGATATGGATGCGATATCCACCGGCGCCGAGGCTCCGGAATCTAAACTATGAAAGCGGCCAAATCTGACCTTTCTTTGAGGGTCCAGGAAACACATGAGATGCATATGGTTTTCCCGGAAGGAACTCTCGCCGAGGTTGAGCCGCTTCAGTGCCTCTGCCACATCGTCAGGATTCTCACTCATGTAATCATACATGTCATCCCAGCACGCCCAGTCGCGGCACTTGACACTGAACTCTTTCAAAGTGCCATTCAGGCTGAAGAGATAATCCCGTATTTCTTTATTGGCGAGTTGGATTTCGAGTTCGAAAAAACTGGGAAGAATCGAGCGCTGGACAATCATCACCTGAAATGCGGTGTGGATGATGATCAGAATCATCGAGATAACGAACACCCGTCGTCCGATCGACATCAGGCTTCTCCCAGAAACAAGATATTGAAAAAGATGCGGCTGCCAATAACGCAAGAAAGGGGAATGCAGCTTCAAATACTTCCCTACAGTATACTTCGCGAAGCCCTGGGAATACAGTATTCTTAAGAATATTTTATCATCCGAAATGAAAAAGGACGCGGGTGATTATTTTCCGCGTGTCGTTCAGAAACTCCAGTCCAAGGCCGCCAGGTGATCGATCTCATCGAAAACCGGTCCACGTATTACGGGAATCCGCGTTCGACCTGGGCGAATACCTGCTGTGGCTTCAGGATCTGATGCCAAAAGTCGCCTTCGAGGCATGTCGCCCCTGCATCGAGGAGGGCTTGGTTTCCCGACCAGTCGGAAGTTTCAGCCACGGGCTTGAGAACGTACAACGGCCTCCCGAGTTTTGCTGCCCATTTTGCGGTGATGAGAGAGCCACTGTTTTCACCGGCCTGGACGACGATGACGGCCTCGGCAAGCGCGGCCAGCAACCGATTGCGGGTCGGGAAAAAGCTGCGGCGAGGCGGGGCACCGGGCAGGAGCTCTGTCATCAGGCCACCGCTTCGGGCGATTTCCTCTATGAGAGTTTTGTTGGAAGCCGGATAACTGATATCGATCCCGGTGGCCAGCACGGCCGAGGTTCTTAGACCGTTTTCAAGCGCCGCTCGGTGAGCCATTGCATCAATGCCAACGGCAGCGCCGCTAAGGATTTCCAGACGGTGCATCGCATGCCGCTGTTCTTCAGCAATGCAGGCGATCAGGTTTTTCAACCATGTTGCCGTTTCAAGCGCGGGCCGCCTTGCCCCGACAATGCAGAGGCGTCTTGGGTCAGCTGGATTCGAACATTCCTGCCAGGAGCCGCGCAGAAAAACGATCGGTGGCGGCTCACTCAGATCCAGCAACCTCACCGGATACCCTGGCCCGCCGGCCCAGTGAGCCGTCGCACCGGCCAGACGGGCGCGTTCAGCCCACCCGGCAACCGGCCCGGGCCGCTTCCGGACGGTTTTCCCGTTCTCTGAAGTCCGGTTTTTCCGCGAAGCGTTCCATGCCAACAGCGCCGCGGACGGCAGGCCGTGAGCGCGCATCAGATCGACAAATCCCCGCGCCCCCACGCCGGGCATCCGGCTCAGCGCGACAGCGGCTTCAAGCTCTTCATCGGTGCGGTTTTCAGGTTGCCTCGAATCCATGTGCTCCACCAAATTAAATAACATACGCCATATCACACGCAACGGGCGAATGGGAATCCCCCGGGAACGAAAGCCACACCATATATTATAATATATATACAATATTATACGGAGTGCAATCCCATCATAAGTGCCATCCGCGGATCCCTCTTCAGCAGACTTTTGCGACGACGACGGTGATATCGTCGGCCTGAGGCCCGGGCTTCACCATCTGCCTGTGCCAGTCGCGTATCGAGCGCTCGGTCGCTTCGGCCGAGCTTCCCATCAATGTGGGCAGAGCCGTCAGGAACCGGCCGTATCCGAGAGCCTGGCTATCAGGCGCCTCGGCTTCGATCAATCCGTCGGTGTATAGAATAAGCTGATCGCCGTCCTCGAAGCCAAACTCACTCGATGCAAATACGTTGCGTCTCGAAGAACCAAGGGGGAAGGAACGTTCGCCGACAATCGGAATTATCTGATTTTCCCGGACCACAAACGGGTCATTATGTCCGGCGTTGGCAAATACCATTCGCCTGGCTTTTCCATCGAGAAAAGCGATGAAACAGGACATCATTCTTCTGCGATTCAGGACCTTCAGAAGCGTCGTATTGAGGCTGCCAAGAATGTCGGCAGGATCGATCGACTGGGTAACCATGTGAGCCACGAGAGCCTTTGCCATGGCCATGACCATCGCGGCTCCGACGCCGTGGCCCGAAACGTCACCCACCAGCAGCATCAGCTTTCCATCAGGCATCGGAAAGAAATCGTAGTAGTCGCCCCCTGCCTGTGTTGCTGAAACGCACGTGCCGTGAATGTCGAACGGCGGCGCGGAAATCGATTTCGTCGGAAACAGGCTTTCCTGGACGATGCGCGCGACTTCCAGGTCTGCCATGCCTTCCATCATCTCGTTGAATGTCTGGGAAAGATCGCCCAGTTCGTCGCGATCCAGGATCGGAAGCCGCTTTTCAAACTCACGCTGCCTCAACGAAGCCACGCCGGCAGCGAGGTTGCTGATCGGCTCGAGGAATTTACGGGCCAGAAGCGTGCCGACCGTAGCCCCGGTCAGCAGAATCGCGAGGCTGACGATACCAACCATCCACTCCAGGTGACCGATTTCGGTGCGGATGAATCTGTCAGACGTGATCGCAATCAGATCGATATTCGAAAGTTCCTGACCGGGGATGCCCGTCAGGAGATAGCGATTTCCGCGCAATTCCATGCTGTCCCGGACCGTCTGCCCCTGGTTCCGCACTTTCGCCGAGAACGCGATAATCTCTGCAATCCGTTTGAAGGCTGCCGGAACGACAACCCTGGCATCCTCTTTGTCAACGGCGATCCATCGTGTATCGTCAAGCTGTCTGCAGGTTGCCTGCATATATTTTTTTAAATATTTATCTTCGATTTTAAACCGCTGCCAACCGTTCGAAAGCAGGTATCTCACCTTGCCAGCCGTGTCCCTGATCGGAAGCATGATCTGGATGGTTCGTTTGCCGGTAAAGTTGAACTGGGTCATCCGACCAAGAGAGGCTGCGATATCTGCATACAGCGCCTCGACGTCGATTCCGCCGGCCACGCCGATTTTGAAAACCTGGGAGTCCCTGATGTCATCCATGCTGTCTTCGCGGTTATACTGGCGGAACAGGTTTGCGTATACCGGTTTGAGCAGCTTTTTGTTGCGCGAATCGACAAACCCAGATGTCCCATCGATATAATCGATGTCGCACGCTTCATTTACCAGGAACCCCCCATCAAGACCGGTCACTTCACGAAACTTCTTCATGCGGGCAATCATCGTTTCCCGCGGCGGGACACCGGCCGGAATTATCTGCCCAAGGATGCTTTTGACCTGCCGCTCGAGCTCGCCAATTATCATGGGCGTGCGGCGGTCGAAGAGCAGCAACGATTTTTCCATTTCATCATGGACCTGCTTTTCAAGAACGACCCGCTTTTCGCTGAGGTAATCGCCCGCAACAATGCTCATGAATGCCAGCGGCAGGCCGACCATATACAGAAACAAGCCGACGAGTTTCCACCGAATCGAAATATACGGTATCCACCGGCCGCTCATGACCATCCAGGTCGGCATCGAAAGCAGCAGAAAAACAGCCCCCAGAAGAAGCGATAGTCCGAGCTTCTTCGCTTCAAGCTTCGGCAGAGTCGCGCGGGGAGACCTGACAAACACTCTGACGGATGGCCCGAGGACCGTGTGTGCCCATACCGAGTTTCCGATTTTCACGACGGCCCGCGGTGAGGCATTGAAAGTTGCCAGGGCCCTGTCCATCTCGGCTGTATCGACATCCTGGGCCCTGAACCGGCTCCGCCAGTCGCTCAACTCGTCAACGACAAACGATTTGAGCTGCCGGGAGTGCCGGTTAAAATATGCCGAGCCATCGAGAACGGCGATCGACTCCCATTTCGGCGAGAAGTTGACGTGTGCAATCAGCATCCCGCCGCGATTCCAGCCCGATACGACGACAAAGTGCCGTTCATCCATGTGCGAAGCCATTTTCAGGGTTCCGAATTTGACCTGTTCGGGTTGGATGATGGAGCCCAGAAATCCCTGGAAAAGGTGCCAATCTCTGAAGAGCAATGAATTGTCATCCGCAAGGGTTTTCGCCTTGATCGCGGCGGCGAATTTACGCAGAATAGAAACGGGCGGCGGACGGTCACACAGCTCGGGGCGCGGTTCCCCGCGGCGATCAATGAACGAGAACTCGAAAAGCCCCGGAAATCTGCGATGCAGCTGTCGTCTATAGATACTGAAAACAGTCGCGGGATCCCGGTCACCCCTGAAAATCCTTGCCGTAAGAATACGGAACAAGCGTTCGACAAAGGCATCGGTCATGCGATACTGATCGAAGCCAGCCA